>JACCDG010172275.1_pt1 | contig 28431 bp, 52 predicted proteins | sample 7442471 | NCBI WGS metagenome assembly JACCDG01 (sample SAMN15323444, study PRJNA562643) | freshwater metagenome | isolation source: river surface water | place: USA:Blue River Watershed | collected 2017-08-17 | reverse complement strand
GCGAAACTTGTTATTGTCCATAATTTCATTTCGCCCCCAATGGATTACTTAGTATTACTGTTAATAGTATATGTATTACCTTGGCCAGCAGTCTTAATGTTGATAATACTATCACCTGCTGTACCTGCTTGCGTTACATTATAAACGTTACTGCCGGCGCCTGTTACTTCAAGCTTGAAGTAATGACCTGCTGTTGCGCCACCATCCTGGTTTAAAGTAACTTTGTTGCCTGCACCCGCAGTGGTAATGTCACTTGTAGCTTTATCAGTAGTACTAACTGTTTGACCGACATTTAAAGTAAGTTCATTACCAGCACCACCAGTCATATTAACTACGCTGTTTGTGTTTGTACCAGTAATTGCTGATGTTACTTTTTGATTATTGCCCCCAGTCTGGCCCACATTAAGCGTATTGTCTGTTCCGTTTAATGTAATGTTAACAGTAGAGTTGTCTGCGGCTGTTGCGCTACTACCTTGTGTAATACTCAAAGTGTTATTGCTACAATCGCCGCCGCCTGCATTATTACAGTTAACCGTTGCTGTTGCATTACTACCTGTTATGTTATAGGTAAAGCTGTTGGCACTGCCTGTTGCTCCTGCATTTATGCCTAAAGTCAGTGAGTTACCGCTACCAGTTTGTGTTATATCGACTAAAGAGTTATCCCCTTTGATATATGCTTTCTGATCCGAGGCCACACCTATCCCTTTGACTGTGTTTCCTGCTCCATCTTGCGTGACATTTATAGTGCTGTTGTCGCCAACTTGATCAATATAGATCTTGTTGTCTCCAGCAAACGCTAGTCCTGTGTATACCGCCAGTATTGTTATTATAATTTTTTTAACTGACATTTTTATTTTTCCTTTGTGTTAAATTCAGCGTAACGCCAAATTCCTTTTCGTTCTCCTTCTTTGATTAACTCAGCTACACTGGTTTCGACTGCGCTTTTTACAGCGTAGGTACCAGGTTCATTTATAGTCATTCCGGTTTCAAATTCAAATGCTTTTGTTCCCATGTTAAAGAACTTTAAAGCACTGATACTATCTGCCGCGCTGACTATATTTTTTTGTACAGTTACACTAGCTAATACTTCTCCGGTGCTTACGCTAACAGCTCGTAAACTGACGGTTACAATATCTTCACTGTACTGGGTTTGCTCGCCCACTCCTAGAAATCTTGCGGCCGCGCCGCCCGACTTCACGGAACTGTCGTAGCCAACAATTCCGCCCTCTAGTATGATACCAGCAAACTTCATCGGTGGTAAAGGTCTGCTGTTTGCGCCTTCATAGGCGTCTCTCATTTGTCTAATAATTTGACGCTCACGAGTTAGTGCATCTATACCCACTCGTTCAACAACTTGAAACCAACGTCCTTGTCCCACATCTTGTAAGGCCTTAATTAAGAAAACTTCTGCTCCTTGAGTTACCGCAGTACTCAAACTAGCTACGTTTTGTTGTGGTCTACGTTGTCCCGTTTTATCTGTAAATCCGTATACAGCCACAACCATCGGGGCTCCAGCAGGCAATGGAACCATGTCGATATCTTTCTTGAATACCGTTTGTACTACTTCAGGTTCGTCTGGTCCAAGACTCCAGCGATTTAATGCACACCCTGTCAGTGCTAACGATGCTAATAAGGTTAAAAATAATTTACGCATAGTTAAAACTGAAATTGTCCTAGTGGTATAGTAACCTGTGTTTGATTACCAGTTAAATCTGTTACTGTTAAGTAAACGTTGCTTGTGTCTTTGTTCCAGAATATAGTGTTTCCTTCGAAGTTTAATGTACCGCTAGTGCTGCCTCCGGTAGCAAACATTGCAGTTGCCAAGTTTTGTGAAATCTGTGCGTAGATACGCGACTCTAAGTTATTTAAAAACTTAGATAGGTTTGTGTTCTTTGCGTCGGCCGCGGCCTTATCCAAGGCAGCTTGTATCTTATCTTCCATGGCCTTGCGACGTGTTGCTTCTTGATTCTCTATAGTCAATACGTGGCTGCTATAGCCTGCTCCGTTAAAACTGGGACTTTTAAAACCAAAGTCTGCCAACGGAGCTGCCGTAACGACAATAGGTGCCATCAGAGCACCTATGAAGAATTTTTTTATTTTTATTATCATTCTTCACCCTCCTTAGTATTTAAGGATTTTGGAGAAGAATTTACTGGTCTGTTATCGTTTTAGATTAACAGAGTTTATCTTTTCTATGATTATATCATAAAAACTGTCTAGATCACCGTTAAATTTACCTTTAAGATGTTCTACGGCATTGATACAATATGTATAATTACCTAAATTATATTCTCGAATAAAGTCTGCATGCAGATTTTTATGATGCTCTAAGTCGGGCAATTCCATAATAGGAACTTCAGGAACAACACAATATGCTGTTACTTTTTTGTCTTTATTATCGAATGTTTCTAATTCTAAGACAGTATAATTTTCTTTAAGAGCTTGTGCGGCTTCGTCACCTACAATTATATGCATTCCGATACTCCTGCAATTTCTTCTAAAGCAGATTCGATCTGGCTAATATTCATATTGTGATCATAATAACCATTAACCACCATATCTAAATAGTACTGACTAGGCAAACCTAATTGGTGTCCGGGGTTCATGTAATAGATCATTGCTTGAATAATCTCGCCATCCTTTTCTACGTACACCATTTTTTTGTTGTAGTAACTAGGATATCCTTCGAGTATGTCCAATGCGAATTCGCACTCATCAGTTAACAACCACAGAGCACATTCCATGTCCGACCCTAAAGTATATTCAACATCGCAACAACCTTTGAATTTCAAAGTATGATCAGGAAGAATTACTGAACCCAAACTGATAGCTTTAGGGCAACGTCGACGCATGCCTTCTAAGTTTGTGTTCATTCCGTAGGCTAGATAATATTTCATAGTTCTTTAAGTTCGTAACGGCTCACTGCATCTTGAATTGCTTGTGCCTGACTAACGGCGTCAGCCAATGCATTGTGCAACATTGCGCCTCCTTTGCGTGTGTCACCTAGTGCTTTAAGCAGAGTGCGGCTATCACGAATGGTGTAATATTGCCAAGGTGCAGGTTTACCTAGTTGTCTGTACAGGTTTTCTAAAATAACAATATCAAATACGGGACCTTGCGCCCATACTCGATTAGCACCAACAACAAACTTGTTTAGCGCCCGTGTGAATTCTTCTAGTGAAACACGGTCATGTTCACCCAATGCTTCTTCGCGTACTTCTTCGCTTTGAGTGCCCCACCAAGCTACTGTGCCTTCATCGACATTGCGGCCCAGGGCAATCTGTTCGTCAACATTAATACGGAAATAAATCCCGTCGTCCATTTCTTGTTCAGGATCAAATGGATTAAATTTAATCGCACCGAACGTGAGGATCACGCTGTCTGGACTAGTGGCCAGCGTTTCCAAGTCTAACATGATGTCCATTTATGCCTCAGGCTCTAGTTTAACTACCAGTGGGAATCCGTTGTTACGTGCAAGCATAGTTACTTCCACGCCTTTTTGTTCGGCCATTTCAAATGGCATTGTGGCAACTACGGCAGATCCTTCTTTATGGACTTTCATAGTCATTTCCTCGGCGTCAATTTGATTATAGTTGAAAACAATGACCAAGGTCTCTACTACAAATTCTTGTGTAGTTACTTCGTCGTTAATGTAAATCACATTGTATCTTACCGGTTCAGGAATATCTGACTTGGGCTTGATTTTGGGTACAATTTTTGGTTCTGCTGTAGTTGTCATATATTAAAAGGGAGTTATTAGCTCCCTTATTATATTACTTTGCAAACGTAATTGCAATCTTTTTGGCTTTTTGCTCTTCGGGAATAACAAGCTCGAGTGCTACTGAAAGAATACCATTCTTAACAGTTGCTCCACGAACTTCTACGTTCTCGGCCAATGGAAAATTGCGTGTGAAGTTACGGGCACTGATACCTTTATGTAGGTACTTAGGTGCTTCGCCTTCTGCTTTTGGACGTTCGCCCTTGACTGTAAGAACATTGTCTTTTAGTTCTACGTCAAGATCCTCTTCAGCAAAACCTGCCACTGCTACTTCGACCACAAAATGTGTGTCGTCCAATTGGACTACGTTATGTGGGGGGTAGTTATCGCCGCCGCGGCTATTGGCAAATGTGCGGCCGAGTTCTTCGAACATACGGTCAAAGCCAATTGCGTGACGTGCAATAGAAGGGAGGTCGATTGTGTGAATAGAATATTGTGTCATTTTTAATCTCCTTAATAAGCAAAATTATGACGTTTTGAAATGTAGCCCCACCCGGGCACTACACAAGTATTTATTATACTTGAAAAAATTCTTTAGTCAATTGATTTGGGGCGACTCATTGGCTCTATTAGACTCCATTTAGTTGATGCATAACTGGTAGTCTCAAAAGTCAAGGCAAAAAACGAGTAGGTTTCGGGACTGTCAAAAAATACTCGTTTAGTTAGTTTATGAATTTTAGTTGTATAAGGGATATTATACTTGTCGCTCCATGCGTGTAAGTCCCTGTTTATTAAATGAATTGCTATTTCCGGTCTGACTAAACTACGGTCACCTTGAGTAGTTAATCTGAACTCAACATACATTAGTACAACTTCTTGGGTAGCTGTTGTGCTTCTAGCTTCTTACGCCAGCGATTCTTTGCCGCACTGGCAGCTTTCTTACGTGCTGTTGTGGGCTTTTCGTAGAATTCTCTGTCTCGCAAGTCTTGAAGTTTCCCGCTTTCTGCAATCTTCTTTTTGAACTTACGTAAAGCACGATCCACATTATCGTCTTTGACAAAGACTTTGGCACCCGTTAATTTACGTTGATCAAAATTAGAACTCATCGTCTAACCTCTTAACCCATACTAAAGGATCTTCTGTATAATGATTACAGTCTAGTACTTTACGTGACTGAGTCCTTATTCCTTCGGCCCACTGAATGTCATTCATTTGGTCATTGTACAAATAGATATCGTATTCTTTATCGCTAAGAATATTTAAAATTTCGATGATCTTTTCTTCGGACCAATTACAGTTCCTAATAAAAATTTTAGGTATACTGCGGTCAAATTCCATGTCCGGCGGTGTAAAAATTCTTGCCATATTATTTCTTTGCTGTAATCATTAAATGCCAACCTAGCGCACGTTCCATAATTTTAAATAATTCTGGGGGCATTGCTTCAAACCAAGGTTGCTTTACATACTCATATTTAACGTAATGCTCAATATTCCAAGGGAATATAAAGTCCTGCTCTACGTCAACATCGCCAAACCCATTCATAAAAAACAAGCCCAATGCTTCGTTCTTGGTATAGGTCATAGCCTGTGGGCAATTATCTTGTGCTTCAGGTTGATCCCAGCCGGCATTGATTAGAATGTTTTTCCAGCTATCTTTAGCATAGAGCATACACTTTACTTCGCCTTCCGGCGCTAATAAGTTGGGCAGATTGGCTACAACTTTTTCCGGATTAGGTGCGTGATGGATAACCCCAAAGCTATATATCAAATCAAATTGTTCGCCATTGGCAAACACTTTGTTTAATTCTTCTGCATTACACTCTATAAAAGTACCAGTTAACCCAAACACTTCAAAACGTTTTTGTGCTAACTTAATGCTTTCACTGCTTAGGTCCACCCCCGTGTAGATTGCACCGGCACGGGCAAAATTAGTAGCATCGGTTCCGATTCCACAACCGATTTCCAGTACACGTTTCCCGCGCCAACGATCAAACTCAGGAAAAGTATAATTGTGCGGCTCATTGGCATATCGTCTCGCTTCAACTTCATCAAAATATTCTTTAGTTCCGATCGGACTCTTGCTGTGTCTAATGTTACAAGGTCTATTATTCCAGTATGTTCTAATTTGTTCAAGTAACTGGTGGTTGCTCATCTCTAATCCTATATGCAAATTTTACTATCCAGTCTTCCAATTCTTTTCGTCGATCGGGGTGACTATAATCTTCTGGGTTTGTGGGATCTTTGCCGTCTGCGGCATAACTTTGTTCTTTAAAAGTTTGATCATTGTTGCCACCTGTTACATCAGCCCTGTCATGATATACTTCAACAGGAATATTTTTCATTCTACCAACAGAACTTGCTACATGATAAATCCACCAATCGCTGTGATTGACTGGACTTATGCGACCAAAGAAATCAATCCAAGATCTTGGAATGATAGGAAACAGAGCAAATGGATGATTCATTGTAACACACGGCATTCTCAGTAATCCAAAGAATCCATCGTTCTTGCGTATTTCTTCGTCCCAATTGTCCGTTAACATTAGTGCATCATCATTCCAAAACATGATCCAGTCACCTGTGGCATGTTCTCCAAGGAAGTTTACATATTTGTAAAGACGTAGGTAACCAAAGCGTTCTGTTTCAAATACTTTTGTGGTTGTGCCACATTGTTCCAAGAAAGGATACCAAGTAGTACTAAAAAACTCGCGGCTTTCGCTGTCATCATCGTCGTAGGCAATTAAAATTTCGATATCGGCAGGATTCTTAGCTCTTGCTAGCAAACTACCAATGCTTTTAATAACTGCGTCTGTTCGTTTACGTGTGGGTAATAAAATTGATATTTTAGGTGTTGTCATTCTTTTGTTGAAGTTTTTCTGCCACTAGATCTTGTTCTGCGGCACTTAATTGATCTATTTCGTACTCTCCCGATTGTAGTTTTTCTATCAAGTATTGTATATATTGTTCGTCGTAAGTATAGCTGTCAGTTTTGGATTTGTCAACTTCAATCCACTTAGACGCATTGTATTTGAATAGTTTATTTGGCAAATAATCCACTCGCAAAAACATATCGCCTTTTTCTGCATTGTCAGGAAATGCTGTCCCAAAACTACTCTTAATAGCTTTTGTTTCTACATTGTCTGCTTGTAGTTTTTTGCGAACATTTAGTGTTTCTGGCACCACTGGCATCGGTGCTTTGACTCGTTTAGTAGTTTCAGGAACCTTATAAGGCGCCGGTTCTTCTGCTGGTGTTAAGTAGTCCCCGGGCCGCTCGACATCTGTAATAGGTGTAGTGCCCCAGTCTGGCACTGGTTCTATTTCTATAGATTGTTGGGGCTCTGGCTTATAAACCATTGGTGTCAAATTCTGGAAGTGTGCAAAATGCTTGTTCAGATAAGGATGTTGTTCTAATATAGAAAGTTCTCCGTCTGCGTTATTTTCAACAACAGGCTCCGTATGTTTGTTCACCTCGTCAGGTGTATGTTCCTCTTTCTTATCGAACATCCATCCCGGTGGATGCGGGTCAACGCTTTCAATTTCATCAAGCTCTTCTGGTGTCGGCTTTTCGCCTACATCAGCTACCCAAGCGTCAGGCTTAAATTCTTCTTGAACTCGATCTTCTTGAGCCCATCGCAGACTTTGTTGTGCAGATAGAATTAGCATCAAAGCCAATGGATCAAATACTGCAACAATTAATATAATGACCCAGCGTACTGCACTTTCTAATAGATTAGCATCAGGATTGTCGCCGTAGATTAACGCGGCAATATATTTGATAGGACCAACTTCAGCTTCGACCTTTCGTACTTCGGCGGCAATAGGCGCACGGGCATCGTTAAGTTCCGCGATAGACTTCTGCGACTGTGATATTTCATTTTGAAGTCTAGCACGTTCTTTCTGCTGGGAGCGACGCAGAGCCACAGCTTTGTCGGCACCTTTTTCATCTGTTGAGCGGCCCAGTACTTGGTCCACTCCCTCATCCATTTGTTTAAGTGCTTTACGGTTTGCTTCAATATTCTCTTTTTCGGTTTTGATTTTCTCATCATATATTGCAATCTTACTTTGCACATCACCCGATACTAGACTTTGATCGCTGTGTGCTTTACTTAGAAATCCAAAAATACCCATTGATGTTAAGAACATCAAAAATATAACTGCGGGCACCAAATATGCTTTGTAAGTCCAGCGGGCACGATCCCAGTTTAATTTTAACCATACTGCCGCAGTAACTTTACCCACACCCAATGCGCCGCCCATGATGGCTGTTGCAATAGGGCTGGCGGCAAAAATAGCCATGAGTCCTACTATACTGTAGAACTCAGCCACTACACTGATTGTCAGTGCTACTAATAAAGTGAAATATCCGAATAGCATAAAGTGTATTTATTGCTCCTTGCTAGCGTATTTTTATCTTATGTTCTTCACTGCGATCACTATACAACTTTCTACCGCGCTCTCTGATTAAGTCTGCGCTGTGCTGTGGGTCACGATCAAACATTTCCCTAAGATCAGATTCTGAAATTTCATCTTCAGTGTCAACCGCATATATTTCATAGTGGCGCTGAGTATTAAATTTGGCTCTCAGCATTAACATATTAACAATACTACCAACTGTGTTAGTGCGGCCTTTATTGTGGTTGGGATTATTAGGGTCTTCTTTCAAAGTTTCCCACATTTGCTCTTTATCAATGTCAGAAACGTTGATGCAAGCTTCTAGACCGTAGCAGTCCCAGCTGAGCAAATATGTATGACTCATTTTACTTCTTCTACCTTTTCCGCAGGAACCAAACGCAAGTAAGGTTCCGTGTAAACGCCTTCCTTGACTGTAAACAACTCTGGGCCCATGTTGGGCACTGAATACAGAACCGTGCCCGGCACCATGTCGTAGTGTTGCGCAATTAATTTAAACATAATCATTTGTCTTTCAATGCATGCCAAACTGTGGGATCTGTGCCGAGATAAATTCGATACTTAATTTTGTCCCGGAATCGTGCAATTTTATTAACAAACTGTTCTAACCATCGCATAGATCCTTCTCGGAACCATAAAGGATTAATCACAGCTAGTATCACTAACACAATCATAGGGATAAAAATAGTGTACGTAAAAACATAGTGAAAGGCTAGCGTCCGATAATAGAAGCCGCCGTCTTTAGTGAGCTCGATTTCTTTACTCATCATTCAACTCCGAAATGTTCTGTAATAACATCATACATACACCGAATTTCAGTATCGTTGTTTTCTGCTTTGTTTGCAATGACGGCACATTCCTTGACAATCAACTCGGCGAATCTTTCCAGGACCTTGTCTTGGCCATATGTCATATAATCTGGATACCCAGCATCTGCGGCAAGTTCTTTTAATCGTTTGTTCATTCTTCAACTCCGAAATGTTCTTTTAACTTTTCAGCAGACCATACGCAACAGGCATCCCAAGTTTCCTTATGTGCAGGATCTTCATATGGGTATTCAGTGTCATTTACAGTTTTTGAACATTCCCGAACAATCAACTCGGCGAACTTTTCTTCGTATACTTCATCAACAGGCCAAACTGGTTTTTCGGGCGGCGGAACCACAAGACCATCGTGAACAGCCATTGTATACTCCCAGGCTTGTTTTTTAAGTTCCTCAATTCGTTCGTTCATAGTTCAACTCCGAAATGTTTTGTAAATCTTTCTTGCCAATCTCGCAACCATTCAATATATTCTGTAGGTCGTTCACTGGGCTCAAAACAGTGATACGCATCGTCCTCTGCTTGTTCCATCATCCCGCACATTTCTCTCACAATCAACTCGGCGAACACTTCCAAATCTTCAGGAGATACCTGTGCTTCATAATCGTTTGAATCTGGATCAAGCCTAAATTTAACAGCCTCGTCCATAAGTCGTTTAATTCGTTCGTTCATATTAGGCCTTTGCGTAGAAAGTGACAATATCAATTCGATATTCGATTTCGTCGCCGTACTCTTCCTTCATCCACTCAATCTGAGTCAGTGCCTGATCTTTGTCTTGGTAGGCATCGCAGTTATCCCACTCGGGATTTTGATTGGGGTCTGCCATGTTGATCTGGATCACATACAGTTTATCGCCGTTTTCAATCATTGTCTGCTCCTATATTAATACTGGTTAAGTGCAGGGCACAATTCAGCAATCAATCCACGTTCGATATTGTGTGCATCCTTGCGACCACGAACAACACCGATCACTTCGACTTCAAAAGCATCTGCGCCGTGTTCACGAATGCTCTTGCACAGGTTCCAATCTTTGTTTTCAGTTAATGCACGACGAACGTGCTTTTGAAAACGAACCTTAATGGCCTTCTTAAGTTGCTGTCCGCACACAGTAATACCAATGTAGTACTCGCCGGTGTTAGTGTTTGCTAACATATAGACAGCGTGTTTACGATCAGAGCGGGCTTTGCGTTTCATCATAATGTTATTATAACACCAAAATGAATTTTGTGCAACCAAAAAAGTAGTACTAAAAAGTACTACTTTTATGTTAGTTAGTACTAACTAACTTTATGCCACTTTGCGGTACTCTGCGCGGTAATAGCAGTCTGGGCTACCGCTGAAGTATTCTTCGCAGAACTTCTTAGCTTCTTCCTCTGTAGTAAAGTAAGTCTCCCCCATTGGGCGCTGACCATAACCGCGTTCATATTCTGTCATTGTAACTTTGTACAGGGGACCGGGACTGTGAACTTGTGCCATTTAGGACTCCTTTCTTACTAGGCTTTTAGTATAGCAAAGAATGGATTAAAATGCAACCGTTATTTGACTAGTACTTTGGTTTTAGTTTTTTTCTTAGTAAATTCTTGTTGCATGTAGTACTCGACCATTTTATAGTTTATGCAACTAGGCAAGTCTAGATAAGGCTCCTCGAGAACAAATTGGTAAGGGCACTCAGACCAGCTACCCTTACTCATATATTCAAAGTATGCTTTTCTATGTTGTAAATTAGATGCATCAAAGATGGCATAAGGTCTGGAAATCAAAAATGTTTTTAGCATGATTTAATGTAGTGTATGAGATTGCAATCGGTCGATTCCCAAAGTCTTCAATATCTTTTGGACTGCTTCGGGTACGTGGTTGTCTTCGAATTCGTCGGGTAGTAGTACTGTTTTGAGTTCGCCGTCCTTGTCTAAGATAAAAACGTAATCTTGTTCACCGATACTATCAAGGAAATCATCTTCTGTGGTATCCTCTAGTTCTTTATTGAAAGTTTGTGGCATAATATTGTTGCTCCAGTTTTTTATAATATCGGTTTGTTAATTTAACAAATTTTACAATCACGGGGTCTTTTTTGTCAAAGTATTTGACGTAAGTTTTATAAAGTCTTGTGCGCTCGACTTTTGGTTGTTTGATCTTATTTGGATTAAAACTTTCTACAGCCATGTCTGCGGCCGCAGTAAATGCATAAGCATCTATTTCGTCGGGGTCACCATAGTACTCTTGTATCTCTTTTTTCTTGGGACAAACATCAAAGCTTCTGTATTCCTTACACCAGCGAAAGTTTCTGCGTCTAAATTGATTTAAGTGCATATACTCATGACCCAGTATATTCATAAAGTCTATGCAAAACTCACTCCAGTGTATCCTGCTCATATCGTCTTCTGTAAAACTAAAAAAGTCTTTACGAGCAGGATAATTAATTTCAATGGTAATAGAAGGATCGCCAAACTCATCTGCTTCGGGGTCGTAAAGCCCCGAAACATTTAAGCTATTAGAAGATACGCTGAGTGTGCGCACGCCAATGATGCGACATTCTACAAAAGGAATTTGCTTTCGTATTTGTCTAGTAATGAACTTTGCGTCAACTACCTTTCCAGCATTACGATCATATAGATCGTAGAGCCTTTTTAGCAGTTGAAAATAGTTCATTTTACTTAAACAATATAAAAGCCATTAGTACCGCTTGAGCAATGAAACCAGCACCAATAGTAATAATATTTAACTGATCTCGCAAAACAATGGCCCTTGCAAATAGCAGAACTAGACCTGCCCAAATAAACAATACAATATCTACGCTGGGCAATCTATCTGTAAGCCCTGTCATAAGAGCTAACATACTAGGAATGGTAGCACAATGTAGCACGATTGCCGCTAGCCAACCTAGTGTTTCTGCTGTAAGTTTCTTTAAGTGGCCGATAAAGAATTTTCGAATTAGTACATACAAGCCCAAAAGGCTAAAATTTTTGATTCCCACTATTAATCCCTATAGAAAATATGTTGTCCAATTTGTGCTATCTTTTCCTTTTTCCACCCTGGGCGGACATAGGTTGCGTGATAGTACATTGCTTCATTGAGGCTAGGTAACTTGAAGTTTTCAAATAAAACCTTCTTAGCCACTTCCTCGCTTTCTGCATAGGCCTTGGCGTAAATTGGTTTTGTTTTATAACCATTTTCGCAAGCCCAGCTGAACTGACAAATTACTTTTTCGTATATAATATTTTTTTGGTAAACAACACCGCAGACGCCTTTACCAAAACGTCCATCTTCCACACGGTTCAATGTTACCTGAGCTACTGCAACTTTACCTTCAAATGGTTCGTTGGCAGCTTCCCAATAGATGTTTTTGGTTAAACATTCTAGTTGCTTTGTTTTCTCAGCCACTGATACTTGTGTGATATCCTGGGTGGCTATTTTGCTACGCAATGATTCTAGTTTACTTTTTGTTACAGTCGTCAATAAAAACATAACTGCAACTAAACCTAGTAACAACATGGTACTTCGTGTTACTGAAATCACTCTGTCATAGTAGCGATTTGATATAGCTGATGCCATATTTCTTCTCCTTTCTCTGAGAGTGTAATTTATATACCGGACAATGCCCAGCGTAAACTGCTAACTTAACTAGTTAACAGCTACTATTATACCGCTTTTTTTGAATTAAAGCAAGTTTTTTGGCGTTAAATGATGCTGGAGTCTTTAACCCCAATGCTAGAGAACAGCGTTTTGTTCTTGTATTGATTCATCACAGATTTTACCAAATCGCCGGCTTGATTGTCCTGACACATATTATAAAGCATGAAATCTGTACCTAATCCTTGGGTATCCGAAGCATAGCTGGGTAAACTGTTAACAAAACTATAAATGATAGAATTGTCTCGAACTATTGTGCCGTTTATGCTAGCGTTTGCTTTATTGTAGTTTTGGACTTCTAGATCCAGAAGTAAACACATCTGGTTATAGTTACTGTTAATATTTTCAACTATGTTTGCTGTGGCGGGATCAGCGGAAATAGTATTAAGTAACTGGGCATAATTTTTCTTTGCGTTTTCAAAATTCAATACCGCAGAAGGTGGTGGAGGAGGAGAATTCTCGTCTCCGGGTAAGCTACTAGTATAGGCAAGGTAAGTATCATTTATTTGTTTAAAAGCATTTCTAATCTGAGTTCCGTATGTGCTTTTATCCAATAAATCCAATCCAGCATTCACAGCCGAAAGATACTCAGTTAGATATCCCGACGGAGTTCCAATAATGTTTAAGATACTAACTTGTCCATTATCAACACCCTTAGGTAAAAATTCTCTAAGCCCGTCAATGATTTCTGGTGGCAATATACTGGTAGTAGTTGCTAGTGATTCTAAAGACTCGCTAGACTCGGACAACACAAAATTAATCGCGGCCGCTAAATTTTCTCCTGTAGTCAAAGAAAACTCAGGCGACTTTTGATACAAATCTATACCAAATTCTCTAAAAGATTTAAACAAGCTATCGTTAACTAACCCACTGCATAATTCTATACTTGTATAATAAGTTGGGTCTTTCATGTTAGGTATAGTGCTACCTATAACTGCTTGTATAGTTTCTAAATCTGCTACCTTATCGATGGTTTTAAGAATTTCTTCTATTTGTGCAGTGTATATAGAATTATAAATGTTATCGTCTATAGGAATTCCTGCCCCAGTCAATTTAGCAGACAATCCCCCCAATGATCCGAGGCCCTGATCTACTAAAACTTTGGCTACACTATTAACTGTTCCAAACTGTCCTTTAGATATTTCTGTAACCATTGAACCTATATTTGTCAGTGCTTTAGTTAAAGCTAATCCTACTTTATAATTAGAAAATCCAGAAGTCAAGAATGCCTGGTATGTGTCATATCCATAGTATGATAAATTATTATTTTCCGATTTCTGCAGAGCAAGTATATAGTCATTACTACTAGATGCCCAATTCAGTGAAACATTGAAGGTATTAATAAATTTAAAGTTGTCGAAATAATTGGACCCTGAAACTCTAGTTAGTTGCAAATCCATATAATATAATGCACTGCCTTGAAGTGTTCGATCTGAAGGCATAACTCCAGTTAGTGCAGGTATGGCGCTATTTGATCCAAAAGTACATAAACTTGGATTTTTCCAATACTCTCTTAGGTAACCTGTTAGCCAAGGGACAGCATATCCCAAATCATTACCAAATTCGTCCTTTGGTCCGCCTGCTACTACAACAATTTTAGGACCACCCGGATTCATCAGCATTGCTATCATGTTACCTTGTGCGCTTAGTGTACCACTGAACACACCATTTGAAGAAGGGATATTATTATACTGTGGTAGTTGAATACCGTAATCAAATTCTGTTGTATTAACTGCGGCAGTAGAATTAGCGCTAACTATAGGCCCATCACTAGTAGTTCCGCCGGTGTATATTGAATCTGTCATGCTATTCCGTTAGTTGCTGTAGATGCCGTTGCGCCGTATGTTGCATCTAAATTAGAAACAATATCAGGCTGTCTATTAACACTATTATTAGGAGTAGGATCTTGACTAGATAATCCACCTGTTCCCCATGGGCCACCTGCGCCGTTAGCTACAGATCCGCCTCTTATAGTCGTACCAGTAAAACTCCAACTGCTGGGTAGTAGAGTTTGTCTTGTACCAACATAAACTTTTTCGTATCTGTCTATGTTGGCTCCGCAATCGGGTGCAGACCTGATTACATAAATTGCATCTTCTTCTGCTATGACTGCCACCCCTTGAACTTTAAGTTGGGTCGGGGTGATAATACCACTGTCAGCAAATGTTTTTAGTTCTCGCAAAAAATCATGATTAGGAAAGAATGGAGTCTGCCCGCCCTGATCCATATAGTAAGCGATAGCAAGTTGCAAAGGTGATAAGTTGGCACTTTCCTTTACAGGAGTGTTATTCTGATACTGGGAAGGTATTGTAGCCATATTATTTTAGTGCTGCACCTAGAGCTTGACCACCAATTGCGCCTATTAATCCACCTGATATAATTACGTCACTGCTAGCAGTCTTTACACCGTCGCCGCAAAGTCCTTTACCACTTTTGGTGATAGGAGGTAGACCATTAATAGTTACACCAACTGGCACATCAAATGTTGGTCCAAAGCAATGAGTAGGAGGACAACCTTTGATACCGCAACAAGGATGAGCAGTATAAACGCATCCAAGCAAAGCCACTGGTCTTCCGTTTACAGTTACGTCAGGGCTAAACGGTGCAGTTAAAACGCCACCAGGTCCTAGAATATCACCAACTCTTGCTATACCCGCCATAATAGTCCTTAAACTACAATAGGACCTTTACTAACTGTTTGAATACCGGTAGTAGTTTGTAAGTAATGATCCTCGAGCTGTTTGAGTACAGGAGAGTGCATCATTACATGCTCCTTTTTAAGCTCTACGTTAGTATTTATATCACCAGAAAACAGGCTTTGTATAAGACCTAGACCTTGGGGGCTAGGAATAACAGTACAAGGGCGACTTAGAGTCCATCCTAGTAAATGTGATTCTACTACTTTGGCAACAACTTCGTCGCCGTTGACTAATTTAAAGCAGGCAATTTCTCCCGCTGGGTATCCTTTATTCTGTAACACTTAGTTTTTCCTTTAGTTGATCTTCAGTTAATTTTGAAAGGCCTTGAAATCCGCCTTGTACAAATAGTTTTCCGTTTTTGTATATTTGAGGTACTGTACGATGTCCTTCACTTAAGATAAAATCTTTAGCATCTGCGTCTTCGTCAATTTTTACTTCTGTAAATGGAATATTTTTTAGAGCTAGTAAGTTTTTTGCCTGTACACAAAATGGGCAGTTGTTCTTTGAATATACTGTGAGCATTATAATGTAAATCCTTTGAATGTAGATTGATCGACGTCTTGCTTAGTTCCGCCAATCACATAGCTACTTATCTCTGTCTCTTGAGGCGCGACTTGAACTTCGGCCCCTGCAATCCACTTAGCAGTCCAAGGCAACGGATTGCTACCTGGCTTGATACCGCAGTCTAAACCGATAGCAGTCATACGCTTGCATGTTAGCCAGTCTACATATTGGCATAGTAATTGTGTGTTTAGACCAATCATTGATCCATCCTTGAACAAGTACTGTGCCCAATCTTTTTCTTGTTGTGCCGCATTTAAGAACATACGTTCGCATTCTTGACGAGTCTCTTCGCGAATCTTTGCAAAGTCTGGATCATCTTGTGGTAACAACTTGATAATTGTCTGTGTAAAGCCTAGGTGTACGTTTTCGTCACGGGCAATAAACTTAATAGTCTTAGCATTGCCTTCCATCTTCTTAAGTTCCGCAAATGCCCAAGAACAAGCAAAGCTAACATAGAAACGAATGCCTTCTAATGCATTAACGTTGTTAATTGCCAACCATAGCTTCTTCTTTAGTTCGTACAAGTCAACTTTAATTTCTTTACCGTTGACTGTATGTGTGCCTTCGCCTAGTGTTTGATACCAAAGACTTGCTTCAATTAGATCATCGTAATATTTGCTAATGTCTTTTGCACAATTAACAATAGGTTCGATGTCTAGTAGTTCATCAAAAACCTTCGAAGGATCGCTATAAATGTTTCGAATAATATGAGTATAGCTACGACTATGAATGGTCTCGTTAAACGCCCAAGTCTCGATCCAAGTTTCCAATTCAGGAAGACTAGCAAGAGGCAAAAAAGCCAAATTTGGACTACGCCCTTGAACGCTATCAAGTAAGATTTGTCGCTTAAGATTGCTAGTAAAAATGTGTTGTTCAAAATCTGTTAACTCTTTGAAATCCTTTGCGTCACGAAGAATATCAACTTCTTCGGGTCGCCAAAAGAATCCTAATTGCTTATCTGTTAGCTTATCGAATTGTCTATACTTTAACGTCTCATAACGTTGCAGATTCACCGATCCGTTAGGATCTAAAAATGCCAAAGATTTAGTGTGGTCAGCTCTGTTATTAATATTAAAAACACTCATTTTAATTCCTTAGTTATTTAGATTTTGTTGGCTTTGCAGGTTGTGCCAATGGATCAGGTGCTGCCACTGGATGCTTTGCACAAGCGTCTTTGTTGCCTTGTCCAGCTTCTGTTAAAAATTCAGTACCTTTGGCTATTTGTCCGATTGGGCAAGAACATGTAGCAGTAATAGTTCCATTGGTAGGATCTTTATCATACTTACACATCATGCCCCAGCAATTTGTCGAACCTTCTGCTAGCTGCCCGGGACAACTTTGAATCTGTGCTTTGGTAGCACTGGGCGGTGTACGTACAAAGTTGTTGGCTTCTTGCGGGTAGTGAAAGCCTTCGACTAAGCGTGGAGCAAACAAACTCCATACTTGTGTCTTAGGATCGTCTACATTACATGAACCTTTCATAACACCTGCACTCAAATCAGCAATACTAGGACCTTCTAGTACTGGACATTTACAAACAACTTCGGGATATGTGACTCCATTGTTGGTTGTGATAGTTTTGCCTGTCTTAGTGCAAGTACTAGCCGCGCATAGTGCAAACTTGCCTTGGCAAATAGTAAGAGATGGTTGCTGTGCAAATACCGGAAATGCAAAAACAAATAAAAGAATAGAAATTAACTTTTTCATAATAGTCCTTAGATTACGCAACTGTCACAGTCTTCTTGATCTACAGTTTCTGCAGGTAATTCGGCTTTTGCTGACAGCTTATCAACATCGATTTCACCTTGGCCGTCCATGGTGTTGAAGTAATACAATTGCTTAGTACCATACTTATAGCATAGTAACAAGTGACCAATCATTTCACTCATAGGAATCTTTTCATCTTCGTAATGATGAGGATTGTAACTTGTGTTTACGCTAATGCCTTGGTCGATGTACTTTTGTAAAATAGCGCAAATCTTCAAATAACCTTCGGGAGACTTTTGATCCCATAGCAGTTCGTATTTGTTTTTCAATTTACGATACTCGGGCACTACTTGTTTTAGTACACCGTGTTTGCTTTGCTTTACAGAAACATAACTACGTGGGGGCTCGATACCATTAGTACTATTACTAATTTGAGCACTGGTTTCAGCAGGCATCAATGCCATTAATGTAGCATTACGCTGCCCATACATCTTTGCTTCTTCACGTAGCTGTGCCCAAGGCATACGCTCTTGATGTTCGACTAATTCGTCGACTTCTTTTTTACGTGTGTCGATAGGCAACACACCATCGGCGCTTTTAAGATCTTGCCAGCGACCACAAGCACCTTGTTCTTTGGCAAGGTCAACAGATGCTTTAAGCAAGTAGTAGCTCCATGCTTCTGCATACTCGTCTACAATAGCCAGTGCTCGGGGATCGCTGTAACTAACATCGTGCTTGGCCAAGAAATAGGCAAAATTAATAATCCCAATACCCAATGGTCTAAATTCTTCTGTCGCCAGACGTGCTGCCAGTACTGGGTAGTGTTGATAACTAAGCAAGGCATCTAGTCCACGTACCGCAAGAGTACACATACGTTCAAAGTCTTTAGGAGTTTTTACGTTACCCCAGTTTGTGGCACTAAGAGTACACAATGCAATTCGACCGTCTGGATCATTAAGGTCTTTTAGAGGTACGGTGGGCAAGTCAATTTCTGTACACAAGTTGCTCATTTTAACTGGAGCAACCTTTTCTTTAAAAGGACTATGTGTGTTTGCATGGTCCACATTCATTAAATAGACGCGGCCTGTATCTTTACGCTCTTGCATAAAGCGGCCAAATAGATCAACTGCCTTAAATGTTTTCTTACGCAACTTAGTATTACGCTCGGCACGTTCGTATAGTTCTTTAAACTTGTCTTGGTCATTAAAGAACGCTTCGTACATTTCAGGAACATCGTGGGGGCTAAAGCAAGTAATGTCGCCACCGGTGATCAAGCGCTCATACATTAGTTTGTTGAACTGTACACCATAGTCCATGTGACGCACACGGTTGTCTTCAGTACCTTTGTTGTTTTTAAGGACTAATAAGTCTTCTACTTCTAAGTGCCAAATAGGATAATACAATGTGGCAGCACCATTGCGCACACCACCTTGACTGCAACTACGAGTAGCAGTTTGGAAATGCTTATAGAACGGAATTACTCCTGTATGGTAAGCATCGCCGCTTCGTATAGGACTTCCAAGGGCCCTAATTCTACCAGCACCGATACCAATCCCTGCTTTCTGTGATACGTAACGAACGATACTCCCAGCAGTAGCATTAATACTATCCAAAGAGTCGTCAGTCTCAATAAGAACACACGACGAAAACTGCTTTTGCGGTGTACGTACACCTGCCATAATAGGAGTAGGCAAACTAATATCGTGATTGCTAACAGCATTGTAGTAATCCTTTATCCATTGTAATCGAGTCTCTTTAGGATAGTTTTGGAAAAGAGTAGCCGATATTAGCATATAGGCCATTTGTGGTGTTTCGTAGATGTCGCCGGTGACCCTATTCTGCACTAGATATTTGCCGCGCCATTGTTCCATGGCCACGTAGGTAAAGTGCTCGTCTTTGGTATGATCGATGGCTCGATCTAGTTCATTCCATTCGTCCTCAGAGTAGGCGGCTAAAAGAGGAGCATCATAAAATCCTCGCTCCACATTACGCTTGACTAGCTCTAGTAGACTGCAAGGTTGGTAGTCGCCATAGACTTGCTTACGTAGATGATAATTGATTAGTCGGCCGGCAACGTATTGATAGTTTGGTGCTTCTTCGCTGATTAAGTCAGCGGCACTTTTAATCATTGTTTCTTGAATATCGCTGGTTTTGATGCCATTGTAAAATTGAATATGGCTTTTAATTTCTAATTCGCTTGCACTAACTCCGGTAATATCTTTGGTTGCCCAAAATACTACCTTGTGTAACTTCTCTAGGTCTAATGGTTCTTTTCTTCCGTCTCTTTTTGTAACTTGAATTGCTGTCATTGATTTCTCTTATTGTAATTTGTGTAGTCCCAAGTCCTTTGCGGTCAAGGTTTTTATTAGTTTAAAGTCTTTGCTAACTTGTGATTTATTTACAACTTCGTCGTGTACATAATTAAGCACATATTTTCCTTTGTCAACAAAAACTAAATTATATTGATCCTTGGTTGAAGGATCATTATATATTCTTATTTCCAATTCTGGTTTGTGACTACTAAGATATAAAGTATACACTACTCCTAGAGCTTTTGCAAGATCGCAGTAGTAATTTTCGTAAAGAAGTTCCCATGGCCCGGGCCATTCTTCTACATGGTCTGTAGTCAAGTAGTGTGCTACATATGGTGCATAGCTCCAAAGATGTTGTGTTTCTCTAAGTGCTTCGTCGAAAGATTTTTCGCCAATTGATTTTCTAAATTCTTGCCAATGGCGAAGACGCTCATTGGGTAATAAGTTCCACATTGATTATATATTATAAGGTTAAAAATTAAAAGCTAAGCGAGCTAACAGTATATTGTAGGTTAGCCGAATATCCACTAGAATCTAGTGTTGCCGAAATTTGAGCATAGGCATTAGGTCCGTAAGTTCCTACAGGGATAACACCAAATGTCAAACCAATTACGTCAGTCCCTGGGGGTGATGTATCTGTGTATTCTTCATCATAGGAGTAACTATTAGTGTTTGTGTTTCTTGCTAATTTTAACCAACCAACTCTACTTTCGTTATTTCTTGTTACTGCGTATTGAATGTAAATTGCAGGTTGATTTTCTGTAGCGATTCCGTATGATAAATTTGCAGTGGCGCCGCTCGAAATACCTTGGGCGTATACAGAAACTCCAGGCAAATTACTATATTCTGTTAAAATTTCTGTATTACCAACTTCAGGTGCGCCTTCGGCTAAGGTACCATTGCCTATGTATAATTTACGAGTATCTACGCTCCATCCCAACTCCGCTGTTGCTAGTTGTGGCAAATCTGTTTGTACACCGTGGCGGTGTTTAATTTGAGATATTTGTACAATTGCCATGTTCTTATTTTTCCTATACTGTATTTAGTTGGAAAGGTAATATAGCTCTACACGCTTGAGCCATTCTTCAGTCCAATGCTCGAATTCGTATTCAAGTATTTCAAATTCTTGAAATTCATTGTTAGCACTACACATCAAAATAACGCCCTGTTTAATATCTGTCCCGTGAGTATTATTGTGCGCTAGTGCATAGGCCGCTAGCTGCATAAAATAGTCGTCGATCCACTCCTTTTTCTTGGGTTTATTAGTCTGTTTGAAGTCTAAAATAGCTGGTTTTCCCTTCCAAATGCCTATACAATCTGTAGTCCCGGCATAGAGTCCGCTGTAATAAACAGGTACTTCGACTCCCCAAAACTCAGTAACATTTTTAGCCAGGCCCTCGAATACAATAATATTGGCCATAGCATGACTTTGTTGACTATAGGGATTTGATCCTGGTATGCCCATGTCTCCTTCTTTAACATATGTTTCTAACCACTTGTGCATACGTGTGCCGCGGCCAGCAGCTTCGGTGGTAATTTGTTGGGCTTGTTGTTCACCTACTCTGCGTTTCCAATTGGCCAGTGCTTGGCGTTTTTCTTCAGGTTTTGTTTTATCTAATATTGTGGTGACGCTGGGCACTTTGCTGCCTTCAGGCAAACAGTAATGTCGCTTACCTTCAACTGTTGTTCTATTTAAAGGGGTATAATTATATGGGTTGATAATCATAATTCATCTATCTTTGCTTGTATTTGGTTTACTGCATGTGCTAGCCAATTGGTGTTCATAATCAAGTTATAGTTATGTTCTGTAATATCTTTAATTTTGTTTGCAATCTCAAGTTGATTCATGCCGCACAAACGCTTTACTTGCTTAAATGCTGCCTGGAATCTTTCCGTGTCGTCTTCGATTTGATCATAGGATTCGTCGATTATTTCCCCGAATGTTTGAAACCCTAGCGATTTCAGAAATTCTAAGAATTTATATCCGCTAAAAACAATAAACAATCTTTTTCCAATTATCGGCTTGGCTGTTTTTTCTGTTAGGAACGTGATAGCATTGTGACCATTTGTTTCGGCTACAATACTATATGCTGTACGGTTATAAATTCCAGTGGGTATCACCCTACTAATGCCAGTAATCAAACCTTTAAAATTTACTTCACTATGGGTTCCTTGTATTTCGACATCCGGTAACAATTTACAATCAGGGTCCCATATAAAATTTTCTTCAAAGAATCTTTTTACATCTGGGGCATCACTGTAGTAAGTCATTGTAAAAGCATGACTCAGATTTGATTGTTTTACTGAGTCGTATACAAATGTTCTGTGCGGTCGCACTCTGCCTAGTAATGCTTCGAAATATTTTTCCTTAGGATAGTTAAAATCAAATTTAGTTAATTCTTCCGGTATTTCTTTATAGACTCGAGTAGTTACATCAAACCAGTCGCCCCAAAATATGACATTGTCTTTCATTTCAGGAATAGCTGTTGCGCCAGGCATTACCCAGAAAACATTTTTATTTCTGCATTTCGTCCACAACGGTAAAAGCTGATAGGTATGCATCTCTGCTTCTGCTGAAAATACTAGTTGACTCACTGAGCTTAATAGATTTATTTTATCTTCGAATCCCTCTAAGTGCCATCCCGAATAGTCCCCTGGCACCGATTTCCGGTTGTTGCTGTCATAGCTATTTCCCATGCGTTCTGTTGTGAAGGCGATTTTCTTTTTGTCATGATGATTAATAAAGTAATCAACTTCATGACAAAGGTCAAAGGGTTCTTTAAATTTTAGTAATGGGATCCAATCGTGGTCTAATAGAGCACTATCTGTATATACTAACATTGTTAAACTCTAAAACTTTCTCCGCAACCACAACGATCTCGTTCGTTAGGGTTTCGAAATTCGAATCCTTCATTTAGACCGTTTCTTACGTAGTCAATCTCTAATCCTGTTAGATAAGGACAACTTTTCGGATCAACAAATATGGTACAGCCATTACACTCTATAGACTGATCTTCCGAGCCCGGACTATCTACATATTCTAGTACGTAAGCTAGACCGCTACAACCTGTAGTTCTAACCCCCACGCGAAGTCCAACGCCTTTACCTCGTTTAGATAACTGCTGTTGAATCTTTTTAGACGCTGTGTTTGTTACGGTAATCATTTACTGCTGCCTTGATAGCATCTTCCGCCAGAATCGAGCAATGTATTTTAACCGGGGGTAACGCCAATTCTTCTGCTATTTCTGAGTTTTTGATTGTTGCGGCTTGGTCAAGTGTTTTACCTTTGACCCATTCTGTAACAAGGCTACTGGACGCGATTGCACTGCCGCAGCCATACGTTTTAAATTTCGCATCTGTAATAATGCCTGTATCATGATCTACCTTTATTTGTAATTTCATCACATCGCCTATCTAACCACACGCTGGGGCGCCAACCATGCCAGTCCCAACGTGCGTGTCCTCCTTATCAAATGATCCCACATTTCTGGGATTTTCGTAATGATCAATTACTTTATTACTGTATGCCATAGTGTTCTCCCGTTATAGCAAAAATGATCGAATCGGGTTGATACGAATGCCATTTTAATCTATTGTCCTCTCCCTTTAAAAATTGTATATTCTTTTTACTTCCAAGTAAAGATGCAGGTATACCTAATTCAAAACCTTGTTTAATTGGAATTATGTGATCTATTTGAAGACTAAATTTATGTTTTCCGAATCTTGGAATAAAATTTCCGGCGGCTTTTAATTCTTTTATAGACCTATATGTAAATTTCCTAACTTCACTTTTGTATAAAATGTATTCGTTATTGATTTCTTTCTTAGGTCTTAAATTGTTAAGTTTTCCATCTGCATTAGGGTTATTTTTAATCCACCGCTGGCGTTGCAACTCATTAGGTTTTCCTTTATTCCAGCCATGGCCTTTTTTCAATCCTTCAAGGTTTAATAATGATTTTTGTTCGTCAGTTAGTTTTAAGCCTTTATTCCATGCAACATTGCCCGGACGATTAATTGGATTTTTGCACGAAGTTGAGCAATACATCAAAAATCTAGGCTTTGTTACAAATTGTTTTTTGCAGTGGAGGCAAATATTTTCTAGACCATATTTGTTTTTCATACAAATATTTATCTAGGTGCGCTTGCTTGTGGGTTTACTTTTGTCTACGCTTCATGGCTGCTTTTGCCATATTGGAGACTGTTTGTTCTGGGTTGTCTACTGATCCTTCGTAGTCTTGGGAATTGGCTACGCTAGGTTTTGCATCAGTAGTAAATGTAACGTGATCCGAAGTTATATTTTTAACTATGTTTTTGATTGCATCGTTTTCTTCGTTTGCTGTAATCAAATCATGATAGCTAAAACCTGGGATACCAGTATTTTGAATAAATCTCAGAACCACGTTAATTGGTACGTCCGGGTGTAGATTTTCGTCTCGTATACGATTTCGAATTAAGTCAAGGGCAGTGACGATATTAGCCGAGTCAACCTCGGCACCGCTGCCCTCTTCGTATTCGAAAACGATTTCAGTAAAGCGCATTTTAGCGACGCTTTCTTCCTAGCTCTTCGTCGCCACCCACCGCTGGTTCAGCTGCATCAAAGCCATCGCCCGTATCTAAATCGCTAACATCTGCTGGAGGAAGTTCGCCAGGTAGTCCACCGTCAACGGGGCCTAGTCCCATTGGCTCTGGTGCTACTTGCTCGCCGCTTAGTGTACGTGCGCCATTGTCAAGCGCATCGCGGGCACTGTTCAACGAAGTCATTAGCTCTTGCAGAGCTGCTGTAACTGTATTCTTAAATGCATCAGCTTGAGCTGTTCCAACTTGATCACGAATGGTGTCTAGTAGTGGAGGTAGCTCTTCGTTAAGCATCTTGCTAGCATCAGTAATCATATCCTGAACGCTATCAACCATGTCCTTGGCTGCTAGTACTGCTTCTGCTGTTTCTAGTTCACCTTCCATTAATGGAGTGTGCTGGTCTAGCCAAGAGTTTAACCCTTCGCGGACCATAAGCATTTCCATATACTTAGGGTTTTTTTCTGCTGTGTGTGCACCGTAGCTCTTGCGGATTGCATTTAGGTTTTCGCTAAGTGCATAGCTTAAGCGTTGGGCTTTAGCATAGGTCAATTTGTCATAATCAATAGCAAAACCAAAGCGGCTTTCCATTACTTTGTTTAGACGCTTTGTGGTCTTTGGTGCTAGTTCTTTTAAATTCATAGTATTTGGTCCCAAACTTTCATATATTTAGCAGAGTTTAATCTTTTCTCCAATTCTTGGCGAGCTGCGGCCAGCTGACTTTTGGTTTCTACATATCTAGTTAGCCACAGCTGATATTTAAAATTATCTGCCTTTTTACTATTTACTAGTTTTGTTGAATAGAACTCCAAATCATCGTACAATTTGCCAACAAGTCTATCGTCGGACAATAACCCGTCTGCTGTTTTAAAGTGATGCATACGGGTTAAAACCGCGTAAAATACCGCGGCCCGTTTACTGTAAAATGTGTGTATTATTTTCTTGTCAGCTGATACCCTGTATCTGTGCTGTCCTATATGTTTAATAAAATAATTACCTATAACCCATAAGTCTTGATTTAAAGGCACAACAACTGGATGATCCAGCGCATGCCTTATGTAATTTATTTCATTTTTTGCCCAGTGGTTTACTCGTGTGATTGCTAGGTCTATTACAAATTTACCCAGTTCTTCTTTTATAAGTGATTCGGCCGTCTTCATTTTTTCTTAATAATAGATTTTTATTGACTAATTGATTTGCCATTAGTTGTTGTCGTTCGTCTAGATCACTTTTAGCCACAACAGGTGTTTGTTCGTCAAATTGAGCAAGCACGTCGGCTTCCTCATTTGTGATGGCTACCTTTAAATTCTGCGGTATTAGTTCTACAATTTTCATTTTGATGCTAGATGAATTAAGAGTGTAATTATAGCCGTAAACATTACACCCAAAATAGTTGTTCCAATTGCGATCATTTGTTTACCAATGCCACCTGTTTTATTAGTGATACTTTCTTTAATGTCTACGATGTGTTTTTCGATAACAGTCATTCTGCTATCTAAGTCTTCTAGTTTAGAGTTCAAGTTGGCGTACCTTTCAGCGCAAAGTTCTACGTGCGCCTCAAGATTCTTCTTCTCAATGTTAGTGGTGGTGGTTCCCATTTAATCGCTTCCTTTGTTGCGATGCGTTAGTGTGCCGTGATATGTGCCTTGAGAAGTTGCCTTAATGGTGCCGTAGCATCAACTAATATTTATCGTATTCGCAGAAAGGAAATATATGTTTTTTAATGTGCCGTAGCTGTGAAATATAGGTAGCATGAACCTAGCAGTCTCATCTAATCCTAGTATGATAGGTACCTGTTCAAAATCTTCATACAACTGGTCAATTGAATAGACATCTGTATCACTAGTAAATTTGGCGGCCCAAATTCTATGATGACCTTGATAGAATTCGCCAAATAACCCAGGTGCACTTAGTTCTACGTTGTCTAATATTGTGATGTCTTCTAATATGATCGGCTGAGTTTTTAAACTAAGGACCTGCAAAACTGCTTCCCAGTTTCTTTGCTGGTCTCGTTCCTTGCTATCACCGTAACGTATTCCGGTTTCGGTAATGTCCACTAGCGTTACTAATACCCAACTATTTTGCATGCAAATATTTATAGCCAACAAAAAAGGCACTGTAAAAGTGCCTTCTTGTTTTAGACTTAACTAAAATTACTCAGCTAAACGTAGGCCAGGCTGTGTAACTACGATACCTGTTGTATTGTAGTCGCTGCTTGTAGCTGCACGGATATTAGCTTGTAGATCTGTAGCATTCCAGCTGCTTTCTTCGATTAGAACGCTTAGAAGACCGTTAGATACTGCGCCGTTGTTAGCTGTACCAACTTGGTATGCCAATAGAGTAGCGTTTAAGCCGATGGTACGTAGGATTGTTTCTACGCCTTCGCCTGTTCCAAGTTGTGTGGTCATGCTAACGTTAGAGTTGATAGCAAATGCCTGTACTGGCTTGCCAATACCTGTGCTGATCAATACGTTTGCGCTGCCTGCTTCTGTGCTGAAAGAAATGTTACCAACGCTAACAACGTTTTGTGCATTTCCGTTTGTACGTGTAAATACTGCCATTTTATTTTCCTTTAAAATTACTGCGAATTAACGCATAAAATTATTTATGCCTTGATTATTTTTTCCACTGTTTAGGGGCGGTAAAATTAGCTTTACTGAATTCAATTCTGTCTACTAGTTTAACTGCACCCCCATCGTGCCCAATAGCCACAAAGCCCTCGGGTGCTGTTACTTTATATCCATCATCTGACTTCAAGAAAGTCCCAATGTTTTCAATTTGCTGCATTTTTTGCAGTAGCATAACCTTAGCCTCAATGATACGCTTATAGATAGCCAGTATGCCCAATAATATGTTACTATTATCAGCCATGAACTTTTCTTTATCTTGTATCTTTTGTATACGTGCCGCGGCCGCAGTACTCTCTGGACCGCCTTTTAATTTGGCGATTTCCGCTTCCATTTTACCTTTGTAAAACGCAAGGAAATTCTTAAGGAACGATGTAGGATCACCGACCTGAGTGCCGCCGCGCACCATACTATTGATAAAGGGTTTGATGTAGGTTGCAAACTCTGTCATTTCCTCGTCGCCACCTTTGGTAGTGCGTCCAGTAAAAATGATGCGGTTGAAATCTTTTTCGGTGATTTTTCTAAAAGTTTTTGCGGCTGCGGTTAATGTGCTTTTAATTTTTTGATCTTCTGCTGGTGTTAAGCTGGCACGACCAGTAAAGTCTTTGTAAGTTGCATCATCAAACCATACCGCAGCATTTGGTTGAAGTCCTGCCACGCTAGCACCGAAACTGGCTTTCATGTCTGCTAATGCGGCTCCTTCGTAGGCAGTATGAAAGATAATTCCTATTTTGGCTTTGGCAATTCTTGCGCCCAATTCGCTGTTAACAGGAACAGCATAGGTGATGGTATTGGGTGTAAAAGTATAGCACTCTTCCATGCCGCTACCGCTAGGCAATGTAGCCGTAGTGATATCGCTTGGTGTAAACATCAAGTCGCCCTGTAGCACATTTGGTATGCCTAGCTTACTCAAATACTTTAATGCCACTTTTAACTTTTCTGCCAGCCCAGGTGCCTCTCCGTAGAACTTAGTAATATCTTTTGTACTCTTACATAGTTTAGGTTCTGTTTTGGCAAATACGCTCTTTGTTCCTACAAAGAACTTACCATCTGCAGGATCTGTTCCGCAGATAATGGCAGGCGCACCGTCCCATTTTACTGTAACTTTAACCGGATCACCTTCCCCTTGAGCAAACATTTTACGGAGACTTTCCATGTAGTTCAGAGCTTTTTGTGCTCCTACATAACCTTCATTATATACCAAATCTTCTACGTGCTCTAGGTGGACGTTTTTTCCTTCTGCTGCTTCGCAGAGCATCCAACTAGCTGGTACTTCTTTAATTTCAAATAACTTCATTATCTAGGTCCTAGTTGTGATCTAGCACGGGCAATGGCATCTGCTTGTTTCCTGGCTCTTATTTCAGCTGGAGTGGG
>JACCDG011507150.1_pt1 | contig 28433 bp, 22 predicted proteins | sample 7442471 | NCBI WGS metagenome assembly JACCDG01 (sample SAMN15323444, study PRJNA562643) | freshwater metagenome | isolation source: river surface water | place: USA:Blue River Watershed | collected 2017-08-17 | reverse complement strand
TTTTGTTTGGTACGCGAGAGAGGACTTGAACCTCCACGCCTTGCGGCACTAGCTCCTAAGGCTAGCGTGTCTACCAATTCCACCACTCGCGCTTAAAATTGGTACGAAGAACATTGTACAGTCCGAGACATTAAATTTCAATAACTGCAGCCAAGCACGCTTGACCAATCTTTTTTCTACTAGCTGTTATTTTTGCAGCAACCTCAAGTTTATCATCACTGTAAGCAAAAGCCTCACGAATTTCATCATATATATTAGCTCCACTAACAATATCAGGCTTTACTGGTCCACTCATCATAACGATTTTATCACCTTCCGCAACATTGAAAGGAGGATGTTGGACAATCTCGAAACCTTCCTGACCGATAACAGGCTGGAGATATTCGCCTTTATTATCTACTGGTTCTACAAATAGTGGCTCAATCATTTCTGTTTCTATATCCGAAGGTACCTTGTATGCAATGCCCTTGCCGGTATTCGCGCTGGCGACATACTTCCCGTCAGCCAAATCAATCACCCTAATCAATACTGCCGAAACAATAGATCGAGTCAACCGAGCTTTTTCAATGTTGTAATATACAACTGAATGAGCCTGGTCAAGATGTAAAGATAAATTATCTTCAATATCCCTTATTTCACCCGCGTGCAAAACTGGTGAATATTGCCCATTACCAACAACTCGCTTTGCAATTGAAGCAGCCCCTGCTTCGCCTTCATCATCATTGTCTGCATGAAAAAGTCCATAAACCTCATCCCCGCCGGGCAAAGGTTTATGCAAAAATGAAATCTCATTATCTAGCGGATTAGGACCATAAACGACAACGGCATGCTTATCTTTTTTCTCGAAAATGCCTTCAATAGGTTGTTCTTCCGTCCAGCCGTTTTTTCTTACTTCGTGTGGCGTTAGGCCTTCTGCTAATTTAAGTCCGCTAATTTCCTTCAATTAAAACTCCATTTTGTTTATTTACCAACGAGTTATTTTAATATAGTTTACGGTTTTTGTCTAGCTTGCTTAAGATAAATGGTAATACTGCCATCGGCATAAGACTTTTGTAATTTTTTTTCAAAATTTTCACTAATTTCAGCTAAATAATTTTTAGGCAAAGACAACACAAATATGCCACCATCTTTAATATTACGAGCCAACTTCATTAGATGATTCAAATTAATTGCATCATAAGGCGGGTCGGCAATTACAATGTCAAACTGAGTTTCAAAATTGTGGTCGCTCCAACTAGCAATATTAGCCCGGGTAATTTTTGAATTTTTTATTTCAAGATTATTTATATTGTTCGATATTGCATTAAACGCATTTTTATCTTGATCTATAAACATTACAAAAGATGCGCCTCTTGAAAGTGCTTCAATCCCAACCGCTCCGCTCCCAGCGTATGCGTCTAGAACGGTTAAGCCGCTAATGTCACCAAGACTATTAAACAAAGCCCCCCTCATTCTTTCGCTCATGGGGTGAGTGCGATGTCCTTTAGGGCTACTAATTATGCGCCCTTTATATTGTCCGGATATGATTCTCATTAGTATAGGGTAGACCTTTTATCTAGTGCGTTCAAGCTAGATTTCGGCGGTAGTAATTTTTGCTTCTTTGGCAGCCATAAACCAGGCAAGTGTAACAGACTTCGCCATTTTAGGTGCTAAGTCTAGCCGAACTGTTTTTGCTAATTTTGGCGTCCAGCCTCTTTTATAAAAATCATCGTACATATTTAGCAGGGCAACTTCGCGAGCGGTCCGCTTAAAGAATTCAATTAACCCTATTTGCTGAACTTTTTTTATTTCATATTTATTTGGCTCGGCTATTCTGTAAGTCATTGGAGCCATAATCATAGCTGCGCCCATCTCAAAAAGTGCATGAGTGGTAAACAGCCCTTTAACACCCCACATTTCCCAGTTTTTAGCAAATACATCTAGCGCCGAGGTTCCGGGAATAACAACTTTTTTAAAAATTGTGTCTCTTGTTTCTTTTCCCTCTCCGCGGAGCTTTTCTAGCTCTTCTTCATACGGAAAATGATGTGCAGGCGTTAATCCGTCAACAATGGCATGCGCCAGCCAGCTAGCTTCAAAAGCTGACCTTTCATGATTTTGCTCTTTTAGTGCATTAACTAATTTTTCGTAGTGAGCCATAATTTGATCTATAAGCTGACCGTCTTCTGGATCGAAGGGATCATAAAAATGCCACGGCGCATGTTCGCCGTCTAACTTGGCCTTAGCGCTATCTGGGCCATTTTTGCCTTCAAAATGCAAAATTAACTTCTTACTAGGAAAGTCTTTGTTGTTCACTAATAAATTTGAAAGAACCTTCCTGGAAGATTTATCAATTTTTTGGTGCGCACCAACAATATTGCCCGAGACATTCGTCAGGGTCGATCCTGAATACATGTATTTTAAAATCCTAAGTAATTATTAATTTAAATAAGTGAGTCTTGTAGCGTTGTTAATTGACTCTGCTAATTGTTTATATTTTAACATATTATCTAATAAATACGGGTGTTTGTTGTCATAATCACGGACTTTAGAAATTAAAACAGTGTCAGTTAATTTAGCAAATTCAAAATCTAATTTGCCATGCTGGAGTGTGCCGTAAATAGCGCCAGGACCCCTCAGCTCAAGGTCAAGTTCAGCAAGTTCAAATCCATTATTTGTCTGAAGCATTGCTCTTAATCTTTTTGGCGGAGCGCTAGAATCGCTCATTATTAAATAGCATGTTCCATTTTCAGTGCCCCTGCCTACGCGTCCCCTAAGCTGATGTAGCTGAGCCAATCCAAACCAGTTGGCATCATATATAAGCATTTCCGTTGCATTTGGCACATCTACGCCAACTTCTATTACAGTGGTAGAAACAAGAACCTGAATTTTACCTAAACGAAATTCATTCATTATTTTATCTTTTTCGTCTGATTTTAATTTGCCATGAATTAAACCAACTGAAAAATTCTTAAAAACCGATTTTGATAGTTTTTCATATATTGTCTCTGCGTTATTCCTGTTTGTTAACGAACTTGATTCAGTAATTAACGGGCAAACAACAAATGCTTGGCGACCCTTCTGTAGCTGGCTGGCAACACGCTCGAATACCTGATTTAAAGAATTAGGCGATACAATCTCGGTTGCAATAGTTGCTTTTCTTTCGGGAAGTTCGTTAATTACGCTTATAGATAATTCTCCATATACTGTTAAGGCCAGTGTTCTTGGTATGGGCGTTGCAGTTAAGCATAGTACATGAGGCATATTTCCCGAGCTTCTAATAATTTTTTGTCTTTGCTCGACACCAAATCTATGTTGTTCGTCTATAACTAGTAAACTTAGGTTCCTCCATGCAATATCTTTTTCTAGTAAGGCATGAGTACCAACAACTAATTTTAAGCTCCCGTGCGCAATTGAATCTTTAATTTGTTTTTTTTGTTTGGCCGGCAATGAACCAACTAAAAGACCAATATTATTAGAATAGGTGCTGTGCTCTAGAGCTTTTTGCAGAGTCGTAAAATGCTGTCTAGCCAGTATTTCTGTTGGCGCCAAAAAAGCGACCTGCTGGTCTGATTCCATGGCCATTATGGCTGCCATTGCCGCTACTACAGTTTTACCCGAGCCAACATCACCCTCTACTAACCTATTCATAGGTGAATTTGTGTTAATATCTTTATATATTTGCCAGGCGACTTTGCGTTGGCTGTTAGTTAATTTAAAAGGAAGCTTTTTGACAAAATCTTGAGCAACTTTTTCTTTAAATGGAATAACCTGGGCGGTTTCTTTAAGGGCTTCTAGCTTAAGTGCCTTTGAGGCCATGTATGAGATCAGTATTTCTTCAAAGGCCATTCTTTCTTTGGCGAATTCTAATTTTTTGTCACTGATAGGAAAATGAAGATTAGTGTATGTGTCCTGTAGAGACATCAGCTGGTTGTCATTTACAACATCTTCAGGCAGCCTTTCCTTAATAAGATCAAAATACGGCCTGGCCTGTCCGACTATTTTTCTTATATATTCGCTTTTTAGTCCGGCAGATTCTTTATATCTTGCAATAATTAGCTCCTCGGAACTATTAGATGCAGTATTATTGTCAATTTCTATCTGTGGGTTCATAAGCTGAAGCCTACCAGCCTGAAGCTTATACTCTCCTCTAATTAAATAAGTATCATTTTTTAAACTATCTTTACGATAAGGCTGATTAAACCAAACAACCTTAATTATTCCTGTTTCGTCTTCTGCAATAGCTTCGGTAATGTGAAGTGCCCGACGCATTCTTTTGCTAGACACTGAATGAATTTTTGCCCTTAAAGAAACGAGCCCTGGTCGAATAGCCGAAATACTCGTAATCACTGAAAAATCATTGTAGTTGGTAGGAAAGTTATTTAGCAGATCTTCTACTGTAAATATTCCAGCTTTTTCAAACTGAGCAATCCGCACAGAGCCAACACCCTTAAGAACACCTATTGAATCAGATAACCGCATTTATTGACCATTATACTAAAATTGTTTCATATTTTGGCCTACCTCAGTCAATTCTCAGATAACAGTTTTAGCCTATTCTTAATATTTATAAGAATAGCAACCAACAAATAACCAAAAGCGATATTTTTGCATCGAATTGGCATATTTTTGCTATAATATATCGGTATACGAAGAGGTAAAACGGATATTAATGAAGAATTCAAAAAAGTTATCTAAGGGCGAACGACGCCCTGTAAAAGGTCCTCGAACCAATCAGAGTCTAGGAGAAAAGCTCAAATCTAGCAAAGACGCCAAAATGCGTCGCAAAGCAGAACGACTTGCTAAATTACCAAAAAACCCAATAAAAAGATTTTTCTATTATTTTAATCCTAAGCATTTTGCTGAATATTGGTTTAATAGAGACGGTTTCTTTAGGTTTCTAAAAGTTGCCGGTATCGGACTCGCAATAATACTAGTTTTAACAATGGGTGTTTTTGCATATTTCCGAAAAGACCTACCAAGAAACATAACTGACCTTAAAACATGTAGCGACGGTGCATCGACCTTATATTATGACCGTACAGGTCAAACTTTATTGTGGTCTAGTTCGGGTGATGTTGAATGTTACCCTATACCACAAGATCAAATGCCAAAAAATGTTCAAAATGCTGTTATTGCAATAGAAGACAAAGACTTCTACAAGCACGGCGGTTTTAGTTTTTCTGGCATTATGCGTTCTGCCGTTAACAATGCTAGGGGTGGCGCAACTCAGGGTGGCTCAACCATTACCCAACAGTTCGTGAAAAACTCTTTATTAACCCAAGATAGGAACGTTATCAGAAAACTTAAAGAGTTAATTCTGGCAACAGAACTTGAAAGAAGCTATTCAAAAGATGAAATTTTAACTGCTTACCTTAACGAAATATCATTCGGGGCTAGATATGCAGGTATAGAGGCAGCAGCTAAGGGATATTTTAACAAGCCCGCCAAAGACCTTAGCTTGGACCAAGCGGCAATGCTCGCAGCAATGATTCAAGCACCAACCTACTATTCTCCGTACGGTGAAAATACTCAAGAACTAACTGTTAGAAGAAATTATGTTCTTAAGCTAATGAATGAGCAAGGATTCATTACAGAGCAACAAAAAGCTGAAGCCGAAAAAGCCGATACTATTGCTAGTGTGGTTCAAACAAAACCAGGTAAATACAAAGATATAATTGCACCGTATTTTGTAACAGAAGTACAAAAACAATTAGAGCAAGAATACGGCGCGACAAACGCTAGAAAAGCAGGCTTTAAAGTCACAACTACCCTAGATCTTAATTTACAAAAGAAAGCAGAAGAAGAAATTCAAAAAGGCGTAGTCAAGCTCGAAAGAATAGGCGGAGATAATATGGCTGCTGTAGCAGAAGATGTCCAAACCGGCCAAGTTCTGGCACTTGTTGGTGGTAGGGGCTGGGATTACCCAGGCTTTGGTGAAGTAAACTATGCAACAACCCCAAGAAGCCCAGGATCTTCTTTCAAGCCTTACGATTATGCTACTTTAATGACTCTTAACAAAAACTGGGGAGCTGGTTCTACTTTATACGATGTTCAGACCAATTTCGGCGGAGGCTGGACGCCTCAAAACTGGGATAAAAAATACTACGGAGCAGTTAGTATGCGTACTGCTCTTGGTCAATCTAGAAACATCCCAGCAATTAAAGCAATGTATATGGCGGGTATAAAAAACACCCAAGATATGGCTAAGAAAATGGGCCTCAAAAGCGGCGTAACAGGCTGCTACACAACAGGAACAGAAGACTGTCAGGAGATTTTATCTACTGGAATAGGTGATGGTGGCCAAGTAAAACTATCTGAGCATGTTCATGGCTTTAGTACCTTTGCAAGAATGGGTGTATACAAACCTCAGACTTACATTATGAAAGTTCAAGATATTCGCGGAAAAACTATATCTGAATATAAAGAAACTCCCGGTGAACAAGTTCTAGACCCACAAATTGCTTACACTATGAACGATATTCTAGCCGATACTAAAGCATCTATTTTAGGTACTCAGTACAGGGTTGCCGGAGCAAAATCTGCTTTTAAGACTGGTACAACCAACAATAATGAAAATGGTTGGTTGGTTGGATATACTTCTGACATTGTATTTGGAATATGGTCAGGTCACCACGAAAACAAGCAAATGACCCAATTCACCAATAGTGTTCTTGGGCCTGCTTGGAACGGATTTTTAACAGAAGCTATTAAAGGTCGCCCAAATAAAGGATGGACCAAGCCCGCATCTATGAAAACCGTTTGTATAAATCTTAATACTGGCTATGCTACCAATAGCGGTGGTAAATGTGACGTATTCCCTAGCTGGTATACGGCTCGCTACCCAAATAATGACAAACGAGCAACCATAGACACAGTATCGGGCAAATTAGCCACAGAATGTACCCCAGAACGCGCCAAACAAAGTATTGTTGGCGGCGGTATAGCCTCAGAGCTTCCGTCATCTGACCCAATGTATCGAAACTGGATTGCACCAGTTACGGCAAGATACGGCCAAACAGGTGGAGCAATACCTACAGATAAAGACGACATTCATTCATGTGACCCTGCCGAAAAACCAACAATTGTAATAGAAGATGCCGTTAGTAATGGCGACGGAACATACACAATAAGTGCCCAAGTTAACAAAGGTAAGTACGATCTTAAAACAGTAAGCTTTACTATAGACGGAGTTGTGCCACCAGGAGCAAGCTTCGATGTTACAAACTCACAAAAAGTTAGCTTTAAATACACTCCAGCTGCTGCCGGCAGTACTACAGTATCGGCCACCGTGGTAGATAGTGTACTCTACGATTCGACCGCCTCTAAGGCACTGTCATTCACGGTTAGCCCAGCCCCAGTACCAGTCCCATCCACATAGATCCGATAATAGTATTTAATTATTGGATTTGTTGACGGTATTAAATAGCTTTTTTTCAGCCGGCGTCAACTTTTCATTAGGCTCATTTTTATTAGACTGTCTTTTTTGATTTCTGTTATTGGAATGACGATTTACCTGCTGATTTTTATTGTTTTTGGGTTTTTGAGACTTAATTACATTGCCAAAAAGCATTCTTCCGGCAACAGTTTGATGCGAACGGCTAATTTGAATATCAATAGTTTTACCTATAGCATTTTTGGCGCCGTCTACAACGACCATGGTGCCATCTTCTAAATAACCTACGCCCTGGTCTTTGCTTGAACCAGTTTGAATAATTTTGAGCGGTACAATCTCGCCGGGCAATACTACGGGCCTTAGAGCATGGGCAAGCTCGTTCACATTGAGCACCCTAACTCCTTTTATGCTAGCAACTTGGTTTAAGTTGTAGTCTGTCGTATAAAGGTCGGCATTAATTTTTTGAGCTAAGTGCACTAGTTTATCGTCTGTTAATTTATCAGACTCAACTGGGTCTTTAGAAATATGGACAGATACTCCGCTAAGTTGTTGTAGTCTTTGAATAATTTCAAGGCCATACCTTGCCCTTTCGCGCTTTTGCGAATCGTTGCCGTCAGCTAGTAGCTGAAGTTCAGAAATAATAAATTGTGGTACTTCTAAATTACTGGGTACAAAACCAGCCTGAGCTAGTTCTACGATGCGACCATCAATTAAAGCACAACTGTCTAACAGTGCTTTTCTGTCTTTACTTGGCTTAATAGAAATTGAACTATTCTTCTTTAGCAGAATTGTTAATATAACTGCTAATAAAATAGTTTGAATTATTAATAAAATTATCACTTTGTTATCCTTTTGTTAAAAAATGGTTTAAGGCATCTCTAATATTTGTTGCCTCTTTATACCAACTTGGTTTTTTCATTCCTTTTTGCAGTTTTGGCCCTATTGCAGATTTAAAACCTAATTTTTCTATTTCTTTTAGTCTTTTTTCTTGCCAAGATACTCTTCTTATTTCACCACTAAGGCCAAGTTCGCCAAAAACAGCTGCATCTTCTTTAAGTTGCATACCCTTTGCGGCTGAAGCAACAGCCATTACAATAGCAAGGTCTGCGGCAGGATCGCTAATTTTTAGGCCTCCTACAATATTAATATAAACATCTTTGTCTTGCAGTTTCAATTTAGTGCGTCTTTCTAGCATTGCTATAAGCAGGTTCAATCTGTTTAAGTCATATCCGCTAGTAGCTCTTTTTGGATAGCCATAACTTGTTGTGTTAACCAAAGCCTGAACCTCTACCAGTACTGGCCTGCTGCCTTCAAGAGTAGCTAATACCACTGAACCGTCCACCACTTGCCTTTCTTCTAGTAGCGCAGCAGAAGGATTATCTACTATTTCAAGCCCAGTATCTTTCATTTCAAAAATTGCGGCTTCGTTAGTGGAACCATAGCGATTTTTTAGAGACCTTAGGACCCGGAGCCCCCCGTACCTATTGCCCTCAAGATGAAGAACAACATCGACCACATGCTCAAGCACCTTAGGCCCCGCAATAGAACCCTCTTTGGTTACATGGCCAACCAATATTAAAGAGGTGTTGCTAGCCTTGGCCTGAATACTTAGCAGACTAGTGCTGTTAGTAATTTGGCTAATTGTGCCAAGACCACTACTTAGTTCCTTTAATGCAATAGTTTGAATTGAGTCTACAATAACTGCCATAAATTTGTCAGCCGAAATTGTGCTTGCAATATCATTCGCACTACTAGAGCTCGCAAAAAATAAATTATCACTTGCTATTCCAAGCCTTGATGCTCTTGCAGAGACTTGTTCGGCTGACTCTTCTCCGCTTACATACAGCACCTTACCCTTACGCGCAACTTGACCGGCCAGTTGCATTAATAGTGTGCTCTTACCTATCCCCGGCTCACCAGCAAGTAAAACTACGCCCCCAGGCACTAATCCGCCTCCTAGCACCGTATTTATATCTTGGGTATCAAGTGAAATTCTGGGCTCTTGTTCATGGCTAGACATGTTAGCAATATTCAGCTTTTTTCCTGTTTTTGCGCTACTATTTGGTAACGCAGAAAAATCTTCAGCCACAGTTTCGACTATTGTGTTCCATTCGCCACAAGTATGACATTTTCCTGACCAACCTGGCTGGCTTGCTCCACAACTATTACAAATATAAGAATTACTTTTTTTTGCCATATAACTTTAGCTAGTATATATCTTTTTTGACGAATTGTCCTTTTCGTCCTCTATCTCGTGACCAAGAATTTCTTCTATAAGATCTTCAATGGTAACAATGCCAACTATTTTATGTCTTTTCTCGACCACAATAAGATGGCCTTTGGCTTTAATAAAATATCTAAACATTGTGTCTAACGCAGTATTGGCTCCAACTATAGTTGTTTTATATAGATTCATACTTGAAGCAGTTAATTTTGAAGTTGTTATGTCTATGTCTACCAGCTCCTTCATTAAAATAACCCCATATACTTTGTTTTTCTTAATATCTAAAACAGGAATCCTACTATAACCTCGGTTTTTAATTTTATTTAAGGTTTTTTGATTAATCTGCTCATTTGGCTTAAGAAAAAAGGTGTTACTTATTGGCGTCATTATTGACGAAACTCTTTTTTCGCTAAGCTGCAAGGCGCCCTTAATTATTTCAACCTCATCTTCATCTAACTCACTACTGTCATGGTTAACATGTTCGCCAATTATTAGGCTCAGTTCGTTCCTTGTGTGAAGCGGGGTTTTTTCATCACCAAACCACTTATCTAATACCAATTGAAGAGGTTTGGCAAGCGGATAAGTAAAGTACTTAATGAACTGCAAAAATGGAACGAGCGCGCTACATATGGCCAGTGCATTCCTAGTAAACAGAGCCTGCGGTAATAGTTCACCAAAAATAACTAAAAGAATTGTACTTATTGCTGCGGCCACAAAGCCGTTCATTTTGCCAGCTAAAACAATTGAGCTTGCCGAAGCAAAAGCAACGTTGGTTAATAGTATAGAGGCTAGGGTTAAATGGGCATTCTGCCTAAATGGTAGTACTTTTTTGGCCCTAGGATCACCTAGTTTTGCCTGTCTTTTTAGGTCTTGCAAACTCAGTGACATAACCGACACATTTAACCCAGAACAAACCCCCGAGCCAATAATTAACACTGTTACTTCTATAATAAATATGGCATCGGCGTTCATCATGCTAATTAACTGATGATTTGACCCTACTGTCTAAGCTTTGCATAAGATCGTTCTGTTCAATAACCAGCAAGTTAACTTGTTCAACAATATTGTTGTACTGAACCAGTAGGCTTTTAAATTCGTTATATTGGGCATTATATGAGTTAACCAGTCTATTATATTCCGGCACTAGCGAATTATAACTCGACACCTGGCCTGAGCTAGAGTAGCCGTCTAGTCTTTTTTTCAATGTATTTATGCTTGCCTCAAGACTCAATAGTGCTGCTTCTGAATTTTCTATTTCTGCTTTTCTTAGTGTTAAATCTGCTTTATATTTGTCCACTTGACTATTAATGTCAGATAATACTTTTTCATAGCTCTGACTTTTACTTACGACAATTTTTCTATCGATAAAATATTTTGAATAGTATTGCTCAAGCTCGGGTCCCAAATTTTCTACCTCTGTTCCAAGTATTGAATGAAGTTCGTTGGGCACCACGCTAGGATCAGCCTTACGATAATTTTCAATAAGACTATTGATGCGAGGGTTGTTCATCCTTTGGAATGCTTCGGCCGTAAGTCCATCTACCTTATTCTTTTCAGATACACTCAGCCTATCATATGCTGCATGAAGCATTTCATGGGCACTGGTTACCTCTTCTACTCCGGCTAGTCTGTCGTCTGTAACATCGAATACGAAAATATTCTTGCCAGTATAACAGCCAAGAACAATGGTCTGCTCCTTACTCTCACATTCATTAGCAAATTCTTGACGGTCAGACAGCCTTGGGTCGTTTACATAAAAAATCTTTTTACCCTTATCGCTCATTCCGGAATTTTGCGCCAAGGCCTCTATTTGCGGAGTAGGCGAATAGCCCCTTAGTGTAATAAAGTCATAGACTGTATATTTATTAGACCAAAACCAAACCGCACCAAAAACTAGCAAAAAAACCGTAGCAATACTTACTAGAAATTTTTTAGACATTGTGTAAATAGTATACCAGTTTATTACTCTGTGACTTTAGAGTAAGCAAGGTCTTTTTTGGTTGCTTTAACTTTAATAACCATTCCAGGTTTGTAGATTTCTTGCAATATTCCGTCCGCAATATGATCTTCAATAGTATCTTGTATCAACCTTCTTAGTGGACGTACGCCATTCTTTGGATCATAACCCTTTTCAAGCAACCACTCTTTAGCTGAACCAGTAATGGCTAGGCCAATTTTTTTTCTTTGCAGCCTCTCTTGCAGTTCACTTATCTGAACATCGATAATGTTTTTGACATTATCTTTTGTAAGCGCCCTAAAGACCACAACTTTATCTATTCTGTTAATTAGTTCAGGTCGCATGTGCCTTCTTAATTGATCAGAAACTAATGTCTTATTTTTTTCATGTAACTGATTTAAGTCTTGCTCTTCGGAGCGAGTTGCACTAAATCCGAAATCTGCCTCTTTTTGGAGTAGGTGTGCGCCAATATTGCTTGTCATAATAATTATTGTGTTTTTAAAACTTACTTTTCTACCTTTGGCATCAGTGAGTTCTCCATCTTCAAGAATCTGAAGCATCATATTAAACACCTCAGGGTGAGCCTTCTCTATTTCGTCAAACAAAACTAGGCTGTATGGGTGTCTTCTAACTCTGTCGGTTAATTGGCCGCCCTCTTCATATCCTATGTAGCCTGCTGGAGCTCCGACTAGCCTAGAAACAGTATGTCTCTCTCCGAATTCACTCATATCAATTTTAATAATTGCGTCTTCACGACCATAAAATTCTCTGGTTAATACCCTGGCGAGTTCGGTTTTTCCAACGCCGGTTGGCCCCATGAATATAAATGAACCAATAGGTCTTTTGTCGCTGCCTATGCCACTTCTGTTTCTTCTAATCGCCTTGGCAACTACTGAAACAGCTTCATCTTGACCTATAACAAACCTAGCTATATGCTTTTCAAGCTTAAGCAAATTTTTAGCTTCTTGCTTAACAATTTTTCGAACTGGCACACCAGTTGCCTGAGCTACAACGGCAGCAATATCGTCACTGGTAAGTGTTAATCTTTTGTGCTGAGCAGTTTTAGCCTGGAGCTCTTTTAGCTGAGCCTGAGCGGCGCTAATTTTTTGCTTAAATTTAGCTGCCTTTTCGTAATCTTCTTTTTCTACAGCATCGTCTCGCCTAACCGTAAGAAGCTTTATTTCTTTTAATAGCGACCTGTATTCGCTTGGGGTTTTACCCTTATCTACTCTAAGAAGCGCAGCTGCTTCGTCTAGGAGGTCAATAGCTTTATCTGGCATAAATCTGTCCTGCATAAATCTGTCTGCAAAATAAACAGCGTCTTCAAGGACTTCATCGCCAATTACCACGCCATGGAATTGTTCATAATTATTTCTGAGGCCTTTAAGTATAGTCAATGTTTCGGCCTTAGTCGTTTCTGGAACTACAACGGGCTGGAAGCGCCTTTCCAGCGCAGCATCTTTTTCGATATGCTTATGATACTCATTGGTTGTAGTAGCACCGATAACCTGTATTTTACCTCTTGCTAGTGATGGCTTAAGAATGTTGCCAGCATCTATAGCGCCCTCGGCTGCGCCGGCGCCGACGAGTAAATGCATTTCGTCGATAAAAACAATAATATTTTTATCTTTCTCAAGTTCGGCCATTACTTTTTTTAGCCTGTCTTCAAATTCTCCGCGATATTTTGTACCTGCAACCATTGAGGCCAAATCAAGCATCACTATTCTCTTTTCCAGTAAACTATCTGGCACATCTTCGTTAACAATTTTTTGCGCCAAACCTTCTGCTACTGCCGTTTTTCCAACGCCCGGCTCGCCTATTAAGACGGCGTTATTTTTAGACCTTCTGTTAAGAATAGTAATAACTCTTTTAATAACATCCTCTCTACCAATAACCGGATCTAGCTTACCGTCGGATGCCAGACTAGTTAAGTCGGTTCCAAAATGCTCTAATGCAGTTTTTGCACCAGATCGCCTAGTTCTTGTAGCAGTTTTTTTAATGCTTTCATTATCTGAATCGTATTGTTGCTTCTGTAAGAAATTCTCCAGTTCATCTACTAGTCTATCGTTGTCTACATTCATATCCTTTAATAGCATTGCTGCGCGGCCATTTTTTTGCATTAGTAGACTATATAGTATGTGTTCGGTGCCACATACATCCTGGCTGTAATCTTGAGCAAAATCCCAGCTCATTTTTAAAGCTAGTTTTGCTGTTTCGCTAAGTCCCTTAGCTCCAATATTAATAGATAGGTTTTTAGGAGTTAAATTTAGAGCCAGCTGGGCTCTCTGGAAATTAACTCCAGCTTTATTTAAAATTTTATATGCGACTGAAGTTTCCTGAGTTAAAACACCTAAAAGAATATGCTCGGTGCCAACATATGCCGAGTTCTGAGCCCTTGCAATTTGATCAGCGGTTTTTAAGCTCATTAACGCATTGTCAGTTAAATGATTTAAATATTCTTGAAAGTCGGGTGAATCTGGCATAAATTATTCCTTTCTTGGCATTAACACGGGCGCAAATTCAAATGATGCCAAAATAGTTTATAGTAAGTACCATTATATAAAATTAGCACTCTTGTTGCAAGAGTGCTAATTGATTGTTTTAAAGAATTTTATTCTTGTCCGTGTTCTTCAATAGCCTCTAGTAGGCTACTTTCTAAGTCGGACTTTTTCTTAAGCTTTGGAGCATTGGCAGCGCCAACAATTTTGGGAGCTTCAACGACCGGCTTGGCCGCATTTTTAGCTTCTTGGTTGCTCTCGATGTCTATTTCAAAGCCAGTTAATTTACTAGCCAGGCGGACATTTTGACCACTTTTTCCAATAGCAACTGAAAGCTGCTCTTCGGGAACTATTACTTTTGCTTTTTTATTAGCATCGTCTATGACAACTCTAGTAACTTCAGTTGGGCTCAAAGCATTCGTAATATACTTAACATCGTCTTTATCCCAAATGACAATATCTATTTTTTCTTGATCGCCAATTTCGCTCATTACAGCTTGGACCCTTGTTCCATGACCACCGACAAATGTGCCAACCGGATCAACGCCTTGCACGGTGCTTGAAACGGCAATTTTAGCCCTAACTCCAGCTTCGCGAGCGATTGCCTTAATTTCTACGGCCCCTGAATCCATTTCTGGTACTTCCGCCCTAAAGAGCATTTCCAAAAATTCAGGACAGCCTCTACTAACAACAAGCTGGGCGCCTTTATAGCCCCTTTCAACATCTTTTAGATATACTTTTAGTCTTTGGCCTGGGTAATATCGCTCGCCCTGGATTTGTTCACTCGAAGGCATAATACCCTGAGCTTTATTTAGTTCGAGCCTTACTAGGCGACCCTCTACTCTTGTAACAGTTCCATTTACTACAGTGTTAATTTTATCTTCAAATTCAGCCATGACAATTTCTCTCTCAGCTTCACGAAGTCTCTGTAAAATAACCTGTTTGGCCGTTTGGGCTGCAACTCGACCGAACGAATGAACCTCTTCTGATTCTTCTACTGTTTCGTCAATCTTAACGTCTTTTTGAATTTTTTTGGCATCAGCTAAGCTAATTTCTAAAAATTCATTTTCTACTTTATCGACAACAGTTTTTGTTACAAAGACCGTAACAGAACCTGTATTGATATTAATTTGAGATCTTACTTCTTGCTCTCTGTCTCCGTAATCGCGTCTCCAGGCAGCGGCAAGCGCTTGCTCAACAGCATCCTGAACTACAGACTCGGGCAAATTTTTTTCCTCGGCTATTGCCTTAACAGCCATTACTAGTTGTTTGGTTTCTAGTTCCATATTACTCCTTTATCAAAAAACCGACCTTTTGGTCGGAATTGGTACAACTTTATTGTATCATATTATTTGAGTAATAATAAATATCTCTAATATCCGAAAGGAACCAAATGAAAGTAAAAAGGCTTTATGATGCCTTTGCTCCAAGCAGCTATAATCTTAACTTAAAAATCAACAAGACTAAGTTAGTTTTTAGTGGCAAGGTGCGCATTAGTGGAATTGTTAAACAAAAAAATATATCTCTTCATGCGAAAGACTTAAATATTAAAAAAATAGAGGTTAACGGCACCGACATTGCTTACAAAAATAATATTGACGACGAACTTTGTATTAATAAAAGTTTTTCGGTTGGTGAACAGCTCGACTTAAATATTTCGTTCGAAGGCAAAATAACAAAACCTATGCACGGAATTTATCCCAGCTTTAACAAAGATGGCTCAACGATTATATCTACTCAATTTGAATCTCATCATGCCAGAGAAGCCTTTCCCTGCATAGATGAGCCAGAAGCAAAAGCTAGCTTTGACCTAACTATTGAATGCGAAAGCGGAAACGCTGTACTAGGCAACATGCCGGTGGCAGAACAAACTTCAAAAGGCAATATGTTGATTACAACTTTTGAAACATCACCAGTAATGAGCTCATACCTACTTGCATTTGTGATTGGCGATCTACAAAAAATAAGTGGCTCAACCAAAAATGGCACCATTGTTTCAATTTGGTCTTCTAAAGATCATCCCAAAAGCAACCTGAAGTTTGCCCTTGAAAGCGCTATAAAGTCTACTGAATTTTTCAATGACTATTTTCAAACAGATTATCCGCTTCCCAAGTGCGATCATGTTGCGCTGCCGGATTTTTCATCTGGAGCCATGGAAAACTGGGGATTAATAACCTACCGAGAAGTTTGCTTGCTTGTCGACAGCAAAAAAACCTCTACGGCCACAAAAGAATATGTTGCGCTTGTTATTGCTCACGAAATTTCTCATCAATGGTTTGGGAACCTGGTCACAATGCGCTGGTGGGATGATTTATGGCTGAATGAAAGTTTTGCTACCTTAATGGAATATTTAGCAGTAGATCACTCTTATCCAGAATGGAATATATCTTTATCATTTGCTGCCCACGAAGCACTTGGTGCATTCAGAAGAGACAGCTTGAACGGAGTTCAGCCTGTTAAGTCTGAGGTTAATCATCCCGATGAAATAAGCACACTGTTTGACCCATCAATTGTCTATGCTAAAGGAGCTAGGTTACTGCTTATGGCCTACCACATAGTAGGCGAGAAAAGCTTTAGAAAAGGTCTAAAAAACTACTTTGCTAAATATGCATATAAAAATGCCGAGGGCGATAATTTATGGGATGAGCTTTCGGAAGCTTCTGGCATTGACCTAAAAACCATTATGAATACCTGGATTAAAACTCCCGGATTCCCGGTATTAGAAGTTAAATTATCAAAAGATGATAAAGAAATAGTTTTAAGTCAAAATAAATATACTTTAGACAACTCAAAATCCAAAGATCTTTGGCCTATACCCCTTTTTGATAGTAAAAATTCTAAAATAATTTTTAACCAAAAAACCAACGAGTTTGCAGAATTTGATTCTTCGACCCTGTTTAATCAAAAGGGCGGACACTATCTCGTAAAGTACTCAAATTCTAAAACTAAAGATTTAATAAAAGAAAAAATAATGAATAATCAACTCAAAGAAACAGAAAAATTATTTTATCTTAATAATCTTAATTTAGAGGCGCGAAACGGCCTAGCAAGTATGGTGGATTTTATGGATGTCATAGATGCCTATAAAAACGAGACTGCAGAACCAGTTTGGAGCGTACTTTCAGTAGGCCTATCAGACGCAAAACGCATTATTGAAGGCAATGAAAAAGCCGAAAAAAAAGAAAAATTATTTGTTTATAGCATCGTCAAAGAACAACTATCGAGGCTTGGATGGACAAAAAAACAAGATGAACCTTCTAATGACACCAAGCTTAGAGATTTAATTATTGCACTAGCGGTCTACAGCGAACATCCCGATATTGTTGCTAAAATCAAAAAGTTATATCACGATAAAGGCATTAATCAGCCCGCTGAGCTTAGGGGCTCAATCCTATCGGGTGTTGTGAAACATTCTGGCAAGAAAGTATTTAAAGAGCTTCACGAATTGTATCCTAAGCAAACAAATAGTGATTTAAAAAACGATATATCATCGGCATTATGCAGCACAAAGAGTCCGGAGCTGGCGGAAATATTATTAAAATCTATAAAAGATAGTTCCTGGGTAAAACTTCAAGATGTCGATAAATTTATTGTGCATCTTTTAGCGAATAAATTCACCAGAGCAACCACCTGGAAATGGCTAACCAATAACTGGGGTTGGATAGAGAAGAATTTTGCGAGCGACAAGTCCTATGACCACTACCCAAGATATGCAGCAAATTGCTTTAGCAACCAAGAGTGGTATGACCGTTACAAAAAATTCTTCGAGCCAAAGAAGGATATTGTGTCGCTCCGCAGAAACATTGAACTTGGCGAAAAAGAGATTGAAAATAAAATAAGATGGTCCGAGCGAGACAAAGAAAAAATGATTAACTGGCTAACAAGCTTAGTTGTTTAGTTTATTACAATAAAGTCTTCTACTTTTGGGAAATCACCACCCAAACTAATAACCGCTAAATACGCATCTTGGCTGTGTCCATGGTTAGATATCCAAATTTCCGCTGCAAAAGCCATCTGTTTTTGCTTTGCAAGGTTTACGGCAGCTAGCCCTCCGCCCTGATTATTGTTGCGTCGGTACTTAACTTCTACAAAGTAAATAATTCTATCTTTCTCTGCGATAATATCAATTTCACAGTATCTAGTCCGCCAATTTCGGTCAATGATTTTGTATTTATTTTTTTTCAAATACTTACAGGCCTGATCTTCGGCTATGTCTCCTATGTACTTAGTTGAGTTGATATTTTCAGTCATTTTCTATAGCATAGTTTAAACATGATAAAAGAAAATACAAAGTTCATAATTGCTACAAATTTTCCAGAAGGTTCAGAAAGAATTGAATATTTAGACCAGGAGATTATTGAGCCCATAAATCAGGTAACAAATAGCGAAACAGAAATTCTATTCATGCCAACAGCCGCCCTTATGGCCTACTCAACCTACAAGTCTGCGGGTGAAGGTAAAATTCCCATTGTTGTTCCGGTGGGTGGCGATGGAACAATTAACTGGCACTTGAATAATGCAGATATTTACCCGCATTCTACAATATATTTACCTCTTGCTAGCGGAACCGCAAATGACATAGCTACAACTATTCATAGCAACCCAACTAATGTAAGGAAGATTCTAGAAAAAGGCCGACTAAGACAAGCCCGACCACTAAGAATCCAAAATGGCCCCGTGCAAAAAAAGGCACTAGGTTACATAGGTCTAGGCATTACCGGCCAGTGCGCTAAAGAAATCAATAGCAGAAAAAATGTTAAACCAAGCTTACTTAAAGATAGCGCAGTATCAATAAAGGGAATTTTGAAAAGTAGACGCTTGAAAGTTAACAATTCCTCGCAGCCAGTTTTAAGCAGCAACCATTTAGAAATTGCTGCAGTTAATTCTAGAATGGCCAGTTTTTTATGGCCAAAAAATCCTTCTGTGTTCGAAGACCACTTTTACTTACTTTCTCCAGAAGGATACATAGGAACAGCCGGCTTAGCTATTAAAGGTCTAAAAAAAAGATTAAAAGGCAAAAAGATTAATCTTGGCGAATCAGTAGAGTTCGAAGTTGAAAATATTGGCACAAAAAGACGACCCATTTACGGCCAATGCGACGGAGAAGAATTTTTGCTTGAAGATAGTAAAATTAATATAAGTAAAAACAGCAGTCCTATTAATATATTTTCATTAACCTAAGCCTGATAGCTTTTTGATTGGCTTATAAGAAAAACGGTGAACGCCATTTATGGGACCGTATATTTTTAGAGCCTCTAAATGAGCTTTTGTACCATAGCCAACATGCTCGTCAAATCCATACCTTTGATACTTTGCAGATAATTTTTTCATATAGTCATCCCTATAAACCTTTGCATATATACTTGCCGCACTAACCTCGGGGTAAACATTGTCAGCACCAGTCTCGCACCTTGTATTAACTGGGTCAATATCACCCAGGTAATTTATATTTCCATCTACAATAACAGGTTCTTTAACATTTTTAAGTTGTTGGTATGCTTCTATAAAAGCCCTTTTAACCGCAAGTGATAGCCCAATTTGATCAATTTCTACCGATGAAATCACAGACAAGGCTACGTCTGCATTTTCTTCAATTTCTTTAAATAATTTTAGCCTTTTTCCTCGGCTGATTTTTTTTGAATCTTTTAGTCCCTCTATGGGTCTATTTAGTCTAACTGCTGCAACCACCAACGGACCTGCCCAACAACCTCTACCAACCTCATCAATGCCGATCATATACTTAAAATTATAAAATAAAATAGAAACAATATTAAAAAATGCAGGTGTATGCCTGCATTTTTATTATCAAACTTTGCTGAATTTTATTCTTCTTTGCGATCAGCAGTTGCTTGCTCAAATTTCTTTTGTTCTTCTGCTTCTTTAGCAGCTTTTTCGGCCTCAGCTTTTTGGTGCTCTAGCTCTTTTTTCTTAGCTAATTCTTCTTCGGCCTTCTCTGCCTCTAGGTCTCTTATTTCATTAACTGCTTTTTTATCGAACTCGAGACCAGTTAGACGAGTCGCCTTTCCAGTTCTTGTACGGATATAAGATAAATAATTACGCCTTACCTTACTTCTTTTGGTAACCTCAATTTTTAGAACATTAGGTCCATGAAGTAGAAAACTTTTTTCGACTCCAACGCCGCTAGCGATTCTTCGAACAGTAATTGTAGAAGTTAAACTATTTTTCTTGCTAGTTCTAATAACCATTCCTTCGAAAATCTGGACTCTTTCTTTATTACCTTCTTTAATTTTTTGGTGCACCTTAACTGTATCGCCAGTTTTTACTTCAACAACTTGGTGTTTCTTGTATTTATCTTCAATTTTCTGAATTACGCTTTGCATGAAACGATTAACCTCACGAGATTTACTTAAAATTTATATAATCAATCTGAATAAATATACCATATAAAACACAAAATAACAACCGTTTAACGGCATTTTATTATGCTAAAACTCTTATTACTTCCTCTAGGCTAGTATCTCCGCTAATTGCCCTTAGCACTCCATCCTGAAGTAGCGTAATCATGCCGTCATTTATTGCTATTTTTTCAAGCATAGCTGCCGATATCTGATTCTGCGGTTTTTTGAGTTCTTGTTCTAGGCTAGGTGTCATTATTAGAAGTTCTCTTACTGCAAATTGCCCACTAAATCCAAAAGGATTTTCTGGAGAGCTTCCAGGTTTGTATAGAGTGAGGTTGCTTACATCTGGACGCTCTACATCTGGGGGCAAAGAGTCAACTATGTTTTGAATCCAATCTTTAGTTGCAGAATCTGGACTATAAGAAATCTTAGATTTATCGTCTAGCCTTCTTAGTAGGCGCTGAGCAGCTACAAGTCTAATGGCAGATACAAACAAAGGATTATCACCAACCGTATCAAGCATTCTTGTTAAAGCGGCAGTTGAAGAGCTAGCATGATAAGTAGATAGAACTAGATGACCTGTTAAGGAAGATTGTAGCGCAGTTTTTGCAGTATCTACATCTCTTATTTCTCCTACCATAACAACATCTGGATCGAGCCTAAGTACCGCTCTAAATTTAGTTGCGAAAGCATATGGATCTTCCTGCGAATTAACTGGAATTTGAGTTATACCACTAATATTGTACTCAACAGGGTCTTCTAGTGTAATGATTTTTCTCTCAGGATGGTTAAGTTCATTGATAATACTGTAGAGGGTTGTTGTTTTTCCAGACCCTGTTGGCCCTACAAACAGAACCAAGCCACTTGGATGACTGATTATGTCATTAATAATTTCTTTCTCATCCGCCCTTAAATCCAACTTATCTAGACTCATAAGTTCGGGGTGCATATTGAATAGCCTCAGAACACAGTCCATACCATAAACTGCCGCTACAGTTTCAACTCTTAAGTTAACTTCAACAACAGCGCCATCAGCCATGGTGCTAGTTCTGTTGATGTGTCCAGTTTGAGCGTCAGTTGAATTTGTTGAAATATTAGCGCTACTAGCTAAAGCAGATATTAAATGTCGATACTTTTCAGAGCTTAAATTGGCAACAGGATGCAAAACGCCGTCAACTCTAAATCTAATCCTTGCCCCGTTTTTGTCTGACTCTAAATGAATATCAGAAGCATTTAACCTGTAAGATTGCTGTACCAAATAGGCCAGCATATCATCTGCCCTAACCTGAGATAAAGTTTCGGAGACGCTACCAACCTGCTCTTCTATATTTTCAGAATTTAATGAGATTTCATTATATACAACAGCCTTTGGAGGATCGTATCTCTGCATTAATTCTCTGAAGCCACTTTCAGAAATTAAAGAAAAAGTTACTCTTTGATCAGCAAATCTGTGCCTAAGCTCTTGCATAGTATTTTGAGAAGTTGTGTTAATTATCCCAAAGTGCAAATTATAAGAATCGCTACTCAGCGGCACTACTTTAAAATTATAAAGTTCTTGAGTACTCAATATATTTTTGTTTATTGGAAGCTGCTGCGCACTGGTATCGAAATAAGGTAGGTTTAATATTCTTGATCTTCTTAGTGTGCTTTGTTCATCGAGCTTTCTTGCATCGTCCATATCTTTTTAAGTATATCAAAATGCTATTGCTTTTTAGCATTAATAGCAATTTATCTGATTCAGGTCACTTGATATACTTAAGTCAGTGACGGAAATAGCTCTTATATTACCTAATATCAGAAGTACCTACAATGTCGGTAGTATTTTTAGATCTGCCGAAGTTTTTGGAGTTAAAGAGATTATTATTTGTGGCTACACCCCCTATCCTAAGCTAGACAACGATACCAGAATTCCTCATTTGGCAAATAAAATTGATAAGCAAATTTCAAAAACAGCCCTGGGAGCGGAAAAACTTGTTCCATTTACTTACTTTACTGAAACCGAAGATGCTATTATTTACTCTTTAAAAAACCACTATCGACCCGTAGCACTTGAGCAGCATAGCAATTCTATAGCACTAAATAATTACCAACCCAAAGGAAAACTTGCGTTCGTAATAGGAGAAGAAGTAGATGGATTGCCCGTGAATGTTTTACAAAAATGCGAAGAAGTTATCGAAATTCCCCAGCTTGGAACTAAAGAAAGCTTAAATGTTGCTAGTGCTGTGGCCATTTTGTTGTACGATATAAGCATAGGTAAAAAAAATGAAAATTACTAAAACAATTGGCCGAAGTTTCTTAGTTCTGGCTTCTATGTTATTAATTATTAGCCTTCTAGGTTTTGCCTCGTTAGCATATGCCCAGTCGCAGCCTCTTAATGCAAACCTAATTATTGAAAAAACAAATTTCGAACGAGAGCTAATTGGCGCCAAAAAGCTGAATATAAATGAAAACCTTATGAATGCCGCGCAAGCTAAAGCTGAGCACATGGCAAAGAATCAATATTTTTCGCATAATTTACCCGACGGTACAGCACCTTGGCAGTTCATTCAAAATAGTGGATACGAATATTTAGAGGCCGGGGAGAACCTTGCTATAACCAATCAATCAGACAGCCAGGTTGTGACAGGTTGGATGAATAGTTTGTCGCATAAAGAAAACTTACTAAATAAAAACTTCGCCGACATAGGAATCGGCATAGCCTACTTCGGTAATTATACAAACTATAAAAACACTTACGTTATTGTTGCGTTTTATGGAAAGCCTGGGGTAGAAAATAACGTTCCCTTACAGGTACAGCCCACAAGCCCAGCGGGAGGATTAGCCATAGTGGAACAAAAAGACTTTATTGGACCTTACGGTATATATGCAATAATTGGCGGTGCACTTCTATTAGCCGGAATAGTAATTGAGCTACTCCATATATCTGCTAATCATAAGCGGAAATTAAAAAATATATAATTAATTTTAGTGGAGTTTAATATTGCTGCTATCAGTAATTTTTTTAAGTTTATCTAGTAGGTCAGTGCTTGCATCTACCTTTGTGGGCAATCTTAAGGCTTGCTTAGAAGGGCCTATTACTAGCACGGTCTCGGTATTGCCCGGGGCGGCGTCTAGCTCTTCTTTGATTTTTTGAAGCAGCTCACTGTCGTCAGTGGAATCTAGCCTAATAAACAATTTTTTTTCGGCCTTAATATTTTGCCCCTCTGGTGGAACGCCAGCTAAACCTTCGTTGGTTTTTTTTAATTTTTTATTTGCAGATTTTTTCTTTTTTATTTTCTGAGTTTTACCTAGCGGATCATAAGTTCTTGCTTCATCTATAGTAATTTCATAAGCAGAGTCTACCAATATTTTGGGCTCCGTTATAGGGTTTCCTACTTTATCTTTGCCATTTACCTTACCGGTTGCAACTATAATTTTATCTTTTTGCCATAAATTGGCGTTATCTTTGTAAGCCCCTGGAAAAACAACTAGCTCTATTTCGTCGCCCGCTATATCTTCAAGCTTAACGAAGGCCATCTGTTGTCCGTTTTTGGTGGTTATTTGTCTAAGGTCGGCTATGCTGCCTCCAACACTTGCATATGAACCGTCATATTCAGCAGTAACCTCAGCTATTGGTACTGTTTTTTCTCCTAATATAACTACAAATTCTTCAAGTGGGTGCCTAGATAGGTACAGACCAAGAAGTTCTCTTTCCCACTTTAAATATTCATGGTCATTATATAAGGCCGAGGAGCTTGGTATGCTAACTTCTAATTTTGGTATCTCAATAGTATCGTCCGCTCCGAACAAATCAGTTTGCCCGGCAGCAGACTCTTTATTTAGCTTGGCGCCAACAGCCAAGATATTGTCTAATGACTCCAGCAAAGCACCTCTATCTCCAAATCTGTCTAAAGCTCCACTTTTTATTAAACTTTCCCAAACTTTACGGTTAACCAATCTACCATTTATTCTTGATAGAAAATCCGCTAGGTTTTTATAGGTGCCTTCTTTGTCGCGAACACCAATTATCTCTTCTGCAGCACCATGACCAACATTTTTAATAGCATCTAAGCCAAACCTAATCTCCTGCTCTTCTTCTAAAGCTTTTGGCACAACCGCAAACTCATGAAAAGATTCATTTACATCTGGGGGCAAAACCTTAATGCCCATGTGCTTACATTCGCTTATTTCTATTGCAAGTCTATCTGTGTCATCGTAATCGCTGGTCATTAGTGCCGCCATAAAGGCCGCTGGGAAATGTGCTTTGAGATATGCCGTCCAGTAAGCCACTAAACCATAACAAGCGGCGTGACTTTTATTGAAACAGTAGGCAGCAAAATCTTCTAATTGCTTCCAGAAAACTTCCATAAGCTCATGGTTAATTCCACTGTGCTTCTCGCCGCCCTCAATCATTTTGTCTTTCATTTTTGCCAGCAAATCTGCATTCTTTTTACCAATTGCTTTTCTAAGTGTGTCGGCCTCGCCACCCGTAAAACCACACACCTCTTTAGAAATTTGCATAACCTGCTCTTGGTAAACCAAAATTCCATAAGTATTTTCTAGCGAATTTGCCATGCTAGGATGTGGATATTCAATTTCTTGCTGGCCATGTTTTCTAGATATAAAATCGTCTATAAACTGCATTGGCCCAGGCCTATAAAGAGCAACCATCGCCACTATATCTTCAAAACCTGAGGGCTTCAGATCTTTTAAATAGCGCTTCATGCCGGCAGATTCTAGCTGAAATACTCCTGTTGTATCGCCTCTTCCAAGTAGATCATATGTTTTCTTATCGTCTAAAGGAATTTTGCCAATATCTATATCTTTGTTATAAACTTTTTTAATTATTCTTAGCGCATTTTTAATTATTGTTAAGTTAGACAAGCCCAAAAAGTCCATTTTTAAAAGTCCCAGTTCCTCTATAGGACCCATTGGATACTGGGTAGAAACAACTCCTTTTTGGGCCATTTCTAAAGGTACGAATTTTACAATATCATCTGGAGCAATAACCACTCCGGCAGCATGAACGCCGTGACTTCTTATAGTTCCTTCAAGTCGTACGGCCATATCGAAAACCTGTTTAGCCTGCTCGTTATTTGTATATTCCGCTTTAAGATCGGGGCTTTCTACAAGTGATTTTTCTAAAGGAATATGACGTCCCTGAACTGGAGGGGGAATAAGTTTTGCTATTCTATCTGCTTCTGAATATGGAACCTGAAGAACCCTAGCTACATCCCTAACTGCAGCCCTTGCAGCCATTCTGCCAAAAGTAACTATATTTGCCACCCTGTCGGATCCATATTTTTCAACACAGTACTGAATAACTTCATCGCGCCTAGTATCTTGAATATCAATATCAATATCGGGCATGCTGATACGGTCCGGGTTCAAAAATCTTTCAAAAAGAAGATCATACTTTAAAGGATCAAGTTCGGTTATATTTAGCGCATAAGCAATTATAGACCCAGCAGCCGAACCCCTTCCAGGCCCAAAAACTATTCCTTGGTCTTTGCCCCATTTTATAAAATCCCAAATAATTAAAAAGTATCCATTAAAGCCCATTGAATTAATAATTTCGAGTTCAAATCGTGCCCTGTTAGCCACCGGCTCTGGCAGTTTGGCTTTAATTTTTTCTATATCAGTTTCACTGCTTTCTGGTAAATAATATTTTTGCAAGCCTTGATATACAAGCTCAATTAAATATGATTGTTCGGTTTTGCCTTCTGGCACTGGGAATTTTGGAATTAGTATTTTACCAAGCTCTATATCAACCTGGCACCTATCGGCTACTTTTTTAGTGTTTTCAATAGCATCAGGCCTATAATCACCCCAGCGCTCAATAATAACTGCCGGATCCTCTACATGAAGCGGATATTCTTTCAGGCTCATGCGCTTCTCGTCTGCTAAGAATGAGCCGGTACCTACACAGAGAAGTATTTCATGAGCATCCTGGTCTTCGTGCCTTAAATAATGAGCATCGTTAGTCACGACAAGCGGAATGTCGAGCTTATCGGCTAAAGATATTACTTTTTTATTGATTTCTTCTTGTTCAGCACTGTGTAAAGGGTTATCGGGGTGTCCATGATCTTGCACCTCTAGGTAATATCTATCTCCAAAGATTTTTTTGTACCATTCGGCTGTTTCTTGGGCCCTTTTTACGTCGTTGTCTTTAAGGGCGTTGCCTATTTCTCCACCCATGCAAGCGCTAAGCACAATTAGGCCTTCGTTATATTTTTCGAGCAAGTCATGATCTATTCTTGGAAAGTAATAAAAACCGTCTAAATTGGCAATAGTAGACAGTTTCATTAAGTTTTGATAGCCAATATTGTTCATGGCTAGAATAATTAAATGAAAACGGTTTTTGTCTTTTGCCGGATCTTTATCGGTGTGCTTTCTGGCTGCAACGTATGTTTCGATGCCAATAATGGGCTTAATTCCAGCAGCTTTTGCCTCTTTATAAAACTCAATAGTGCCAGACAAAGTGCCATGATCAGTCATAGCAACAGCTTCGGAGCCTTTTTCTTTAATATACTTTATAAGGTCAGGTATTTTTGTTAAACCATCAAGCAAACTATACTGCGTATGGTTATGCAGATGGACAAAAGAAGACGAATTTAACTTACTAGTTTTAGCTCCCACTAGCTTCCTTTTTTATTTATCTTATTTATATTATAGACTGCTAGCAACAAAAAACCGCCCATAAAGAGCGGTTTTGCTTAGTAAAATTAACAACCTTACTTATTTAGAAACTTAAATAGATGATTTTTAGCCTTATTAGCTTCGTCGATAGCTTTGTCGAGGTTTTTGTCGTCAACGTCGCCGTGTCTCATGCCACGGTAGACATCTTTAACCTTAAATTCAGCCTGCTTGGCTTGATCTATTAAATACTCCAATTTTTCTTGTGCGCCGCCTCGGAAATTTCCAACTTGGCTCATTGCTTGGTCGATGGCATCAGATAAACTTCCTTGAACTTCACTATATCTTTTATCTAGCTCTTCTTTTAGTTTTCCGCTAGCTTTTTTAAGATCTTCTCTGGTTTCTTTGCCACTCTTAGGAGCAGTTAATAAACCTATTGCTACACCAGCACCAAAAGCTACTAATGCTAAAATTGCTACTGCTTTAGTGTTTTTTCCCATATACTTACTCCTTATCTTCTTACTATTTTCATAATTAGGTTGGCTATTGCTGCAGGGCCTGCAAATTGCTTAACAGTTTTGCTTGCTTCAACAATATTGTCTGAAACAATCTCAGCATTTTCTGCAACTCTCTTAAGTTTCGTAAACACAATTATAGCTAAAATACTAGCTACTATTGCTAGTACCAAAAATACAGCTAATGTAATTGATAAAATAATGACTAGTGTTTGATAGTAATCCATAACAATATTATACCACAGAATTTTATTTTAGTCTAGTGTGTAAATATTGTTTAAATTCAGGGCCTATCTGCGGATCGGATAAGGCGTGATCGACCACGGCTTTTAAGTATTTAACCTTATCGCCAGCGTCATGATATACCCCTTCAATGAACTTTCCATATACATCTTCGCTATTTGCTAGTTCATTTATAGCGTCTGCAAGCACTAATTCGCCAGAATGACCTGGTTTTAGTTTGGTTAGAATTGGCAAAATACTAGGATTAAGCAAATACCCACTAACAGCAGCGTAATTTGATGGCGTTTTTTCTGGGCCCGGCTTTTCAATTAACCTATTAATTTTGAATGTTCCAGGCATTATACTTTTGGCAATATCGGCCATTCCATACTTGTTGCTATCTTGAGACTCGACTTCTATAAGTGAAATAACCGAAGCTTTAGTTTTTTCGTATACATCTAAAAGCTGCTTTGGATGAGGAACTTCACTTCTAAAGAAATCATCTGCAAAAAACATATAAAATGGCTTATCTTTGTCTAGCAAATGAGATGCATTAATAAGAGGTCGTGCATTGCCCTTTGGCGAACCTTTCTGTCTAAGATATATAAAGTTGGCCATTTCAGCAATTTCTCGTATCTGATTGGCCAGTTCTGGTTTGCCCTTTTGGATAA
>JACCDG010017405.1_pt1 | contig 28435 bp, 29 predicted proteins | sample 7442471 | NCBI WGS metagenome assembly JACCDG01 (sample SAMN15323444, study PRJNA562643) | freshwater metagenome | isolation source: river surface water | place: USA:Blue River Watershed | collected 2017-08-17 | reverse complement strand
GCTGCGGCATTACTAAAATATGAAGTACTATTATTACCAGTAGTTACATTACCTGTAATAGCTCCAGCAAAATATGAAGTACTATTAATACCAGTTGTGATATTTATTGGATTAGTAGCATCACCTATAGTAGCTAATGCTCCAGATATTGTAAATTGTGAACCAGAGCCAATGGTAAGGGTACCACCTGGTACAGTACACACTATAGGTGTATTATAAAGTTCTACTATAGATTGAACACCAGTAGTTACATTACCTGTAATAGCTGCGGCAGAGTTGAATACTGAAGTACTATTACCACCAGTAGTTACATTACCTGTAATAGCTCCAGCAAAATATGAAGTACTATTACTACCAGTAGTTACATTACCTGTAATTGTACCAGCAAAATTTGAAGTACTATTAGTACCTGTTTGTACATTACCAGTAGTTATTCCCATCACATTTATTTCAGAGCTATCTGCTGAACGGATAGTTCCTCCTGTTGAAGTAATATTTCTACATCTAAATAAACAATTAACAATAAGACATGCTACGGAGCCTGCAGAGCCTACAATTACATCTAAAATACTAGGGGCTGAAAAGGATCCGCCAGTACTGTCGAAAGAAGGTGTAATATTACAAGCTTCAGCATATAGACCTACCCCTGCTAGAGTATTTTTAGCTTCTAGTGCAGTATCATATTCTACATCACTTTGGATATATAAAGCAGGTTCTGTAGCGTGAGAAGCTTGGACTTTAAAATTAGACAAGTGAATATTTAATCCACTAATTTCTAATCTAGCACCACCCGTAAAGTCAATTAAATGACCATTACCTTTAAGTAACAGATTACCACTACAGTTATTACTTAATGAGTATGTAAGAGTTTCTGTTAATGGAGATAAAATATCAATAACTAAATCAACATAAGCACGTTGATTAATGTAAGCATTAGCTTCTTCAAGTTTAGCAAATAATCCTCCAGTACCTACTGTAATAGTAGTACCAGATTTAACTTCTCTTGATAATAGTTTGTAAACACCATTATAAGCTTGTACTACGTCACCTACTAGAAGGTAGCTATCTGCGCCAACTTGAGCACCTTGAATTGATACACCTGACAATTTTCCAGCTGTAGCTACTTCATATAATGCAACACTATCTCTATTGGACTCACTTAAAGGTGGTGTATGTGTAGCAGCATCAAAAGCTAAATTTTGTATATGTAATGTATTTTGTAGCATATTAGGCGATCCATTTCCATGTTGTACCTTGTTTACGGTACATAAAAGTTGAGTTTGGTGCTAAATTCCTAGCAGTATTCACTGCATCTGGGAAAATGCTCGCACCTGCATTGGGGTGAATAGTGATACCAGTGTAATTTCCGACATCAATAAATAAAATTGCACCATCTCCATACTCAGAAATAGGTGCGAAAGTAATATTAGAATTATTTCCACTGATTGCTACCGATAATTCAGTTTTAGATAAAGTAACATTACCTGATTTTGAAACCTCTGGAGACGTCATTCCGTTGATGTTTGTTGTTGACTGGGCAGGGTAGGTATTTGCTGGATTTTGTAGGTATGTAGATAAGGCTGCGTCAGATCCTGCAGTATTAGCGATATAATTAGATGCAAGTGTATACTTCTTTCCAGTTACAGGATCAATCACCTCTGTCCCTGACGGATAAGACTTGTTGTAATCCATTGCAACTGGCTGTGACTGAATTGCATTGGATTGGTTCTGAAGATATGAAGAGAGAGCAGATTGCGAACCTGTAGTGTTTGCAGGAACATCTTTAGTTAGGATATATTCAATTCCCGTAATAGGGTCTTTAACTACATCCCCCCTCTTATACGACTTAGTGTAAGAAGCAGTTGAACCATAAGGGAAGTCTTCTCTCGAACTATTATTGGGGTTTTCCAAATAAGAGGTGAGTGAAGCTGGTGAGGTTGAGGATCCTGCGGCATAGTTAGAAGATAAAGTATACTCTTTACCTGTTGAAGGGTCGATAACTTTTGTCCCTGCAGGGTATGCCTTATTATAGTCCATAACTACTGGAAAATTTGTATTAGGTATAGCACCATTACTAGGTAATTGGAGCCAAGAAGTTACTGCTGCAGCATTCGCTAATCCCGCTGGATATAGCTTACTTAGAGTATAGTAAATCCCAGTTTCAGGATCTTGGACAGTAGTTCCATCTCCGAGGGGGGTTGCATTATCTATTTTAACTATAGATGGTGACTTGTTTATAATCTCATAATGAGAAAGATTGGATAACGAAGTACCTGCTGGTGCATTAACTATACACTTATAGAGATCACCAGAGGGACCCTTAATTGTGTCACCTGAAACGTAAGATATAGATGAATCGTACGATGATACAGAGTGGGACTTGAGATCCTGAGTAATTATTACTTTATATTGTTGGAGAGCCATTAACTTAATCCTAAATTATTTTATATTGAGATGGAGGGACCTGCTACCCTAAGAGGTTATGTGGTCACCCCATTTTGTTGGCCGATTCACTTCCAAAAGTAGATTTTAGCTAACTTACCATCTTTTACTTTTATGTGACTAAATGACTTTGCAGAAAGCTGGTTTTTGTATTCTTGGACTTCTTCATCCGAAATAAATTTATGTACATCATTAGTAGCTGATATCTCCATTGAGAAAGAGTTTTCATTCCCTAAATCGTAGCTTTTTCTTGTAAGTAAAGGGTCAAAATCAGTAAAGTTGTGCTCGTTTGTAATTATTCGAATAATTACATTGTTATCTGAGGTTACAAACATCCCGATAATTGAAGCTTTCTCTATATCTTTTAATTCAGGTACAAATTTTAAATCTTTTGGTGAAATGAAAACACCTAATCGTTTACCGTCAGAGTCTACTTCATATCCAATTAAGTCACCACATCTAAGGAAGTTATCAAATTTTTCTACGTTATTCAGGTAGATTGTATTACTAGAGGGATCAAAATTAGTGTGGCTATAATCAACCACACTTGTGTTTAAAGTATATTCCACCATTATGTACATTATGGTGTTCCTTGTAACATTATAGATTTTCTAATTTTATATCGAAGATAAGTTGAGCTGGAAGTAAACCTAAATTGTATTTTATAATTATTTCCAGTGTATCCACTCACCATCACACACTCTATAACCCCAACTTGTGTCCCTGTTATTCTCTCTTTAATCATAAAGTCCCCTATAGGGGGTGCCACGGTATCAAAGTCAGTTCTAAAATAATAGTCTAATAATGCGTGATGACCTGGTGCAGATGAGCCTGTTCCCTGAAAATATAAATCAAATTGAATTAAGCCTGAAAACTGCGTTGTATAAAAATTAGTGGAGGCCAGTTCAATGACATCCCCTACATTATAGTCTGCTACTTCGGAGGAATACTCATAAAATCCTGCTGGTGCATCTTTCCATTCAAGACCACCTGTGGAACCAGCATTTGTAGCGGTAAGAACTCTTGCACCTGAAAGATCTGGTACAATTTCTACTAACTCACCACTGTTAGATCTAGTTAGTAAGCTGCCACAAGAAGTTGTGTTTTTTAGAAAGTCTTCTTTAAATCTTATAAGAGATAGGGATACCAAGTTAGCTGAGGATGAGCTTCCTGTGTAAGTTATTGAACCTAGTGAAGATGCTGCGTCATAAACTACATACCATCCGGTACCAATACTGATTCCATACCCCTGATAGTTTTCTAACATGATACTAGCATACTGTCCTGCTGATAGGTCGGGTAGAAGAATAATACCTGTGGTACCTCTAAGATCAGAATTTTTTATAGTTAACGCTAATTTTCCAAACGTAGTTATGCCGTCAGGTACAGTAGTATCAAAGCAATTTACACCTAGCTCTATAAAATTTATAGATGTATTACCCTTAGTAAACATATTTTCAATAACATGATTACCCTCAGAAGAAGAAAATTTAACCGCTTGTTCTGTTCCAGAGGTATTGTCACTTGCGATATTTAGCCCCCTGAAAGTTACGTCCTTGGATGTCCCTGAAATCTCTATGTTTCCTTGAATCCACGTAGTCTTACCTGACCCCTCAAAAGTTACATAATTTTGATTTGATAGCGTCCACCCACCCTCATGATCTGAATCAGACATTAAATTAAATCTACATGGAGTTGAAACTGGACCTGATAGAATATTGGAGACTCTATCCTTGGGAGATTCTATACTTTTACCAGAGTAAGTGCTCTTTCCAGAGCTTAATGATACATAATATTCATTAGTATATTCAGTACTAATAGACTGGATAGTTTGAACAAACAAATAAGACTCAGAAGGGGACCTATAAATGAATAATACTATTTCGTCTTCTGCTACAGAAATAGAAGAAGAAGTGTCTTGACCTCTAGGATTTAGTAGAGTTGCATTCTGGAGAGTTACAATTCCATTAGCGTTCCCCTTAAAGTAAACTCTCTGCCCCCCTAAAAGGGAAGAGCAATCAAAAACAGTATCACCAGTCACATAAAAAAAGTCTCTATCAGAAAGTATTGTTGATCCATATATATGTTTAGAATCCATTACGGAGTTACCTCTTTAACTAGAAGATTGTGAAAAGTTTTTAGTACACTAAGTTTGAACTCCTCATAATCCAATTTTAAATCCATTATTTCAGATACCATTCCAGAGAGAGGAATTATAGAAATCTTACCTCTGCTTAGAAAGAATATATCACCCTTTTTCCAGCTTGTTACCTTATGTATTGTTCTATTACCTGACTCTGATACATAATAAAACACATTCTCAGCTATAGTACTTTCATTAAGAAAAAAACTATTGTTTAATATTCCTGTAAAAGCATTAAATTCACCACCATAATTGAAGAACAATGCCCCTCTGTCATTAGAGCCAGACAGGGATAGGTTATCTTCAATAACCTTTGATTTTAATGTTTTGGCGGAACCATACCCTTCAGTAGTCCCTTTTTTAATTCTAGTGGTCATGCCTTAAATCCATTTTAAAAAGTCAATATTACAAAACCCACTGCTTCCAATGGGTTTTAAGTACTAACTAAAAGTCAATATTAGTTTTGTTGAGAGCTAGAACCTGTAGGGACAATAGCATCTACGATCTCAGTCAATACTGTTACATCCTCAGCGATTGCTTCTTCAGCACCTTGAGCTCGAGCAGATTCGTTACCTAAGTTAGTCTGAACTGTAGCTACGTTGTCTGCTAGAGTTTGTTCAGCCCCTTGAGCACGAGTAACCTCATCAGTTAAGTCTTCACCTAAACTAACTACTGAAGACTCTAGGTCACTAGCACGTCCAGATAATGTTGACTCTGCAGTTTGAGCACGAGATACCTCGTTAGATAAGTCAGCTTGAACCGCTAAGATTGAACCTTGAATATTTGAAACATGAGTAGAATAGGTAGAATCAATTGAGTTAACTTGAGAAGATAATGTATTGATTGATGTCTGTAAACCAGTTACATCGGCATCTACAGTTGCGAATTCAATCAAAGAGTGAGCAGTCCAACCAGGAACTACAACTGAACCATTCAAATCAGGACGAATGAAGAATAAATCAGTCCCTACGATAACGAATTCAGCATTTTCAGGGGCTAAGAAATCGTCATTGGCGTATGCTGCAGATAATGCTGCTAAATCTACAAAAGGAGAACCCTCTAGACGGATCATAGCTTGTACATTACTAAGATTTGATAGGTTTTCGATAGTTTGTTCTAAGACAGTTTTTTTACCATAGAAACCAGCTGATTGAGCTGCATCACGGATCTGAACTAAATTTCTGTTTGACATTGACGGCATAAAATTTCCTAATCATAAAATTAAATAGATTTATTTTGCAATTTTTACAGAACCACACAACTGGATAGTTTAAACATAAACTAACAAACTAAGAATTCAGGGGGACAAGACTATCAAGAATTTGAGTTACAACAATAATATCTTCCTGAATTTTTTCGGTACTATATTCTCTAGCAGCTTCAGTTAAGTTAATACCTAAATATGTTAAGTCTTTTATTTGGTCACTCATATCATACGCCTAAAAGTTTTTTATACTTGATGGTTAATAATTTTCTATCATCAAGTCCGATTGTACCGCCATTAATTAATTTAGATACTTTAACAACATCGTCGTTTAAGGCAAATTTTCCAATTTCATTACTCACCCAGAACCAGATGGCTGAGATTATAGCACCTTCCTCTGTTCTTACAAAGTCATCTACAGTATCAATAGTTAACTCTAATTTTTGACCTTTGGATTTTAACCAATCAAGAAACTTTTGATGATTATACTTACCTGTCAATTGGATTAAACCACTTCCGCGATACTCATGACCATCATCGTCATCAGTTCCGTCATTTTCATTACCTAAGCGTGAACCATATAGAATATTTGCTATCATTTTTTGATCAGCAGGGTGGCTAGAGTTTCTACCATATTTATTGGCTAGATCTCTAGTGAATCTTTTAGGGAACAATTTTACTAGGGCATCTGAAGAGTAGTTTAAATTCTCGGATAATCTCTTAAATCCACCAGATTCATGATCGGTCTGAGCTAAGAAATGAGAAACTTCCAAATTATCTAAAATTCCAAATTTATTCAATTCTCTAATTATATCTTGATGTGTAATCATTTAAATTCCTCGGGGAAAGAGTATCTCATTACCAGATTGTAATTTCCAACACACTGATCATCATGATTTTTTAATTCGACAATGTACTCTGCGACTCTTGCTGCAGGTACTGATTCAATGTAGGGAATGGGCTCATTTGTTTTGGCATAAGAGCTGGCTTGCTCTGATACGTGGGTACCACTGACGTACTGCACGAAATGATCATTAATGTGGTTAGTACTATTAATAATTTTTTGATCATTTTTTATTTTCTTTAATAATTTTTGACTCTGGAGGTTGAAAGACTCTCTCATGTCAATTAACGACTTGTTGTAAACGTTCTCTCTAACTTTCTCTTCTTGCTTAATTTGAGCTATTTGATTTTCTACAATCATTTTTTGATGTGAAATTCCGTAATAGTATCCCGAGAAGAGAGATATAGAAGTCAACAAAACTAAAATTATAGGAGTTTTGAATTTATCAAAAACAAGATTTAACATAATTACCCTTTTCTAGCTGTGGGTACATAAAATAAATAGGATGTAGCAAAAGCGTCAATTTCCTTACTGTACTCAGGTAGATTTACATGTACAAAAATCATACACAACCCTACTAGAGAAGAGAAATTTAGAATATTATCCTGTAAACAGTCTGCGATATCTTGCTGTAGTTTAATCCAAAAATCTAACCAAATGTCTTTATTAAAAATCATTTTACTGGCTTTCCATATTATGAGAGAGGTTGTGCCCTGTGGAGAAATCTAAACCAGGGTCTATTAGATATTGAGCAAGGTGTCTAGCCCATAAAACATCAATGGCTTTGTAGTCTACAACCCATAAAGTAAAAGTACCTGAGATGATAAAAATAAAAAATATTACACCAACGATCCCTTTCCACTTATTTTTAACAATTTTTTCAGTAACTTCTACAGAGTCTTTAACTTTTGATAGTAAATCTAAATTATTAACTCTGAACTCTTCTAACAGCTCAATTCGTCTGCCATGATCGTCTCGATCTTTAGCAAGACCTTCAATAACTTTTGCATGTTCGTCTTGTTTTGAAATAATTCTTTGAGTATCATTCGATATTATTCCGACTTCTCGGTATATATTTAATAGGATATCGTTATTGTTATTGTTTTCAGACATGCGTTGGCCTTACATTACTTGGGGGATCTCTCCCCCATTAATTAGAATGTAACTAAAACTAAGTTACTTGTAATTTTCTTAACTGTGAATGTATCACCTACAAACATTTGAGCTGTAGTTGAGGTAAATACTGGGCTGATTGCCGAGTTTTGAATTGTACCATTTGAGAAAGTAATCAAAGTGTCAGCTGTTACACATTGGAAAGAGTAAGTAGTTGCTGCAGCACTATTCATCAATGAGATATCAATAGTCAAATCACCATTAAAGACTTGGTAATCTTTAGTGGCGTCAAAAGTAGTACCTGCTGTAGTATTAGCATTGTAGCTACCAGCTACTGAATCTAAGCGAATTAATGATGTGTTTTGGTGGTTGTAAGACCATACTTGATCATTATCACAGTGAATGATATAATCATCAGTGAAAGTGAAATCTAAAGTAGAAGCAGCAGCACCTACTGTGTACTGACCTGTACCAAATACAATTTTATCACCTGAAGCTAAAACAAGACCTGCAACAGTATCACCAGCTTTTGATGCCAATGAACCACCAACAGCTATAACTGATAAGATATTATCGCCACGAACAACTAATTCAAAATCAGCTAATGCTGGAGTAGAATTAACAATAGGACGTGTTAAGCGATATAAAGAATCACCTTTATCTGATACTTTAAACAAAGTAGATTGAGCATAGTTACGAGCTCCTGTTACTGGTAAAGTAGAGACTACTTGAATACTGGCAGCTGAGGCTAAGTTTAGTTGATTAATATGCATGAATAATTCCTTAAAAAATGCATTAAAGGTAAAATAAATTAAGACAATTTGTATAAATCAAATGACCAGTTAACTGTCTTGTTGGCAGGAAATGATGCTTGAAATGCCCCAATTCCGTAGCTTTCTGAAGCCAGTAGTGGAATTATAAAAGAGGCTTCCATGATCTGAGTTCTTAGTGTTCCTCCAGAAATTGGAGTATTCAACGCATATCTGTATTTAGAAATATCTCCATTTGCAGGGCTTTCCCATGTAGAATTTATTTGAAACTGTAAAAGATCTCTAGAAGTGCTACCACCAGTGTCATATTGATTAGTCTTAGCAAAAATATCGAAACGGTATAATCCATCTACTGCAGGATTAAACCAAGGTGAAGACCATGTCCCTCCTGTAACACCACTGGCAGGAGTAAATCCAATGGAACTATTGGCTGAGTTTGTATTTGCGGTAAATGTTACAGGTGATCCCGTAGCAGAGCCCAAATAAACTACACCAGCAGAACTTCCACCATTAGATACAGTTCTCATATCTATTAACAATGTGTTAGAACTGTTCTTTATTAAAGTTACAATATCACCTGCAACCATAGGTATTGTAGTTGAAGTAGACGACGGTATAACAGAATTATTTGAGAAAGTACCATTGCTAATTGTAAGAGTGGTGTTTGCAGTACACACTAATTTTAATTGTTGACCTAGTTTGATATTAGCAATGTTCAATGTATTGCTTGTAGTGTTGACTGTTATATAGTCAGACGTCCCAACTCTAGGAAGGCTGTAAATAATATCACCCTTCATTTTTTTTAACCTTAAACTTTATTTTTACCATGTAGCTTCAAAAGAGCGACAATATTGGTCAGCTGTAGCTGATCCACTGAATGCACCCACTGTACACCAATTACCTAATGGAGTCCAACTTGTTACATCAAACTGAGCTACCATTGAGCCATTAATCAGGATATCTAAAATCTTTTTATTTAGCACTTTAAGCTATAATAATTCCATAATATTCTACAAAATCAATCATCTGCTGTCATACCAGTTGGTTGCACCACCCGAGTTTTCACTCTGTTGGGCGACTGTAGTGCTATTTATATTAAATGGCGGATTAGTTAGAGGAAGATCAAAGACTGTAGTATTACTATTGTAAACAAATACTCTTTGTGTAGGATTATACCATCGAATATGAATACCTAAGCCAGTATTTAGGTTTCCTACATTAGACGCAGAAGTACTTCCTCCTACATACATGAACGGACCATCACCTGCTGCACCAGTTTTAGTAAGTTGATTAGTTCCATTAAAATTATTTCCCTCTAAAGTAACAGAGGAATCATAACCTAAAGTAAATAAAACTATACCACTAGACAAATTAACTATAGATAGAACATCACCTGTGCTCATTTTTACAGTAGAGGTAGTATCTAAATTAGTTCTAGGATTTGTCACTGTTGAGTTTACTATATTTAAGGTTGTGGAAGAGTCACACTTTAATATTATCTCTTGATTTAATGAATAATTGGACAAATCTAGAGAATTATTAGCAGGATTTACTATGAAAAAATCATCTAAATCTGCTATGGTTGTCCCCGTAAAATGTTTGGCTTTCACTTATCTATTCTTCTGAAAATTTAGTTAAATTTATTATTTAGGCTCAAACCCTATTACATACTGGAATCTTGGTATTATGTGACCCGTAGGATAAACCGTATTTCCCTGACATCCATAATCTGTTTTACCACAAGCCATCATGGTCCCATCGTCTAATATGACTACAAGACCATGACCCGTACCGGGATAACCTACACCTATTACATCAGTAACTTTTCTGGTCGAGGGTATTCCTCTAACTTTACTAAAAGATGAAATAAAGTTAGAGGAAGTATCCCCTGTGGCACATTGACCGTGGTTATTATGCCCGGAGGTATAGAGGGAGCCTGTGTTATCTAAAACAGCACAAGTATTCCATCCGTCAGTCCCATTACCAAGAAGTATTACCTTAGGTTTTATAGAACTTGACCCTTGAACCATCTTACCTTGAAACCCAGCTGATGATAATTGAGCGGAATTAGAGAATGAGGTGTTATTAGTAGTTGAGCTACCCATACCAAGACTAAAATCCCAACTAGACCCGCTGAAGTAGAGGACACCAGAGCTATCTATGATGTAACTAGCTCCCCTTACAACAGGAAGAGTACCTATGTCAACGATATTAGTTTTGTTTGTTACTTCTTTAGTAAAAATACTTCTACCTAAAGTGTCTCCTAACGCCAATGCTCCAAAATAATTATTTCCTGTAGCCCAAGAAGAGCCATCCTGTCTTAGAACTCGAGTAAAGCTGATAGAGTAGGACCCATCATGATCTCCTCCAGTAACGACTTTTGAAACATCATTAAAACCAATAACTCGATACGGTGATGGTATATTACTGTTAATAATTCCTGCACCGATGGGGCTACCTGGTCCAGTATTATACCCCCAGGTGTACACTTGACCTGACGAATCTAGTGCTGCTACATGCATTCCACGGTTTCCGCTGACAGACACATCTACAACACTAACTCCACTCAATGCAGAAACTAAAATAGGATTAGCTTGATAAGCATAGTTGTTAATGCCCAATTGTCCCCACGTGTTATCTCCCCAAGCGTAAAGCTTACCTGTCGAACTTATTGCAAAGTAACTAACTTGGTCAAAACCACCAGATCTAACTCGCGGGCCAAATATTTTAGTTATAGTCTCAGGAAAAATAATCTCTTTAAATGAGATAGATGAAGTTCGACTACCAATCTCAAAAACTCTACCACTAGTAGTTAGAGCTATGGCATTTTCGAAGGTGTAATAAACATCACTCCACCCAGTTATGGCACTTCCATTATTTATAATTGGCATTATAGTTAAAGTGTGATTAGAGGCCTGCCATGCAAAAGGGGTATAAGCATAAGAGGCTGAGGACCTCCCTACTGAAAAAAGACTGTCCCCATACATAATAATATACCCTATAGCATTATTAACTGGTCTACTCCCAAATCTTGGAATTAATGTAGGAGAGGTGGAAGTTTCCAATAATATAGAAGGCTTGCCTATGAACACGAACGCAGTTGTTGAATCTATAAACTGCATAACTTCATCTTGTATTGTAGGTTCAGAAGATGTTAATTTACCACTAGAGGTATCACTAACAAAGTACCTGTCACCAGAAGTAAGTGTAGTTGTTCCAGTTACATTTGTCCAGTCAGAGAGGGAGAATTTTCCTACGTGAATTACACTAAAATTATCCGAGTCAATTATAGAGTGGATTAACCCACTACATGAGTAAGAAGAAGAAATTGATAATGAAAAGTCCCATACCCCATTTGTATTAGTTACGGGTCTGCCTACATCTAGTGATGTAAGTCCGTGTGAATTTTTGGTAGCAGTGGATATAACGCTATTTGATGAAGAAGAATTACCTTCCAAATCACCGATAATTCCATCAAGAAAAGTTTTCTCACCTGAAAAAGATTGAGATATTTGATTAATAATGCCGTCATCTGAAGATGATGCTACTGGCAATCTATCTGAATCAACAGTACCTGAAGTAATATTAGCTGCATCTGTCTGATCAACATCTTGTACGTTACTTAATCCAATATGTGTCTTATCTAAAACTACATTAGGCCCAGTTTGACCATTAACAGAAGCTACCGTTAGTGGAGTAACTATTCGACTCCAATTATTTATATCACTCTCTGGTAGAGTAGTAAGAATGTAGAATCCATTTTTGTTAGTATCCACATCTGCTATAACAGAAGTGCTATCCCCCACAGATAAACCTGTTTGAGCCAGCATTGAAACTACATCGTTTAACACTACAACATTCCTTACGGACTGCATAGGTAAAACCGAGCTAGGCAGCTTTCCGGTAGAATCCGTTTTAGTTAGTTGAAGGGGGCCGTTGAAAGTATTACCTTGGGTGGTTACACTATTGTTTAACCCTACTGCGAACAAAAGAAGCCCCGTTGAAAGGTTATAAACTGATACAACATCCCCGACGTTAAATTGAAGTGTTGATGAAGTGTCGCTAGACCTAGGATTAAGTAGAGTTTTACCAACAATCGAGAGGACAGTTGGTGCAGTACATCTCAATATTATTTCTTGATTAACTAGATAGTTGGTCAGGTTTAATGTTGAATTAGTAGGATTGACATCAAAAAAATCCCCTAAATCTGCTATAGTTGTACCTGTAAAGTGTTTAGCCTTCACTAATTGCCCCTGTAAAACGGCTGACTAGTGTCAGCCAAATCTTAAGAATAAAATTCTATAAAATAAATTTTTAATAATTTTCCAGATGAATCTACTTTAACGTGACTCAATGATGACTTTTCAAATGAATTTTCTAGCCTTATTTTTTCAATATCTTCTTTAGATATAAATTTAGAAATATCACACTCAATAAATAGTTCATAATTAACTTTTTCTGGATTAGATAAAAGATAAGAAGATCTATTAATTCCAGTTTTTTCAAACCCCTGATCATTATCAAATAAACTCGAAATGATCATAAATTCAGTTTTTCCTGATTTATCTTTAAATATACCTAAAGCAACGATATGTTTAACTTCAGTAGGTATTTTTAGTTTTAAATAGTCTAATAGGGACTGAATTGAAGATGTATCCTCAGTAAATAAACCTAATCTATTTCCATCACTATCAATTTCCCATCCAAGATATTTGACATCCAGTTTAAGTAAATCTGAAAAATGCTTATAACATTTATTATTCACTGGATTGGACTCAGTATCACTTATATCGACTATTTTAGTGTCAACATTATATTCAAAAATTTTAAATTTCATACTTAGTTCCTAGTGTGAATAGTTAGTCTAGTAGCGCAAGAAAGATTTCCGTTAGGAATGGCTTGAAGATTTGTAGACTTAAATTGAATTGAATTTCCGCCATACCCTGTAGAGAATTCAAAAAAGAATCTCATATAATCTTCTAGATCAAGAGGACCCCACTTAGTTGACTGTGTTATGAGATCAGAAAAAACAGGAACTCCAGATGCGCCAAGATCTGCTCTAAGAGAACCTTGCAATACAAAATTCCAACTAGAAAAAGTTGAACCAGAACCTGGTTGCCATAAATCTACAATAATTGTAAATGATTGATAATTACCATCGCTAAGTTTAAACTCCCTATATAAAGAAGAAAATTGCCCTGCACCAATATTCACACTCATGTTTTGGAAATGTACTGAATATCCTACAGCTGTTATGTCTTGGAACTGAATTCCTGTAACTGTATTACCAAACCCGACTGAGAATGGAACTTGACCAACTCCAGTAGGAATTATCTCTGAGTGAAATCCTTGACCTGAAATATTTCCAGCCATAATGCCACCAGCTGATTTTGGGGAGTTTTGACTTGAAACTGCCAAAATATGAGCTACAGTAGAGCTTTCAACATAGAATGTTAAAACGTCACCATTTCTGAGTCTAACTGTCGTAGCATCAGCAGTCATAGATGTACTATAAAACTGTCCAGGACTGTCTAAGAATATGGAAATTGAAGCTGAACCACTAGTATTAGAAATTATTACAGTTTTACCTGCTTCAAAATCAGTACTGCCTAACGTGATAGTAGTATCTACAGTATATTCTTTAAATGAAATCTCTGGAGTGGATGCTGTACTTGAAGGTAGGTTAGTAGTCATTACTAATTGAGATGAAGTTGCAGATCCTGTGTAGGTAACAGTACCTAATTCAGTATCTGAATCATAAAGTACATACCAACCATCACCAACCTCTATGCCTGTTAGAGTAGATCTTTCTAACTTAATGTAGGCATATTCACCAGAACCTAAGTCATTCAACTTAATTATTCCAGATGAACCAGTTAAGTCACTATTTTTTATAGTACAAGCATGTTTACCGAAGGTATTTGTACCGTCAGCAACCCCATTAAAACAATTTACACCAAATTCTAAATAATTAGAAGCAGTATTTCCTGAAGTAGATAGATTATCTATTGTGTGTCGTCCACCTGAATCAGTGAAACTAATAGCAGTCAAAGTAGGATCTATAAAATCATCTGAAATTATCAAATCTTTGAAAGTAATATTTTCACTTGTACCAGAAACCTGATTCGACCCTGTTACAAAAGAAGATCCAATGAATCCTTCAAATACTATATTAGAGAGATTAGCTACATCAAACCCCCCATCATGTAATTTGCTAGGCATTAAACTTACATGTGAAATAGTTCCTATAGTTCCAGACAAAAAATCTAAAACGGAGCTGTAAGGCTCATTTATAGACTTGCCACTAAGAGTAGGTGAACCTGCCTCTTTAGAAATATAGTATTTAGAGTCATATAAAATATGAGGAACTTCTCTAGTTCTAACAAGATAAGATTCTGTTGGAGATTGATAAATTAAGTAACATGATTCACCATTAACTAGGGTGACAAATGTATCAAAAACACCTGGAGATACCTCTAAAGGACTATCAGCAGACCATCCATTTAAAACTTTAGTATTCTTTAGTCTTAACTTACCATCGAATTCTGAAATTATTAGTTTTTAGTTCCAGGTTTTAAACCTGCAGTGTCGTATGTAACAAGAAAATTATCTAATACAATTATATCATTAGAATTAACAAGAGTCTCACCGTCAACAAACTCACCTTTAATTAGTGTAGTTAAGATGTATTGATCTTTTGTGGCAGTGCCAGTATAAGTTATTGGACCTATTCTACTATCAACGTTGTATAAAACATTCCAGCCATCACCAATAGATATGCCACCAGCTATTACACAGTCTGCAATTTGAATACATGCGTAGTTGCCAGCTGGTAAATTTGGTAAAACTATCTTTCCTGCTGCAGTGCTAAAATCACACTGATAAAAACGAGCAACTGATTTACCAAAGTCGGATATCAGATTTGGTACTGTAGTGCTAAAACACCCTGTACCAAATTGGACTAGAACTGGTGAGAGATTAATGTTGCTCCCTACATTTTCGAAAACATGCGAACCACCAGAACCAGAAAAGGTACATAGTACATTAGCTGAACCAGATGCAATATTCATGTCTTTAAAAGCTACATGAGAAGATGTTCCTGTAATAGTGTTTAATCCACCAATTACAGTCTGAGTCTTAGCTAACGCACCAGTACCACAAAAATCCACACTGTACAAATTATTAATGTTGAGACCACCTACGTAATTTCCGTACTCTATCTCAATTCTAGTATTATTTCCTATACCAGTTAATGCACTAGCTAAAGTTTTTTTAGCTTGAATCGAAGATTTCCCACTAAAGGAATCTGATCCATTAACATTACTTACGTGACGTTTATTATCACTGTAAGTAATGTTATTTATATGGCGTATATCAGCCATTATCTCACCTCAGCATCTATATTTAATCCGTCTGCAGTAACATAGAATGAAATTTCTTCACCCTGGTAAATGTACCAAGACAATCTATCAGCACTAATCATAGGACTAGAACCTAGAACCGGTAGGTCAAAAGTAACAGTCAGATCTGCAGTAGCATATATCTTGTAAACACGCTCAGGTGACATAGAAGAGCTTAAAATAGTTTGATTAGTATTACACTGTTGTGCTGTAACACCTGGATCAAACGGACCATCTACTGGTCTATAGCTTGAAGTTGCAGAGTTTTTTCCAACTTGAACCCAGTTAGTGGGAATATTTGCGGGTAATGCTTCTAAAATATATATCTTATCTGTCTCGGCATCATAAACTGGCATATCTAAGTACTGTGCTGAAGGGGGTAGTGAGTATGCGGTAGACATAGTTGGGACAGTCATTATCCCTATTGATCCGCTTCCTCCTCCACCTGAAGGTGATAACTCACCTGTAGGTATCCTCACGAATCCTAAGTCAGTGCATATTATAATATCCCCTCTCCAGAAGTAGTTATCTTCCCCAAGAATATATGGTCCAGAAGCTTCAACTACGAAATAGGTGTGTGATTGCTTATAATCATTATTTAAAATGTATCCAGAATCAGTTTTACCTGTATTTGGGTTAAATGTTCCGCCGAATTTAGGGCCAACTAGGTTATCGAGAGCACTAGTTGAGTTTCCTTTTACTTCTTTAACATTAGGTCTTAAAGTATTTCTTGAGTGATGAGTTATTAAAGCCATATATTATTCCAATTAAATTACTTGTGTATAGGCATTTCCATCGGTGCCTAGGATTATTGAAGAAGCCCCTACTGTTCTAGGGTCATTAGTTATTTGTATACCACTAGATACGCCACCGATTGCTGGTGAAGTACCTGAGGATACAATATCTTTTAACCCTAGAGAGGTTGTAGTTTGGGGTAAATTTATTATATTAACAACAATGTTGTAGTTATAACCTGAATCACCTATTAATAGACCTGAATACCCATTCAACGGAGATCTTTTAGTGATGAGCGTGCCAGTTTCTGGATATAGTGAAGGTACTTCAGCTGCAGTTATTCTATAAAAATCTAAATTTGTTGAATATGACGAGTCAGGAGATAGAAATGGGCTAGGTAAAACGTATGATATCCCTGAATCACCTAACAATAACCCAGATTCTCCTGGTGCAGCCATTGTCCTGACTATGAAAACTCCATTATCAGGGTAACCTTCTGTGGTAGAGACTAGAAAGGAGGAAAGGGGGGTTGTTTCCTTAAGAAGAATCTCAGCAATTGGTTTGATACAGTCTTCGTCAATAGTTAGTGTAGCATGAGTTGGAGTAGAGGATACTTTAGCTAATAATAGTTGAGCACATACAGATCCTGAAGGAAATGACACTGTTCTAGAGAGAACAAATTTTGGGACTGTAGTTGGGGTGAAATAATTGTCTGAAGGATTTGAAGATAATAAATCATACTCCAGAACAAGGAAACCTGAAGACATCGGAGGTATTGTTATGGTAGCAGAGGGGCTGACATGGCAGGGTGTGGATATTGTAGATCCTGAATTGTTGTTAAGGAAGGGTACAAAACAATTGTCTCCACGAGCAGATCCTGCGGATATTGTAATATTCAATCCAGAAGTTGATAATTCAAGACCGTCTATGATATAGGGGCCTAATCCAAGGTAATCCCTAGTATCTAAATCTTGATATAATCTTTTAAGGTCAGTATCGAAGACCTTGGTGCCAGATTTGGCATTCCAAACATAATTTAGTTGATTACCCATTATGAACCTAATATAGAATTGTAGATAGAGGATCTCCTGCATTGACAGGAGAAGAACCACCTAATATTGATTTAGATATAATCCACTTTTCAAACTCAGTGGATTTTTTGTACAAATCAGACAAATTAATCAAGTTCCCATTATAATAAAGTTTGTTTATTACTAATGTAGATGGGCAGACATTATACAATATCTCAATCGTATCTTTTAGGTCTAATGAATTTGAATTTTCTGAAGTGACTTCAAGGATTACATGTGGTGTAAAATACCATTTGTCCTTATTAACCTCCAAACTACCTTTATTGTGCAAATTAGTACAATATAAAGTATCATTCCAAGATAGCTGATGGTTATATCCAAGGTAAAAGTCAAGTGTTGATATTACTAAAGGTAATGCTGGATCAAAATTATTAGTCCCTGTTATCTCTATAGTGATCAAGCTACTAGACTTATTCCTCTGTAAATTATTGAATAGTGGGATATATAAAATATTATTTGAGTTTAGTGTGTATTCAAGCGTACCTATTTGTACACCAGAAAATGAGTCTGTCACAACGATACTCTGATCAGATGCAATTGGGACTCCATTTATTTTTGTAACGTAGCAATTTACCCCTGAGAACTTCTCTGAATAGTGATCTAGATTTAAGACTATTGCAGAATCAGTTTCTCTTTCGAATCTCTGGATTGGAAATTTATTTGAACTGTAAAATCCAGCAGTTTGGAGAAAAGCAGAGTATTGATTAGAGTAAAACTCTCTATAGTCTTTAGTCCATAATGGAGTTATTTTAACTAGATTATCTGAACAATAAGAAACAAAAGAGCTCAAATTATTTAGACCTTTTACTAATCCATAGTCATTAATGTACTCATCTTCATAAGCATTTACAGTGGAAGTTACGTACTTAGAAGTATCTGAGATTAACCGGCTTCCATTAGCTGATATATTTAATGAACTCATAGTAATGAAGTCTCCCGGTTCAGAACACTCTCTGAGACAATCCAATTATTGTGATTAGGAGATTTATACTTATCTCTGAATTTATCTGTATTAAAAATACAGATTCCCCCACCACCCTTTATAGCTCGAAGTTTAGGTAGAAACTCTAATATTGTCTCTAATTTATTTTCACTTATTCTTGACAAACACTTAGGTGAAAAACCTGACAATTTTAAATTTCCTAATAGTAATTCTTTTTTTTTGGATTGACAGTTTCTAATGTTTTGCAAACTATCTAGGTTCTCACCAATTTTACCATCTAAATATGTTAGAAATGTCTGAATTATTGAATCGTAAGCTGTGTCCTTCATTGATGTAGGAACACCATTCGATAGGCTCTCAATTAGTGTATTCAATCCAATTTTCCTTATGTTAAGACGATATTATATCATAAAATACCGTGTTTTGTCAAATATTATTTGAAGTAATATGATACTGCAGATGTGTCAAGAAGATTAATCCCTAAACACTGGTAAACCTCAAGGTCAATTGAGGTTTTATTGCCATTAAACTCAAATTCTAAGTCGAAACTAATATCGGGAATAGCCTCATTTATGCACCTATAAAAATCAGATTTAGAATAGGTCTTACCTAATAAAGTATTGTCTGCACTACTTATATCCCAGTCGCTTATCCCTGAAGAGTTAATGTAAGAAGTTACTTTAATTAGTGAGGCTAGTGCGGAATTTATAATCGACATTATTTGATGTCTAGAGTATGTACCTAAGTCATTCATTATAGTAACAGTAAAGTTGCAAGTTACAATATCAGCTTGAATAGGGGTTACTACATTAAATGAGCCTGTATTAGATAAAAAATTAGATATTTCCTGTCTAAATATAAAATCATTAAAAATTGAGTTATCAATTAAGACTACAGGGGTAACAGTATTAGCTAACAATGGATTTGGTGTGACCGAATCTCTTTCAGAGATGCATCTTACTGACTTTATAGGTCTAAAATTACTGCCAGAATATCTAAAATTTAGAAGATTGGCCTCTAAATCCTTTGGAGTAATTATATTCTCTAGTGATGAATAGTACATAGGAGAATATTCTTTGTAAAATAAATAAGATGGCTGCGCTGAACCGGAACTAACTGATGTACAAGTGAACGAAGTAAAATCCGCTTGGAATGAGGTAATGTCAAATGTGGTAGGTGTTTTTGTTAGTGAAACCTCTGAAGTAGTAGGTAGTCCATTTAAAGAACCACCAGTCACCTCAAAATATGTAATGGTTATAGTAGAACCAGCTACAGGTATATTTCCAAATTTACCATCTCCAAATTTAACTTGAACTGAACCATCTTGGTATACTGAAGCCTCATATTTATTAGAAGACACAGTGTAATCTTTTCCACTAGAATCCTGCAGTATATTCCTCCCAGACAGGATCAGTGAGTCACATAGATCCCAGTTACTTGAAGATTTAGTGATAGGATCCACAGCATTGACTATTAAGTCTCTGCCACTAGAGAATCCACTGGATACATAAAACTTTTGATATGGAGATCCATCACTTGTAAATGCAGATACTTTCTTGGTACCTTCTATCAACTGAAATGTCCCAGCAGTCAAGGAAGAACTAAATAGTATCTCTGAACCATTATAGAACTCACTACCATTTACTGCCCAAGTGCTGTGAGCGGGTATAACATAGTTTATAGAAGAACCAGAAGAGTTTCTGATAAAATCAATGACTGCTACCGAAGGATTCTTAGGTATTAAGGAGTTAGATAACATCCTAGCTGCAGTCATTGTACTGAGCGGAGATTGACTAGTCTCTAAAAAAGACTCCTGTAATCTCCTAGATGCAAAGAACTCTGTAGATGTTGTAATTGAAGCAAGAAAACTTAGAAGAACATTGCCTGTCTCCGAAGGAATAGTTGAGTTCCAATCAGGATTTTGGGGCATTAATGATTTTAATTCATTAAAGAAACTTTGATAAGATAGTTGATTGAAGTTTTGCATTTTTAACTCATTGAAAAACTTGCTTTAAACAACTGGTTATCTCGCAAGTCAGGATTAAGTGGTGTCCAGTAAATATCTATTGTAGCAGAGTCACCACTGAAGGTTACTCTTACATACGAGACTCTAGCTCGTGTTTCATTCTGATTAAGATACAATTCCAACTTCTTCTGAAAATACTCTTTAAGCCTATTATCATTAGGTTGGAATAATGCAGATAATAAGCCAAAACCTATTTGAGGTTCAAATATAACTTCACCAGGCTCATTACTGAGTAGGTTGAAGTAGCTGGCATTTATGGCATCTATATCGTATAGATAGTAATTTTTAGAGTTATTAACTAAAGGGTTAATACCTTGATATTTTGCCATTTTTACCTCTAAGGAACAATAATTGGATAGGTTGATTTATCAAAGTTCATAGAACCTGTATTTAAACCAGCCACTGTAATTGAAATAGTTGGATTAATTTCATATCCTAATGTCTTATTAGAGACTGCCTCTATCTTGCCTAGTGCATTATAGTCGCCATAAGTTTGGTCATAGTCAAAAGTCTTAACAAACAAAGGGGATGCTGCTGTTTCAGATAAGTAGAAATCAGCATATGCTGAAGCACAAATATAGTCTGCAGCAATCCAAGTTGCTAGTCGGTATACTGCTTGTGCGATACCAACCGCCTTGGTTCCTAATGGAATAGCTGATGTAAAGAAAGTATTAGATAGGAATGAATTAACATCTGAAGCAGTCACACATAAACAGAGCTTCATCCCTAAGTTTTTTCTATCAACCCTAATGGAATTAAGTAACAACATATTGTACATAAAATCAGGTTGACTAGCATACCCAGTTGAAACTCCGCCAGAAACAACAAAATTACTACCATATAAATCCAAATAAATTAAGGTATCTGTTTCATTAAAAGATATTTGTGGATTACCTACTGGGTTCCAAGTATGGTTTAAAATGAAATTTAGATTAGTAACATACTGATAATCTACACAAGAAAACGCCATAAGAAGATTATTTTTCTTCAAATATGACATAGTATATAGTTGAACATCTCTAAAAGAAAGGCCTGACTTAGTTGGTGATAGAGCAGGGTCTGCTCCAAATCCTACATTAGGGAAGTCAAATGCCTCCATGTAAATACCATCTACAGATATTCCTGATGAGTTATAAACTAGAGTTACATCATCTATTGCTGTCTTAACTTGAGTAAGTGGTGTGCCATTTACTTGAGTAGAATCTTGATCTAAAATAAGATTTCCATCTACTCGTATATAAACCTGCATATTAGGATTAAACTGTTTTGCAAGCTGTAAAATTCTTATTTGGTTATTTAATGGACCACCTATCATTTGTGATAATACCACTAGTTTGAACGATGAGATATAGTAAGCAATATCGTAAACACCAGGAGTTACATTATTTGGTAAAGTCATCAAACTAATGTCATTGAAGAACATTAATACATTCTGAGGTAGGAAGGGTGTTTTATTGTAAGGTACGACTAATAGAGCCATGTTATGTCCGATTCACATCAAAAAGAGCATACCCTTCAGGAGTAAAATTATACTCATCAGAAATAATGCCAGGATTATATGTTGTGGAAAAATTTGTTGCTAAATTAAATGACATGACAGGTAGTTTATAGCTGTCACTTTCAAGGATTATTTTTACTAGATATAGGCTCTGATTTAATAATTGACTTGGTAATTGGATAGTTAATACGTTATCCCTAACCATAACTATAGTAATATCGCTATCTGAACTGTATGTCAGAGTCAAAGATTTTTGATTAACTAAAACTTGCTTAGTGCAAGTAAATATGGCTTTGGCCCTATACCCACCAAGATCAGCAGGTTTAGCTGGAGTAAACTCAGTCTTCCCTCGATAGAAGCTCAGTTGGTAGACGAGGTCTGTATCACCAGATGAGATTTGATATGAATTCATTTTTAACCTTAATTAGGATTTGTAGTTGTGCCTGTAGACATAGGATTTCCATTATCTGTATATGGATGGGTGTGAGAATTGTATCCATTTCTTAAGCTAGATAATGAACTATGATTATCTATAACATTTGAGTTAGACTCAATATCACCTGTAGACGTTATTTTACCATCGACTTCCAAATCTCCATTTATTTTGACTTTGGAAGTGGTCATTGTTATGGAAGATCCATCTATTACAATATGGGTAGATCCACCTATAGTTATTGTAACTTTCTGATTTGCAGTAATAGTAACATCTTTATTTACGGTTATATTAACATCACCATCTATAGTGTAAGTTATATTACCTACATTCTTCTTAGTGACATTCCCGCTTGAGTCTACAGAGTATACATTTCCGTGCTCGTCTTCATACCCATATATGGAAGGATCTGAAAAGTTAGATAACAGTACTGCACCAGTGAGAGCCTCCCCCATTACAAATATAGAGCGAGAGTCTCCACCATCAAAAAAGCACATAACTTCAGAACCAATTCTTGGAACTAGGAATTCACCTACATTAGATGAAGCACCTCTAAACAGAGGTCTTATTATAACTGCATAAGGTAGGTCTGAATCACCCAAACTATCGTGAATTCCATAGACTCTCACTTGAAGTCTGAAAGTTTTATTAACTATTCCGTCAGATGTCTTTTCATTAGGTTTTAGTATAGCTACAACTTTTGCTGGAAGTAATACACCAAGCATCCCTGATTTAGGGCTATCAAAATCTTTCAATCTATCCTCCTGCAAACATCGTGGCTAAATCTTGATTCATAGTATTGCTGTATAATAGCAAGTCTTCTATGTAGGTTCCATTTTTCAACCTAGTCTCTCTACCCATAACTATAAATGGGATAGGCTCTCCGTCTTTGTATTTAACTTCAACACACTGTAGTCCTTTAGTTTGAGTGGGGTAGATAAATCTAAACCAAGCTTTAAAACTAAATAAACCATAATTTCTTAAGTTATTTACGTAGTTCTTAATGTACTCATTGGTATGGTTTCCCATACTACCAGGCATAACTATTGATGGATTATCGATAGTTTTAGTGTCGATAGTGCAGCTTTTGTTTACTTGTGAGATAGCACTGGATTGAGAGACCATAGTCCCTGTATTGTAATCAAACTGATGAGCCGTACAGCCATAGGAACCGCTCTTCTTAGCCTGAGTATAGGAGTCTAAAACTGGCTGCATTTTGACAAAATTTTTCTCAGAAATTACAAAAGTTGAATAGTCATCAGTGTCGCCATATCCCTTGAGAATAGCCAAAATATCTAGAATGCTGACATTCTCCCCGTCATGGAAATACGCATAGTATGCAGAATTATCAGGATTAGAGATTGCCATAATCAATTGCTTTATGTATCTAGCAAAGGATTCTGTTTTAAGTTTTTTGAAGTTGTGTACGATGCTGTCATCAAAGTCAGTTATTAGAGTTATGTCTGGAATGTCACTATAGAATATCTTTTCCAAGCATCCTTGAACGTTACCTGTATAAGAGAAAGCTACGTCACTCATTAGGAGGTTAGTATTTAATACACATGATACATGGTAATGTATGGTGGTGGGTGCAGATGAGTTAGACACCATTATTAAAGGACTAACTTTGCAAACCCTAAAGTCCATTTTTCTTACAAATTCTGAATCCTGTCCCTTATTGAGGGTCATAGTGACATTAAGTATCGTGCCATCAACTAAAGTAGATCCAGGATCAGTTGTACTTTTTAAGCTATTAGAAATATCAAGCAAAGAAATATCTAACATAGGGACTGTATAGAGTGTGAACTCTCTAAGAATAAAATTCATGATAGATACACCTTTAGGTATATCATTGCCATTTATAAGTAATTCTAACTCACAATGTTGATATGAAGCTATCATGAATTTCTAACCTTTAGAAAACAAAAGTACCATTTATAAAGTTACTTGAATTATTATTTTTAATATTATAGGATGAGAGCAATTTCTTGTAGTTACCTATGTCAGAAATTGGTGGATAGTATACAATAGTATTTATAGGAAATAAATGGTAGGGATTATCAATGCCATTAACCATTAAAATTAACCACCAATAAGACTTATCACCATAGACTTTTAATGAAATAAATTGAGCTGTAGATGCCTCATGACCAACTACTTGGTATTTCTTAACATTCTTACTTGAAGTAATTGAGTCGAGATACTTCTCTAAAGAATATAAAGTTTGATCACAAGTAGTGTATGTTTCATTACCATAGGAGTAGTTTATAGACTCTCTAATATCATACATAGTCATTCATCCTAAAGAGTTTTACACTATCAAGATCAGTCATATCACCACTAACAGTATACATTGACTGAGGGGCAAAATATGTTTGAAATGTAACAGCAACTTCTGCCCAAGGGAAGAATTTATTTCCCGTAGTTAGTGAAGTAACTTCAGTGTGATTAGGGGGTGTAATTGGGATTACATCAGTTATGATAACAGGACCAATTTCGGCCAGGCCACCTAATTTAACATAAATTTGATTTCCACCTGAGAATAGTGAAACAGGGTCAATAGTCTGAGCTGTGTCTTGAACACCTTGAGAGGTTGCACCTGCACTATCAGATAATTGATTCCATACATTCTCATTAAATGTGGGTCCTGGAACATCTACAATAAAGTTATTTCCAGTAACCCCATTTGCTAAAGCCATGTTAATAAGAATAGCTAATGGCTGATGAACTTCAACTGACGGGTCAGAAAAAGCCATCAGCATACCGTATACAGTAAAAGTTAAAACCTCAGTATTTCCCCACACAGGAATATCCTTAAGCTTATTTTGCATACCAAAACCACCCATAGCCTTAGTAATTGTATTAAATCTGCCAGCTATAGATGTTAAGCTATTTATAGTGGATGTTCCAAAACTAGAAGAGTCACTACCATTAAGAGGGCGAGTGTAATTTGAATGAAATCTGAGCCACTGATCAGTGAATGGATTCTTATTTATTAACGAGATGACTGTGTCACAAGGTACCTTAGACTTAGAATCATCAGTACTGCCTTTTAATATTGTAACAGTTATAACATCATCACTATTTACATTACGATTAAGTAGATCCGATGCTATTGAGGTTGAGTAGGTTTGAGAGATGTCTGGACCTAGAAAGATAACACCTGTTCCGATTCCATCTTGAGAGCTATTAACCTTGTACTCCTTGACATTCAAGTCAACTGTTCTTATAGCCATATTAACTAACTCCCATATTTTGCCTGATTAACTCTATATCAAATGGAGTGTCATCAAAGCCATCGTCTGCCGTTGAAGGTGATGTATTTGTTGCGATAGCTGTTAACGCCTGATTAGAGGATTGTTGTTCTTTAACAATAGCATTACCATTAACATCAGTTATCCCACTAGTTGAAGGTAAGCTTCTCTGAGGAGAGTAACCATATTTAGCACTCCGATAATTAGGATTCATTATTCTAGATAAATTACTTAATGCGCCACCAAATTCACTATCTACAGAACCTGCAGCTAATTTAGATGTGTTAGGATTATCTGGAGGACTGAAGACATTATTTGTATTAGATGGAGAGGGATTAACATCCCCTGCCATAGCCAATTCCATCTGGCTCTCTTGAGAGTAACGAGAAACTTGACTCTCCTGAACTTCTTGAGATGAACTCTTGAATCCACTTGAGACATCAGCAGTTTTGTAATTATTAACTGACTGGATTATCTGAGAATCAGTCATAGTAGAAACATTTTTTCCAGCTAGTGAATTTCTAAATATTTTATCTGCGCCACCTGTACCATATTGTATGGCTGAGGAGTATGCTAGTGCCTGAAGACCTGAGCTCCTAGAGCTAATATCTATACCTAATGAAGATTTTAGACTCTTAGTAATTGGATCAAAATAAGCTATTTGAACATACTGATCTTGCATTTGACCAAATTTAGAGTCAGAGCTTGCTAATTCTCTCCATTTTTCATCAAATTCAGGTGTACCTGGTTGAGAACCACCAAACTGTTTATCATAACCCGACCACTTAAGGAATTGCTGAACAACGCCTCTATTCGAAGAGAACTGATAAGCCCCGTAAGAAGGGCCCCCTGCGTCGCCCTTATTCTCTCCAACAGCAGCGTAACCACCTTTGGCCCCTTCAAAGTGTTTAACTAATTGAACTGAGGAAGGGTTACTTGTACCTACTGCCGATGTAACATCAGAATATTTAGTAGATGTAACTGCTGCAGGTTTACCCTCTCTACTAGTCATCAAGTTATCTGGAATCTGTTTATCCATCTGATTAGAGATAGAAGAATAAAGTCCTTGACTATCTTTCTTTCCTTGCAGGGTATTTATTTGATTTTCTGTACTTCCTTGCTCTGATTTTAATTCTCTAACGTCTTTTTTTATATCAAAAAAACTAGATGCACTTTTAACAGACTTTTCTGCCCAATTTTTTACGTTTTTTGGTAGATCTTTAATCGATTGGATTATGGAATCAAATATATTTGGAACTATAGTGGACATATTTTTTATGAAATCGCTTGTCCATTTAGTTACATTAGAGGGTAAATCTTTAATTGACTGAACTACAGAATACCATACATTACTTAATATGTTTGAAATATTATCTGAAAATTTCTCAGCATTGTCTTTAGCTGATTTTGATTTGCTATCTATGTCCTTATTGAATAACTTACCAAAATAGTTTAATAGAGATTTTACTCCGTCAGATATATAAGACGGTAAACTTAAAAGACCCTCAAGAGATGATATTAATAATTTTATTAGATGATCTTTTAATTTTAAATTCTCTATTTCTAATTTATTTTTAAAATCAGATTTAAAATAATCATAGGAACCTAGAATTACTGCAGTTACGGGAGAAAATATCCCCTTAAAGGTTTTAAATATGTCATCAACAATGTTTTTTAAGTCTGTTTTTAGATTACCCCAATTAAATAACAGGTCTTTAACCGAGGTGAATAAATCATCGAAAAAATCCCCTAGCGGAGTTATTATATGGTCAAGATAAGTAACTAATTTGTGAAGGAAGGGATTGTTCTTGGTCCAATTATAGAGAAATACCCTAATATACTCCCAAATGGGAGTTAAAATAGGGGCTAAATCAAGAATCTCCCCAACTACAGGGATTGCCAAAAATCCAATTTTCTCAGATAGTCCACCTATAGTGTTTCCTACTAAGCGAGATACACCTTTAAACAGTTTAGCTATTAGGCCATCACCTTCCCTAGCTTCAAACATCTTAGCAAATTTAGAACTTGCTAGTGACAAAGGTTTAATTAGCATATTGGAAAGTTTCACGTATAGTGAACCAGATGAAAATTTCTTCCACAAGTCAAAAATTAATCCAGAAAAAGGACCTAAAAATTTGGCAAAGGTCTCATTAAATATCTTGTCCCCTAACCCTATCTTCTTATAGTCTTCAAAATCTCTCGGACTATCACTAACTTTATTTGTCTTTAATAGTTCATCTAATTTAGATTCTTTTTCCTTACTAGGCTTATCTTTATCCTCAGCTTCTTTTTTATCATTAAGAAGATCTTTGATCTTATCTTCTTTTTTCTGCTCATCAAGAAGATCTTTATTTGTCTTTAATAGTTCATCTAATTTATCATTAATAGAATGGAGTGTTCTCCCACTATCATTCTCTTTTAACTTGTCTTCATTATCTTTATCCTCAGCTTCTTTTTTATCATTAAGAAGATCTTTATTTGTCTTTAATAGTTCATCTAATTTAGATTCTTTTTCCTTACTAGGCTTATCTTTATCCTC
>JACCDG011052011.1_pt1 | contig 28443 bp, 23 predicted proteins | sample 7442471 | NCBI WGS metagenome assembly JACCDG01 (sample SAMN15323444, study PRJNA562643) | freshwater metagenome | isolation source: river surface water | place: USA:Blue River Watershed | collected 2017-08-17 | reverse complement strand
TGAGGAGATTCCATTACCGGATGAAATGATTCAAGAGCTAATGATGCAGGTTCTACAGCTTGGTAGATTCGTGATGTTGATGCCTAAGGAAAATATTAACGATGGAGAAGATGATAGTGAACTAGATGCTAGACTGTACGCAAATAGAGCTGTCGCAACTCCTAACACAACTACTACCACTCAAACCGCTCAATAATGACATCTAACGATTTCGTATCCATAGAACACTTGTTAGCAGAGGTTACAGCCACTGTTAACGATACTGATTATAAAAAAGGATTTCCTAAGGGTTGGTACATTTCTCGTATCCAAGATGCCATGCAGGAATTATCTTTTGATACTTTTTGGTTGAAGATTCAACAAGATGTTGAGTTCCCTGAAAGTTGTCAGATTGAGATGCCTAAAAACACATTTAATATTCGTGAGATATATATGTACAATGGTTCTTTGTGTAATCCACAGAAGACTCAGATGGTGTATTGGAAGCGTTTATTCAACAACACAGCTGATGGAACAGGTTACACGGCTCAAGTAAAAGACGATGGCAGTAATGGATCTGATATCTATCAGCCAAACCAACGTGTGTATACTCACAATATGCAGGGTTATTACGGTCCTAAGTATTACTACAATGTAATTAATGGATTGATTATGTTCAGTAAAGAATGTAAAGGATTTCCATTTGTTCGTATTGTTTATAATGGTATGGGGGTAGAGAATGGTGAGTTACCTGTTATTCCTAGATTCTTTGAGCGTGCAGTCGTTGACTACGTTGAAGAGAAGTTCTACAATGCAATGAAAGCTAGAGATGTTCGTATGTATCGTCCGTTATGGCAAGATGCATTTAGTAAGTTAAATGATCTAGTTAACGGAAGTTGGAACAAAGCTAAAAAACGTATTAAAGCCATGGATTCAAAAGAAAAAGCATCTATGGAAGAATATATCTCATCAATGTACCATAAGTAATGAGCACTGCAAAGAAAAGTAACCCTGGGTTATGGAAGCGTATTGTTGCTTCTGTTAAGGCTGGATCAAAGGGAGGTAATCCTGGTCAATGGTCAGCTAGAAAAGCTCAATTAGCAGTTCAGAAATATAAAGCTGCTGGTGGTGGTTATTCAGGTGCAAAGTCTTCTTCAAATAGTTTATCCAAGTGGACTAAGCAAAAATGGAGAACAAAGAGTGGTAAGCCAAGTTCAGAGACAGGAGAGAGATATCTACCTGAAAAAGCTATTAAGTCATTAAGCTCATCTGAATATGCTTCAACTACTAGAGCTAAAAGAATAGGAAAAGCTATGGGTAAACAATTCGTAGCTCAACCTAAAAAGATAAAAGAGAAAACCGCTAAATACAGAAAGTAATGCCACAGACACTCAAGAAAGAGTTGATGAAGTGCAATTCGCCTAAGTCAACACCTAGTCACCCAAAAAAGTCTCACGTTGTAAAAGCGTGTTCTAATGGTGTAGAAAAGATTATTCGCTTTGGTCAGCAGGGCGTAAAGGGCTCACCTAAGAAAGCCGGAGAGTCTGAGTCATATGCTAAACGCAGAAAGAGTTTTAAAGCTCGTCACGCAAAGAATATTGCTAAAGGTAAAATGAGTGCTGCATACTGGGCTGATAAAGTAAAATGGTAAGAAACATATTTGAAATGGCTGAAATGAAAGGTCTTGGTGATGTAGTTGAGAAGGTTGCTCAAATCACCAAAATGGATAAAGTTGCTAAATTTGTTGCTAAAGCATCTGGTGATACGTCAGGCGGCTGTAGTAGCTGTCAACAAAGAAAGGATACTTTAAATAAGCGTTTCCCATTTAAGAAATAGTATGAAGCAACAACATCATCCATTAGATAATAAAACATATCAAAAAGGTATTAATTCTGATACCAATAATGAGATATTAGGTTCAGCGACAGAAGGAGAACACCTTGATGCGTTGAATATGCGCAGTATGCCAATGGATGGTAACAACATGGCAAAGAAAAAGATTAAAGGAGAGGAGATGCTTTTCCCTTTAATCGACAACAGGTGCAATCCTACACCACCTGCTCTTACATTTACTGCTTACGAATGTATGATGGCTCAAGAAATCAATGGTCATATTGTAGAGATATGGGCATCTTCTGATGTAGATGAGCATCCTATTATTCGTGTAGATGGTGTCATTGTTGCTTACAGCACTGACTTACCATTTGATTTACAACACCCACTACAATACGACAAAAACGAAAGTTGTGTTGGTGGGGAGTTTTACGTTACAAATAATAACACACCACCATTGGTGTTCAATGTAAAAGACTTACTAGATAATTCTACTGGTCCTGATTGCAATGAAAAGTACTTCTCTGAATTCAATTTAGATATTTACGAGATTCAAGCATCAGCCATACTTTATAAACCTGCCTTCATTAAGCAAGATCCAAGCTCATCAGGCTATGATTACGTTATTGGTGGAACTGGGCTTCCTGTGGGCAGTTATTCTTATGCCTATCGATTTGTTGATGATCAAGGTGAATATACAGAATGGTCTCCAATTACTGAGTTGATTCCTGTTACTAGAAACAATAGTCCTGCAAATGGACCTCAGTATCCACATTCAAGAACATTCTCTAGTGAGCCAAATGTAGCATCTCCAACAAACTACGGTAACCACTTAAGAATAAGATATCAAAATGATAATCTATTTGCATTCATAGATGTAAGGAGAGATTCATGGTACGCAGGTGATCCAATTGGTACACCTCCTGTTTCTCAAGTTATTGCAAGTATCCCTGTTGCTACAGGTATGAATGTGATTGATGTTATGGATAAAGCTCCTGCTGATTTTGATGGTGCAGTTGAACTAGATGCCGGAGAGCAGAGTAATACATCATCAAACATTAAAAGAGCTAAATCAATCAGATACTTCAATAGTAGATTGTACCTAATGAACGTAGGTTACGAATCTAAAGATATTGAGGATAAGATTCAATTTGTTGATGATACTGTTACAGGTAGATTCCCTGTAATTAAAAATATGGGAAAGCCAGGTCATAAGCACGTGTACAACTCAGCTATGTACAAAAGCAATATGCGTGGTGAAAGAACAGGTTTTGGTATTGTGTTATTCGATAAGAGTAATAATCCAACATATGCACTTCCTATTCCTAACGCTGAGAACTTTGAGTTTCCAAACAGAAGAGATGAGGTAAGCACAGAAACATTCGACATATCTTACCAAGGATGTGTTTACGCTGCTGATTCAAATGGTAATGTTTCTCATACTCATGAGGTATTTGATCACTACGATGCTGTTTTCAAAGAGGGGCAAGGAGAACACAGGGATGATTTTGGATTAATGTACAATTATCACGACAATCAAACATTTTTAAACTGGTGGGAGCACGCTAATACTCAAATGAATCCCGTATCTCAATTTGATACAAAGAGTAAGTTAAATAAAGCTGTAAACTCAAACTGTTCTGTTCAATCAATTGGTGGAGAAGAGGTTTACAGACCAAAAGGATTTGGATTAAATTATTATGCTCAAGGATTTGGATTTAAGGGTATTGATCTTTGGCCTAAATGGGCTGATGGATTCTCTGTGGTACAAACAGAGCCTGCTAAAAGAGTTGTTGCTCAAGGTTTAGGATTCTACTCCCTTATTCCTCAAGATGGAATTATAGCAACTGTGGAGAAAGAGTTAAATTCTTTTTGGTCTTATTTCCCTGATTTAGATATCTTAAATCCTGAGATTGCAGAGGATTTAATTAATAATCCAAACTCATATAAAATTCAATTAGTTTCTCCTCTTGGATACTTTTCAGAAATATACAACACGTACAAGGAAGAGCTTGACAATAGAAGACAGGGTACTGATATGATTACTTATGCTAGAATCTTAAGAGATAATGCATACCCTACTCCTTCAGAACAAATAAATCCAGGAATAGGACCTGAATCAGGAATAATAGATCCATCTGATCCACTTGGATTCTTTAGATATGTTGCATACGGAAGATACACAAACTTTGTAACTGGTGATTCACCTGCATTCCCTTCTAATGGAAATGGTAACTTGGAATTTACTATTTCAGACGTTCAAGAAACAACAACGAATTCTACTAGACAATCTTACTTTAAGGTAACATTAGACTCTTCAAATCCTGATGTGTATAACGCAGTAAATGGATTGACAGCAATAAATACAAATAATAATGCTGATGAGCCTGGTGTTATGGAGTGGAGAGAGCCTTTATATGTTATCAACTTGGTTAAAGATGCAGACATCAATCAAGGAGTTATTACTGAATACAAATATGGATCTTCATACGTTAAATTCAAGTCATTAGTTCTTGAGTCAAATGGTGATGCAAATCAAAGTGCTGTTTTAGTATCTGAAAGATGGGAAGACTGTATTCCTAGAATTGATGATCAGGTTACTACAGCTTACGACTCCATAAAGAGATTTGTATTTATTGAAGAGCCAAATGGAAACGTGAAGCCTTGGATGAATATTCAATTCGAATCTCCTGCTAACCAAGCTATAATATTAAACGGATTAGCTGCTGCCGCTCCGGGTCCATACAGTAATCCAATTCTAACAAATGGTATTGGTATATACGGTGTATACACTAGCACTGAATCAGCAGGTGATGGAGATGGAGTATGCCGTGTATTCACTTTGAACTTTAACGAGATTCCAGGATATGGCTTATTCTCTGTTGTTCCTAAAGACAGAAAGGTTTATGTAAATTACGACCCTAGAATACCTGTTCAGGTTTACGGTGGTGACACTTACATAAATGAATCTATTTGGGCAGCTCTAGATAACAACTATGACAATGATGCTAATCCATCTAAATTAGAGGGTGGTTGGTTATTCCCTAATAATGAGTTTAAGTTAGACTTACCATTCCCACTTAAGAGATATAAATTTACAGACACATATCCTATTTGGGAAAATTCAGCTCCATGGAACTATGACTTTGGATACGACTTCCAATTCTGTGGTGCACTTAAGGCTAATGCTGCATTAATGAGACAAATGATTCTTGTTTGGACAGCAGAAACTAGGGTAAACCTATCTTTTGCATTCAACGTAGAACAACCTGATAAAGCAGTTAGCGATCAGTATTACCCATTAATTAACTACATTCCAAGACCTTACAAATGGAACGAAAGTGATCCTGCGGATGCTGTTCAATTTGCTGACGATAACCATTTGATACCTGGTTATTTTAATGACTATGGTTACGAATGGAACCTATGGAACAATGGTGGATTCAGGTTTTTGATGAATGATTTGCAGACTAACATTGATTATTCTAAGAGTCAAACAAATAAGAGCTTCTTTACAAAACCATCCGTAGGGTTCCAAGAGCAAACGGATTTCTGTACTAGAATATTATGGTCACTAAAAAGACCTATCAACTCTCAGAATACTCCTTCAGTAAAAACATATCCTGCTGCAAATTACTTTGATATATCTGATGATACAGGTGAAATCAAGTTTGCTTGGTCTGCTATATCAGGTGATAAAGGGAATAACCTTTACGCATTTACAGATAGCGGTGTTTGTTTATTACTTGTTGATAAAAGAATTATTCACGAAATTAACGCTAATGAGCTTGCTACTATTGGTTCTGATGTTGGTGGTATTCTTAATCAGCTTTGGATTGACAAGACTATTGGAATGCATGATGAAACTTGGAGATCTTGGGCTGAATATTCTAATGCTATCTTCTTTGCTAATGGCATATCTGCTTACGCTTTTTCTGACAATCAATTAACTGAGATTGCTAGAACAGGATTCTTTGAATTACTAAACCGTAAATACAATCAGTTGATCGGAGAAGGTTATGAAGCAAAGATGTCAGGTGGATTCAATGTACTCAGTAAAGAGTATATTATGAATGTACAGAATAAAGATGAGTTCAGCACGTTGATTTATGGAATCAATCAGAATGCACTTCAGTGTCAAAGTTCATACAATTACGATAAATACCTCTACTACAAGAACCACTTATTTGGAATGAAAGGTTCGGGTACTTATGAATTAGGTATTGGAAATCAAATAAATGGAGATGATATGCCTGCTTATTTAACAGGTATTTCTGATGCTCAAATTATTGCAGACAAAGAATTTATTCGTATCCGTGTAAACTCAAATAGCAAGCCTGAACAGATTTATTTCTACAAGTCACTTGCTGATTACAATATAGATGCTTATGATTCCGTAGTTGACGCTAATGCTGTTCCATTAAGCATTAAGAACTATTTTGGATACGAGTGTTACATCCCGAGATCAATCTACGCTCCTTATGAAAGAAATCAAGGTAGAGTAGTAATATTTAAGATTGTGAGCTCTGCTGATGAAGACTTCTTGGTAACAAGTACAGCAGTGCAGTACAAGGCTTTAAAATAATTGTTAAATTTGAAAAAAGAAAATTATGGGCAATCCTATTTTTGGTAAAATATTTGGTGGTCTAGTTGGTGGTGCTGTTGCTGGACCTGCTGGTGCTAGTGTTGGCTCTCAACTTGGCGGTGCTATTGGTGGAAAGTCAGGATCTAATGCATCTGCTGTAGATAATTCTGTTGCTGTAACCCCACCTAACGAAGGTAATGGAGGTCCGGGAGTTGGATCATCTTTATCTTCATTAATGGAAAAACTACCATCTTTTGGACAAATTGCACAAGTTGGATTTGGCGCAGGTCAGGCTTTATCAGGATACCTGAAAAAGAAAAAAGGTGAGGCAATGACTCCAATGGCAGAAAATCCGATGGAACGTCAAATGCTATCTACTATCCAAAGAAGAAGAAAAGCTCTTCAATCAGGAACTGCTTATAATTCTCAATTAGCCGCTAACAAACAGTTGGGTAAGACACTTATGACTAACTCAATGAGAGCAGGCGGAACTCCTAATTTCGGTCAATACAATCAGTTGATTGGTAATGCTGCAAAAGAAATAGCATCTCAATATGGTGGCCAATTAGCTCAATTACTTGGTGCTGAACAACAGCAAACTACTAGTATGGCTAACAGAGCTACGGATATTCAATTACTTCAGAGAGCACAGCTTATGGCTGATGCTGCTAATCTTCAGAAATCAGGTACTTCTAATTTACTAGCTACAATGGGTGCTGGTAAACTTGAAGCTGAAAACCAAGGATTAAAGAAACAACTAGCCGCACTTCAGGCTGCAATGAATAATACTCAAACAGGAACTACAAATGGGTAAGGAAAAAAGAAGAGGCATATCAAAAGCTCTAAAAAAAGGAAATGTAGAATCTGCATATAAATTACCAGAAGGTGATGTTGATGAATCAGGTTTTGGATCTCCAAAAACTAAGGTAGAACCTAATGGTTTGTTTACTGGTAAAGAAGGTGCAGCTATTTCTGCTATCGTAAATAAGGGTGAGAAACCTAACTTATCTGTTAATGAATACGTATCAGATAAAAAACCTGTTGATCCTGATACTGTATTGGGCAATCAAGGTAAAGAGGTCAGCCCGAACGATCCTAAAATGGAGGCTCAAGCGAGTAAGTTGAAAGAAACTATTAATCAGTACAATCCTTCAAATAGTTCTTATTCTGCATCGGGCAATAAAAGAGGGGATAGAAGTAGGAGAGAAACTGAAATGAATGTAGCAGGTGTAGACCCTGCTTTTTCAGGTGCAGAAGGAATAGAGGCAACACCAAGTCAAGGATCTGTATTAGCATCAACAATCGCTAATGATGCATCTCCATCTATCACTAGGAATGAAGTACTTGCTGCCGCAGTTAAAAATGCTGAAACACCATCTCAATTAGAGCAAGCGAGTGCATTAGCTGATGAAGCCAAGCAAGAAGCAGGGATTATGCAAGCTAAAGCAGCTGAAGGAGTATCTGCCATTCAAGAACAATTAAACTCTGGTTTACTATCTAATGAGCCAGTAAAACAACCTGTCGATCCTAATACTGTTTTAGGTGATCAAGGGACTGAAGTTAATTTTGGTCAACAAGCACCATATCCAGCTGTTGCAGGTGTTGTAGCAGGAGCAGGAACTGAACCTCAAACACCAACTGTTGTAAATACCGATACTAAACCTCAAATAGAAAATCAGGTATTAAATGCATACACTAATTTCACTGACAATTTACCTAAAGCTGTTGTAGAAAGACTTGGTGTACAAGATTATTTCCCTGATGTAGCTAGAGATATTGCAGTAGGAACATTTAGTGGTAGCCGTATTGGTAGCCAAACTATTTATTCTGGCGTAGGTGGTTTATTACCTATGGGATTATATGATGCTCGTAAACGTGCATTATCCGAGGCAGCTAAAGAAAAACAAAAGCAGTTAGATAAATACTTTGATGTTATTGAGACTGCTCCACAATACCAACAAGCCTTTAATCAGGCTACAATGCAATTTGTAAACGAATCTCTTGCTGGCGCAAACGGTAATGCTGATGCATTATTAAAAGATCCTAAATTCAGAGCGGAATATGCTAAGAGATTAGGTACTGCAAAAGATATCAAGTTTTGGGCAGATTGGTCTGATCAGTTATTGAAAGATGCTGCTAAAAACGAAAATTACGTTAATGGAGAAGCAATCGATGTAGCTGGGCAAATCAAATCAGCACTTGTTGATCACATGGATGAAATTGTGTCAGGTAAGAAAAGTTTGAAAGACTTTGTGGACATTGAAAAAGCTCAACTATACCAAAACATTGTTCCTCAAATAGATAAATTAACAAAAGAACTCCTTGATCCAAATAGAATGGGTAAAGCACCTATTAACATGAGAACAGGAGATGCTGAAGGAAGATTAAGCCCTGAAGAATTTGCAGCTCAAAGAGATGAATTCTTAATGAAGTTAAAGAACAAAACTTTAACAAAACAAGCTTACTTGAGTGGATTTAAGAAATTCTTTACAGGGGATTACGAGCAGGTTATTGATGGTTTAATTGATAGCGGTAAATACAGTGAAGAGCAAAGAGATGCTGCGCTTAATTATTTCGCTGGTCAAGTACAAGAGCAAGTAGAACTTAACCCTGAGTTTATTGATTCAGGTCAAATGGATGCAGCAAGACTTGCTGAACAAAGAAGACAATTTGATTTAACTAGACAAGATCAAAAAGATAAAGAAACTACTGTTTGGACTAATCAAAACAACTTGATGAATCAAAAGAATCCTGCTACAGGTTTAAGTATGCAAGATGAAATTGATAGATTTAAAGCTCAAGGATTACGTGGTGAAAAACTTCAAGCTGCAATTATGAATAAAGCTAGACAGCTTGGATTCACTAACGCTGAATATGATCCTTATTTGAAAACAGTTGTCATCAAAGGTAATGCAAGTCAAAATGAAGGTTCAAACTACTACTCTGTGAATGCTCAACAACAACAAGTAGGTATCAGACTTAGAGTTAGAAAATGGAATAAAACTACCAAGAAATTTTATTGGGAGCCAGAAGTAGTTCCTGTTAGTCAATTCGTTAAAGGAAAAGGATTTGGTGAAAATCAAAGTGGAGACTACTTATTTGAAGATGGCACGAAAGTAACAAATGAAGATTTGGATAATTGGAGAAAAGCATACAACAACAATAAGATTGCAATTAACGCTACATCTTATGAATCTTATTGGGGCGTATCTAATAAGCAAACAGGTAAACAAGCTCCTGTAAACAGCAATACTATCGGATCATACGGTAAAGATAAAGCTGTAAACATGAAAAATTCAACAGGTAGACCAGCTGCTGTAATTGATGTTTTAGATGACAATAATCAGAAGGTTATAGATCCTAAAACAGGTCTTCCTGCTCAAAAGAAAGTTGCTCTTAGAGGTACCATTACTGTTTCTTCAGATATTTCAGATGAAACTCAAAGATACATTGAAGATTCTAAATGGGGTAATCTTCCAGATAAGACCATGTTTACTAGACCACAAGATCAAACAGGATTAGGTAGCAGTACATCTATGTCTTACCAATCTCAATAACCTATCATTGGTTATCTTTGTATAAATTATAGATATGAAAGAGGATTTAATGCAGACTCAAACAGGAGGTCAAGGTGAAACTATTCAACTTCAAAATACCAATACTCCTACAGCTCAAGAATTTGACGTAAAAATCAAACCTACAGCTGAACAACCTACTGAGCCTGTAAAAACTCAACCAACAGAACCTGTAAAAACTCAACCTACAGCACCTGTTCAGCAGGAAGTTGGTATGCCTCAGGGTCCAGTAGTAGAAGAGCAAGTTACTACTCAAGTATCACCTGAAGCAGCACCTCAAACAGCACCTCAAGTAGAAACTACTGAAGATATATTTAATGATGATTCTTTAGTTCAACCTAGACCTTTGTCTATTCCTAATCAAGAGGAAAAAGTTGAAATTAAAGAACCTATAACTGAAGTTAAGACTGATTTAGTTCAGCCTATTCAATTTGTAGATGATGACTTTGATCCTGGAAAGAAAGAAGTTTCATTTGAAAATATAGAATTACCTGTAGCATACAAAGAGGATCCATCTAATCCAGATGTGTTAGTTCCTGCAACTAATACTACTCCTCAGTTAAATCAGGAATATAAAGATAAACCTGTAAAGGTAAATCCTAATGGTCACGTTGTAAAAGCTCAACCAAAGAAGACAGAGCAAGTCCCATCTAAAGCTGACGGATTTTACATTTATGGAGATGACATATACAAGAAGTCAGGAAATAAGTGGTACAAAGATATTGGAGAAGGAAACTTTAAGCCATTACAAAGTGGAGATGTAGCTGCTAGACAAGCAGAGCTTAATAAAAACGCATCTCAAATCAACTACAACACTAAAACTCAATTATACAAATACAATGATCACTTCTACGAAAAAAGAGGTTCAGAGTGGTATAAAGAGGTAAATGGAAGCTTTGTTAAGCTAACAGGTGAAAAGATTCCTGAAAGAAAGGCAATACTAGATGCTAACGCAAAACGATACTATCCATCAGGTGATCAGACTCAGTTAAATAAGTCAGGAGAAATACTTGGTGGTAAATATGGTAGGATTGGTGACTTTAACTCATACAATGCACTTACATCAGGTGGTGACAGAGCTATGACTGCCGGGTTGTCATTTTCTACATTAACAGCCAATCCAATTGCACCTAAAGACCGTATGTACAATGATGATGGTACATATAACTTTACATACGATGAAAACTACGCTAAATCAAGCCCACAGACTAGAGCTATTATAGATAAGTCGCAAGAGAAGCCTAAAGTAGCAACTATGCCTACAGTTAAACTAACTACAGGCTTAGATTTGAATGGCGTAAAGAATACTGTAAATCAGTTAAATGATCCACAGTATCAACAGGCATTTCAAAACGCTGTAAATTTCTCTAATAAGGACTTACAGACTATGTTTGCCAAAGAAGCGAAACTATCTGCTAATCAATTAACTGCATTAGATCAATTTCAAGATCAGGCAAAGAAGATTATTGGAGATGGTAAATACACAGCAGACAAAGCAAAGGCTTTAACTCAGGTAATGAGTGATGCTGAGAACTTCTTCAATCAAGCAAAAGAAGTAAATCAATTTGTTAACGAGGCTTATGCTAGAGACATGAGTCTTGCTAGATACTCTTTAGAAAAGAAAAAAGAAGAGTACATGGATCAATTGAATCTTCGTGACAACGGAGACTTCCAAGATGCGGCTAGACAATCATTTGAATCAACTGTAAAGATTGCTGATTTTATCCAAGACAACATTGATGCTGGTAAAATCATGTATGATAGAGCAACAGGTGGATATAAGTTCTCTACAAACATAAGTGACACTGAAAGAAAATATATTGAGAATCAGTTGTCTACTATGAATGCTGGATACGAAAAACTACAGCAAGAAAACTACGCATCTGTAAGATCAGAAATAGGTGAGTACAAAGGTGAGCTTTCAACTATTAATGCTCAAATAAATTCACTTAAAAAACAAGCTCAAGGTTTAAGTCAGAATGATCCTAGATTAAAAGAGATTAATGGTCAATTATTCTCTTTAAATAAAGAAAGAAGTTTATTAGAGAAAAAGATTGACAACAATGAATCTTTATTGTCTACTGTATTTAAAACAGAACCATTAAAGTTAGCTAAATCAGCTTCTAGAAATTTAACTAGTACATCTGAAAACATATTATCAGCTATTCCTAGCGACTTTAGCCCTAAAGAAAGATTTGACTTCTTCTATCGACAATTATCAACTGCAAACCAAAATCTAGCTAAAAATAACGGTATAGATGAGCAATACTTATCTAGACTAAGCAGAAGATTTAAAGATATGTTTGATTGGGGTGGATATATGTCTCTTACGCAACAAGAGAAAGAATATTTGCACAACAAAGCTTTACTTAATCAGCTTGCGCCAATGTACTACAATAATGACTTTGGAATCACTCAATCAAGTGGTGGTTTCTTTGAGTCATTTATGAATGGATTTGCTAAAACATTGACTCCGGCAACTGCTGCTGCTGATGGTTATTTTGCACAAAGCGAAGCCGCTAATACCGCTAAAGCATTCCTTAATGAAAAAGGATTCTCTGACGATGATTTCGTTGATGATGAGGCAATGGCTGCACTAGAAGAAGCTACAAAAGTTGATTTTGCTAGTTGGGAAACCGCTGGTAGCATGGTAGGTACAACTGCCGCTATTATTGCTCCATTAGTTATTACTGATCAGATACCTGCTACTGCATTTAGAATTGGTAATTCTGTTGAGAAACTAGTCACAGGAACTAAAAATGTTCAAAAGATATCACAATACATAAATAGAGCAGAAAATGCATTTGATGCAGCTTTGTCAACAACTAAGTTCGGTAAATACATATTAACACCTGCTGTAAAAGAAGGTCTCAAGTTTGAGGCTGTAGGTGAAGTGTTTGGATCTACTGAGGATGAGATGTACTTTATGTCTGGTTTAGTTGGTGGTGCGGCATCTGAAGCATTCTCTATTGCATTAAGCAAGATGGCCCCAACTGCTGCTTATAAATACATTGAATCAATATTTGGAGGTAGTACATCTAAAGCTGTATCAGCACTTAAAAGAGGAGGTCAGGCATCAGTTCGTGGTGTTGTAGAGACTGTTGAGGAAGCATCTCAAGAGCTTACTAATATCTATACTGATGAATTACGTCAAAACGGATTCTTTGAAGAGGTTCAGAATAGATTCGGAACATTAGACGATGTTCAGAAATTCTTGGTTTCTTCCTTTATAATGGGTGCTGCATTTGGTCTTGCTAAATCTGACACATCTAATGATGCATATGACTCTTTAAATGATGCTAAGAAAAAGCAATTGAACGATGTTTTAACTGCTGTTAAGGCTGACTTTAATTTTGCAGAAGAAAAGACTGAGGAGTATGTTGATGCTCAGGAAAAACAAATCAAAAGAGAAGAAAGAGTTGATAGTGAGCCTGAGATTAATCCTGAGTTTGCTGAATCAGGAGAGATTGACTTTGACGTTGAAAATATAGAAAAAGCGGATGAGGGTAAACCTTCTGTTGTTGAGAAAGCAGAAGAGAATCCATCTTCATTTACAGAACCAATAGATTTATTTAATACTGAAGAAAATGATCAAGAAAACCAACAAGGGTTACCAAGTGAAGAGCGAGTCGGGCAAGAACCTGTCCAAGAACAACCTGTCACTCAACCAAGCGAAGAAACGCCTAGCCCTAGTGGAGTGGTTCAAGGAGAACAAGGGCAAGCTCAAGAAGTAGTCACTGAAGAAGCTCCTGTCACTGAACCTGTCGGAAAAACCGAAGAGTTGCCAGCTACTGAATCAACTGCTAATCCATTTGATGAACTAGCTGATACAACGAAACTTAAAGGAACAGCTAGAACAAATGCTATCAAGGCACTTAAACAAAAGTATGGTGCTGACTATAATAGAATTTCAAAAATAGATACTAACTTTGCTAGTATAGTGAAAACGCTAGAAAAGAATAATTTAATCAATAAAGATTGCGGATAATGAAAAAACTATTGACAAATCAGGAAATAGAAATGATTAACTCCTTAGGACACGAAGAGCTTAAGGCTAGTCAGGTGTACCTTCACCTAGCTAATACAATGAAAACTATTGGATTCTTTGGTGCTGAGAAGTTCTTTATGAATGAGTCAAATAGTGAACGTGAGCATTTCAATGGATTAGAGACATTCATGAATGATATGAATGAGCAAATCGAAGTTCGTGCGTTAGATGCTGTAGAAGTAGATGTAGATGATCTTATGGAAGCATTTGAAACAGCTCTAGAAATGGAGATGGATCTTCTTGATAAATACGAAGCTGCTTGGGACAAATGTAGTCCTAAAATCAAACCACTTATTCACCACTATATCGAAATCCAAGTAGAAAGCGTTGGGGAGTACGGTGATTTAATTGCTCGTTTAAGCAGAACTAGCGAACCTATTTTGATTGATCAAGAACTAGGAAAGTAATATGGCAAAGCCTTGCAGATACCAATTGCCAGGTGAAGACAAATGGATGTCTGAATCTGAATTTAAGAAAGCACTCAATGATGGCCTTATTGATAAGTACGTTAGCGATGGGACAATTGCTATTCGTAATTTTAAACCTAGAGCTGAGGTAGCTCCTGTTTCAGAAACGCCTGTAGCTGAAGTTGAGCAAGAAAAAGTAAAACGACCTAGAACAACTAGAATTGCTGCGCCTCAAAAAACACAAGCACCTGTAGTAGAAGAAACAACCGCACCTGTAGTAGAAGCAGAAGAAGAAAAACCTACACAAATCAATGAAGACGGTTCTTTTTCTGATAGATATGGTCGTGATATTGTTAAAAAATTAATAGAATCAACAGGCGTTAGACAAATGTCAATGCTTGCTAAAGGACTTAGAAAAGCAGGATTTACTGTTAGTAAAGCTAATGAGAATCCAGGATCAACAGTCAGTCAAGTATTAGCTGACTCAATGGATAATATATCGTATGAATATGAATTATTGTCTGCTGAAGAAAAAGTTGAAGCAACAAAGATACTTACTCAATTAGCGAATAAATTAGGTGTTGAAGTAGAAACTAAACAACAAACTACTAAAGCAGAAACCACTGCTACTGTTGCTGAAGCTAAGACAGAAGCACCTGTCGCTGAACCAACACTTTCCAAAAAGGAACAGCAAGAACTTACTCAATTAGATAAAGATATTGAATTCTCAGTTAGAAAAATTGAGGATTTAGAAGAAGAAAATAAAATTGAGCAAGGAAATATTAAAGAAGAAAAAGAAAGGGTTAAGCAAGAAAAAGCAAAAATCAAAGCATCTAAAATGCCAAAGGCAGAAAAAGATGAAATGATAGAGCAACTTGATGCTGACTTGGAAGATTATATCGATGATAGAAATGCTACTATTGATTATAATAAAAACGATATTAAGCAAGAGAAAGCAGATCTTAAAAGAGCAGAGAACAGAAAGGGTAAAATACAACAGAAAGCACCAGCTCAACCAACTGCCGAAGCCAAGACAGAACCTACTGAAGCAAAAGAAGCTGAAGCTGAGTACAAGAAAGAAGAGCCTAAAAAAGTTGATACAACTAAAGCAAGGTATCAAGGTAAAACTAGATTCGGTGCTGATAAAGAATATGCTGTAACTTTAGACAAAGATGGAAATCCAACTGAAGTTAAAGCTATCATAGATGGCAATGAAGCCAAATCATTAACCATTCAAAAAATCCGTGAAGATAAAGACGGAAATAAAATAATTACTACCACTACTGATGATGTTATATCATTAGGAAAACCTGCTGCACAACAGGAGAAAGTTTCTTTTGAAACGCAAAGATCCAAGAATGCAGAAATGATGGCTAAAGCTAAAGAAGGTAGTGGAGACCATACTATTATATATACTAGAACAGGAGATGCCGTTCCACTTAAGCTCAATAGAGTTACAGGTAAATGGATGGTGGCAAATAGTAATGGAGAGTTGATCGAAGCTTCTGAAGCTTACCAACAAAAAGCAAAAGACTCTGTAAACTGGACTAGAAGAGATGCCAAGATTGTAGATCTCAGAACTTCATCAAATGGAGTTCCTACAAATACTAGAATGGTATTTGATTTCTCTGACAATACATGGAAGAAATTAAATGAAGACGAAGGATCTCTTTATCCTGTAACAGAGGGTATGCAACAGCAGGCTCAAAAACAGTTTGTCAAAGAAAATCCTAAGCGTGCTTCTAAAAAAGAAGTAGTAAAAGATAAAGTTGATCAAGCATTTGAAGCTGTTAAATTTGATACTAAAGGAAAAGCAGTATCTTCACTTATACCACCTACTCTTTGGAATGCTATTATTGATATAGCCAAAAAATTAGTACTTAGCGGTGTTGACGTTACGTTTGCAATGAATGAAGCCGCAAAGAGAGTACTTAATAAAGAAGTTGCTGATGGAAGATTATCAGCTGAAGATTCACAAAAGTACAAAGACGAGATTGCTAGAGGAGAGGATATTCCTGAATTAACTTCTATTAAGAATGCATTTACTAGTGATTTAGCTAAATCTATTGCCGCTGAAAGCTTTGAGTCAATGTCTTACACTGAGATATTTGATACTGCCGAAGCTGCTATTGCAGAGGGAGAAATTAATCCTGATACTTTAGTTAGACAACTTGCTGACAATCCTAGACCTACAATGCCAATAGAAACTGCTGTATTATTGTATAGCACGACTAAAGCATCTAATGAGTTAAAGGACTTATATGATCAATTAGAGGATGCTCCTGAAGGAACAGATACCTCTGAGATAGAGGCTAAAATTAGCGATCTAAGAGATAAGATTGTTAAGTATGAAGTTGCTATTAACTTGAGCGGATCCATGATGGGTCAGTCATTCGGACTACGAAGAGTAATGATGAATGCTAAATACGACCTAGTTCTTCCTGAAATTAAAAGAATTTACGAGAACGCAGGTCAAGAAATGCCTGAAGGATTAGCAGAGAAAATAGCTGAAGCTCAAAAGAAACTTAGAAAGCTCAATAGAGATATCGAGAAACTAAGAAAAGAAGAGTCTTCACTTAAGGAAAAAGAAGCCATTGAAGGAATCAAATCCGGTAAAGGAAAGAAATCTGGTAAAGGCAAAAAAATAATGTCATCTGACGGTAAGATTGCTGTCAGTATAGATAAGATTAGAGAAGCTGTAGAAAATGGAGCTACTGAAATTGAAGACGTAATAGACTACGTTCGTGATGAGGTTAAGGCTAAATTCCCTGACGCTACAGATCGTCAAATCAGAGATGCCATATCTAACTATGGTAGAGAAGTAAATAAGACCAAGGATAGCCTTACTGAAGAAGTAAATAGAATTAAAGCTGTTGGTAGATTGATTTCAAACATTGAAGATGTTCAGAAGCAATTAGCTACTAAAGTAGGAAAGTTAAAAAATCCAGGCGTAAAATCTAAAGCAATAACAATACTTACTGCTCGTGAGTCTTATTTAAAGAAATTACTTAAAGATGAAATGGCAAAACTTCCTGTAACAGATCAGGAGATTGCTGACTTTAATAAGTACAAATTAGAAGCATATAAGAAAAGCCTAAAAGAAAGAGCTCAAACATTAAAGCAAAGAATTGCTGATGGAGACTTTGAATCCAAGAAAAGAGTTAGGTCTTTTGAGTTAGATGATGAGGCAAGACAATTAGAAGCTGAGAAGCAAGCTCTCGTTGAGGAATTTGAATATGAAAAGGTTAAGGCTGAAATGGATACTGATAGTCGATGGAAAAAAGCTAGTAGAGCCATACTTGCTGGTTTCAATCTTCCAAAAGGACTTATTGCATCAGTCGACCTTTCTGCTCCATTTAGACAGGGCGTAATCCACATGATGACTCAGAACCCTGTTACATCGTTAAAACAAATTGGGTTAATGATGAAGTTTTGGGCTCAAAAAGGAACATATGAGAAGTGGCTCAATGAAATAAAATCTTCTGAATTCTATCCATTAATGAAAGAAAGTGGATTACATATTTCTGAGCAGAATGGAAAGATGACAGCAATGGAAGAAAGGTTTGCTAGTAATCTCGGTAATAAGATTCCTTTGTTTGGTCAGTCATATAGCATTAGAGGAAGAAAATTACCAGGTCTTGACTTATATCAAAGATCTGAAGACGCATATACGGGATTCTTAAATAACTTGAGAGTTCAGTCATTCATGGAAGGGGTTGAAGTTCTTAAGCAAAATGGATATGACTTTAGATCTAATCCTCAAGAATTCAAAGATTGGGCCACATTTGTTAATGCAGCTACAGGTAGGGGTAAAATGGATGCAAAATTAGCTCTTGGATTAGGTCCTGTATTCTTCTCCCCTAGATTAATTAAAGCAAGGTTTGACACCTTTATGAATCCTGTGTTCTACGCAAGAATGTCTCCTGCCGCTAGAGCTATGGCTGTTAAGAAGATGGCAACATTTATGGCTGTAACAGGTACGGTTATAGGATTGACTGCATTAGGATTGAATAATGATGATGATGAAACAACATCAGTAGAACTAGATCCTAGAAGCTCTGACTTTGGTAAACTTAAGATTGGAAACGCTAGGGTAGATCTTACAGGTGGAGCTGCTGCATATTACAGAACGGCTGTTCAGGCAGCTTCTTTTAGTAAGAAAAACATATCTACAGGACAGGTAGAGGAATTAAATAAAAAATTCGGAGGACCAACTTCTGCTAGCGTTGTTAGTGACTTTTTAGCTAATAAATTATCACCTATTGGGTCATCAATTTGGAATTATTACTCTCTTACTGACTCTGAAAAACAAAGTAGAGAATTAGAAGAGGCATCAGAAGATAATTTATTTAATAAAGCAGGAATTCCACTTGTTGCTCAGGATTATCTTATTCCACTTTGGATGAGAGATGTTGAACCAATCATGAAAGAGCAAGGCGTTGTTGGTGGTGGAGCATTAATGTTAGCTAACATTTTCGGGGAAGGTGTCCAATACATAAAACCAAAAGGCCCTAAGGTTTCATTTGATACTTCAGATAGCTTTGATGATTTCGATGATTTTGATGAATTTGATGATTTTAATGAGTTCGATGAATTCAATGATTTTGAGTAGCAATAAGAGCCTTAAAAAAAGACAATTAAATAAAACTTAAATTTGTAACAATAACTAAAAATGGCAACACCTATTAACAACCCATTTAAAGCCTCATTACTAGTAAACTCATGTAGTTCACTTGAGGTATCATGTGACTGCAAGAAGATCACTTTTAAAGATACTTCTAACTACTCGACTAATGATCTTCCGGGACATGAGTCTACTGACTTTACTAGCCGTACTATTACTATTACTCGTGGTGATGGTAGTACTTACATTATGGCTACATCGGATATTGCTAATAGGGATTTCACCATTCCACCTCACAATATTTCAAACAATACTTTTTCATATTCATTTACGAATACTGATGAGGATGGACTATGGAAAGTAGAATTATGTACTTATCCTAATTGGCGAGATGATGTATTCTATCAAGCGTTTCTTAAGCCTATCGTACTCCGCAATGGCGTATTGTACCAAGCTGTTAGTTCTTCTACTGATATTGATCCTGCTCTTGATACGAACCACACTTATTGGTCTGTTTATACTGATACTAGTGATTGCAGTGATACCCGTTACTGTACTTCACAGACTATTGTAATTACCTGCATTTCTATTGAGAACTGTTATCGTCAAGCTGTAGCTGATGCGTTCTGTGGAATGGAATCTGCTCCTTGTAAAGATATGTGTGACAACAAATCTTTTATGAAGGCTATGAAGATGCGAGTGGTAATGGATGGACTTGAATTCGCTGCTTGTGCTTTTGATTGGACTAACGCTCAGAAGCATATGGATATACTTAAATCACTTTGTTGCTGTAACTAATGGCTTGTAACTGTAATCAAACACCAAACTGCGTAGAGGTATCAACTTGCCTCTGTGGAGTCGTAATGGATATTTACGACAGCGGAGTTCTTGTCGAGTCTGTTGTATTTAATACCTATTCTGATGGTATAAATACTTTCTTTGAGACAACTCAGGACACTGTGCTGAATCCTCCTGTGATATCGCCTATTACTATTTCATATAACAATAGTAATGATGAGTGGGAAATTTCATATGAAAATGGATTATCCACGGTTGTTTTTGGTTCGTTTGCGACTACATCTATTTGTCCAAAATCTGATTGTGATTGGGTGTTGGATGATAATATTATCAGCCCTACATATTCTATAAAAGTAAAGTCAGTAGAATGTGGATGCTGTGATGAAGAGATGTCTGTATCAATGATTCTTGATGGAGAGAGTTACACTGCTACAGCATATATTGCTAAAGACGAATATGGAAATGTATTGGCTGAAAATGGAAAGCCGTACTATTCATTTACCATATATGTGAATGATGATCCTGTTGTATTCTTTATTTCATTTAATGGTACATACTGGACCGTAAATGAAGGATCAATTGATGGGACTAGCTATACTAAATTAAATAGTGACGATGATTGTCCATTTGGACCGTATAAAGTTGACCTTGAATTCACTAGATTCTCGGTAACCGGAGCTGAGTGCTTTGACTGTTGTAATTATTATACGCCAAGATTTAGTAACTTTATCAAGAAAAAGAAGTACCAACTTGTTGATGGTATTTCTGCTATTCGTAGCAAAGAGTTGTTTGGATTTAAGTGCGGACCTGAATGGACTGATTTAATGAAACAACATTTAATAATGGATGTATTGCATTGTTTACCATATGGAGTAATCTGTGAAGAGACAGAACAATGCTTAATGAATAATTTGAACGAAAACTGTAATTGTTAAGATATGAGCTGTACAAACTGCGGAAGTAAAAGTTGTTCTTGCTCGGATAATTGTCCGAATAAGACTTCTGACATCACTGTATTTGATGGTCAACTAAATGTATTAGAAGTTCCTTGTGGTGCTTCTCTAAATGATATTCTAACTTTGCTTGAATCTTACACCACGAATATGGTGAATGAATTGAGCAGTATGACTAGCGTAACTATTGGTGAAACTTGTTTGCCATTAGCCCCTGGAACATACTCTGTTCAGCAAGTATTTGATGCTGTAATCACTGCGTTATGTGAGACATCAGTAGGTCAGGTATATGTGAATATCACTCAGACAAATTCTAACACATTACTAGCTACTCCATCAGGTGGTGTTGCTCCTTATACATATTTTTGGAACATTCAAGATTCTAGACTTGAGGTAACTACCACAGGTCCAACAATGAATCCTAGTGTATTACTAAGTTCAGTTGCTGATACAGGTGATGCTTTAGTTAAATGTACTGTTACAGACGCTACAGGAAGAAAAGCAGGTGATTGCTTCTACATCCGAATTAATTTTTAATATATAAGAAATGATACAAGTTACTAACACAAACTCGCAGCTTAAGATTACTAGCTCTACTCTTATTGAGTACTATAAATATGAGACGTTCAAGGGTATTTCTTGGGCAGTTGATTCTAAGGGATACTATGTTGTGATCAACTTCATTGCTAACGATAAGAACAACTCTCTTCGTTTATACCTAGTTGACATTAGCAACCAAGGAACATGGACTAACACATCTACAGGAGCTACACAAGCAGTTAATGATATCGCATCATGGGCAGGGATAGCATCTACTTCAGTTACGATTCTTCCGGTTGTAAAAATCCCAACTATTATAAGATCTACTGGTGCTGCATTAACAATGATTGGTGCTAATGTAAATTCAATTTCTTTCTCTAGTACAGGAACTGCTAACGCTACTATACAAGTTAATGGTACAGCGGTAATTCTTAAGCCAGGAGAAACTGTTTCTTATGATGCAGGTGATGTCAATAACTATATGCCTACTGGAGTATTTTACTACGACACATCATTGGCAGGATCTGAATTATTAATCATTTACGTATCATAATATGAGCACTCAAATTCAATTAAAATCTAAAGAGCTAGACGGTACTGACTACGTATACGTATATGCTGATGGTAACCCTGTTCAGAATGGTAATGAGCTCAGATCGGCTGTAGCTACTGCTTATGCTGATTTTAATGTTACAGGTAGAGTTCAGACAGTCTTGATGGGTCCTGGTACATACGATATGAATCTTGATCCATTGTTTTTGGATAAGCAAATAAAATTAGAAGGATTATCTAATGATAGAAATTCTACCATTATTAAATCAATTACTGCTCCTAATCAACAAGGTACATTTGCTGATTTAGTAACAGAGAGTCTTCAAAATGTTTTTTACGAATCATTCAGAGAGCTTTCCGCATTAGGTTTTAATTTCTCTGCTGCTTTTAATAGATTGGTTGGAGTAGATTATGTATACGCTGAGAGCAACTCTCAATTCGCTAGATTAAGTAAATTTGATGGAAGTTATCAAATTTTTAATAAGCCATCAGGATATTCAAATAGCTTATTGGTTATTGATGAGGCTACTGGGCAACTATTTTGGTGGGCTTACTCTTTTTCATTAAGTTCATATGTATTTCTTAGACTTAATAATGATTTGACCATAGATAATTCCTTTGCGCCAATAACATTAAATAGTCAAGTTGAGGAAGTAATAGTTGATCAATCAACAAATAGTGTTTTTATACGTGGTTATTTTAGTGTTGTTGGAGGGTTTTCTAGAAATAGAATTGCTAAAATAAACTCTGATGGATCATTAGATCTTACATTCACTCCTGGAACAGGTTTTAATAGCTCTACAACATCTATGGCATTCATGCCGTCTATTAATCAATTAGTTGTTACAGGTTATTTCAGTGATTACAATGGTAATGCGGCACAATTTGCAACTATTATAGACTCAAATACAGCTGCATACATAGGTTTATCAGGACAAACAAGTCCGTTTAACAGCCCAGCGGTAAGTGTATATTTTGATTCGGCAAATTCTAATCTTTTATTTACTGGTCAATTTTCATCTTACAATGGATTATCTTTTAATAGAGCTGTAAAAACTGATTTATCTGGAGCAACTCCTACTCAATTATTTTTAAGCATACCAACTTCCAATGTTCAATTAAAACAAAACGCATATATAAAAAATGGTATTATTTATGTACTTGGAACTAATTCATCATACGATGGGAATTCTTATGCTTATAGTTCAATATTGAAGATTGATTATTATACAGGTGCATTAATTGATATAATAAACCTACTACCTGGATCACCTAGCTTTGGTGGTGGTCTTTACACTTTCTTTGATCAGAATGCAACAGAATATATTTTTGCTGGTTATTATGTAAACTCAACAACATTTCAAGCGATAAATATTCAAACATCGATGTGGTTTGAGCAGGTTTATCTTAGAAATCTATATGTAGATGGAATTTTACTTAATAATACTAGATTATATGTAGATAATATTTATTCAAATCTATATATGGATAGAGATTACTACAATGCTTCTTTGTATCCAAACGGCAATTCAGCTATAGAGATGATTAATTCAAGTTTCAATAGTTTAAATGTTACTGTTGGTGATATTCGTGTTTATGATAATTCATATATTGGTGAAGCAAAGGTAAACCCTTATCTACAAGGATCTACATACATTAATTTCATTATTAGAGATTCTATAGCGAATAACATATTTTCCAATAGTCAGAGAGTTAACTTTGGGCAGTTAGAAATAACTAGATCTGACTTAAACAATTCTTTTAACAACTTTGCAAGCACTCCGTATGCATCTTACAATAACTACGCAGGAAATAGCATTAATGATGTAAGAGTTCTCGATTCAAGACTTTCATATTGTTTTGTGAACTCAATATGTCCACAAATAAATGCTAAAAATTCATTATTAGATTATGCATTTTCACTTGAATCAGGCGCATCTAATGAAGAGAGAGGTTTCTATGTAAACTGGAATATATCTGGATGCACTGGTAGCGGTTCATTAATTTTTGATACTGGTAAAACATCAACTAGCTATCCCGATTCAATATCAGACGTATTTGCTACTGATTGCAATTTTCAACGAAATGCATTTTACATTAAATCTGTAATTAATCAAGCACCTTATCGTATATATTTTTCAAATATTCACATTGCAGATGCTCAAAGTCAAAGTATGTACTTGTACCTACAGACTATAGATAAAATACAACCATGGGAGTCAGAATCTTACAATTGGTATCAAGGAGTAATTTTTGACAACTGTAGTGTTGTAAATCAACTTCAGTGGAGCATGAATATGAATGCTATAGCAGTAACTGTAGATGAATCACTTACAACTCCTATTAATGTTGCTGATTTAAGGTTGCAAAACTTTGCGTTCAACAATTGTCACGTAAGAATAAATGGTGAGATGCAAAAAGCATTGAATCTTGAAGTAAAATCAAACAAGAGAGGTGTATTAATATCTAATACAAACTATACTAATTGTTCTTTCTCTACTAGATCAGGAGGCTCAGGTGCATTTATTAATGGTATTGAGACTTACGGAAACCTTGATATAAATAATGTTCAGTTTGATAACTGTTTAGTTCATAATGGAGGTCAAGGATTTATATCTAAGATAAGAACTAATGGTCAGTACTTCTATGCAAATTCAATTTTGTTTAGAGACTGTGAATCAAATAATGGATACAACTTTATGTCAGATGTGCAAACAGGAACACTTAATACTTCTAATGTTAACTTCTTAAATTGTTCATCAGATATAGTATCATTTATGTCTGATTTTAATTCGTTTACTTGGGAACAAGGTGGATTCATAAACTTCAATAATTGTAAAGCAGGTAATTTTAGTTTCTTAGGTTACGGTTTAGCTCCTTTCGCTCCTGTAAATCCTTCATTTAGGTTTACGTATTGCGAATCTGGAGAAACTTCATTTGTTAAGTTCTTCTCAAGCCCTGTAGATGCTTACTTTCATTTCTGTAAGGCAGATCAATTCTCATACGGAAGTTCTTACTTCAACCCATCTGTAGGAGTTAATGAGACAACAATCATAGGCGGAGCTAAACATTGTCAATCATTATTTGGGTCATTTGGTTCAGATGTTCTAGGAACAATGGGTGGACCAGGTTACTTCTCATTCAATGAAACACAAGGGTCTTTACCATCTATTGGTCAAGGAGGTCCAAATAATCTTTAATTTTAAATAGTAAATAATAATAAAATGAGTTCATTTATTTCAAAAAAAGAAGGCGAGTGGAACAAAGTAGTTTCAGTTGCACTTACAGAAGAGCAAAAGGCTGTATTAAGTAAGCTAGATTCTGAGGAAACTAGAGAAGAAAAACTAGCATTGATTGAAGCTATTACTGCTCAATCTCTAGTTGCTCCATCTAAAGACGAGCTTAAGGCTCTTAAAGCTAAGTATACGGAAGTTAAGGCTGCAATCGAAAACCCTGACAATAAAGAGTTTGTATTGTCTCAATGCAATATCTTCATGGGTAAGGATGATCTTATTGCAGGATCAATTGCTTATACTCTTGATGGGTTCTTTAAGATCGAATCAATTGTAGAATAAACCAATGGCATTTAGACCTAAATCTAAACGCACTAGTTCACCGGTAGGGCCGCAGGGAAAGAAACTCCTTGACGGCCTTACTGCTAATAAGAACATTGATGATATTATTACACTATCGAAACTTACAAATAAGCACAGTTCCGATATCTCAACTGCTAATAATAACATAAAAACACTAAACGGTGATGTATCGTCATTGGATTCATCAAAGCAAGACAAGATTACATTAACGACAGATGGATTTTATGGTCCATCTACGTTTGTTAATAATGTGTTAAATATTCCTGATTACTCTTCTGCTCCTAGCGGACTATTCGCTCAAACTACAGATAGTATTCCTATCACAGCAACCACAACTGAGGGTACGCTTATTGATGGTGGAGTGGGTACATTAAGTGTCCCTGCTGATGCATTTAAGGTTGGAGATAGCTTTATTGCAATGCTCAGTGGTATCATATCATCTGTAAACAATGAAACGCTTAGAATAAGAGTTAAATCAGGATCTGCGGTACTAGGGGATTCAGGATTGATTACACTACCAGCCACAACGAATAAACATTGGGATTTAGATATCCATTTTACAATCAGAAGGATTGGAGCAGCAGGATCAGCTCAAATTATGACATCAGGTGCGTTAACTTATTCAAAAGATTCATCTAATGCATTTGAGGGAGCTGACTTTAGTTCATTAAATAACACTACCTTTGATACTACAGTTCCTAATACATTGGATATAACAGTTCAATGGGGAAGTAATAATGCTGGAAACAACATTTATACACAAACTTTCGTCTTACATAAAACATATTAAATGAAGTACTTAATTCCTTTTGTTATCCTGATTGTAGCTTGTAGTCCACAAAGAAGATTTACGAGGTTAATAACTAAGTACCCATACCTTTTAACAACAGACACAGTCACTGTTCGTGATACAATATCAATCTACATACCAAAAGTTGAGGTTGACACTGTAGTCACATTAAAAGAATTGACTGATACCATCACTATCACCAAAGACAGAGTGACAGTTAAGACCTGGTACGTACCTAAAGAGAAAAAAGTTTACGTGCAAGGCAAATGCGATCCAGTCTACATAACTAAAATAGTAGAGCGTAAAGTGCCTATTAGGACATTTGAGAAATACCCTTGGTGGAAAAAGCTCCTAAACAATACATTAGCATTTTTGATTATTTTTGCTATTGTATACTTTGCCTATAAGTTATATAGAAAATTGATATGAAAACTAACATACTACTTGCTTTGTCTGGAATCCTTACTATCTTCGCTCCGGTGAAGCCCCTAATGACTATCGCCCTTATTGCTATTCTTTTAGACGTTTGTTTTGGCGTATGGAGATCCTATAAAAGAAGGGAGGATACAGATGCGAAATTTTGGGATGTAATCCAAAGTCAAGGATTCTACAGAACAGCCGTTAAGGCTTGTATATATGCAGGAGCCATTTCATTTTTCTTCTTAGTAGAGAAGTACATTGCAGGCGATATTATTGCCCATTTCATTTCAGTAGAGTTGTTGCTAACAAAAGCGATAGCTCTATTTTTAGTTTTTACAGAGGTGAAAAGCATCAACGAGAACTACAAAGATGTAACAGGCAAGGATATTCTTGCTTCATTTAAGAAGTTTGTTACAGGTCTCAAAACAGAAAGTGACAAATGGCGGTAAGAACATTTACTGATAAGGAGTTACTTGCTAGAGTTAAGGAACTCAAATCATTCAAAGAAGTACCTAAAGGTTATTGGCTTTTAGGTGTTCGATCAAATGAAGATAAACCCAACTCATTTGATGACAAATTTTATTTATTCAAGGGGGAAGAATTCATTATAGTAACCTCAGGAACTACCAATCCTGGAACACCTACACTAAAGCAGTTTGAAAAAGTTAACAAAGACGGAGCTGGTGTCCTCAAATCAGAGGAGTGGTACTATAATGTATGGAAGTTTGGTAAGCACCAAGGAAAGGTCGAAGCCTTATTACAATTGGGGGCAAAGGTTAAGGTATACAGAGATACCGACAAGGATGATAAATCAGAAGAGCAAGGAAAGCTTCAGGAAGGTTATTTCGGGATCAATTTCCACCCAAACACTTACGACCTAAGTAAACCATCAGGAACTAACATCGGCTGGTGGTCAGCTGGTTGCCAGGTAGTGAACAACGTAGACAAGTACAAAACGATGATCAAGTTGCTAAAGACTGAGAAGTCAGTTAGCTACTGTCTAATAAATGAATTCTAATGAGAAATAAGTTAGCAGGCACAAGGACAGGTAAGTCAAAAAGTGCTAAATACTATCAGGAGAACCCTGAAGCTCGTAAGAAAAAGGTAGCTTACGATACTAAGTATCAAGATACACCCTCTAGAAAGCGATATAGAGCCGTTCTACAGGCGATTAATCGTGAAAATGGAACTCATGGTAATCATGATGGCAAAGATGTCGCACACACGTCTAAAACTAAAACCATTAGTCAGTCACAATCTAAGAATCGTGCTGACAAAAAACGCAAATTCTTTAAGTAATGGCAAAGCAGATTAACACTGGCACTAAATTAGAAACCCCTAAAAAGAAAAGACCTGGAACTCATGCGAAATCCAAGTCTTCTAAAATTAAGGGTTCTAAGAACTACGTTAAGCGAAACATAGGGCAAGGTCGCTAATTAATTTGGACCTTAAATGTAACCTTCACATTGTGGAAGGTATCATTAATTTTCTTTAAGGCGAGTAATCCGTGTGGTCCTCGACCTTCTTCTACAGATAGCAGAACATTTTCTTTCATTCCGATCTTCTGAGCGAATGGTTCAGCGTGCATCCTGAAGTGTTGCACCCTAAGTATCTCAATAATCTCTCCTAGATCCTGAGAATTCAATTCTAATTCGTATTCCGTCATTATTCAAAGTTTAATCCGTCATTATTAATTAATTGCCTGAGCGTTTCTCTCCAATGTTCAGTAATCTCAATCTCAGC
>JACCDG010380579.1_pt1 | contig 28460 bp, 28 predicted proteins | sample 7442471 | NCBI WGS metagenome assembly JACCDG01 (sample SAMN15323444, study PRJNA562643) | freshwater metagenome | isolation source: river surface water | place: USA:Blue River Watershed | collected 2017-08-17 | reverse complement strand
TCTGTGGTGTAAATATGCTGAGACGACTTCGAAGGATCGATCATTTTCAGTTCAGATCCCCGCATTTCCCTGGCCACTTTTTCCGTCAAAGCAAGATGGGGTTGACGTGATCCCATAAATTTCACACGCAATCGTGGAAAGCTAAAAAATTTTGCCTGAGCTTGTTCCGAAAGTTGCAAACACCCCTGTCCACAGGACTCAAACCATTGCAGATTTTCAGGTTGAGGCAGAATCTTGCGCAAAAGCTCTTCGCTGGTCAGGGGTTCCGTCGCACCTTCGACCAATCCAGATGCTTTTTCAGAATTCGAAGAAGACAAAGGGAACAGAAGGGAACAAGACTTTCCATGATCAGAAGAAGCCCTGGCTGCAGGAAGGTTCCCAAGGACAAAAACACCAAGAAGAACAAATAAGGCCAACACTGACCAAGAAATCGACAGCGAAAAATGCTTTCTTGATGGCAAATGTGGCTTCATGGGAACTCCCTAAAAGGTCAAAATAGCTAACAAAAACAAACTTTCAAAAAAACTCTTCTACAGAAAGACCACTTCTTTGAAAAGCACTCTTTGCTGCTGGATAGATACTTTTGCAAGCTGCCTGCCAATGGAAGGACCCCGCCCAACGTGGCTAGGGGGGTACTAGGGTCGCATGGTATGGGAATTCGCTTAAGCACGGAATCAGGACATGAGGATCACGCAGAATTCAGAAAATAGAAAGTGCACTGCCGAAGTGGAAATGCACTGATTTAATCTTTAGAAAATTTGAGATTTGAGAGAGAGAATTTGATCTCAATTTTTATGGACAAGGATTCGGATCGACGGTGACTCCGCCATGAGATGCTAGGATTTCAAAACTTCCTCCAGCAACTTTGTGCAACTGCACGCTGCCTTGTCTTGGAAGAGTGATGCACTTCGCAGCCCCTCCATCGACAGAAACAGAATCGGCGTCCACGGAGACACTGCCCCCTTGAGTGTTCTTGATGAAGAAACTTCCATTGTTTGGCATATCATCATCTTGCAAGGTAATTTTTAAGGAACCCATTTGAACTCGCACGACAGAATTATTGATACTTGAGGTAAGACGGAGAGTCGCATTGGCAGAACCTTCACTGAAGCTTGCAATTCCGCGCGCATCCACATAACCTTTTGTCGCCGCATGATTAGACGCCGAGGGTGTAGGCACAGTCACTCCAAGTGAAGCCACCAGATTCAGACTTCCTCCCGCAGTAATTTCGATACTTGACGGATTTGCAATACTTCCTACGCCCCCCAAAGAACTCATATTCACTTTGGCTGCGGGGATTCCTCCCGCTGAAATTCCTGAAGCATTGAAGCTTAAAGAAACTGCTCCAGCATTGTCGACAGCTGAAATGACAGGGTCTCCAGCAATACTTGATATGCCACCACTCCCAGTTCCACCACCACCTCCGCCGCCCCCTGCAACTTTCGAAGCAGGGATGGATCCATCCACAAGTTCAGAAGGATCAAAGCTCAGGGTGACGGCTCCTGTTGATCCACTCACCTTCACACCTGCAGATCCTGCCAGGCTTGAAACAACTTGTGATTTTTGTGCGTAGGTGGAAGAAGCAGAATTTGTTGTTAAATAGGAACTTAAAGAATTTGCGGTTGCATAATCACTCAAAGTTGAACTTAAAGACGAAGTCGTCACATAACTTCCCAAAGTTGAATTGAGTGTCGTCGTCGTCACATAATTGCTTAATGCGGAAGAAGTCACATAGTTTCCATTCGCATCACTTACGGAAATTCCCACGGATCCATCCGAGCTGACAATTCTCGAAGCATTCGCAATTAAATTTCGGATCACAGATAAATCATTGGCAGTTAAAGATGTTCCCGTACTTTGACCACCAACAAACAAGACACTGCTGGCATCGATATCGCCAACTTTCTGAGCTTTATAAGCGGCAGGCACTGGACGCAAGCTGATCTTTGGAGACAAAGTTTCTTCACCAACAACTAATTCTAATCTTCGAATATCTGAACTGCTCGTACAGCCATCCACGGAAGACTTAAAAATGTCAGAAACACTTGCGGCAGATCCACCAACTTTATTGGTATCACTTATCACGACTGTAAAATATCCCTTTCCATCAGGCGTGATACTGTCTTGATGCTTCGAAAGAATACAGCTCTCGTCATCATTATAAATGTTAAATTTTACGACAGAAGAGACTGTCACGGCTTGATCATTAGCGTCTGTAAGAACCCCTTCATAGACAAATTCTCCCGCTGCCATTGCTGGTGACGAAAGGCCTAATAGAATTCCAAGACTTAAAATGATTGGGTTTTTCATAGTACGTCCCTTCCCCTCACATTATTCAATAAACTTCACAGAAGCCGTGCCACGAAGACGATAGTTCAAACTTTGCATCACTTTTGTTTCATTATCGACAATATGACCTTGCACCTTTTTATGTGCAGAGCGCATAGCTCCAGATTCCCCAGTACTTCCCGCCACCATTTGCTGAGGTCGAAGCAACTTAGGATTAATTTCAAGAGTAAAAGAGGCGGATCTTGTCACTCCCAAAGCCCCCCGACCACGCAAATAAACAGTGTAGGTCTGAGTGGATGATGAACTTCCTTGAACTTCGGCATTTCGCAACTGGCTTTCTGAAAGATTCAAATCAAAGCGAAATGTCTTCTGTGTTGAGCAAAGAACCTTCGGATTCACAGCAACAACCGACAGGTTTTGCCAACTTGCTTGTTGATCCAAACTGATTTCCAAATCCGTCAGGCGCACATCACAGGAACCACTGATCGGAAAACTTTGGATCGAGCTATCTAAGATATAGTTATTTGAAATCACCGGCGCATCCAATTGAGCGCTGAGGACTTTGATTTCGGGCACGACGTTGGTACAACCAACAAGCGCCGAAGCAATGAAAGTGATAGGTAAAAGTTTCCATCCCATGACGAACTCTTCGGAAGGTCCAGTTAAGACTAAAGAGCCATTTTGAGAATCATGGGGATTTTTTTAAAAAGTAGCCAAAAGCATTTCAATTTGCTACAACCCCCCTACACTTATGAATCTCATTGAAACGCTCAAGAAAAACCCCTTTGTCCTTGCGCCCATGGCAGGGATTACGGACCATCCATTTCGAAGCTTCATGCGCCGGCATGGAAGCAGTCTTGTCGTGACTGAATTGGTCTCGGCAACGGGCCTTGAGTATCAAAGCCAAAAGACCATGGACTTAATGAGCTTCAGTGAAGACCAGCGCCCTGTCGGAATTCAGCTTTTTGGAGACGATCCTGAAATTTTAGCTCGAGCAGCCACTGTCGTTCAGGATAAAGGAGCCGACTTTGTGGATCTCAACTTTGGCTGCCCCGTCCCCAAGGTGGTGAAAAAAGGTGCCGGCTCCGCCATGCTGAAGGATCTGCCCCAGCTGACCCAAGTTCTATCGACGGTCAAAAAAGCCGTCGAAATTCCTGTGACGATCAAGATCCGCACGGGTTGGGATGCAAATTCCAGAAATGCCCACGAGGTGGTTCACATTGCTGCCAATGAGGGAATCTCTTGGGTGGCAATCCATGGCCGCACACGGGCTCAAAGTTATACTGGCCTGGCAGATTGGGATTTTATTGCCGAGGTCAAATCCAAGGCCCAAATCCCTATTTTAGGGAATGGGGATGTTTTAACAGCAGAACAAGCGGTGGAGCGATTGCACCATTCAGGATGTGATGGAATTATGATCGGCCGCGGCGCTCTGAAAAACCCATGGATTTTTTCCGATGCACTTTCTTTATTGAATACGGGACATAGGTCCTTGATCGAACGGGATTATTTTGAACTGTATATGGACCTGGCCAATCAACTTCAGGCCCACTGTGACGAAACGATTTTAAAAATTCAGCTACGAAAGTTTGCAGCTTGGTTTTCAACAGGGTATCCTGGCTCGGCAAATTTTAGAAAACAACTATTTCAGACACAAACAGTCGCCGAGATCTTATCTTTGGCGACTGATTTTTTTAAGAACCTACGACTTGTGCAACAGCAAGATACAAGTCATGAACCATTTTTAATGGGAGGACACGGCTAATGGTGGATCCAAAGAATATACGAAACATCGCGATCATCGCGCACGTCGATCATGGGAAAACGACCCTGGTTGACCACTTGATCAAACAAGCGGGCACATTCCGCGACAATCAACACGTTGAAGAGCGTTTGATGGACTCTATGGATCTTGAAAAAGAACGTGGAATCACGATTGCAGCAAAAAATGCTTCCTTCGTTTACAAAGATATCAAAATCAATATCGTCGATACCCCCGGGCATAGTGACTTTGGCGGAGAGGTTGAGCGTATCTTGAACATGGTCGACGGTGCTATTTTGCTTGTGGATGCAAGTGAAGGACCTTTGCCTCAAACTCGTTTCGTTTTGAAAAAAGCTTTGGAACAAAATTTGAAAGTCATGGTTTGTATCAATAAGATTGATCGCCCAGATTCTCGTATCCAAGAAGTCCACAATGAAATCTTCGATCTTTTCATCGATCTGGATGCAACAGAAGAACAAACAGATTTCGAAACAGTCTATGCCATTGCTCGTGAAGGTATGGCGACTTTGGATCCCAATGTGCGCACAAGCAATTTGGAAGTCTTGTATGAAAAAATCATCAACTTAGTTCCTCCTCCAAAAGTGGAAGTGAATGCTCCTTTGCAAGTGATGATTTCCAACATTGATTACAATGACTACGTTGGACGTCTGGCCATTGGTCGAGTTCGTTCGGGTTCTTTAAAAGTGAATGATGAGGTTCTTTTGTGCATGGATAAAAATGCGACAAAAAAACTGAAGGTCTCTGCTTTATTCCAATACCATGTAAACAATAAAATTCAGGTTCAGGAAGTTGGGGCTGGCGATATCGCCATCATTGCAGGTCTTGACGACTTCTCAATTGGGGATACGGTGACTTCTGTTTTGGAACCTCGTCCATTGCCACGTTTACGTGTGGAAGAGCCTACTGTAGGAATGATCTTTTCTGTGAATGATGGTCCATTTGCAGGTAAAGATGGAAAGCAAGTCACCAGCCGTAAAATCCTTGAGCGTCTTGAGCGTGAATTGCTTCATAACGTTGCCATTCGGATGGAAAAAACAAACAGCACAGATTCTTTCAAAGTGATTGGTCGTGGTGAATTGCAATTGGCTGTCTTGATCGAACAAATGCGCCGCGAAGGTTTTGAACTCTGCGTTTCTAAACCTCAGGTTATCTTCAAAGAAGAAAATGGTGTGAAACTAGAGCCACACGAAATTGCGATCATCGATATCGAAGATCAATTCGTAGGAGCTGTGACTGAGAAGTTAGGTCAACGTAAAGGGATCATGACGAATATGGTTCAAAAGGGTTCTGGTCGTACCCGTCTTGAGTTCCGTATTCCATCACGTGGCTTGATTGGTTACAGATCTGAATTTTTGACAGATACACGTGGAACTGGACTTTTGAATACTCAGTATGACGGTTATGATGATTTCCGAGGCGAGATTTATTCACGTATTAATGGATCGATGCTTTCCGATCGCCAGGGTGAAGCAACGGCTTACGCTTTGTGGAATTTGCAAGAGCGTGGTCGCATGTTTATTACCCCAGGAACGGGTGTGTACACAGGAATGGTTGTTGGTGAGAACGCAAAAGAAAACGACCTTGAGGTCAATGTTTGCCGCGAGAAAAAACTAACAAACGTTCGTGCCAGCGGAAGTGACGAAGCCATCCGCTTAGTTCCAGTCAAATTGATGACTTTGGAACAAGCGATGGAATGGATCAACGATGAAGAGTTGATCGAAGTAACTCCCAACCACATCCGTTTGCGCTGTCGTCAACTCGATCCGCATAAACGCAAGAGGACGAATGCATAAAACTGCCATTGAGATGAAGGGAATCATCAAAAGGTACGACGACAAGGCTGTCATCCGCTCCTTGAATCTGCAAGTGTTTCAGGGAGAATGTTTTGGACTGCTAGGCCCCAATGGGGCCGGCAAGTCGACTCTGATGAAAATGATCAATTGCATCTCTCCGGTCACTGACGGAGAGATGTTTATTCTGGGCCTGAATGCCCGCTCCCACCCCAAAGAAATTAAAAAACGCCTTGGCGTTGTTCCTCAAGAAGACGGTTTAGATTTTGATCTGAATGTTCAAGAAAATATCTCGATCTACGGTCACTACTATGGTTATGACAAAAAATCATTGAATCAAAGAACCTTGGATTTACTTCGACTTGTGCGACTGGAAGAGTACGCGGACCGTGAAGTTTCAGAACTCAGCGGAGGCATGAAGCGACGCTTGGCCATCGCAAGGGGGATGATCCACCGACCAGAGTTGATGATTTTGGATGAACCCACGACGGGCCTTGATCCTCAAGCTCGATTATTGATTTGGGATCTGCTTAAAAAATTAAGATCAGAAATGAGCACCATCGTTATTTCGACTCACTATATGGAAGAAGCTCAGCAACTTTGCGATCGTGTCGCAATCATGGATCAGGGACGCATTTTGGCCCTAGGATCTCCGAAAGAATTGATTCAAACTCATATTGGCCGTGAAGTTGTCGAGTTTGAAACCGAGCCCATGGACTTAAATTATTACCTTGGCCGCTTGAAAGAACGTAAGCTGGCTTTTCAAGTTATTTCCAATGTGGTCTGTGTCTATTTGCAAGCAGATCAAAATTCTTCGATGGTTCTCGAGGCTGTTGCAAGTCCTCGGATCACTGTGCGAACTCCAACATTGAATGATGTTTTTTTAAAACTAGCAGGTCACGAACTTCGCGAGGGACTATGAGAACGTGGATCAAAGAATGGATTATTCAATCATCACTTTTTCATTTTCCAGCTTGGTCACGAGATTTATTGCGAGTCTGGTACCGCAATTTTTTCTATTTTAAAAAACGTTGGATGGTTTCCTTTTTTTGGATCGCTTTAGAACCTACAATCGTCTTAGCCTCATTAGGATTTGGTCTTGGATCTTATGTGAAAGATATCGATGGTCGCCCATACAGTGACTTTTTTTTCCCAGGCCTTCTTTGCAGCACAGCCATGTTCGTTTCTTTTTTTGAAGCCACCTATGCCAATCTTGGAAAACTGCGCTTTCAAAATATCTACATCACAATGCTGCACGCTCCATTGGTTCCTGAAGACATTGCTCTGGGAGAAATTCTTTGGTGTGCAACGAAAGGGACTCTTTCAGCAGCAGCTCTGGGGCTCTTTGGACTTCTTCTTGGTCTGATCAATGCCAGCTTGATACCTGCTTTGTTTGTTATCTTCATTCTGTGTTGGTTTTTTGCAAGCTTAGGTACGATCATGATCACTCTGGTTCGATCATATGATGATGTGATTTATCCAACCTCGGGGTTGATTGTTCCCATGTCCCTGTTTTGCGGAGTCTATTTTCCGATTGAACCCCTGTCGATTTTCTTTAAAATTTTTATTTACTGCCTACCCCTCACTCACGCAGTTAGCCTTGTTCGCCATTTGAGTTTTGGTACTTTGACAGCATGGGACTCTGTGCATTTGGCTTTGTTATTGATCTTTGCCTTACTGACAACTAACGTTGCTGTGGCCAGATTTTCTCGCCAGCTGATGCGCTAAGAGCCCAAAAACCATCTATAAGTTTTCCTTATACAGCGTATTTTTTTAATTGACTTAAACTCTAGCACCCTGCGTGCTAGATCATCCTCACTTCCAAAAAAGGTGGTGTGTGATGAAAAAAAATTCTCTCGATTACACGATGGTTATTTTAACAGCGATCGTTGCAATCCTTGCTGCTAGCGTTTCTGCGGAAAGTGCAGAACATACATGCGGAGCTATTTTTTCAAAGCATCATTCGAAGGTCGTTGTTATTCCTGTTCAACGTGCTCAAGCTGGCGTTGCCGTGGATCCAAACATGGCCCTTCTTATGGAGGCCGAACCAGGCCAAGCTTTCGTGCGTATGCCCAATGGTGAAGTTGTGAAGGTTGAAGCTTCGAATATCCGTGTACGTCAGGATCGTGCTCCAGTTCCGCAACCTGTGGACCCAGCGGCTGTTCAAGCCAGCAACTTGCGTGTTCGACAAGATCGCCAACAGCAGCCAGCACAGGTTCCTTTGCATATGCCGGCGCCTCCTCCTCCTTCTCAGGTTCCACAGCCTACACAAAAGTCTCCACAAAAATCCCAAAGTCGCGTGTTTGTCACAGATATGACCCAGGGTGATTCTTTCGGTAATACATGGCAGATGGCCGCAGGCCGCAGAGGTGAAATTCCTTCCACCGTTGGTGGTGGAACAAGCTCTCCAGATGGTGGAGGACAACGTCCTGGAAAGCAATGGGACGGTCCTGATTTGTATGCTCCCTATGTGCCCACACAGCGTTCACCTCGCCGAGACAATGGAATTTCTGGTTATACTGATGTCACTGGATACAACGATACTGGTCGTGGAGAGGGTGGCATTCCTTCCTTCATGGGCTCTTCTCGCGATGAATTCTCGGCTGAAGGCCTCTACGCTGAAGGTCGCTATGGCAGCCAACCACCAGTGATTTTGTTCCAAGAAATCAATTCCATGGGCCTTCAATAAAGGCCCTTCGAACAATTTCAAATTTATATTTAATCTATACTCGAGGGGGAGTATTCAGAGCCTGCGCAAGCGGCTCTTTTTTTTTGCTTTCATCACCACCCACCTGAATTGACCAACCTTCACACAATCTGTAGTGTGAAACGATGATCCTAGCAAAAACAATGAAATCCAAGGTCAGCAAGAAAGATCGCTTTCATATTGAAGGAGAGTTAAGATCTATCGCCCAAAGAATTTCAGAAATTCAGAATGAGTGCCAAATATATATATTTGGCTCATTTCTTCGTGATGATTTTTTTACGACTTCGGATATTGATCTAGCTGTCATTATTCCTGATGATATGAAAACAATAGATTTTTTAGATCAGTTCTACAGGAACAAACCACCCACTTCTTGGCCTATGGATCTACTTGTTTTTCAAAGTTCAATGTACGAAAAGAAAAAAGAAGTTGGTGGCGTTTGCTTTGTCATCCATCAAGAAGGAAAGTATTTATATCCAAAATGGAGTCTTTATGATGAGCCCCTACAAACAAAAATTTAAAAAAGAGTACTCCTACGAACTATTACGTATAGCGATTGGAGATTTAGAATCTGCGAAGGGATTATTTGAAATAAATAAGGGGCGCCCTGAAAACATCATTTACCATATTGAACAATCTATTGAAAAATGCATTAAGGCTGTCTTGTGTTTTCAAGGAAAAGAAATTCTTCTCACCCATGATTTAGAGCAACTTTTGAATCAATTGGATGATACAAGCAAACCTCCAGAGCATCACCGTTACGGATCACTTTCTCAATATGCTTCTATTCGAAGATATGAAGAAGGCGTGGAAGAAATACAAAGTTCAGATGTAGAGATTCTTTTGGTTTTAGGTGATAACGTGATTGCATGGGCAAATTCATTTCTTAACACTTCTTCCTAATTCCATTATTGATCTTCGGTGGAGGAGTCGTCGTCTGATCGAAGCCAATTCAGAGGATTGAAGGAAGAATCATCGTCCTGATCCTGGTCTTGCTCTTGGTCATCTTTCGAAGAGGCTCCAGTGCCCAATCCTGGGCGCGATCCTAAAAAAATAGGCAACGCAGCCAGGGCCCCCTGATATTCTTCTTCAGAAACCCGATGAGCCGAGTATAAATTCAACACAATCTGCTTCAATCTTTTATGAGCATAAGGGGTCAGCTGTTTCCGATGAAAAGACCTGGAATACTTTTCAGGATTTGGAAGAAGAAAGGCTAAAAAGGCTGACTCCATCAAGTTCAATTGGGAAGGTGCCTTTCGAAAATAATGTTCTGCTGCCGCTTTGACTCCAAAAACATTTTTATCAAACTGAACAACATTCATGTACCGCTCTAAAATTTGAGGCTTCGACAGAACAGTTTCTAACTTGTAGGTGATGGCTGCTTCGATCACTTTTCTTGAAATCGATTTTTCTTTGCTCAGAAAAAGATTCTTTGCCAATTGTTGAGTGATCGTGGATCCGCCACGATAGAATCCCTTTTTTTCGATATTCTTTTTAAAGCTATTTTCCATTTGCTCCCAATCAAAACCATCATGAGAAAAAAATGCGGAATCCTCTGTCGATAAGATCGCTTTTATAACGTAGGGTGATATTTGTTTCAAAGGAACATAGTTTTTTGATCCAGGGCAAAGATACACCTGATACATCGAAGTGGTAAAACAACCTTTGATCGTTTTATCGCTTGGAACTTTCCAAAAAACATAGGTTGCAAAAGCGCCCAAACAAAAAGTAACAGTGAATAAGGTCCACGCAAGTGCTTTCACGGGGACCATCGCAATTTTAAAAAGTATTCTTCCCATAAGCCAAGTCTTTTACAAAACCCATGGCAAGATGTCCATCGAAGATCAAGCCAACAATCCATGATCCCTCATCCATGAAACACTGGATTCAATGGCTTGTTCTGCCGGACTGGCGGTAAAGCCAAGCTCCAGCTCTGCTTTCGTATTGCGAAACCAGTGGTACATACATGCCACACGAGCATTTTCAAGACTCAGAGGCCCCTTCAATCCCATGACATCCATAAGGTCTCCGATGGCCCCCAAGGAATAAAGCGCGGCCTTAGGTAAAAGAATTTTTGGAGCAGGAACTGCGGCACATTTGGCAATTGTTTGAAACAGCTGCTGTATCGTCATATTTTCCCCGGATAAAATATAACGCTGCCCCTGTTTCCCCTTTTCTTGAGCCAACAGAATCCCGCGAACAACGTCTTCAACTGCCACCACATTGACTCCGCCAGGAGTATAAAAAGGAAACTTTCCTTGAGCCACTTTCAATTGAGTTCGACGACTTCCTTTTTTGGCATCTCCGCGACCATAAATCGTGCTGGGATTAACAATGACTGCAGGTCCAAGATTTTTTGCAGCATACTCCTGCACCAAAAGTTCTGCTTGATGTTTGGTTTCAAAATACCCAAGATCCAATGGGCCAACATTATAGACTGAATTTTCGTCTAAAATTTGATCCGCTGAAAAACTGGCTCCTACGGCAACGACTGAAGATACATGAAGCAAACCAGGAACTGTACCTGGGTGCATTGCTAAGGCCTTCAAAAGGTTGGAAGTTCCATCGACATTCACTGCTTGCATTTTTGATCGATCTTTTTTTCTGTAAGCAACAACTCCCGCTAAATGAAAAACGATGTCTCGGCCTTGCAAAGCAGATCGCAAGGATTCCAGATCCGTAACATCCCCGTAGGCAAATTCGCAGGGGACTCCCTCCAGATCATCCAAGGAAGAATTCTTACGAACCAACGCACGCACTTGATGACCATGATGAATCAGGGTTCGACATAACCAACTTCCTAAAAAACCGTTGGCACCTGTCACAAGACATTTCATATCAGGCTCCTGTTTTGAAAATCCGTTTTCTCCAAATTTTACCTATGCCCCATCCTAAAAAACTGCCCCACAACCCACCAGCAACAACATCCAAAGGATAGTGGACTCCACAATAAATTCTTGAATAAGAAATAAGAGCCGCAGCAGGAAAAAGATACTTTCTCGATCGAGGAAATATAAGTCCCACAAAAGCTGCTATCGCAAATGAATTTGTGGCGTGATTGCTGGGAAAACTATTTTTACCTCGATACACAGATCGAACTTGAATTTCAGATTCAACATACGGAGGTCGTAATCGTTCAACATTCGCTTTTAAAATTCGGTAGGCTGTCAAATCAGACACAGCAACTGTCGTAAGAAGTCCCAACAAAAAAAGAAAAAAAGCTTTTGTCCCCATTTGACGAAAAATGAAAATAAAAAAAACAAACATCGGGATTAAAAACCATATTTGATGATGCAAATCTGTGATGGCTGGAAAAAAAAGATCAAAGAAGGAATTTGTTCCAACTTGATTGATCCAGGAAAAAACACGGCGATCTCCATCAATGATGTTCTGTAAAAAGTTTTCCATTCCAATATCTTAAAACCTTTGTCTAGTCTTGCCTAGTTCTAAAGTCGAATTTTTATATCCTACCGGTGGGGAAGAAGGACAATCCCCGTGGGACATGAAAGAATACTTTCATGATTGAACTGACAAGTCTTTCCGGAAAATTAATTCATCTGAACTGCGATCAAATTCGATTTATTGAAAGCAGTCCTGATACGATCATTCATTTTATGGATGGAAAAACCTTGGTGGTGAAAAATACCCAAGAAGAAGTGGTTCGCAAAGTTTTACAATTCCGACAGTTGATTGCAAGAGGTGACCTTTCGTGGACATAACCAGTATTCTTGGTCTTATCATTGGATTGGGTGGTATTCTTTTAGGTAACTTGATCGAAGGTGGTCACTTGGGATCATTGGTTCAGGGGCCTGCCGCTGTGATTGTTTTTGCGGGAACCTTCGGAGCCGTCTTTGTCAGTCATAAAAAAGATGATCTTCAGCAAGGATGGCGCATGCTTCGATCGGCCTTTCGTGCGGATGATGAAAGTGTGATGGAAAAATCCTTGAATCAAATTGTGGATTGGGCACGAACGGCAAGAAAAGAATCCATCCTTGCCTTAGAACCAAAGGTGGCCGGCATTGGTGATGAATTCACAAGAGACGTTCTGCGCACTGTTGTGGATGGATTAGATCCGCATACAATCCGTGATATTTTTGATCGTCGAATCGAAGTCGAAGAAGACAAGGCCTTATCCGGAGCCAAAGTATGGACCGATGCTGGAAGTTATGCTCCTACCATCGGAATTATTGGAGCCGTCTTGGGATTGATTCACGTGATGGGAAATTTGTCGGATACCAGCAAGCTAGGATCTGGTATTGCAACGGCCTTCGTTGCAACAATTTATGGTGTTGCCAGCGCCAATCTGATTTTTCTTCCCCTGGGTAATAAGTTGAAAAAGAAAGCCATGCTGCGAATTCGCGAAAAGGAAATGATCTTGGATGGGTGCCTGTCCATCTTGGCAGGATTAAATCCAGTGATCATCGAAAATAAATTACGCGCCTATCTTTCCAAAACTGAAATGAAGTAATTGATATGAGAAAAAAACGAGCCCATGAAGAGCACGAAAATCACGAGCGCTGGTTGGTCAGCTATGCTGATTTTATCACCTTGCTGTTTGCATTTTTTGTGGTGCTTTATGCGACCTCTTCCCAAAATGAAGAGAAAGAAAAAAAGTTCGAAGAAAATGTGCGCGCAGAATTTAAGTTGGCAGTTGTTGGCGGGGGCCAAGCCGGAGTAGGTTCCAGCTTTGGATCTGGTGGACTTTTGGGAAATGTTATCGATTCTTTGGATGCTTTTCCAAGCAAAGGGAAGGGCGCTCTTGAAGTTCGTGATTTCTTAGAACGGGCCTTACGAAAAAATTTAACTCCTGAAGAGCGCCAGCAATACGTTGCCAACTTAAAAACGGATAACGGCGGCGTTCGGCTCAGCTTGGCGGCACAGGAGCTATTTGCCGCTGATTCTGTGAAACTGAAGCCCCAGGCCATGCATGCCCTTGAGTCTATTTCGCAGATTTTGATCAAGTCCCCTTATCATATCCAAGTGGAAGGCCATACGGATCGTTCAGAAGAGCCGCCTGGCCAAGCCGTGGGTCGTCAGCAGGCCATTCAACCAAGGGAGAACGCCTGGGACCTGGCAAGCCTTCGCGCAACTCAAATTGTCAGGTACTTGATCAAGGTTCACAAGTTGCCAGCGTCACAATTGTCTGCCGTCAGTTATGGGGACACTCGCCCTGTGGCAAGCAACAGCACCGAAGAAGGCCGCAATAAAAATCGCCGAATCGAATTTTATATTCTGACCCAAGAATACCAAGGCGATTAACTTCCAAAAACAACGTTGCCCAAAAATAGAAAGGCCCAGTTGGAATACCAACCAGGCCTTGTAATCACGATCACCTTTGTAAGGCAATCTTTGAGAATTAGAACTTTGGAACTATTTCAAGCACTCTTCAACTTTAGCAAGAAGCTCAGAACCTTTTTTCAATCCAGCTTTTGGAGCAACAACTTCAGCTGCTGCACGGATAGCTGCACCAAACTCAACGCCTTTATTCATTTGATTCATGATCTCTTCTTTCAAAGAGCTGAATCCAGCCATTGAAGATTCATTATAAAGCAAAATACTTGGAGAAAGAGTCACAAGTTTTTGAGCTACTTTTGCTTCAACAGAACCAGCTTTTAATGTCTTCGCGTAAGTAGCATAGTCTTCAAAATATTTGAAGGCAACTTCATTTGCTGTCCCAGCAAGTTTCTTTTCGTCTGCAGACATTTTAACATCACTCAAACGTTGCATAACTTCAGCTGTATCACGTAAAGCTTCACGAACTTCGTCAACTTTCACAAGTTCATTTGCTTTTGCTACCGTCAAAACATTCTTAGAATAAGTAGAGAGGGTTTTTGCCAACTCTTCCTTAGATACTTTTCCAAGGCGTTCGATCTCTGTTTTAACTGCTGGAGAGACTTTTGATAAACTTTTATCTCTCATTTCTTTTGCTGCTTCTGTACGGTTCGCTGCTGCGAAGGAAACTGAAGCGGCAAGTGTTAGACCCGCAATAATCATTTTTTTCATTTGAACTCTCCTTTTTTAATTTTTGGCTTTCCTACTTTTTTAACCAAAATTTGTTTTAATTCCGAGATTCGGTATTTTTCCCCTTTTCTGGGTAAAAACTCAAATCAATTTTTTTTAACAATTCTTATTTTCACAACGACAAACTTCCTACCATGCCGCTGCCTATTTTTTCATCTTTTCAAATTTGAAAAAACAGGGTTTTGTAATTTTTTCATAAAAATTCAGTACTTATAAATCACATTATTGTCCGTAGTTTTGGCTAAATCGTGATCTCGCCTTCATTGTTTTTTCTAAAGTACTTTGCACTATCTCATTAATTTTACTTCGATTTTCAAAATCCATAAAAACCTGCATACTTAAGAACTGCGACAACTCCTGAACATTTTTTTCTAAATTTTCAAAAAGCACTCTTCCCAAACGTAACTGATAATTATTGAACCTATAAGCTCTACTCAGTGTGACATCATGCTCAACTGTGTTCAGATCTTCTATAGACGGAAATAAGACTTCACGCACTTGGATCAATTGACTATGAGCCTGATTTAAAATTTGTGCTAATTCCTGAAACTTAATTGGAGATCTAATTTCACTTTGTCCCTGAATTTTCTCAATTTTTACTTTCTCCGCGACCGATTCGATACTTCCTAAAACTTCCTCAAGCGCTGTAATAACCGCATGTTGCCCCATAATAGGCCCCAAGGATTTCTGAACATCAGGCGCCTTCATGGACATGGCCATCCAAGAAAGATCTAATACAGGAGAATTTTTAGTCATGCTGAGCAAAGGAAAGTTATCTACAAAACTTTGTCGATCTAAAGTTTTTTGTATAAAATGAGCATTTTGAGTCAAAGTCCCAGGTATCGTAGATGAAGATGCTGCAGGTAAAGTCGAGATCTCTGGAAAATCTTTTTGAAGCAGAGATTCAAACCCTGCTTTTTTTAAAGAGCTCACCTGATCCTTAAGCATCTCATTCAGAATAAGAAGGTATAATCTTCTTTCTTGTCGAAGAGACTCAAGTGGGCGCAAATCCATCCAGCTTTGATTCAAAGCACTGCCTGGTAATATCTGCTGACGTCCCTGCATTTTATCATTGCCGTCCAAACCGATAAACTGACGAACTCCTTCAACAACAACTTCACGATAATAAGTGTTATATTTTTGAAACCAAGCTTGAAAATAGGGCTGAACTTTATTCTCCCAAACTTTTTCGGATATATATCTTGCCTGCCCATCGTTCATAACCTGATAAAATACCGGATCAATATGTTTAGAAAGATACATGAAAATATTTTCTTCTTTATACTTTTTCCCATCTCGAGTGAAATAAATGGGCGTTGTATAAACATTAGATTGAGCACTTCCAATACCTATATCTGAACATGTTCCACCAAAGTCATCTTTACTATAAGCAAGTCGGAATGGACGAAACTTAGAGTAATATCCTTTTTGATCTTCGATCACTGACTGTCCTTTTGTGATATCAGGACCACAAATCATAGAAACCAAAATATATTCAATTGCCGTTGGTGTATGGAAAATTCCATAACTTTTTGGAAAATAGTCATTGGAAGAAATAAGTGCTTTGCGAAGAGTCGGTGGCTCCTGTGTAGCTTGAGAAGCAAGCAGTTGAGATGCCATGGCTTTCGCCTCTTTACGTGATGCAGATTCTTTTTCAATTTGCTCTTGAATATTCTTCTTCATCTTTTCAATATTAACTATGATTTTTTCTTTTTCTGCTGAGTTTTCATTTGCTGCTTTAGCCTTGGCTTCTTCTGCCTTTTTTTCTAATAACTTCATCTGTTCTTCTTCAGAAGGTGTATCTTGTCCTACCTGCTTCTGATTAAGAACCTCACCCCACCACCATAAACCTGGCGTCATTGCTGGAATTGGATTCCCTAACTTTTTCAAAAAAGACTCTAAGAAATGATAAAGCTCTGGCTCATTTCCTTGTTGGACAATTTTTCCAGCAATAATTTTTCGAATATCTGCTAAAGCCTCTCCTGATGTTTCTTCTTTTTTTAAGGCTTCAAAGTTTTTTTCTAATCGCTTTGCCATCATCAAATTCATATTTGAAAGGCCAACTCTTTGTTTCAAGGTTGTTGCATTATATTCCTTCAATGCTAAGTCCAAAGTAAGACGCTGCCCTTCCTTCACCATGGAACCACTCAAAAGATGGTTATCTGGCTCGCCATTTGTTTCTGACGGTGTAAATCGAATTCCAGCATAAGGGTTCATGTCTGTTAACTTTATATTTGCGCGTCTTAATCGCAATTCACGCGGATCTGAAGTCTCTTTGTAGAGAAGACGATTCTGTTCCAGCATTTTTTCAATAAACATATGGTACGTCTGTTCTGTGACCGAGTACTGAGTATTTATTTTATCAACAAAAGTTTGCCAGTTATAAAATTTTTCATGAAAGCCTGATTGGCGCATTGCTCGAAACGCTTCTGCGTAGCGACCAAACTGTTTTAACTGATCTTGCAAATCTAAGTAGCAATTCTGTTCATCACGAGGACCTCGAACAGCTTTGCACACACCAGGTCGTTCATCAGCTTTCCATCCCGCAACTTTCTTATTTAATAAGTTAGCAACAATATTTTTCGATGCCTTTTCTAAATCTCCTGATTGAGAGAAGGTTTGATAGTTAGTTAAAATTGGACGACTGAAGAAATGATGATCTAAATACATGAACCCAGCAAACTGAATCATTCCACCGATAAACTGACCAATTTTCAAAGTCCAGCCTGCACCTGGAACCAAAGAAGCACCCACTTCAATTCCCGCCATTCGAAACGCCATCGTTCGAACATTATTTGCTATCTTACCTGCAAAAGAGCTAGTTTCTGCAGCGACAGACATGGCTTTCCCAATTCCACCGAAGACAAGGCGTTGCCCCTGAGCTGCCGCATAAGTTGAGGCCATCATAGAGATCAAAGATGGGGTCCAACTATCCAATTTATTGCGACGTCCTTCATAATACCAAGTTTCTAAAGTCTTATCGCAAGCTTTATCTTTTTCTACCTCGCCAACATCTGCGTATCCAGCATATCCTCTTGCGCAAGTTAAAAGATCCTTATCATGAGCAATTTCAGCAAGAAGACTTTGAGCCATCATACCTGCACTCATACTTAAATACGGAATCATTTGAACTGTATATAAACGTGAAAATACACTTCCCTTGGCCATTAAATTTTGTAAGAAAGCCTGTCCTTCATGGTTCGCAACGATAAATGCTAACAAGCCAAACTGTGTAATGGGATCCATTTGACCATCAATGAAACGCTCTATCCCCGCAGGATCTGAAGCAAGGTCTGTCATTAATTTATAATAAGCCATGCCTCCGATGACCAATCCCATTTTCACCATTTCGACGGGCCATACGATAGAGTATTCTTTTGTTTTTCCACCAAGGTACTTAGCTGTCGAATAAGCACCTTCAACATACTTGCCCGGAGTCACAGCATTTTGAGCTAACTTAGCCAGTTTATCTTTCAACTTCCTAGGACTGGCTTCCATAGCCTCAGTAATGGATTTCGGCTTTTTCATAATGATCGCGTGTCTTTCTCCAATTTCAACACTATCGGCCTTCATCATTTTTGCTTGCAGTAAAATCTTATAGACTTCAGAAAATTTAGCATCTGGATATTTAACTTGAGATTGGCGATCTTGTTCCTGTCGTTTTTCTTCTTTTCTAAAATTGCGATTATCACCGACACCCTTCGCTGCAACAGATTGATTAGCTTCTAATTGCAAGGGATTATTGAACCCCTGACGCTCCAATGATTCTTGTTCTTCAAATTGATTTAAAACAAATTGAACAGCTTCAGAGTCTTTGGAATACGGAACCTGCTGTTTCATACCCCAAGCTTCAACAGCATGTTTTTGAAATGCGTGCTGTTGTTGCAAGTATTCTTTGCTGGGCTTTTCTTCAGATTGAGTTCCTTGTTTTTCAAGTTTTCTGCTATTTCGAAAGTCTGAATAGGATTGAGTGTAGGTATCCGACCCGGGAGTTGCCTGAGCCCAGGCGCGAGAGTTGATTGTCAGTAATTGAGTACCTAAGGCCATCTGTAAACTGATGGCTCCGCGGAACAAAGACTTGAAAGAAAAATACTTCTTCATAAACACTCCTCGCATTTGAAATAGTGTAGTGCAAGACTAATGCCCTATTTAAATCGAATTGAGAAGAGCTTTTCCTTCAAAAGGACAAAAATTGCTTCCATACGACAAATGCTTAGACAGCAAAAATTTACCAGCATCATTTGATTTGCATTTGAGTCTTTGCAATTCAGGCATAGATTTTGTATCAGAAAGACACAACGGAGGCTCTATGAACGCTTATATTTCAAATGATGGAAACCCATCATCCAAAGTATCTTTTCTATCAAAAAAATCTTCTTATAGATTTTTCTTATACTCGCTATCACTTTGCTTCACAGCGATGAGTTTTTTGCATTCTTCAACTGCTTACGCCGTCAATGGCAGAGTTGAAATCCCAAACACTCTTCAAAAAGGAAAATCACCTGAACTTCCCAAAGACCTTTCTGCTGTGAACACTCCTGCCATTCAAACGACGGAAGCAGTTATCAAATCTTTCAATGGAAATCTTAATCATTGCGATCCAAGAAGCATTCGATCTGTTTCAACTTTCAGCGATTTGAAATCTACTGAAGAAATATTTTTAGATAAGTTCACAGGTCTAAGTTCTTACCAAGTCTTTCAAATTGAAGATCCCTCATCTGTGGATGAAAAAAAACTTTACACGACAGTTGTGAACGGATGGGTCATTGATGTTCAATATGTGGACCCAAAAACGATCACCCCAGACACGATCGATAAAGACACAATCAACTTTGTTCACTTCCAAGGACCACCAAAGGCGAATAAATCTGCTCCAATTTCTTGTTATTATCATATGGTTGGAAATGAGATGGTGATTGAATCTGAATATAAATCACAAAATGTAGGACTCACGAATTTGGTGGTTCGATCGAACAATAAATACTTAACCATGTACCAAAACAGATCCATCACCGCAGACCGTGTTCTGCAGACAGTCTATTCTTCTTATAAAAAAGTCGATGGAAAACCTGATCAACTCTTCCGTCAAGAAATTTGGTCGACTTCCAATCAAAATGTAGAGGTGATGAATTCTGCACAAGTTTTCTTCATGAATAGCAAGCCAAGCGGTCGACCTAGCTTGATTCAAATTCGCGCTTTTGATCGAAATCAAACGGCACGAGCCACAGGCAGCAATGAAGTGACAGTTGAACTCGTTAATCAAAATAAAGTGCCTATGACTTTTTATTCAAATGGCAAAATTATCCGCATACCTGAGTCCACTTTCTTTGAAAAAATAAAACCGTCTCAGCTTCTCAAATCCAACTCAGAAGAAAACTCTGCCCCCGGAACATATAAATTTGGATTATGCTTGTTGGAAATCGACAAAAAATCTCAAGGATTTATCATTGTCACAAACTTATCCCCAAATTCTGACGGGGAACCTGCTCCCGTGAAAGTAAATGCCCACGTGATGCTTTCTTTGCCAGATGCTTTGACTGCAGCAAAATGCTACTAATTGACACTGCACGCGGGGGGCCTTCCCCCCGTGTCTTGATTCTTTCTTAAAAAAACGTTAGCCTTTGCCAGATTTCATTCAAGTGGCATAACTCTGGAAAGGTGAACAACTATGACTGTCGACACTGGCGCCCTTCATTCTATTTTACAAGCCTCGCCCATCGTTCAACTGATACTTCTGATCCTTTTGATTCTTTCGGTTTTATGCTGGGGAGTCGCCTACAATAAATATCAAGAACTTAAAGTCTTACGAGCAGCCAATGAAAAGTTTTTGGCAAGTTTTTGGAAAGCAGAATCCTTAGAGTCTCTGTTTGAAGATCTCCCTCATTTTGCGAAAAGCAATCTTTCTCGCGTTTTTAAAGCAGGATATCTCGAGATGAAACGCCTGGCAGAATCTCCCATCAATCGAGAAAAATCAGCCAACAGTCTTCTTTCTTTGTCGGGTGCAGACAATCTGGAACGAGTTCTATTGAAGTCCACCGACAATGAACTTCTTTCTTTGGAAAGCCATCTGACTCTGCTTGCAACTACCGGAAGCACAGGGCCCTTCATTGGTCTTTTTGGAACTGTTTGGGGTATCATGGGAAGCTTTCAAAAAATTGGAGCCACAGGAAGTGCTTCTTTGGCCGTGGTTGCTCCTGGAATTTCCGAAGCCCTGATCACGACGGCCATCGGTTTAGCGGCAGCGATTCCTGCTGTTGTTTTGTACAATCATTTTGTGGCGAAAGTTCGCAAAGAAGAAATGGAACTTCGTAACTTCAGTGCTGACTTTTTAAATATTGCAAAGCGCACCTTCTTCACTGAGAAATAGGGGTCCTTATGGGAATGTCTTCAGGTGGAGGCTCTGGACTAGGATCTCGAGCTACATTGAGCGAAATCAACGTCACTCCTTTGGTTGACGTCATGTTGGTGTTATTAATTATGTTCATGGTGACAACACCCTTGATGCAACAAGGGATTGAAGTAGATCTGCCAAAAACTGCAGCCAGTGGAGTTGAACCTAAAACAGAACCCTTTGTAGTTGTGATCAATGCACGCAAGCAAATCAGTGCAGGAAAACAATCGGTTCCCTTCGGGCAATTTCGTGAAAAGATGCAAGCCATTTCAAAAATTCAAAAAGATCGGCAAGTCTATATTCAGGCAGACAAATCTGTTGATTACGGCTTCGTGGTTGAGGTCATGGCGGAACTTCGTGCGGCAGGTATTTACAATATCGGCTTAATCACTTTGCCTAAAGATAAACAGTAATGGGTTTGAGGAATCAAATATCATGATGACAAATGCAGAAAAAAGTCCTCTTGAAAAATCAGTCATGCTGTCCTTGTTGGCGCATCTTCTTTTTCTTGGATTTTTTCTTATCAGTGGACAACTTTTTCCATCATCTGCTCTTGTCTATGAACAAGCGATTCGTGTGGATCTTGTGGGCATGCCAGAAAAACTCAAAAACTTAGACTACGAAAAGGGACCTACCCATCAAGAAGTGACAGCAGAACCTTTACAAAAAGCTCCTCAGCCAAGTCAGGAACCTGAGTCCGCCAAGAAGTCCAAAGTACAGCCACAAAAAGATGATGGGCCCACCGTCAATCTCGAGAAAAAAACAGAAAGTTTTTCCAAATCAAAACAAAGTGAAGCCTTCAAAAAATTGAAACTGAATGACAAGTTCGCAGCCCTTGAAAGGGAAGCTTTGCAAGAGGATGCATTAAAAAAACTCAATGCTCAAAAAAATACCACGACCTTCGCGGGTACTGACATTACTTCGGGCAAACAATTAAAGGGTGTGGCTCGAGTGGCTCATGACGGCTATTTGGAAACAGTGGAAATGCAAATTAAAAAGAATTGGTCCTTGCCGCCGTGGTTGGCTCGCAAAAATCTGCAGGCCCAAGTGATGATCAAAATTGATCGAGACGGTCATTTGTTAGAAAAAAGTTTAGCCAAATCCAGTGGAAACTCCTCCTTTGATGAGAACGCCTTATCTGCTGTGATTAAGGCCTCTCCATATCCAGCTCCCCCCGCAGACTCGGTGGGCATTGTCAGTGGTGAGGGAATCCTGATAGGATTTCCAGAGTAAATATTGATCTTCAAGAAAGGCTTTTTATGAAACAAACCAAACTCTTGTGCGGAAGTTTTCTTGTGATGTTTTTCTTCTGTCTGAGCGGCAGAACTCAGGAGTCGGCCTCTGGCGGCTTGTACATCAAACTTGGAGAAGCTCAAAAACAAAAAAATCTTTTAGCTATTCCAGCTTTGAATTACGAAGGAACCACGGCGATCACCCCCAAGTACAGACAGTATGCAGATGAACTTCACAATATCATCAACAATGACTTGCAAGTGCTCAGCTATTTTCAACTTGTGAATCCATCTGCCATGGAAGACACCAGCAAGTTGGGCATCAAACCTCTACCTGCAGAAGGGGGATTTAAATTTGATTCATGGAAAGCACTGAAAATTGATTTTCTTTTGCGTGGGTCCTTCTCTGTGGTGGGAAATCAACTGACTTTGGAAATGTACGCCTACCATGTCACAAAAGAACAACTTTTGATGGGGAAAAAATACAAAGGGGACATTCAATCTTTACGTCGCATTGCTCATACTTTTTGCAATGACTTCATTCAAACTTTAACGAATCAAAAAGCTTTCTTTTTGTCCAAAATCGTTGTGGCTTCGGATCGTTCGGGAGGCAAATCACGAGAAATCTTTGTGATGGATTGGGACAATGCCAACGCAGAAAAAATCACCAGCCATCGCAGTATCACTTTGTCTCCGGCCTGGTCTCCTGACGGAACTAAAATTGCTTACACGGCCTATACCAAAAGAGCTAAAACCAAAGCTTGGAATGCAGATTTATTTGTCTATGATCTTTTCAAAGCTCAACGTTGGTTAGTCTCTTACAGAGATGGTATCAACTCGGGTGCGGAATTTGATCCCGATGGAAAACATATTTATCTTCGTGTTTCACAAACAGGAAACTCTGATCTTTATAAAATGACCATCGAAGGTGATTTAGTCAAAAAACTCACGAATGGTCCCCATGGTGCCATGAATGTGGAACCTGCAATCAGCAGTGATGGTCGAAAAATTGCCTTTTCTTCGGACCGCAGCGGCATGCCTCAAATTTATATTATGGATAATGATGGCAACAATGTGCAGCCGCGCATCATTAAGGGCAGCAAATACAACTCAACTCCGGCATGGTCTCCGGATGGCAAAATGATTGCGTTTTCCAGCTACCTGGATGACCACTACGATATTTATGTCATGAAAACGGATGGCACCTATATTGATGGTAATGCTGTGAAAAGACTAACCTTTGCACGGAAAAAAAATGGCAAGCCTGCCAACAACGAGGACCCAACTTTTTCTCCTGATGGTCGTCTGATCATGTTCACAAGCAATCGCGAAGGGAAGAACCAAATCTATGTCGTTGACCCGGATGGCGCAGAGGAGCATCGCGTTACTTTTGATGAGTATAATTACTTCAAACCCAAATGGTCGAAGAACTTTGATTGAGGGCGTCTTGACCCCTAAGCCCATCAAAGGGATGAATTCCAACAAAGGTCGGAGGTTTTTATGAAAAAAGGATTTTCCTTGAAGCAAGCCGTATGGATTTATTTGGTGGCATTTTTACTGATGGCTTTTGGCTACCGTGGCACTGCCGCGGAAGGTGAAGCTGTAAAGCCAGCAACTGCCGTCAAAGAGGAACCAAGTCCAACGGATACGGCGAATGGAAAGAGCACAAAAGGCTCAAAGAAAAAAAGCTCTGAAGATCAAAAAGAAGATAAGGGCGCCAAAGCCAGTGATAAGAAGAAAGAAGGAAAAAAAGTGACACACGCAATTTTTGAAACAACTCAAGGTACTTTTAAAGTGAAACTTTTCACAGAACAAACTCCTAAAACAGTGGAAAACTTTGTTGGACTTGCTGAAGGGACAAAAGCTTGGACTGATCCAAAAACAGGGAAAGAAACAAAAAAACCTTTTTATGATGGTTTGATTTTTCATCGCATCATTAAAGATTTTATGATTCAAGGTGGATGCCCAATTGGACGCGGAACTGGTGGACCAGGATACCGTTTTGAAGACGAGATCGTCCCTAGCTTAAAGCACAGCAAACCTGGAATGCTTTCCATGGCCAATGCGGGACCTAATACAAATGGCAGCCAATTTTTTATTACAGTCGTTCCAACTCCTTGGCTGGATGGTCGTCATACAGTTTTTGGTGAAGTTGTTGAAGGTTATGATGTGATCGAAAAAATGTCGAAGGCAAAAACTGGTCCTGGTGATCACCCTATCGAAGAAATCTCTATCAAGTCTTTAAAAATTGTTCGCGAGTAATTCCTGGTTTCAAACTAGAAAATGAATGAATGAAAAACCCACACATCCTGTGTGGGTTTTTTATGATCAATCCAACAGGATAAGTCCCTCTGGAAGTTCACCTAAAGATTTCCAATCGTCTTGGATTTCCAAGGGACCTAAAATAACTTTTTTATAGCGTCGGTGCAGTTCTGTCATAATTTCAGAATCAATCAAGCTGCGTTTCTTCAGTTGCAAAGGTGAAATCCAGACATCCGATTTCAAACTTGCAACGGGCAGCAGGTAAAAACCCTTCCAAATATTCCATCGAATGGCATCCACGAAGGAGCTTCCGAACATCCATGAGGGTTGCAAGTCTTTCAAACTTAAAATGACATTCTGATAGGGTCCATAGAACAGAAAGTGTTTTTCAAATTCTGGAATCTTGGCATTGGCAATCAGTTGGCTCAAACGCTGGTGCATGTCCTCGTTATTGGAAAGAATGCGCAAAAGGACGCGGTCGCTAGAATGTTCCTTCAGAAAGGGAATCAAATCCACCCCTGGAGTTTGCGTCATGGCCGTTTGCATCCGCCCTTCCCGTCGAACAGAGGTTTGGTCTTTCTCAAAGCTTGATTTTTGGACCTGAAACTTACCCTCAGAAATCTCGACAAGGTCATAGTGAAATCCTGCTTGAATAGAGACCGTCGAAGGAAGTTCGGCGTTGGAAATCGCTTTGGATGCTTGCACATGTTCCTTCGCCACAGATTGACGTTGTTCGAAGCTTTGCTGCGGATCTACAACTTGAAAGACAAGAAGTTGATTCTTTTCAAAAAATCCCGAATTGTATTCAGCATAGGGTGTATTTTTGAAGATCTTATTCAGAGAGATAAAAAAGAAAGCTAAGACAAAAAGAACGGCCGTCAAAATTTTCAAAACATTCATGGCATTTCCAAAAAATCCCAAGGGATTCTTGGCTCCTTTCATTACTGATTCAAGGTTGTTTGGACGGTTCCGACCTTAAAGAGCTTCTGGCCCCAGAGCAAGGCTTTCTTTTCCACGACAAGGCGCCAGATTCAAATACGCCAACAGAAGGCGTATTTAATCTTGCTTCTCATCTTATTTTCGTTTAAACCGGGTTCACCTATGAACAAAGTCCAACGCAAACTGGAATATTCTTTAATGGCGCTGAAGCACATGAGCCACAAACGACCTGGTGAACTGACCACGGCGAAAGAGGTCTCTGACAGCTATCACGCTCCCTTTGATGCCACGGCCAAAGTGATGCAACAAATGGCTCAAGGAGGAATTCTTCGCGTCGAACACGGTGCCATGGGGGGATATCAAATCACGAAGGACTTAGGGCGAATTTCCTTATACGAGTTGATGCATATCGTTCAGGGTCCATCTGCCATCACAAAATGCTTTCAAAAAAATGAGCCCTGCGAAATTCAAACGAAGTGCAATATCTTGTCTCCGATCACAAACCTGAATAATCGCCTGAATGATTTTTATAAAAACCTATCACTCAAAGACTTACTTCTGAGGCCCTAATGTCACAATCATCTGAACTTGGAAATACGGACTATAAATACGGATTTGAAACAGACATTGAAACAGATTCTGTTCGAAAAGGATTGAATGAGGATATCATTCGTCTGATTTCGTCGAAAAAAAATGAACCCGATTTTATGTTGGAGTATCGACTGAAAGCCTTTCGCCACTGGTTAACCTTGGAAGAGCCAACCTGGGCCAATGTGCAATATCCAAAAATTGATTTTCAAGATATCTGTTATTACTCAGCTCCCAAGCAGCAAGAAACCAAGCCTGAAAGCTTGGACCAACTGGATCCAGAGTTATTAAAAACCTTCGAACGTTTGGGCATTCCTCTGCAAGAGCAAAAGCGGATTTCAGGGATTGCAGTCGATGTTGTTTTTGACAGCGTTTCCATTGGAACCACTCATAATGAAACTTTAGAAAAAGTGGGAGTTATTTTTTGCTCCATTTCGGAAGCCGTTCATAAGCATCCTGAATTGGTCAAAAAATATTTGGGTACAATTGTTCCCTTCACAGACAATTACTACGCAGCTTTAAACGCCGCTGTTTTTACAGATGGATCTTTTTGTTATATTCCCAAGGGTGTTCGTTGCCCCATTGATCTTTCAACTTACTTCCGCATCAACAATAAAGACACGGGTCAGTTTGAGCGTACTTTGCTGATTGCGGATGAGGGCAGTTATGTCAATTACCTGGAAGGCTGCACAGCTCCTCAGCGTGATACAAATCAGCTGCATGCTGCCGTTGTAGAACTTGTTGCTTTAGAAAATGCAGAAATTAAATATTCTACCGTCCAAAACTGGTACACCGGAGACAAAGAAGGCAAAGGCGGAATTTACAATTTCGTCACAAAGCGTGGAAAGTGTGCGGGAAAAAAATCCAAAATATCATGGACACAAGTGGAATCCGGAAGCGCCATCACATGGAAATACCCCAGTGTGATTTTACAAGGAGACCAATCTGAAGGTGCATTTTATAGTGTGGCTCTGACTCATGATTATATGCAGGCGGATACTGGAACAAAAATGATTCACATCGGAAAAAATACAAAAAGCACGATTATCTCGAAAGGGATTTCGACGGGGCATAGTAAAAATAGTTACCGTGGCTTGGTGAAGATTTTGCCATCTGCAGAAAATGCTCGTAACTATTCCCAATGTGATTCCATGCTTGTGGGAGATCGCTGCAGTGCCAATACCTATCCTTATTTAGAAGCAAAAAATCCAACCGCCACGGTGGAGCACGAAGCAACAACGTCTCGTATCAGCGAAGATCAAATCTTCTATCTTCAATCCCGTGGTATGGATATGGAGTCCTGCATTTCGATGCTGGTCAATGGTTTTTGTAAAGAGGTCTTCAAAGAACTTCCCTTAGAATTTTCCGTGGAAGCTGTGAAGTTGATTGAAATGAAATTAGAAAATAGCGTGGGCTAGGAGTCAGCATGTTAAAAATCACCAATCTGCATGCCAAAGTAGAAGACAAAGAAATCTTAAAAGGCATCAATTTAGAAATCAAAGCGGGCGAAGTTCACGCGATCATGGGTCCCAATGGATCTGGGAAAAGTACATTATCCAAAGTCATTGCAGGACACCCAAGTTATGAAGTGACCGAAGGCAGTGTGGAATTTGAAATCAACCTGCAGATGAAAAACTTGCTAGAGCTTGAGCCTGATGTGCGAGCCAAAGAAGGTGTTTTCTTAGCTTACCAATATCCTGTTGAAGTTCCCGGAGTTACCAATCTTCATTTTTTACATACAGCTTTCAACGCCATCATCACTCATCATGGTTCCGATAAAATGAGTGAAGAGGAGTTTGGAGTCTTCGTTCGTCAAAAAATGAAAATCGTTCAGATGAAGGAAGACTTTTTACAAAGACCTGTGAATGTTGGATTTTCTGGAGGAGAAAAAAACGCAATGAAATTTTACAAATGGCGGTGCTTTCTCCCCGCTTAGCTTTCTTAGATGAAACTGATTCTGGTTTGGATATCGATGCTTTGCGAATTGTTTCTGAAGGTGTGAATCAGTTGCGTACGAAGAACAATGCCATTGTGCTTGTCACACACTATCAACGTCTTTTGGATTATATCAAACCTGATTTTGTGCATGTTTTAGCCAATGGAAAAATCATTGAAACTGGTGATGCAAGCTTGGCTCTTCAACTTGAAAAACGCGGCTATGATTGGCTGCTGTAGGATTCAATTATGAACTTATTAGAATTAGCTGAAAGAAAACTAGCGGGTTTAGCTGCGGATCCTCTGACGGAATTCCGCCGCCAATCCTTGGTCCGAGCTCAAAGTGCAGGATGGCCAACGACACATATGGAATCATGGAAGTATACTTCTGTGAAATCACTGCGCGAGATGAACTTTGCAGATCAAGCGGATCCCGTCGCTTCAGATTTAGACGCCATCGATGGATCTTCGAAGTTGGAATCCATTCCCTCTTCATTTCTTGTGCCTGGAAGCGGACTCTTTG
>JACCDG011914780.1_pt1 | contig 28465 bp, 41 predicted proteins | sample 7442471 | NCBI WGS metagenome assembly JACCDG01 (sample SAMN15323444, study PRJNA562643) | freshwater metagenome | isolation source: river surface water | place: USA:Blue River Watershed | collected 2017-08-17 | reverse complement strand
TCCCGACATGTCCTGACCGTCGGCCCGATCGGGTCCGAGGACCAGACCCTGACCTTGTTCCGCACTGAGACGGGGTACGGGGTGAGTGTCGGGTGCTGGCACCCGGACGGGGCAACCCTCGATGACCTGACCGCGGAGGTGCAGCGCCGGGCACCCGAACATGCCGACGAGTACGAGGCCGCGATGGCGTTGTGTCGTCTGCGGATCGACGAGTGGGAGGCGCAGCGATGAGTACCAGCAGCAACAACAACAAACAACAAGGAGAAGGCGAAGTGAGCAACGTAACGATTGATGGTGTCGAGTACGCACCGGTGCGCCCTGTGGGTGGTGAGGTGCGGATCGTGATCGGCCAGCGTGGCTGGGTGTGGGTCGGGTACTACCGCCACGAGAACGAGGTGGTCACCTTGACCGGTGCACGCACCATCCGCCGGTGGGGTACGTCTGTTGGGTTGGGTGAGCTTGCGGCTGGGCCGTTGGGTGAGACTGTCCTGGACCCTACTGGGATCGTGGAGATTCATGAGTTGGCGGTGGTGGCGACGATCCACGCTGATGCTGAGGCGTGGTCGGGGCATCTCGGATGACCGGGCGAGGTGTGCTGTCCGCTGTGGAGGACTCTGGCGGCTACGGCTACGGCGACGGCAGCGGCGACGGCTACGGCGACGGCGACGGCAACGGCAACGGCTACGGCTACGGCGACGGCTACGGCGACGGCTACGGCTACGGCTACGGCAACGGCAGCGGCGACGGCTACGGCGACGGCGACGGCTACGGCAACGGCTACGGCTACGGCTACGGCGACGGCTACGGCGACGGCGACGGCTACGGCAACGGCTACGGCGACGGCGACGGCGACGGCTACGGCAACGGCAACGGCAACGGCAACGGCAACGGCGGCCGAGCATGACCACCCAGGAATGCCCGAAGTGTGGTCCGGTCCCTGACGTGGAGCTGTTCGGGGTCGAGGACCCCGAGGTCTACGACGGGGTGCTGTTCTGGGTGCATCAGCGGTGCAACACGGCGTGGCCCCGCAATGCGGATTGGGAAGCGTCGGTGGCTGCTGCCAGGGCGCACAACGAGAGGGGTGATGGGTGAGTAGGTCGAGTGTTGTTCCGTGGTGGATCTCGTGGTACACGCACCGCCCACTCTCAGAGTTCGAGTTGCACTCCCCTTGGTGGGTGTCCGGGTACTCCGAGGATGGTGACGGCAGGGGCCTCACGATCATCGTGGCGGCAGTCCTGGCCGGAAGCGAGGAAGAGGCGTGGGCCGAGGTTCTTGGGGCCTTTGACGAGCCGCGTTCGGATTCCGACATCGAACGTCGGTTCTGTGACGAGCAGTCACTTGGCGCCATGGTTGCGGACTCGATATTCGGTGGCCGGTGGCCCAAGGCCGGGTGGATGGCGTGGTCCCCGCAGGACGGGATCACTTGTGCATGTGGATGCGAGAGGGGTGAGGGGTGAGCGGGTCGAGTGTTGTTCCGTGGTGGGGGCGTCTGTTGCCGTGGGTGCTTGCCGTGGTCGCTGCTGGGTGCCTTGGCTGGTCGCTGGGCATCGACGGGTGGCGGCTGTCGGCATGCATGGTGGGGATCTCCCTGACCCAGGTCGCCACGGCGGGCCGTGTCGCCAACTCTGAGGCGGACAGGGGCCAGCGGTGCAGCGGTCCGAGAGGGTGAGCCGTGCGCTCGAAGCGGGTGCCGCTGACGTGCTGGACGGGTTCGGTGCTGTCCGCTGGTTCAGGTTCGGCACGGAGACGGGGCAGTACCTCGCTCTGGACTTGTGGGTTGGCGAACGGCGGGTGGAGGTCACCGTGTCCCCAACGGGTCGATCGGTGCGGGTGTTCGTTGACGGTGGAGGTGAAGTCATGACGGATCTTCGTTCCCCGTTCCCGTGGTTCGGGGGGAAACGCCGGGTGGCTGCGGATGTGTGGGCTGCGCTCGGGGACGTGGACAGCTATGTGGAGCCGTTCTTCGGGTCCGGTGCCGTGTTGTTGGAGCGTCCCGCGTGGCGCGTGGACGGGGCGACAATAGGAACATTCGGTTTTCTGATACGATCCCACTACCCCTACCGAAAGGCCAACCGTGCATACTGAGACCCGACCATCCCTGGTTGTGAAGCACGCGCTCAACTCACTCCCGGATTTGTTCACCTCGATCCGGGTAATCTCCGAATCCGGTGATGAGGTCACGCTTTCCTTGTCCCTGTCGGACTTGGAGGTGTTGTGTTCTGCGCTTAGTGCCCATCCAGAGATATACCACGAAGCAATCCGCGCCAGACTGGACGCCAGTAGCGCAGAGGCCGAGTTGGCTCAACTCAAGACGGCCGCTCGTCTTGTTGTCCGGTGCTTGGAGTCTGGGTCCTTGGCTGGGTCGGCGGGCAATGAGGCCCTCCTGAATCTGAGTTCACTAGTGCAAGGACCAGCGCGATGAAGGCCGAAGTCGATGCATCAGTCATGGCCGATGCCGTGAAGGCCGCTGCATCCGTCGCCAAGGGCGCTGGGGTGACCAACTGCCTCAGGTTGGAGGTGGTCGGGACCAACATGCTCGTCCTCGGGGGCGACGGCGATACGTTCATCGAGCTTGTCGTTCCTGTATCTGGGGGCGAGGACGGGGTGCTCGTCACCCCAGCCAAGACCCTGGCCAAGGCAGCCCCGCTGCTCGATGGGCCGGTTTCCCTCTACACCCAGGGCGAGCGGCTGGTCGTTGAGACTATGACGAGCGAGCTGAGCCTCCCGCTGGCCGACCCTGTTGAGTACCCGCGGTTGCGTTGGCCTGAGGGGGAGCCCGTTGAGCTGGGTGCCGCGTGGGAGAGGTTGCGGCTCATCACTTATGCGTCGGCCATGTCGTCAGAGCCTGTGTTCCAGGCTGTGAAGCTCCTGCCTGATGGCTGGGCTGAGGCATACGACAAGACCCGGATGGCGCGTACGCCCATCCCTGATGGGCTGGCTGCTGCCGTCCGCAAGGACTCCTTCGACTTTGCTGCGAAGGTCATGGGGGCGGAGATTTCGGCCGTTACGGGCGAGAACGCCGTGTCGTTCCACGGGCCAGGCGTGCGCGTGTTGGCGGCCACCGTCCAGGCCCAGTTGGCGACTGCCACGCCCGGGGAGTTGTCTGGGTGGCTTGACGAGGGTCCGTCCTTTACTTGTGATCGCAAGGCGTTCTTGGAGGCGGTGAGCCTGGTTGAGGTGGTTCGCGATGGTCGAGCCCAGCCGGTGCGGGTGGATGTCGTTGATGAGGAGGCGACGTTGAGCGCCAAGACTCCCGACGTAGGTGAGGTGTCGGCCTCGTTCCCCGTTGAGGGGGAGATGCCTTGGCCGTTCGGGATCACGGCTGGCTATGTTCGGGATGTGCTGTCTCGTTCCGCTGCTGAACGGGTCACGTTCCAGTTTGGGCCTTCCGACAGGCACCCCATCGTCGTCGAGACTGACGACATTGTTCACATGTTTGGGCCCAACCGCGCTGCCATGAAGTGATCGGCACCCTGTGACAGTATTCGCTTTAGGCAAATGGAAAACCAACGGGGAGATGATCCACCGGGCCGTGGTGCCTCTGGGGTACCTGCGCCAGACGTGGCGGACCATCGACCCGACGTGGGGCCTCGGTACATGGTGGACGGATTGGCGGCCTGATGACCTCGTTGGGTCTGACCTCGACGCCGCCAAGTCGCCGACTGGCACGTCCGTGGATGCCTGCAACCTCCCTCACCCTGATGAGTCCTTCGACGCTGTTGTCATCGACGGCCCCTACAAGCTCAGTGGCACCCCGGACATCCCCGATGGTCGCTACGGGATCCACGACTACGTTTCACCGCCGTCTCGCCACGGCCTGATCATGGCCATGATGGATGAGGGTTGTCGGGTCCTAAGACCTGGCGGGGTCATGTTGGTGAAGTGTCAGGCACAGGTGTCGTCTGGCCAGGTCTGGTGGCAACCTCGCATCTTTGCTGAGCACGGCGAACGGATCAGTCTGACCCATGAGGACCAGTTTGAGTTCTCGTCCTGGCGCGCTCAGCCGACTAGGACCACTTGTGTTGGTTGTGGGTTGAAGTTGATGCGGCGCTCCGACGGCCGTTGGGGCACCCTTGCTCGTTCGACGCCACCGACGTTCGATTGCACCGACGGTGGGCCTCACGAGCCGGGCGACCCGGAACAAGGCCATGCGGCCCGTAACTACTCGTCGCTCCTGGTGCTTCGGAAATGACGGGCCCCCCTGAAGTGTCGGCCATCCGGGGTCCCGGCTGGCGAGAGTCCGCTGCGTGCCGCGGCATGGACTCGGAGATGTTCTTCCCTGAGCGGGGACGCTCCATTCGAGCTGCGATGGCAGTCTGCGCCGCCTGCCCCGTGGCGGCACCATGCCTGTCCGAGACCCTGGCATCGGACTGGGTTGAGGATCGGACCAACGGGATCCGGGGTGGGCTCACGGCAGAGCACCGCAGGCTCCTGCGTCAACGGAGCCGCCGCAAGTTGGCTTGAGGTAAACGACCAGCGCGCTGTTGTCGATATGGAGGTAGGACCCTCGGGCGGCCCTTCTCGTCGCTCTCAGAAATGGAGATGGTTATGTACTCTGGACAGATTGCGGCAGATGGCAGGCGGTACGCCGCCGGGCTCGGCCCGACCGTGGCGCCCAATGGCGCTGGCAAGCCGGTCACCCATGGCACCTTGGACCCCGTTCTGGCGGACCTGGGCGACCTGAATGCCCTCTTGAACCGCTCGGTCGCTGATGGCGTCACCAACTCGACCACGACCGTCACGTCGGCGACTGCTGCCTTCACCCAGGCCGACGTGGGTGCCCGCGTGAGTGGCGCTGGCATCCCCGCTGGTGCCACGGTTGCCACCGTCAGCAATGGCACCACCGTGGTGCTGTCTGCGGCTGCTACGGCTTCAGCGTCCAGCGTTGCCCTTACCATCGAGCGGACCCTGGCCAAGTTGGTTGGCACCCACTCGTAGCCTTTACGGCGCACAGAAAGCCCCCGGCCCGTGGTGGTGTCGGGGGCTTTCTGCGTTACGGGCTGAACCCAACGCCACCCCTTGCCGATTACGGAGGCGTGGACATCGACCCGACCACCCAGATTGGCGCCGACGGTCTCAGGTATACCGCTGGCACGCAGCCCACGGATGCCGCTCCGTACCGGAGGGACACATCCACCCTGCGTGGCGCCGAGCGTTCCGACCCGGCAGCCCCGGAAGCCAATAATGGCATCCTGTACTATCGCGATAATGGCTCGGGAAAGACCCAGCTTTGCGCTCGCTTCGCCTCCGGGGCAGTGCAGGTCGTAGCCACTCAACCCTGACTGGAGCTGTAATGCCTTACACCAACACCCAGATCGGCCCCGATGGCAAGCGCCATCCCATTGGGGATCCCGACCCCTTCGTTTCGGGCATTGCACTTCCCGCTGAGGACGTTCCCGCTGAGGACGTTCCCGCTGAGGACGTTCCCGCTGAGGACGTTCCCGCTGAGGACGTTCCCGCCGAGGACGTTCCCGCTGAGGACGTTCCCGCTGAGGACGTTCCCGCCGAGGACGTTCCCGCCGAGGACGTTCCCGCCGAGGACGTTCCCGCCGAGGACGGCGCCCCTGATTACAGCGACTACGAGGACGACGTCGAGGGTGAGGACTGATCCGTGCAGGATCAGCCCTCGCTTCCATGGAGTGACGCGTCGCGCCCATTCGGGGATCGCCAGCAGATTCCAACAGCGAGCGAGCGAGCGAGGCGGCCAGAGGGCGCGGGCGCTCTAAACCCACTCTCAACCTACTCTCAACTAAGCATCCAACTTGAGGGGTGCTGACATGGAAATCATCACCCGCGCCCAATGGGGAGCAGGCCCCAAGCGTGGCAGCGACGTATCGTCCAAGCTCCCATGGGGCGAGGTGGTGATCCACACCGAGGCCGGGCCGCAGCGATCCCCGGCCTCACTGGGCACCGAGATGGGCTGGATTCGGGCCATCGAAGCGTTCCATGTCGGGCCCGAACGTGGCTGGGACGGCATCGCATACAGCTTCCTCATCGCACCGTCGGGGCGGATCTTCGAGGGCCGCGGCTGGGGGCGCTCTGGGGCGCACACCGAGGGCCGCAACTCCACCGCCGCGGGGTTCTGCTTCCTCGGGCATGGCGACAAGTGGCCCGCCACCGACGCCCAATGGTCCTCGACTCGCGGGCTCATAGGTGAGGGCATCCGGCTTGGAAAGCTCCAACGTCGCCCCAAGATCAGCGGCCACAAGGACTACAGCCAGAAGGGCAAGACCTGCCCCGGCACCCTCATCTACCCGCTACTCCAAGCCAAGCTCGCCGGGATCGACGGGCCCACTGGCCCTGTTGCACCCACCGGACCGTCCATCGGAGATGACGACATGTCACAGGCACAGTACGACGAACTTCACCGCCTCATCCTTGAAACGAGAGGCGAGGCAGCCGCAGCCAGAGGTGAGGCGGCCGCTGCTGGCCTGCGAGCCGCCCACTGCGAGCAACTCCTTGCCGAGGTCCAAGCTCAGGGCAAGCAGTACTACGGCAGTCTCCGCGGGTGGGCAGTGGCCATCGCCAACAAGCTGGGGGTTGACCGTGCTGACGCCGTGGCTAACGACCCCACATCGAAGCCATGAGTACGTTCCTGCTGTGGCTGAACATGCTGACGGCACTGTTCGCGGTTGCGACGAATATCTGGGCAGCGTTTACTGGCCCAGTCAGGACCCGCCCCCTGGCCGCCGCAGTGGCCGTCCTCGCCGCCACCTATGTGGGTTGCTATGTGGGCGTTCTCTCTGGGTGGCTTGACCCCGACGTCCGTACCGCCATAGCGCAGGGTATAGCGCCAGTGGCCTTCGTGGTGGCCTGGGGCCTGCCCGCGCTCACCGTCGGCCGCTCCCATCGCCACACCCTGGTTGTCCTGCGGTCCCTTGCTGGTCGGCTGCCGTGCCCCGACGCGAAGAGCCCGTGAGGCATCATGTCCACCACTGATTCCAACTACACGGTTTGGGCTCTCGTGGCTTCGACCCTGCTTGGCGCTGCCGGGTGGGTGACGGCATCATTCCGTGACCGTCGGTCCACGGACTCGGCTATCGTTTCCGCCGCCGGGGATCTGGTTGACCGCATGTCAGCCGAGATCGAACGCCTGAACAAGCGCGTCGAGGACCTCCAGTCGCAGGTCCTGGAATGCGATAGGCGGCACAACGAGGCCATGGTCCTCTTGGCCGAGATGAGGGGCTGATCTAATGGGGAGTTCTAGCGCCGAGCTTCACGTTTACCGCACTCGCTCGCTCCGTCGCTCCCAGAGATGGGCCTGGCGGATTGTCGCCGCCAATGGCCGCTGTGTGGCGATCGGTGGCGAGGGCTACACGTCCGAGGTCGAGGCTGGGGACCGCGGGTGGATGCTGGCCACGGGCCATTACCTCACAAGCGCCAAGCTCTACGTTTACCGCACTCGCTCGCTCCGTCGCTCCCAGAGATGGGCCTGGCGGATTGTCGCCGCCAATGGCCGCAACATTGCTGCGAGCGGCGAGGGCTACGGGTCCAAGGATGAAGCTGGCAAGCGCGGCTCCATGCTGATGAACGGCTCATACGCACTGACGGCCACGCTCAGGGCGTAGCCCGGCTAGATGTTCGGGTCGTCCATGTGATGTCTGACGTCCAGGACGGCCTGCGTGTGCATCTTGGAGACCGTACCGGTGGAGACCCCGAGGAGCTTGGAGATGTCAGCCATCCTCATGCCCTTGAAGTAGTACAGCCCGAACACGATGCGGGCTGGCCCTTCGATCCTGCTGGCGGCCTTGACCACTAGCGTTCTGAACTCGTTGACCTGGGCAGCCTCTGCGCTGCGTCGCTCGGACTCCGGCTCGGGTTTGGATTCGATGTCGCCTTCAGCTGCGGTCATCTGATGCGCCGCTTGGCGCAGCCTTTCCCCTTCAGCCTCCGAGACCCCGAGGCTGCTGCACACCTCGGAGTGGACCGGCATCCTCCCCAACTTCTGAGTCAGGTCATCCTCCGCTTGGGTGTAGCGCCTAGCGTCTCTCGTCACGAGCCTGGGCACATCCCCCTGCACCCGGCCCGCATCGAGCATCGCGCCCAGCACTCTGCGCTGGGCGTAGGTCTCGAACCTGACACCACGACTCGGGTCGTAACGCTCGATGGCCTCGATCAACCCGAGCTGTCCGTTGGCGATGGCGTCATCCATCCTGGACCAGTCTTGGTTCTTGGATCCCCCAACGTGCTTGCGGGCCACGGACTTCACCAAGGGCTGGTAGTGGACCACGAGGGCATTGCGCGCGTGGACTGACCCTGACTTTCCCCAGGCAGCCCAGAGCCGCTCGACCTCGTCCACTCGACTAGCCGTCGGACTGGAGGTCGGCTGCCATGCGAGCGGCCTCGATCCGATCGTCAACGGGAGTAGACCGGCACGACGCGTAGTGAACCAGCGCCTTCTGGACCAGGCCGCGGCCTTCCGTCATTGGCGCTTCAGGTGCCCCGGGCTTGGGCTTGGGCTTGGGCTTGGTTCTTTGACCTCTGGTTGAGATGTGCTCCATTAGGTCAATGACGTCCATACCTATATCCCGAATCTGGCGATGACTGGGCCTGATGGTCTGCGTGATTCTGCAAACATGGCCTCCACTGGCTGTTGGGACCACCCGAGACCAAACATGCGACAAGCATCAAGAATGTGGAAGGTCCCAACGGACCAGACCGACCGCCTTCGGCCATACTTGTCCACGGGTTCCCTCGATGAAGTCCAAGTCTGACCGTTGAGCTGATCCACGACATCCCTATCATAGGGGATCTTGATGCGCCGGGTGTCCACCAGGCCACGCAGCACGTCGGTGGCAGCGTCCTTGGCGTGTTGGCGGATGGCTGCCCGCTCCAAGATGTCGGCTGGTTCGGTCAAGGAGAGGTCGGACACGACCTGTTCGTCAATGCCGATCACCACCTTCTCTGAGAAGTTGTAGCCCTTGATCACGGTAAGGGCGTCCCCGGCCGACCTCGCCGCTGCGGCATTGCGCAGGTCGTCGGCCTCTTCTACCACAACGAATCTGGCAGACCCGGCCAACTGCTGGATGTCTTGCAGGAGACCGTGGCCGATGCCCGTGCGGTCGAGTGTGAAGGCCCGAGGCTTGTAGAAGTTGATGAGGTGCATGACCGCCCGTGCCTGGAGTGGGAGCGGTATCTGCTCCAGCCGGATGCGCGTGACTAGCTTGAATCGGCTAACTCCGGCATCGGGGACGACGAGGTTGGCCCGCCTGTCGCGTTGGCGTTCAGCCTTGTCCGGGACGTACTCAGCCCAGACGACGATCTCAGTCGGGTCCGAGACGATGCCGATGTCGGCGCCCATCCAGAACGTGGAGTGCATGGCCGTGTGCATGGTTGGCGGGTTCACCATGGACGTGAGGACTTCTGCCATCTCCTCGGTCGAGGCATCCAACTCTGATACACCCTGGCTGGCCAGCCGACCGATGACGGTGTCGGCTGAGATGTGTGCCTTGTAGTACTCGTGGAGGTTGTAGTCCGAGCCCTCCATGGTGTCGCACCCAGCCATGAGTCGGGTGAGTACGAAGATCCGGTTAGAGCTTGCACCTGGCAGTCCGTAGACGTTGCGGAGGAAGTCAGGTGAGCGGTCTGAGCCTCCGTACTGCTTGACCTTGTCGGCCCGTTCTTCGGGGTTCCAGCCCTCTCGATGCAGGGCTGTGATGTTGAACACCTTGAACCCGGAGTTCGGGCGGGAGTACTTGTCGAACGAGTCCCCCTGTACGCCCTTGGAGACGCCGTGGATCTTCCACTTGTGTCCGGGCACGTCAGTGCGGACGATTTCGGGCATCTCCAACCATGACTGCTCGGACATGTCTTGAGCTTCGTCAACATGGAGGATGATGGGGTGGGTGCCCTTGAGTCCAATCCCGGATCGCTGGGGGAGCCTGGCGTAGACGCGGGCCCCGTTCTGGAACGTGGCCACGAAGGGTTTGTGCTTGATGCCAGACCGATTCTTGATCAGCATTTCCCTGAGTAGCCGGGTGCTATTGATCCGGGCCTCGATCCGGTCCGTCAGAGACTCGACGTGCTGCCCCTCAGGTGCCGTGATCAGCAGCTCTTGGCCCGGGAAGTTGAATGGGAACTGGCAGGCGTCGGCCATGATCGACTCGGACTTACCCACCGATCGTGCCGATGCATCCATAGTCCGCGGCGACCTCTCCCTCCACCACGCCCACTGGGATGTCTGCGCCCTATAGCAGTTGTCCGGCTTGTTGGGGTCCTTCCAGGAGAACTCTGCCTGGTCCAGCCCCGAGTGGTCTTGGAGGAGTGCTATCAGGTACTTCTCGTCCTCAGTCAGGGGCTCCAACGCCCGCGGCAGGGTCACGTCTATGGGCTCGGGATCCTCCAACCCTTCCCATTCGATGGGCCTATCTGTCTTTCGCCTAGTGGAGAAGTCCTCGCTCACCGGCGAAGCTGCTTCACGATTCGTCGCCCCTCGGCCAGGGCCATCCGCTTGCGGATGGACCAGTATGTCCACCGCGCTGCGATAACCACCAGCACTACACCTATAGCCAGCGTCATTGCGGCGCCCCGCCCGACTCGGTCACGAGGCCAGGCGGTAGCCCAAAGACGCTGACCCAAGGTGCTATCAGCAAGTCTCGGTGCGCCACGGTGTAGGCGGATGGTCCTCGTGTTGCCAGATGCCAGGTGACGGCAGCCCACGCAGGCGGGCCGACCACATCAAGTGGCGCCCCGCCCAGGAGTACGTGGACATTGTCCCACTCCTGGCCGCCATTGGCCCGAGACGCCGAGCGAGCCCCGTGCCATGTCTCCATCAAGACGTCTGGAGTGGTGGCTTTCCTGGTGGCTTCCCGCACGCGTTCGGCACTGACGTCGTCCATGCTTGCGGCCTGGACCCAGATGGCGAGCAGCGCCCGCCACTGAATGCCAAACACCGCCTCCGCGTCCGCGTCCGACCTGAGTCTCCCGTCGCCATCACCCCTCATGCCTCAACCTCGGACCACCAACTCGACCACCAGTCAGCGACTTCCCCTCTGTCGTAGATGAGCTTGCGACGCGACCTCGCTATGGGTGGTGGGAACCAAGGTGTGAGGGCGAATCCGGCTACGGCGCTATAGCTGATCCCATAGGTGGCCACTATCTCAGCCCGCGTCATGCCAGCGGCCTCGAAGTCCCTGACTGCGCGGGCACACTCTTCGTAGTACCGCCCAACCTCTGAGGCGTCGTACCGATGTGGCCGTCGACCTGGCGGGATGGGCCGGGGGAAGGAGTGGTGCAGTGCGTGCTTCCGGACGGCCTCGCGCGTCACCCTCAACACCGCGGCGATGTCCGCCTTGGATACGCCGGGCTTGGGCTTAGGCTCAGGCTTGGGTTTGGAGGGCTTCGGGTACCGCCAGATCAGTTCGGTGTGCATGCCCCCATGGAACCAGGAACGCGGCTGGTACCCAGCTCGCCGCGCCATCATCACCGGGTTGATCTTCTTTGAGTCGGGGTGGATGGATAGCCAGTCCTCGACTATCCCCGGCCCCTCGAAGAAGGCTGATTCCAGTAGAAATCTCATCAACTTGTCATCTTGGGCTGCCTTGGACCTGGCTTCGGTGGTCCACCTGGAAATGGCTGGGTATGGGTGCGCTGCCGTCGACTCGATCATGCCGTTGCCAACTCACGCTTGATCCGCTCGAACTCGGCATTGATGGCCGCGGGCTCCACCTCGTCCTCCGGCACGTCAGCCACCCACACCTTGAGGCACGACGCGTGGATGTTGGTGTTGCCTTTGAGCCGAAGGACGTACTGCCCGGCCCTGATGGACCTGAGGCACAGGGGGCACACCTGTCGCGGGCGGGTCTCGATGTATCGTTCGGTGACTAGGGCTGCTGCTCGCACGGGGTCACCGTATAGGAGTTTCACATGGACTGCAAGACAGACTATTCGGGACTCGACTGATGCCAAACCAGCACACGGGCGGATCCGTGCGGTTGGAGGACCTCCACAGGTTGCTCTGGGTGTACTCCGACGACGGGATCTTGCGGATGCGCCAGGCTGATGTCGCCGACGACCTCCGCCTGTCTCGCCAGAGGATCACTCAGATGTTCGCACAGTTGGAGGAGCGCGGAGTGATTACCAAGAACTCCAGGTATGGCTCCTACCTCGTCGTCGACCCGGACGATCCCCTGAATCCAACCCCTGGCGATGTCGATATATCGGACGTCTTACACCCCGGGAGAGACTCGTGACCGACCTTGTAGATGCCGCAAAGAACCAGTCCCTGGATGACCTTGCGGCCACCATCACCCACGTCTCCCTTCACGCCTCATACCCCGGCACGGGCGGGGCTGCTGAGCTTTCCGGGGGCTCCCCTGCCTATGCCCGGCGCACGGTGTCTTGGTCGGCCGCCTCGGCTGGCTCCATCTCCACGTCGGCGGCGCTTACGGCGTTCAACGTGGCCGGGGGCTCCACTGTTGGGTTCGCTGGGTTCTGGACCGCGCTGACCGGCGGGACCTTCCTCGGGTCGATCCCCTTAGGCCCAGTAGGCGACCCACAGTTGGCCACCGCCGCCACCACAGGCTTCCTGACCGCTCCGGGCCATACGTTCGCCAACAACGACAGCATCGTGGCACTCAAGACCTACGGGGCCCTCCCTGGCGGCATCACCGAGGGCACGACATACTGGGTGCGCGACATCTCCGGCGACACATTCAAGCTGTCAGCCACATCTGGTGGTTCGGCCATAACCATTTCCTCGGCTGGTCGAGTCATGGTCCAGGAGGCCACTTTCGAGTCCTTCGGCGGCCAGGGCACCTACACGGTTTCCTCCATAACCCTGTCGATCCCCTAAGCCATGGCCTTCGGTCCGGGCGCCTACGGCACGCTGGCCTACGGCAGCACGCCTGACAGCTCACCCCCCCCGAGTGTGGGGGCTGACGGGTTCGGGGTTGTTCTTGTCGTAGGTTCGGCCGTCGGCGGCGGAAAGTCCGTCGGGGCCGCCGCGCCTGGAGCGCTGGTCGTTCCGGGGTCGGCATCTGGCGCACCCGGGCGGGTCGGCCTGGCCAATGGGGCCCATCTCCTTGCCGCTACCGCCGTTGCTGGCGACGAGTCAGCCATGGCTACCGCGGCAGGAGTCATGCCCGTCAGTGGCTCGGGGACCGCCAGCAAGTCAGGCGCCTCACCCGCCACTGGAGTTACCGTCATCCAGGGGGCGACGCCTGGCGCCAGCGACCGCTCCGGGCTGGGGGCGGGGGCAGTCCTTGTGGTTGGCTCTGCCTCAGCCTTTGAGGCGACCTCTGGTGGGGGGTCTGGCTGTCTACCCATCCAGGGCGTGGCTCACGGGGCCAAGGCTGGGGGGGGCGTCGGACTCGGAGGGCTCCCTGTTGTTGGCGCCGGGTCTCACACTACGGCTCGGACGGGTCCCGGGTCCGGGGCGCATCCCTTCATCGGTGCGGCCGTCGGGTTCCCGACTTACACGTTTGAGGGATCAGCCAAGGGCGTCGTCCCGGTTGCTGGTTCGATCATTGGCGCCGGAGACGCCCTCATTTCTGGTTCGGCCCGTGGCGTCCTTCCCGTGGTTGGCATTGCTGACGGCGTCGCCAGCAAGAGTGGGTGCTCGGGTGGCGCCGTGGCCGTCCCTGGGGGATGCAGCGGCATGGCGAGTCGCGCCAGCGTCGGCCTTGGGGTGGTCCCACTCGCGAGCCATGCCCACCCTGGCGCCGGGACTCACGGTGGTGCATGTGCCGGGGTTGTCCTGGTGTCCGGGCCCGCCGCTGCCTCGTCGTCTCGCTCGGCCGCGTCAGCAGGTGTGACCCTGGTGTTGTCCGGGGCATCCGGCCTGGCCTCTTTCGGTGGGGTTTCTGCTGGGGCGCTACTGGTTGCTGGAGCTGGCAGCGGCCTGGGTGGAGGTGCTGGGTATGTTCGACCAGCACGGATCACCATTTCCGTGCTGGACGACTCCTATACCATGTCAACCGTGGACCTGGACCTTCTCGTGGAAGTCATGGACGACACGGCCCTGGTGTCATCCATTGACCTCTCGGTCCTTCCGCTGTTGATGGATACCACTTCGCTGGTTCAGTTGGAAGATGCCGTGGCGACAAGGACACCGGGATGACTGTCTATGTGGGCGAGATCGCCCGACTTACCGTTACGGCCTCTTACCAAAGGTCGCCGTCGTCGTCGTCGCCCTTGGTGCCAGCCGACGTTACGTCTGCCTCCATCAGCGCGTGGCTGAAATCGGGCACCGAGTTCACTTTCGAGGACGAGCCCCTGTCATGGGATGACTCCTTTGAGATTTGGCGCTACAACTGGGACACCACAGGGTGTGAGCCAGGAACCTATGCCGTCAAGGCGTCGTTCGTTGGCCCCGGGTCGCTCAGGTCTTGGGAGTTCGGGTCCGTGACCATCAAAGCCGACAAGACCATCGTGGTGATCTGATGCCCCTGCCCGTCGACTACCAAACCTGCCTCGTCACCGGCGAATGGGTCAACATTGCTACAGGTGAGCCCGGTGTCGGGTATGTGAAGTTCACCCCTCGCGCTACGCGGATCACCACGCAGTCCGAGGTGATCGTCCTGCCAACAGTGCGACGCGTGTGGCTCGTGGGTGGCGTCATCTCCGAAGCGATCCCGGCAACAGACGACCCCCAGGTCCAGCCTCTTGAGTGGACCTATCAGGTCACCGAGGTGATCAACGGAGTCACCTACCCCACCTATGACATCGAGGCGCCCGTCGGCGGAACGGTCGACCTGTCGTCGGTGGCTGGAGTCGGCTCCGCTGGAACCATCGTGGGGATTCCTGGACCCCCGGGGCCCGGGGCGGTCCTGTCCAACGATCCCGCCCAGGCGCTGGGCACGGCCTCTGCTGGCGTCGGGGCAGAGGGCTCCCGGGATGACCACGTCCACCCGATGCCCGATGCCTCCGATGTAGGAGCAGACCCCGCTGGCACGGCTGCTGCTGCCGTGGCCGCCATCCCCGACGACGGTCCAGACGCCACGCCTTCCTTGCGCACTCTTGGATGGTTCGCTGGGCAAGCTGCTGGTGGCGCAGCCGTGTCTACGTCCCTGCTCACAATGAGCAACAACATTGCCGACCACCATGCTGAGACCACCACGGCGCACGGTGGGATCGTCGCATCCACCGACCCGCGGCTGACCGATGCCCGCACACCGACGGCGCACGAAGCCTCGCACCACCATGACGGGTCTGACCCTCTGTCGGCTGCTGATGTAGGGGCTGATCCAGCCGGTACCGCTGCCGCCTTGGTCGCTGCTCTGCCGTCGTTCACCGCTGGCCGGGGGATCGACATTACCGAGGTCACCCCTGGGGTGATGGAGGTCGGGTTCGACAACATTCAGGTGGACGTGTACACACCGGGCACCACCTCACTGACTGTTCCGTCGTGGGCCCGAATGGCTTACGTCACCTGCATTGGTGGCGGAGGCGGCGGTGGGGGTGGCCGTAGGGGTGCCACCTCCACTGTCCGTGGTGGCGGAGGTGGCGGTCAGGGCGGGGCTGTTGTATCCGGGTGGGTGCGAGCGGCCAACATCGCTACGACCATCTCGGTTGGCGCTGGCGGCACCTCTGGGGCTGGTGGTGCGTCCGATTCCACCTCGGGGGCTAACGGCGGCAACGGTGGAGACACCGCCGTCTACTACGGCACCGGACTGGCATTGTTGCGGGCCGCTGGCGGGGAGGGTGGCCGTGGCGGCACGAACACCGACGGCGGGCAAGGCGGTGGCCTTAGCCCGTGGGCGCTCAACTACTACTGGCCCCCAGCCGTAGGCAATGGGATGCCCGGTTCTGACGGTGGCGGGGCTACCGCTGTCCTGACGCTGCTGGTCGGGCGGTTCGCTGCTCAGACCGCTGACCCGTCTGCCACTACGGCGTGGATCACTCTGGACACCATGTGGCGCATCCTGTCCGCTGGTGTCGGGGGTGGTGGCGGCGGAGGCGGGTACACCGCCGCCAACGCAAACAGCGACCCATCCACCGGGGTTGCTGGTCTCGTCCATCCGCACTCGCACGCCTACGGGGCTGCTGGTACGTCAGGGTCCAAGGACGGGCTGGCTGGTACCGCCTTGACCGTGACTACCTCCGACCTGCTGCTTGTCGGGGCTGGCGGTGGAGGCGGCTATCAGTCGTCGTCTGGTGCCGCCGGTAACGGCGGGGCTGGTATCGGCTACGGAGGTCCTGGCGGTGGCGGTGGGGCTTCGTTGAACGGCAACAGTGCCGGTGCTGGCGGAGCTGGTGCCGGTGGTGTTCTGCGGATCATCTGGGTGGCATGATGACCAGCCCTCACCAGTCCCGACCCGGCAATGCACGCAACGGGCAACGTCACGCTCACCCGACCTGCTGGGTCACCGACACTCACGAGTACGCTCTGGTGACCCGTGCCGATTGGCATCCGGTGATCTGGCGGCGCTCCATCGGCGGAGGCGCCTGGTCGTCTTATGACCTGTCCGGTACTGTGGTCGGACTGGTGGACGTGACCGACTCCCACCACGCTGTGGCGATGGGAGTGGATCACCTGGACCGAGTGTGGATCGCGGGCAACGTCCATGCCGACCCGCACAAGGTGATCTACTCCGCTCCTGGCAGCATCACGTCGTGGTCCACGTGGTCTGCTCCGTCATGGCTGGCTGCTCACTCAGTGGTGTCCACCTATCACAGCATGGACGTGTTCTCCGACGGGCAACTGATCTGGTCGTTCGACGGCAACACCTCAGGTGGCCTCGGCCGTGACTGGTGTCTGCTCCGCATGAACCTGACCACCGGGGAGTGGGAACCGTGCGTGAGTGACGGTCGGGTCATGAGGGTGGACGACGTAGGCGAACCTGGCGGTGGCAACGACCTGCTCCCTGACCGGTCGTACCTGTACGGGGTGCATGTCGACTCTGATGACACGGTGCATGTCGTGGGTGTGTGGCGGGTGGACGAGACCGACATGATGTCGATGACCGACTCGTTCTATTGCCGGTCCTCCAACCGGGGCACCACCTGGGAGTCGGTAACCGGGGTGCCGGTTCCTGCCCCGTTTCTGATCGACACGACCCTGCCGGTCGCCGCGATCACCGTGGACTCTGCCCCTGTCGGGCACGCCATCATGGGGTCGCTGATCGCTCCTGATGTTGGCGGGGTGAGGGTGCCGGTGTGGACCGGGTGGTTCAATGGCGGCTGGTTCGCCTGCGCCTACTCGGGTGGGGCTTGGGCCATTGAGCCGTACACTATGCCGCTTGATGACGTGTCGTCGTTGGCGTGGCATCACGACAACCTGCTGCACGTCTACCGGGATACCACTACCGGGATGCTGGTGGCTGGTCCGACCACTGACGGGTCCGGTTCTCGGGCCACGCTGGGAGCGGTCAATATCGGCACCCCCGACGGCTCGTACACCTACGAGTCCGGTGCCTGCTACTGGCCCGCACCCGTTCACGTCTCGGCTGATCCGTTGTTCATGGTCCCTGACCAGGACTCGCCTAGCCTTAGGCGTCTGGGGGTCCGTGTGGACCTGCAAGGAGTTGTGTGATGCCCACCTACCCGATCGGCCAGAACGCCACCACTGCCCGTGACGGGGAGGTGAATGTCGCCAACGTGGTCAAGGGGCACGTCAACGGGTCCAACGTGTCCGATGAGGCGATCATCGTCCCGTCTGGCGCCGTGGACCTGCCGACCACCGCGGACGCCACCAACCCAGCATCGGGGTCCACGCGGCTCGTTGCCCGCGCCGGTGGACTGTACGTCCGCACGTCGGGCGGCGCCGAGTCGGGGCCTTTGGGTGGCGCTGTCGCCCCTCTCGCGCACGCCGCCTCCCATCAGGACGGTGGCTCCGACGAGCTGGCCCTCGACGGGTCGCAGATCACGTCGGGCACGCGAAACCAACGCCCTCATCCGCCTGGTGCTCGGCCTGCTCGACACCGACGACACAGGAGACTGACCATGCCCTTCACCCGCAACGCCTTGATCCGTGCGATCCGCACCGCGTCACAAACCGCCATCGGTGCCATCGGTGCCGCCACACTCGTCGCCCAGGTCGATTGGGCGCTCGTCGCATCCACTGTTGTGCTCGCCACGATCCTCAGCCTGCTCACCTCACTGGCCGGGCTACCCGAGGACGCCGAGCCGAAGTGAACCGCCTGCGACTGAACTTCTCCGAGGGCTCGCTGAGTGCTGGGGTCGGGCCTGGGGACACCTCCATGACCAGCGCCAACTTTGCTTCACTCCCGGCCATCACCTCGGGGACCGGGAACCTGCTGGCGTTGACCATCGACCCGGAGGGCGCCAAGGAAATCGTCCACGTCACAGCCCACGCGGCGTCATCGACGACGGTCACCGTAACCCGGGGGAGGGAGGGCTCGACGGCCGCCGCTCACGCCTCAGCCATTGCCTGGGTTCACGCCCCTACGGCGGAAGATTTCCCGTCGGTGACGGCGAGCCGCCTCCCGGGCGAGCCCGACCCGCCGACTTCACCTTCCGGCTACGACGACGAGTTCGACGGGAGATCCTCGGCCACGTGGCTCGACACCCCTACAGCCGCCACCTCCTGGGATGTGAACTCGACGGTCCCCGACGCTCTGTACCTGTACGGGTCTGGAACGGGGAACGCCTACGTCGGGAGGATGCAAGCCACGCCACCCTCGTTCCCGTACACGATCACGACCAAGGTCGTCGCTCGCGGGGCGTCCAGGAGCTACCACCGGCATGGCTGTATCATTCTGGCGGCGGGGTTGACCGGCACTTCCGACGTTTGGACATTCGGCCACGTTTGGGAGAATGGCCCCGTCATCAGGTGCATGAATCAGAGATTTGATGGCACTTGGTATGGGGGGCCGACTGGAATAGTTAGGGCCGACACTCCATTCATCAGGGTTGTGGCCACCTCGGCGTCATCCGCGACACTGCACTATTCCGACGACGGGCTCGTGTGGAACGAGCTGGACACAGTGAACCTCGGGTTTACGCCGACCCACATCGGGCTTGGTTGCTCACAAGAGGGTGATGGGGGACGCCCAGCCAAGTCGGCCTTGGGGTTCTTCCGCGTGACCTGACGAGTCACGGCCTCGCCATGTTGGCGAACCTCGTGTAGTGCTCCAGGAACGCCAGCCTTACGATCCCAGTGGGGCCCGCCCGATGCTTCATCACCAGCACCTCGGCTGTCCCCTTGTCCGGTGACTGGTTGTTGTACAGCTCATCCCTGTATAGGAATGCGACTATGTCGGCGTCGGCCTCCAGGCTCCCCGACTCGCGTAGGTCAGCCAGCATTGGTCGTTTGTCAGCGCGCTGCTCAAGCGCCCTATTCAACTGAGCTAGGGCTACCACGGGGCACCCGAGTTCCCTGGCTAGAATCTTCAGCCCTCGGCTGATCTCGGCGACCTCGGTTTGGCGGTTCTCGAACTTGCCAGCCCCGCTCATCAACTGGATGTAGTCGACCACCACCATGCCAAGTTGCCCAACCTTGGATTGAAGTCGCCTGGCCTTCGCCCGGATCTCCATCACGGTGACCCTGGCATTGTCGTCTATCCACAGTTGTGAGTCGGCCAACTTCCCCACAGAGGCCCCGATCTTGGCCCAGTCGCCCTGGGTGATCCTTCCGTTTCGCAGCTTGACCGAGTCCACCCCGGCATGGGCGCACAGGATCCGTTGCGTTAGCTCCACCCTGGACATTTCCAGGGAGAAGAACAGGACCGGCATCTGGCATTCCAGCGCCGCGTGGGATGCCATCCCAAGGGCGAAGCTGGTCTTACCCATGCCCGGCCTAGCCCCGATCACGATGAGTGCGTTCGGTTGGAGCCCGGCTGTGAGTTCGTCGAAGTCGACGTACCCAGTGGGTGTGCCGGTGATCTCCCCAGCGCGCTCAGATAGCGCCTCCAGGGAGTCGATGGTGTCCCCGAGCAGGTTGGGCAGCGACGTGGTCGTATCGGTGTCCTTGTGCTGGGCAATCTCAAACACCAGCGCCTCGGCCGAATCCACGGCGCTGGGTACGTCCGATGGGGCACTGAAGGCTATCTCCGTAATCTCCCCGCCGACGGCGGCAAGTCGGCGGAGAATGGCGTGGTCCTCGATGATCTTCGCGTAGCGTCCAGCGCTTGAGGTGGCCGGTGTCCCGGCCTGGAGGCTCAGCAGGTGCGCCGTGCCGCCGACAGCGTCCAGGAGTCCGAACCGTTGCAGTTCATCACCCACAGTGATCGGGTCAACCGATTCCCCCTTGGCTGAGAGGGACATGATCGCGTCGTAGACGTGGGAGTGTGCCGGTTTGTAGAAGTCCTCAGCAGCCAGCCTCTCGGAGGCTATGTCGACAGCCGTCCTGGACAGCAGCATGGCCCCCAGGAGCGACTCCTCAGCCTCGATGTTGGACGGCATGGTCCTGGCCGTCATCCCTCAACCCCTCCACTCCAGGCTCGTTCCCTGGTTGGGATTCTCACGCTTCTTCCACGTCGATGACGTCTGCGTTCACCGGGGTGCTGCTGGCTGAGTCGACGTCGATGTAGGTCATCTCGTCGCCGACCACCATCTTCTCGTCGTCGGCAATGGCGTCCTGCGCCTCTCCTGACAGGGGAAGGTAAGGCGCCATTGCCCGGATCACACTCTTCTTCGCCATGGGGATCGGGTCGGTGTCCCACGGGCTCCTGCGGCCCGACTTGACCGAGGCCGAGCGCGCCTTGCGATCTGCCACGTCTTGAGGGGTGAGCACCGTGTAGTAGTAGCCGCCATCCATGAACTCGGCGTACCCGTAGTAGCAGACGATCTCACCTCGCTTGCCCATGGTGGGCTTGTGGTGGATGGTGCCCCCGATTCCGTAGGAGAACTCGAACTCGTCGTTCTCGTACACCTCATGTACGTCCAACCGCCTGAGCGACCCGCTGCGTCGCGCCAGCGTCAAGATGCCCTTGTATCCCAAGATGAACTGGAGGGTGAGCTTGTCGTTCACCCTGAATGGGAGCAGGTGCGCTTGCCCGAGGTCGGCCCCGACCTCCAGCCCGAGTTGGGCACAGCGGTGCAGCGCTGTGATGAGGGACTTGGTCCCCTCTGGGGTGGACCCCAGTTCCAACATCTTGGGGTCGCTCTTGATCAGCGTTAGCGCCATCCGTGCGAAGCGTTGAGGGCTGAGGCCGGGCGGGAGCGCCTTGGCCAACTCCTCAAGTTGTCGGGGTGACTCCAGCGCCTTGATGATGGCTGGCTGGTCGGGGGCGGCTGTCGGCGCCACCTCGACGGCCCCTGGTTCTGCTGCCGCCCGAGCTGCTGATGCTAGTGACTTGGTCATCCTTTTTCCTTCCGTTGCGCAACGCGGAGGACCCGCGTTGTCCTTTCTTCCTCGTATGGGGTCGAGTCCCCATGATCCGCCCTGAACCCGGCAAGGTTGAAGTGCTTGCGCTTCTGCTCCTTGTTGGTGGCCACCGCCACACCCCCTACAGATCCAGTCGTCATCTCCCCCATCTCATTGCGGAGCCAGTTGCCGAGTCGCTTCTTCTCGGTTTCCAGCTCGTCAATCCTGGCATTGCATTCGAGGTAGGCGTCGGCGACATCGAGTGCCTCCGGCGGGAGTTCGATCGTACCAGTCCGTGCCACCCACATGTCTCGGAGGACGTCAGTGCAGGATGCTGAGGCATCCGGCTGCGGCTGTGCGCCTCCGATCACATGGTCCACCCAGAACCGTTCCTCGGCGGCTATGACGTCGCTCAGGACGGCCTCGTCGATCTGGACCTTCTTGGCCACGAATCTCTGCCCGCCAATCAGGCACCCAATCCACACGTTGCGTATCCCAGTGACGGCAGCGGCGTGGTAGCACTGGGCCTCATAGCGCGCTGGGATGCGATCATCCTCCCACTCATTAGCGAGGAACTCTGACGCCGTCTTGGCCTCGAAGATGGCCAGCTCGCCGGTGTCTGGGTCTATAGTCACGGCGTCTAGGGATACCTGCTGCCACGGCCGGTCGACGCTCTGGGCCATGAAGTCAGGCTTATGGATGGGCGGACCCCCATGCCTACGGGAGAACTCTTCACACACCATCGCCTCCAGCCTGTGCCCCCAGTAGATGGGCTCGTTCCCTGACAGGTCCGGCGCTTGGATTTGCCCGGTCTTGAGCAACCACAACTCGAATGCACCCTGGTACGGGTTGAGCCCCAATACCGTTCCGGCGTCCGACCCTCCGAGCCCCTTGAGTCGCTGCTCCAGCCACGCGGCCTCGTCCACTTCTTGCGCCACGGGAATGGCTAGGGCCACCCCACTCAAGGCATCCAATGCTCGTTCTTCCAGCTCCTTGATGTTCATGCCTTGGACACTACGAACCCTCTGTGACAGCGAGCGGCCCCGCGCGTTGATGGTGGGCGACCAGGGTGGAGTCGACCCCTAGCCGAATCTCCTCGCGCCCTGGCCGCCCTGCACCAGCCACCGCCCCAGGAAGGGGGTAGGGCGATGACTGGTGCAGACCCGTCCAGTGCGGTCTCGACGTCAGGCGCCATCCAGTTGTTCCCAGGTGATCCCACCCTTAGGGCCTACGACCTTGACCAGAATCCGGTTAGTCGGGATGACCCGGTTGCGCCGGTCCTCGTCGCGGATGTGAGCGTTGCCAGCATCGGACGAGATAACCACCCCATCCCGGGGGCGGGCATGGGGGCGAGGTCTGAACTTGATGCATTCACCGGCTTGGAGCCTGGGGTGCGGTTCGACCATGCGGGGAACCGTACCCCCTCCCCCATTTATAGTCAAATCTAATATCCTCTAGAAGGGGACGGACACCCTCTCGTTACCCCACCAGACCTCCACCTCAGTCACATCGAAGGTGGCACCCGTCTCCACCACGGGGATGGGATCACCCTCGTTCAGGTAAGCGAAGGTGGCGTGAGGGATGAACCCATGAGTGCTCTGGGGGGCGCACTCCACCCGAGTGAAGGCGTCGGCCAGCTCGACGTGGAGACCCTCCAACCCCTGGCAGTCGATGGCGGCCCAAGCGACCACGCCCCCCTCAGAGGGGAAGAATCCCTGCCCAGTTAGCGAGGCCACCAAGGGGCGTCGGCCTGAGGCGACGCTAGCGACAACCCCCACAACCTCATCCTTACCCAGCTCGCCGATCTGGCCACCCTCAGCCCTTCCCAGGTAGAGGACGGTCACATGGACCTGATCGGGCTCGATCCCGTTGTGGCTGAGGGTGTCCACAACTTCAGCGCTGGGGCGAATGACGATGGCCACCTGTTCTCCACCGTCGACGCCCCGTGACTGTGCATCAAGCATGACGCTCGACCATTCAGCAACCACCTCCCCCCCCATGTGATCGAACGCCGGGCCCCCATCGACCCTCAAGGCTGCCAGCGTTGCCGCCAGAGCACGCACGGTGCTTGGGGATTGGGGTTCCTGTCTCGCCAGGCTCATCATCAAGTCCATGTCGTCAGCGCGCATGGCATCAGCGGCGACGACGGCGGCAGCAGCGGCGGCGGCGACGGCCTTGGGTGGGGTCGGGCTAGCCTTACCGAGCCATTCCCATCCAGGCGCCACGAGGGCGGCTCGATCTGTCGTGGTCAACTCTGGTGAGATGTTCTGGATGATGACCCCCATCATGGCCTCCAGGTCCAGGTGGGACAGGTGGGGCGCCACTGCCGCCACCTGAGAGAAGAGGTCCCCAGCCCCATCGGATCCCATCCAGTCGGCTATGCGAGTGATGGCTGCGTCCTTCCAGCCCGGCCTGGATGGCGGCACCACCACCGCGCCACCAATAAAAGTGGGGTTCTCCAGCCACCGAGGCGCCATGCGCTTATTGAGGTGATCGCAGTAGGAGTCCGAGGTGTACCCCTCCCACTCATAGGTGGAGCCACACGTCGGACAGGTGTTATGGGACGGGTAAGCCTCACAGGACAAGAACCCCATACCGGCGTCATAAGCGACCCGCACGGCCCGGTACTCATCGGGGTACGCCAACCGCCACATGGCCGCCAGGGCCTCGACGTAGGGGGTGTCCGTGTACTCACTTCTCCGGTCAAGCACCACGCCCGTGGCTTCATCCACCAACCGGGTGGCCGTGAAGCATCCAACCGTGTGGTTAGACCTGTGCAGCCAGTTCAAGTAGGTGTGGGGCAATGCCCGGTGCGCCGTGACCAGATGCTCAGTCCTGAAGATGTGGCCGTTGCCATTGGCTGGTAACCCGCCGTGGACGTACCGGGCGCGCAGGTAGGCCCTGTCGTCGGTGGCTTGGATCCCCTCGATCTCGGGCCAATCCACCTCGCCGTCACAGATCACCAACGGGGAGAGCATGTGGAGGTGTCCGTCGGCGGCGGCGTGGATCACCAAGGGGTCCCGGTCACTCATCGTCCCGCCCCTTGATGATCGCATCGGTGATCGCTTCCACAAGATCCTGCTTCCTCATCTGGTGCCGTCCCGGCACGTTCCAGTTTGCGGCTTCAGCCACAAGTGAATCCCTGCCCCATTCGACAAGGTCAGCGCTTACCTCACTCCGGGACCTTCGGGGGTCTCTCGACTCCTGACCCTGTCCAGTCCCAGGCGCAGCCCCTCCGCCGTTGCGGTTGCCCCCTCGCCGCCGCCCGCCTGACCGTTGAGCAAGCCGGGTCGAACGCCTATCAGTACCCCCGTCCCCACCGTCGGGTTCATCGTCGCCCCCGGGCGCCGGATTGGTGGGGTTGGCCCCATGGGGAACGAAGGTCTTGAAGATGTGGTCATACATCTCAGCCTCCCGCTCCCGCTCCAAGGCTTCGTCAGCCTGGTCGAACTCGAACTGAGCGAGGGCCGTACCCCTGGACAGCTCGTTGGCCTCCCGGAGGTCCAGGATCAGGTTTGCCCATCCCTGGTCGAACGCTAGGTGGATCTGCGACGGGTAGAACTGGAGCTTGGCGGGCATGGTGACGTCAGGGGACGACGCCATGATCGGGGAGAGGATGTGCCGCTCGATGGATCGCCGCATCATCCGACGCCGCCCCTCTAGCCCGCGTGCGATGACACGCCCAGCCTTCAGAGGGTCGTCCATGTCCGACCCTCCGGCAGCGAAGGTGCGGAATGCCAGGCTGGTGAGGCGAGCGTCGATAGTGTCCCACTTGGACTTGTTGATCGTCGCATCCACCGGGGGGGTGATGATCTCCAACTTCAGCCGGTGGTCTCCGACCAGCAGGGGGAGTGAGCCCAGCATGAACGCTCCAGACTTGAGGGCGTCGATCTCGGCCTGCTGTCCGGGGATCTGATCCGACCCCTGGGTCAGGACCAGGATGTAGGCAGCACCACCCACCAGGAACGCCCTGTCCATCTGCCGCAGTTGCGCCTTGATGTCGAGGAGCTGGAACGCCCCCTCCAACCTCACGTCGGGGAAGGGGTCGTAGTCCGGCTTCGTCAGGGTGTGCCGGAACACCATTCTGCTATCCAGTAGGAACAGGTTGTCGCTCGGGATCCCGATGGAGGCCAACTTCGCCCGCTCATGGTCTGGCGCTTCATACCTGCGCGTGATGAGGCGGGCTGAAACATCGTCGCTTTCGGGATCGAATGCCCCGTATCCCCCGGTCAGGTAAGTCGGGTGTCCAAGGGTCCGCTTCCGGGATGTGGGGGTTCCATCCCTGAGCGCCAAGACGGCGTCAAGCATTTCAGCTTCGAGCGGATCAGCAATGTAAGCAAGAGCCCCGCGCCCGAACATGGCGCTGCCGACTGGTACGACCTTGGTTGAGTCAAGAAAGGAGATGTCCGACGGGGCCAGCATTGAAATCTGACGTCGTCGGGGTCGCCCACCTGGTCCCACGCCCCCAACGTCAAAGGTCTGCTTCTCCCACCACATAGCAATAACAGCTTGAGAATCCGTATAGAGGATCCTCCAGAACTGCCTAAGTATGGAATCGAGGTCCACTTTGGCGGCCCATTTATTCCAGCCGCACCTCTGGTCGCCGTCGGCACAGAAAAGACCACAAGCCGACAAAGCCAGCGCCTCGGTGGTGTCGGCGGCGCCGCCGATGACGTCGTCCCTGAGTGCGTCCCTGGCCGTTCGGATCTTCTCGAAGTGGGTGTCCGGGGTCAGAAATCTGTCCCGATCGAGGACCCCCCCGAGCCTCCGCTTCGCCTTCTTGGCTGGCCCCCAGTTGCCGAGCGTGTCTACGATCCGCCTCGTGTTGGGGTCCCCCACGGGGAGTCCTCCGAGCGCCGCTGACACCTGTGCCAGGTCGATCCCCGACGCGTTGATGATCGGCACCCCGTTGGGACCGAAGTCCAAAGTGTTGCTTGCCACGACCTAACCATCGGCTAACTCGACCTAAGCGTTCACTCCCCTTCACTCTTCACTCCTGGCTTGAAAGCGGCTTCACCCTGGCACTCCCACCACCCCTGACCTGGGGTTATTGACAATCCGCATAAACCGTAGTGTATGTTGCGTCAGCCGTAAGCCCGGCCAGAGAGTGAAGAGAGTGAAGGTCAGCCTTCACTCTCAGCCGGGCACCGACTCACCCCCTGGGAGGTTCAACCAGTGGCCCGAAACCACGCCACCATCCTGTCGGCGATCTGGAGCGATCCCGACTTCAACGCCTTGCCCAGTAAGGCGCAGTGGCTCTACCTCCTCCTACTGTCGCAGCGGGACTTGAGTTCATGTGGGGTGCTCCCCAGCCGACCCAAGATGTGGGCGCGCTTCACCTCAGACCTCGACCGGAGTGAAGTCGAAGAGGCTGCCCGCCTGCTCGATGAGAGGGGATTCGTGGTCCTCGACGAGGACACCGACGAGATTCTCGTCAGGACATTCATGCGCCACGACGGGATCACGCGCTCGCCGAACATGCTCAAGTCGGCGGCTCGCCAGTTCGGAGCGATCCATTCCGAGCGGATCCAGTCCGCGATTCTTGCCGAACTCCCCAAACATCTCAGGGCGGCCTTCCCGGATGAGGTCTTGACTCTGCACCCGTCGGCTATAAGTTCTCTCATCTCCCGGAGCATAGAGCCCCCTGACCAGGGGAAACGTGAGAATACGGCCCCCTCGGCCCTTCCGACGGAAGGGTTCCCGGAAGGGTTCCCGGAAGGGTTCCCGGAAGGGTTCCCGGAAGGGTTCCCGGAAGGGTTCCCGGAAGGGTTCCCGGAAGGGTTCCCGGAAGGGTTCCCGGAACCCTTGCTATGCGCGACCACCACCACCACTAAACAACCACCACCCACCACCACCCGCCGGGGTTCCCGGACCGGCGATTCGGGGGGCTCCTCAGCGATCCCTGACCCGGTTGCTGGTGGTGGTGGTGGTGGTCAGAGTGAAGTCCCGAGTGAAGATTCCAGCGGGGCCTCGGTCGCTCGGGTTGCAGCCGCCATCGGGCAGGCTGCCGCTGAACGGGACAACCCGAAGAACCGGGGCTCCTACGCCGCTGCCGTCACGAGGAAGATCCTCTCGGACCCGGATCGAGCCGACGACCGACGCCGGATCAGCGAGGGACTTGCGTCGGGTCTCTCGGTCGGTGCTATCGTCCAGGGCTGGTGGGATCCTCCGGCATCCGACTCGGGTCGGACTAGGGCCAAGCAGCTTGAAGATCAAACCCAAACAAGGCTAAAGCAAATAAGAGAAACAAGTCCAGGTAAGCCAAATAGGGGAAAGTTGGGTAGTTGATGGTCCCTCCGGCAGCGTGTCCAAGGTGCGGGTGGCCTGATGACGTGGAGCCCCTGCGTCAGGGCTTTTATTGCAATGATTGCTGCTTCGTGTTCCAGGGTTCTGATGCTGAATGGGAAACATATTCAGCCAAACGGCGAGAGATTCAGCAATCCAAGGCGTTGGCGGCGTCGGGCCTTCCGGTGGGCAATGTCTGACCTTCCGGTGGACAATGTCTGACGCCCAACACATTTCTGGAATGAGCCAGAGGTACATTTCTGGAATGAGCCAGAGGTGGCCTGCGCTGGGAGCCATGGTGGACTCGGCGCCTGATGACGCCAGGGCTGAATATGAAATACTCTCAGTGGAGTATGGTGCCATGAGGGAGCGCATAGGCGTGTTGGTGCAACAGATGGATGCATTGACAGCCTGGGTGGAATCCATTGACTCATGGATCATGGACGGGTTCTTGCCGGACTTAGCATCGGGCATTTCGGGGTCGGATGACTCTGCCGCCGATGACCTACTGGCAGCTCTCCGAACCCAGGCTGCTGACATCCTGGGTCGACAGTGCTAGTGTGGTCCCCGCTGGCCATGGGTGGCCACAGTCGAAAGCGGAGAACCATGCCCTTCAACAAGCCAGATCAGATGATCCGTGGGGTCCTAGAGGACGACGCCGAGCCCGACGCCGAGGTCAAGGCTGACGCCGAGGTCAAGGCTGACGCCGAGGTCAAGGCTGACGCCGCTGACGCAGCATCGGGGAACCCTTACGACAAGCTCTTCGAGCACAATCGCACCAGGGCGCAGTTGGCCAGGGAGTCTCAGGCTTGACGAAGTGCTCCGTGGTGGCGGACGGCCTGACCATCACCATCGAGTTTGACGGGTCAGCCCCCATCATCAACGTCTATCCGGCTAAGGCTCCGGCTAAGGCTCCGGCTAAGGCTCCGGCTAAGGCTCCGGCTAAGGCTCCGGCTAAGGCTACGGCTAAGG
>JACCDG010119607.1_pt1 | contig 28475 bp, 30 predicted proteins | sample 7442471 | NCBI WGS metagenome assembly JACCDG01 (sample SAMN15323444, study PRJNA562643) | freshwater metagenome | isolation source: river surface water | place: USA:Blue River Watershed | collected 2017-08-17 | reverse complement strand
GGGATCAAAGGCTTGTATCCGGATGTGCGCAGAATGATTGCCCAAATGGTATTTGAGTCCAGAACAGACCCGTCGGTCTGGGGGATAAGTCTTTTTCTTCCAGCAATCCTTCATTGAACTCAAAAAAGTTATTTTTCCCTTTGAAATGAAAGGTGTTTCGGTCCCAGAGCCACCGCCAATAAATAAAGGAGAAGTCGTACCCACTGTTTTAATCAACTATTTACAACTCTTCTCCCAAAACTTTTCCCAAAACGTGAATAACGAAGCGCGCACAACTTTTCAAGAATCCATGACCAGTCTTGTATCACTCATTGAACAAAGGGATAATTTTGGGAGAGCAAAGTATGGGCAACCACTGATGAGCCAAGATGGGCGTAACGGGGTTGAAGATGCAAAGCAAGAGTTGGGTGATTTACTTCAATATGTGATGAAATGTAAATTATCCGGACAAGTGATCCCAGAGAAGGATGTCAACTTGTTCCTCACTGGGATTGTCGTTTTGAAAAGACTTTTATTGGAAAAGGAATAAAAAACGGTTTTTATTCCGACCACCAAGCAATAGCCAATTTCCCATCCTCCAGATTGATTTTGAATCCCTTTTCTAACAACTCAATCAAAGTCTCTGTCTTGAGTGATGCACCCTCGTAAATGTAATACATTTGACCATTCTTGGATGAAAATTCTGTCATTTCTTCGTACAAGACTTGGTACTCGGACTTTTTCTTTTCCTGTTCAAAGGCCTTGGATTTCTGTTGTAAAAGGACTTTGTCGGACTTTGGACAAATCTTGTGACAATCTGGGAGATGTTCTTGACACAAATTGTAATCCGAGCAATTGTCGCATGTTTTGAATCGTTCATAACAAGGCAAACAAACCCAGGTTCTAGGTCTGTAGACTGGTACAGGAAAAACGTGTGTTACACAATTTGTACACAAATTACAATACCCCATATTTTTGAATTCTTTTTTTTTATTCCCAACTAATTGCCAATTTTTCATCCACGATTTTCAGAATAAATCCATCCTTGACAAGTTGGGTCAAAGTCTGTAGCTCAAGTTTTGGAAATTCGAGTGTCATGTGAGACTCACCATTTTCAGAAAACGTTTTCATCAAATCGAGCAAAACTTGATACTCCGTCCTTTCTTCCAATCTTTTCCTCTCTGCTTTCACTTCCGCGGTCTTGTTTTGCAACCGACCTTTGGTATTCTTGGGTTCATGGGTAGGACAAAGAGCAGTTGCTGCACATTGTCTGCACCGACGATAAGCAGCATCGCAATCTCTGCATGCCTTGTGTTTTGGCGCATGGACAGGTATCTTTGTTATTTCTAGCATTTTTTTCGTTTGACAAAAATCACACACCTCCATCTTTGAATTCTTTTTTTTTGTTCCCAACTAATTATCAATTTTCCATTTTCGACTTTGAGAATTAATTCATCAGTCAAAACTTGTATCAAAGTCTCGTGCTTGGTCATCATCTCCGGTTGGCACACAATTTGGGACAAGCCTTTTATTTCTCTGAAAAATTTCCACCGATCAAAAATTTTCCCAATTTATTTTCCAAAAATATATTTAGTCAGTGTAAGGTGTCGACATGTCAAAGCGTCCCGAAGAGAAAGAAGACCTCGTCCCAGAGGATGATCAAGTCAAGCGCCCACGAGATCATCCAACTTTGTTAGAAGTCTTGCGCGACGAGGATGCCTCCCGGGATGAAATTGCTCAAGCAGTCTTCCGCAACCGACTTTGGAAACCCGAGTACACGACGAATCCAAAACGCTTTTACAAGAAACTGTTCATCCCCAAGGACGAAGACCTTTTGCCACAGCTGATGCGAGGACTTTGTCAGTTTGTATTCTTCAGTTTGCTCAGGTCTGTGAGCACGAGAAGGGACAAGATTGAAAAGGCGTGTCGTCGATATATACAAGAATGTCTCGATGAACTTGATCGAGATTTATTTGAGGAAGAAACCAATTGGATCTATGCCTGTGAATACGGAGGGGATGTCTCTGTGGAAGAAATGGAAAAACACTGGAAGGAATTCATTGAACCGTTCTTGGAACTTGGAGAGACGACAGTTTTGAAAGCACGTCTTGGATGGGCCATGCACCTATGTGATGCGAAGAGTGATGCTGATGTGATAAGAGAGTCGTTTCACGTGAACTCGTACAGAGACTTTGTCTATGTTTTTGATGAGCTGGAGCTAGATACTGACGAAATGACCAAAGAAGAGTTGGCACTTTACCTTGAACAAAACTTTTATCCACTCTGTTGGTCGGAAGAGATCAAAGTGAAAGTCAAGGGGTTTTGCGAGACTTTAATGAGGATGATATGAAAAGAAAATAAAACGAAAGAAATATTGTTAAGTATTACCAAAAGAGTGTTTTATTTTGGTTTTATCGACCTTTTGCAGTAAAAAGGATCAAAGTTTTTATTCAAAGGTCCTTAGTAAAATAGTTTAATAATTTCGACCAACTCTTCGTTCTCTTCGTTTTCAATTCTTTCAATCTGTTCGGTCATGTGATTATATAAAATTTCTAGTTTGTCTTCAAAATCAACATCCTTGTCCCCATCGGGATTAAATCGGATAAAAATCCATTTCCCACTGTGTATCATGTATAAGTCGTCGTAACGAATTTCTTCATCTGTTTTGTCATACGATCTATGCGCAAATTCGTCCGTTTCAATGGCCAAAATAGTGTTATTAATTAGTTTCCGGTGGTCAATTCGTCGGCGATGGTCGCATTCGCAGTTGTGTGTATAAATGGGTTTGTCGTGGACAAAGCCTTCGAATTTCGTGTTTATAAAGTTTCGGACCCGGATTTCTTTCGTGTGTTCGTAAATAACGAGGCTACGGGGATCGTCTGGGAAAACTCGTTTGAAACATGTGGTGCAGTAGCCATCGTAATATTTTCTACCGCCTCTTGAATCAGGCCAGTCAATGCAGTTGGGACAACGTTTTCCACCGCCATGACCGACACATTTATTAGTGGTATTATTTGCGCTTTTGTTGCATCCAGCAACAACACAATATCGTCCGCCGCCATGTGATATACAAACACCATCACTCACAGCACTATGTGCACATCCTACCACTTGACATCTCGGTCCTCCTCCATGTTTTTTACACGTGTTATATCCAGCAATAGATTTATTCTGACATCCCATAATACTACATGGTTTAGCGTTATGTATGTGACATTTATTGTGTGCTGTAACTTTTTTATCACAACCATCGACAGAGCAAATTATAACCACTTCTCCATGAACGCCACATTTATCCGACTTTCCCTTTGCGATTCTTGTGCAATTTTCAAATACACATTTCCTACCTCCACCATGTACAGAACACGTTTCATACCCACTTTGAGCACTGTTATCACAACCAATAAAAGCACATCTAACACCACCTCCGTGTTTCGTACATTTTCCTGATTTGGCGTCAGCAATTTGAGTATTACATTCAGGAACAGAACAGCTAACGTATCCGCCATGAAATGGACATTTATCAAATCGTCCATGCGTTGCCCTAGAACATTGATCTACACTACATCTCTTACCACCTCCATGAGTTATACATTTTCCTGTTTTTTTGTCTATAGCCGATTTATCACAACTCTCGTGAGTGCATCTTGGCCCTCCCCCATGTTTTCTACAATATTGAGGTTTTTTTGTTACTGCCGCGCTATTACAGCCATCAAACAAGCATCTTGGGCCACCTCCATGACGTATACAATATACCTTCCCTACAGCACTATTTGAACAACCTTCAATGGTACATTTGTAACCACCACCATGTTCGGAACATCTATTTCTACTCATTACAAGTTTTGTACAGCCTTCAAAAGAACAAGTCTTTTTAGCTTTTCTTTTTTTCAAAGGACCCTCCATCCTTTTTAAAAATAGAAAAAAGATAAATTACAAAACCTTTTTATTTGTTCAAAAATCAAATAAGATTACACAAAGAAGAAATAACAAAATGGTCGATACAAGTGCCACGTTCTTTTTCCAAGCATTGTCATTTATTGTGTCAATAATAAATACATGTCTCGGGGTCCTCAGTTTTCTCGGACAGCTTGTGACCTCAGCACCATTCTTGATCTTTTTGATTTTAACAAGTTCAGTCATGTATCCAATTATTACATATCAAGATACATTCATTGAACAAGCCGAATGGTTTTTGCGTTCGCAACTGTATCCATTCTATCGTGATACCCTTCGTCCCATTCTTGTATTCTTTCAAGTGATTTATGATAATCTCATTTGTTGGTTCAATGCGATACAATATTGGTTATATGGGATTGTACGTTTTGTCGTTTTTCCGGTGTTTAAGAACTGTGACATTCAACCAACGTTCAATGCAGCACTCGTATTCATCAACACGGTGATACAAGATTTTTTCATAGATTACTTTTTGGGAGAAAAGTACTTTTATGGACCTTGTGATTTTACGAATGTGACCGCGACGGGTATCAACGCTTGGCTTGAATGGGTGAAACTCTACTCGTGCACTTGTAATGATCTCTCGGATCTTCTGAAAAAGCTCCCCATTTTCCCGGGTTTTATCCCGGTCTTGGGGCTTACCTCTTGGTTTTCCTTGCAATGGGCGGATCCATTTATGTGGAAAGGCATTGAATACGCTGTCGATGGTTTCATGGAAATTCTGAATCAACTGTTGCGTCTGGCGATTCAAGGGATTCATGCCATTTACCTCCACATTGACCCGCAAGGTCCGTATGCAGAAGCGAATTTCACTCGTCCCGATTTTTACTTGGCAACGGACTATTTTGTCAACTCGACGGACAATATCATTATCAGCTATGAAAACGCCATTCAGCTCTTTTGGGACATGTACATTCCATTCCCCTTTGACTTTCATGGGTACTTTTGCTGGCTTCAAGCTTTGATATCGTTTTTACTCAAAACAGCCAATTTCATGGTCACCATGTTGATCAACATTGACAAACTGCTTCAGTACCCAATGAATTACTTTTGGTCCACGACGGCGCGCGGGTTGATTACGGAGAACCTTAATCTGGTCGGGGTGCCTTCACCTTTTGCTCCAGTGACAGTCTACTATGCACCCAACGTGACCGCTTACACCATGAGCAACTGGTATTTACCGGAAGATCAAAAGTGGATTTACCCTCTTTGGACCAATGCGTCTCTGAATCCCTTGTACCAAAAGAAACGCATGTCGCAATGCTTTTGCGAATTCTTGACCAGAACATTTTGCGACCCGACCAACAACGGGACTGCCTGCTTTCCAAACTCTCTGCTTAGTACCTTTGATTTTTGTTGTTTAACCAACAATGCAACCACCATTGTACTGGACCTGACAACATCCGTGGTAGAACTCTCATATCACACTGCGCTAGGAGGAGATGATATTGTTTTGTTTTTTACCAACCAGCCCTTTGCAAAAGCCATTGTCGATACCATGATTTCAATTGTAAAATGTCTCTTTTCGCTACTTACACTCATTCCTGAGGTGGGGGTCCCGTTGCAAAACTTTTTCACAGAAGGGATCGCTTATTGGATACGCTTCTTTTACTTTATTTCAATCGCTCTGGTAGATGTAGCGACACTTCCATTTTACAACGAGTTCTTGCCGTTGGAAAATGCAACAATTGAACAAACGGGCTACCTTTTGAACTTGTTTACATCAATCAATGACCAACTGGTAGCAGACACACCGACTTCGTTTGTGAATTCAATGTGTCTGATTTTAAACAATGGGTTCCCTATTCCGCCCGTGCCTTGTCTCAATTGTACGCCCGGTGGTTTTGTCCCAATTGCGAAAAGGTCCGCTGCCCAACGTTTGACGGATGCGTTAGGATGGTCGTCTCCCGAAAGCGCCTATCGTGTTACACCCATTTGGTATTACGGAAATTCAACTAAAATCGACTTTAGTGAAATGGGAAAGCGCATTTGGATGAACTCCCCAAAAAACAACCCAATACCAGAAGATATTAATTCTTATGTAGATGAAAAGAAGAACGAATTTCTATCCCGTTGGACCCAGACTTTGACCTGTGCTCAGTTAAAGGAGGAAGCTAGGCTGTTACAAAAGACAAAACCACACATTTATCGAAGAAGGAAAATTCAGGGCAGATATGATTGCGACAAAACGGAAAAACCTCGTAACCCGTTGGAAATTGAACCCGGTTCACCAGCTGACATTGCGTCCGGTGGTGGTTGCAAGGTAAAACGGGATTCTGACCCTTATCCGCCGCCAGTTGCAACTTGTGATGCAAACACAGAGTGTTTTGATTTGTGTTGTTTTAATCGTGCGGTAGTCAATTTGTATGCGCAGACGATGAATTTTATCGCTAGGATTTTCAATGGATTTGTCCAGTACCAAGCGTGGCGCTATCCTGGTGTCACGGCAGATTTTCCTTACTTTACCGGCGAGTCACACACTATTTTAAATACGGATTCATTTGAAACCGATCTGATCAAGGAAGTAATGTTGTTCTTTAAACTACCCATTTGTTTGTGTAATTTTCTAAACTTGGTAGTCCCTCAATCCATGCTTAATCCTAGAAACAACATTTGCTGTAGTATTCAAAAATTATCAGATTTGATATCCTCCTTGATCATGGTGATTATAAACGCAACACAAAATGTTGTCTACGGGGCGGCTGATAATTACACGTACTTCCGTGATGGTTTTTTTAAACGAGATGTGGATGTTTTGTTTGAGATTGCATATGAGTTTGTTAGTTGTGTATGTGAATTACTACAGTTTATTTTTCCAGTGAGTTACATTCCGGGATTAGGCAGCACTAATATAGATGTTTGTTGTAGCGCAAGAGTACTGATGAACACGGCAATTGAAATTGGGAGATTTGCGATTAACACTTTAATTGCTGCCGCCACATTTACAATCAACCCTGATTCGTATTGTTATTTTCGATTGGACACAACAGCTGGATGTGGGGGGACTTTGGATACAATTGGAATTGTGATCGCAATGGATGCATTATTGGATACCATTTTTACCATTCCAGACCCAAATAGTCAATGTGCACAAAACTGTCCTTTGGCTGGAAATGGTGCTGGGTTGGCGCAATGTGCTTGTGACCTGATAACTAGTTTAGTTCCAATTCGAACAGATCCTTCTCGCGGAGCCAACTGTTCTTTGTCAAATTTGAATTGTGATTTGATTGATTTGTGTTGTTTTTTTAATCAACAAGCATTGACATACAATTTACTTGGAAAATTTTCTTTTCGTGCTGTAATTGCGTTAATCCAATCTTGGGCCGGAGGGTTACCAGAGTTTTTTATCAATTATATTGCATGCGATGAAAATGCTGGCACAGTTCCTTGTGGTGGTGTTGTTAGTGCTTGTTCTTGGTCGAATACAATGAACAATACAGCCAAGTGTGGCTGTGGGACTTATACCTGTGGAAAACTTAACCCTGTTATCAAGGCATTTACTAGTACACTTTCAAAATGTTTGTGTGTGTTTTTGGGTTTACTGGATGATTATATTTCAATGGTATTTACTGCTGTCGGTGGATCATGGTCCAATTGTTTTTGTGGTACCCAACAAGCAAATGGATATTTCCAAACACTTTCTGCAGCATCTTATGCATTGTTCTCTCAAGTTGCTGGACTTTTTAGACAAATTGCATTACCTTGTTATTGGAATCCAAATGGAATATCTGAAACGTATATTGGAAATACGCCAGTATTGTGTAATGTTACAACAACACCTGGTTGTTACTGTAAATTCACAAAGATTTATGCTGTTTCCGTAAGAGACAGTTGGGTATTTTCTTTTATAAGTCCAATAGTTGAAGCTCAATGTGCTTCTGTCGGGAAATTGTTTTGTTTTTTGACGTCTATATTTTTTCTGAAACCACAATGCAATAACATTGGGCAAAGGTTCTTAGGAAGTATTGTTGTATGGTCGTCGGACATGTTGGTTCGGACGCTTGGGATTTTTGAAGGAATTGTTAGGCAATACACAGACCCTGTTCTTTCTTGTGTTGGGCCTAACCCAAGTTGCACGACTTCTGATAAAATTACGTTTCAAGGATTTAGAGCATCCAATTTTATCGGTATTATAACTTCGTTTCTTGATGGGTTTGCGGATATCTTTGTTGGTGATAGTGCCGTTGCGTGTTCTCGTGTTTGTCCAACTGGGATTATTGCGGAACATACATGTGATTGTTACAGAAGAAGCCCAAATTTTGGCGCACTAAATATTACACATGGAAGTGTTTGGGTTGAATCCACTTACTTGAGCGTGGAGAGTTGTTTAATTGCCTATCAACCAACATGGGCAGTTGGTCAAACACAATACAAAAAAGGTCTGAATGGTGTATCTGGTCAAGGAGCACAACACCCGATATGTACTGCAGTGAAAGATTATCCAACTCCAGCATCTCCTGGGTACCCAGGCATTTGTCAAAATTATTCAATGTGTCGTCCAGATAGTTTGCCCATTTGTGGATTACCGAGTGGTGCGCCTCCTTCACAAAGTTCGTCTCATGATTCAAGTCCGGTAGACGGAATATTGATTGGATTATTTCGTTTGATAAGATGTATATTACCAGAAGATGCAAAATCTGCATCCGAGTTTTACGATTTTGGTGTGTGGATGTGTTCAATTATTTGGCAATTGTATGGACCAACCGTGAGAGTTATAGTATCCATTGTGTTTGTATTCTTTTCTTTTTTTAATGGTGATATCAGGAATTGTAGTTGTTACACATCACCTGATCCAAACCAGAATAATTTATTAGTGAAATATACATTAGGACAAGGAGCAAACGCGGGTTTTTGTTATCCATGTCCAGATGCAAATGCGGGTTGTGGATTAACGGATGAACAAATAGAGGCTGTTTTAATTTTTGATGGCAGAATACCAAATTTTTCATTGTTAAACACTACAGTTATACAAACATGCGAACCTCAATGCCCTGTTTGGCAAATTAACGCAACATCTAATGCAGAAGCATTGGCTGCTTGTTATAAATACATGTCGATCAATTCTAGCCCTAGTGTGTTGTCTGGGGGTGGGCAAACTACAGCACAAATTTCGACATATTGTGATGGTACTTTTGAAGAAAATATCATTTACCAAAACTGCAATTTGATGCAAAATGTGAGTTTTACGTCAGGACAACAACAATGTTATAACGAACAAAAGTTACAATGGTTTAACGACGCATACAAACAACAATCGTGTCATATTCCATTTTGCCAAAGAAATGGATCATCAACGTTTGTTAATACTCGTCGTACAACGAGCACAGGATCAACCGAAAATGCTAATCCTGTTATACCTTGTGGTGTGTTAGGATTTTTTCTATCACTTGGAGAAGTCTTTGATGCAATATTTGACTTATTTTCTACACCTTGGTTAGCACCGCAGTACAGAAATATAATGATGAAAGAAAACAGATCCGAATTTAGACAAAGAAGTGGTGTGTATAGAACAAAAAGAACAGCCGTTTTAAATGTTCCTCATGCAATTTTGGTATCGTTGTATGGATACGACACAACAGACTGTTTTTCTGATCCAGTTGGGTGTTTATGCCGGAATTTCCATATGCCACATTATTGTACATGGGATTCGTTCTCTGGGACTGTTATACCAACACCTGGAAGAAAAATATTTGAGCCAAAATGGAACACAACCACCAAAAGAAATCTGGGTGATATTTCATTTGACAAAAATGAAGCTTACATGATGATTTCCGAACGATTTGATGGGACAACGGTCTGTGATCATACTATCCAAACAATTGCGAGTGATGGAATCATTGGGCAATCGGAAGAAGAGGCGTGGGTGAAATGCGTGGATAAACGCATTCAAAGCGAACGTTTAAGTGAAGTTTCAGGTGGGATGTTTCCACCAGATTACGCTTACAATACGAAAGGAATTGTAATGGTATATGAAAATGTTGCACAAAATTTCAAAGAGCGAATCTCAGAAAGATTGAAAACGTCGGATCGTAGACGAATGCTTTCGAAAAAACAAAAAGAAAGCGTATTCCCTGACTTTGATACACTACTCGAACAAAGGCGGAAAGATGGTGCCGAATACTTAATTCATGATCTCGGTATTCCCAAAAATTCAATCATGTTTCCAATGTACTTGGATTTGGATCAAATTTATGCTAAATATGCAACTGGTTATTATTCTTATTTGCTGACTTCTGGATTTAATAATTATCGGCATGGGATTTCTTTTTTTCCATCATTTGAAGAATCTCTCGTTTCATTACAATTTGCTGTACATGACTTAAAAGCAACATACTACAACACTGAATTTAGTCAAGTATATAGCCGTGTTTGGAATATTGTCAATCTTGCGAGTGAATCGTTTTTTGAAATTAAGGAAAGGGGATTTGTTAACACAATCACCGACTTGAAAAAGAGATTTGATGACCATATTAACCATATTCATAAACGAAGCGAAGAAAAAAGGGAAAAAACGTTGCAAAAATGGAGACATACACCGTTGTATCAGTGGTGGTACGCAGAGTCCCCACCGGAGACTAGGTTGGATAAGACAACCTTTTTCAAGCATATCTCCAATGTGATGGCCTATCGTCGAGCCCAGCGCGAGTCTCAGCCCAGTGTGGTCAAACAATTTAAATCCCGATTTGTACCCCAGTGGACCGAGGAGCAGCTTCAGAATTGGCGCAAGGCTGGAAACGTGTTTCGAACACTTCGTTCCTACATTTATCCCAGTGAGTACACAGACTCGGCACTAGTTGAGAGAGGGAATGAACGATTCTTGGTAGATGGAGATTGTCAACTGTTCAATGCTTTGGCCAATTACTCTATCAATCTTTTTACCCCTTGTTTGGCCCAACAAGTGCGCAACACCCGAGCCCTGCAGGGTGGCAGACTAGAATACTACGTGAATAACGTGGTGCCATATTACAGAGGCAACTACGAGCGCAAGTCGATAACTAGGCATTTGAAAATGGATGAGAATATGACTTATTGGAAGAGATGGAAAACAATTGATCAGCCACTAAAGGTGGTCAGGAAAAGAGTGGATCATCGAGTTTACAAACGAGCCATTGCCAGTTATAACACAGGTCCGGCAGGGTTCAATTTGTACGATTGGGCTGTGGCAGTGTTAGAAACTTGGTTCAACTTTTTGTTTACGCAAGACTTGAACACTTGGATAGACGATGCCAAGGCCTGGATATCCAATCCAAACACAGACTATGCGGATTTCTTAGCACAAAATGTTGGTCTTAGCTATTGGGCCCTCTTTATGATCCGATGTAACATACCCGAGAATACAAATTGTGTTGGCGGTATTGGACTTGGCCCAGCCATTCTTTGGGTCGGGTTGGGGCTCATTGGATTGGCCATTGTAAGCGCATTCGTTTTACCGGTGATTGCGCAAGTCTTGGCCGTTCTCCCAGTCACTATTATTAGTATTATTATCATTTTCACAATTGGATTACATTATTCGCCTCGGTGTGCGGTCTTGGGTATTTCTCCGACAATCTTTTCGTTTGTGCTTCCGGAATGTTTGATGGATCAAATTATCCAAATTTTGGATGATTTGATTACCAATTGTTACTCACCAAAGTACCTACCTTCGTGTATGATAGCGGGTGATCTTTGTCCAGTTGATCCAAATCAGTATATCGATTGGCTTAATTGTCAAGTTGTGGGTGTGTCGGATGGTATTCAAAATGTGTTATTTCTTGGGTCAATTACACTTGGGCAGCCTTTTATGAACGTGTTTCTGTACGTGTCACAGACTACATTTGGGCATTGGATGCCAGGATTACAAGAGTATATGCAAACGACTTTGGATGGATTCAAGTACGCGGGACCAAGCCAGAATTGTCGCCAGTGGTGGTGTTTTGGGCTCACTTTCCCTGCCATTGCATTACCTCTGTTTTTGATTATTTTGGGTGTTCTCGTTTTGGGATTTATTGTGCCATTTGTGTTTGCTCTCCTTTTGACCACGTATTCATTCTGGGCGACCAGTCCAGCTGCCATTATTTTACCAGGGAGTGACGAAGCCCAAGCCCCGGATTTTCCTGAACCTCAGGAACAAGAACAGGAAGAAAATTTGGATCCAGTGGATAAGGCAAAGTTGGATAATATGCAGTGTGATATTGAAAATGCAAGGGCCTTTTTGAGGAATTACCAAGAATAAAAATAAAAATTGAAAAAATTTTTAAAAAAATGTCAGTGGTTGAGTATTTTGAACCACCACCGGGGTTAGTTACCCAAATGTATTATGCTTTAACGAGTAAACATTTTCCTTTTTACTTTGTGATTAAAACACCGTATGTTCTCTTGCTTTTACTCGCTGGTTATGTGACGGAAGAAACATATCAAGTGATCTTTTTTTGGGTTTCTATGGCTGTAGCGTTTTGGAAAACATGTGAATTCTTGTTTGGATTTCCCGTTTTTCTGATTATTGTTTTAATATTGCGATTGTGCGGATTAGTGTTGTCTGAATTTGCGTTACGTATAATACTTGCTTTATCCACTGTATTTGCGACAATTACAGTATTTTATTTGGCATATCACGAAAAATGAAAATTCTCTTTTATTTTCCTTTCACAATTCTGACTACCTCCTCTGGTATCTCTGTACACAACTGCATTTTAATCATCGAGATATATTTTCTTTTCCTTCTATTGTATTCACTCGGTAAAACAGACTTATCAGTTACTCTTAGCTCAGACTCTGTCACAACCATGTACTCGTCTGATACCGAAAAAAGCGACCCAAATTCATTCCCACTGATATGAAAGTATTCAAAACAAACATTCCCATCTTGAATGGTGGTTTGATAAAAGTTCCCGTTCACATCAAATGTGGTGCGATATTTCCCGTTATTATACAAAATAGAAACTAACTTTCCGTTTAACCACGAAAATAACACACCACAGACCGTTTTATAATTCCACATCAAAACCTTATTAAACTTTTATAAATACAAGAATAAAAAATTATTTTTATCAAAAAAATAAAACTTCTGTTGGAAAAAAATGAGCAACGAAGATTATCAAGCTGAGTTAAAACAAAGAGACCGGCTGAGTCGTCTCGGTGGTATTCCACCCGCCAATGGAACGCAAATGATGAGTGGATTCTCTGTATTTTCTGTTTTTTTAATTGTGGCAAGTTGCGTTGTTATTGCCATTGGCATATTCTTTTTTGTGATCAACTCCCGAAATCAGACAAATAATTACGGGAATTTTACAAAAGGTGATAAAGGAGACAAAGGTGACCAAGGACCACGTGGTGTTCAGGGAGAAAAGGGAGATAAAGGTGAGCCAGGTGACCAGGGTGACCAAGGTGTTCCTGGAGAACAAGGTCCGCCTGGCATGTGTAGTAATACCAATCCTTTTTGCCAGAAGGGTGATCCGGGTATTCAAGGTCCTCCGGGATTGAATGGCACACAAGGGCCCATTGGGTTAACTGGTGATCGAGGTCTACCTGGGCCAGAGGGTGCACCTGGAAGGGATGGTATTAACGGAACCAATGGGGTGGACGGTAGAAATGGAACAGATGGTGCTCAGGGAGACCCAGGCGTTTGTGATTGTTTAAATTTAACCTATGCTAATTTTGCAACTGTCAATGTGTCATCTCAATTGTACATTCCTACAAACTCTACGTTTTTACTGGAAGGCACCCTAGATTGTCAAGGGCTGGGATCCATTGGATCGTCTTGTCTGGATGCTCTTAGTTGTGCTACAAATTTCAGCACGTGTGATTTGGAAGCGAATTCGTTGTTAATTAAAAATTGGGGGTTGGACAATAGTCTGTACTTTAGTAAGACCAATGTGACGTTTACGCAAAGGTTTCCGTATGCATCTCTGTTTGTGTATTTTGGTGATTATACAAGTTTGAATAATAGATTAAGTTATTTTGGTGTGTATGCGACGACCACAGAGATCATAGCTTCTGGTAATTTAAACTTAAAAACCACAGCTGGGCCAATTTTGATTCAGGCTCCATTTGGATCAGCAAACTTTGATATTTTTATAACATCCTTAGCTGGAAGTGTAATTGTAACATCTGCTGATACAATGACTTTTACAAACAATCAAGGAGTTATAGCTTTTACAGCAGGTAATGCTGGTATGACAATGGCAAATATTGGACAGATTACTACAACAGCACAACAGTTTGTTTCTATCCAAACTCCTTTATTTACTGCATCTTATTTTGACGGAACAACACATACTTGGTTCTCGACTAATGTGAATCATTCGTACATGTGTCCATTATTAAATTTAACTGCTTTGGCTCCATTAGAACAAGATCCATCTAAAGATATGACTCAAATTGGTCCTAATGCTGATTTTATTCTTGGAGATAATGTGACGTTTGGTAGCACAGCAAGTGATGGACTTGTTCCTGTGTACGGTGGGTTTACGTTGTATTGCAACAGAATTATTCGAGGTTTTAATGGGGGGATGGTAACTATAACAGCAGCTATAACAGAAACACTAAACATTCCTGGGCGAATAACTAATGCGGCTACATCAACATCTCCGTTACAAATTAGTGATCCACAGGGATTAGATTTACAAAGTACGCCCATTTTTAATAGCGAAGGCGGTGGGGTTAATTTCACAGACACAACGGGTGTGTATATCACAAACGGACAAAATGTCAACACATCTACTAGTTTCTTGGCTGTCAACCAAATTACTAGTGTTCGTCCTACCACAGACACACTCTTTATCACCGCCCCGACTGTTTTTGTGACCGGGGCTATTCACGCAACTGGAAACATTAGTTCTGACAGTTCTTGTTGCACGTCTGATATTAGAGTGAAACAAAACTTGCGCCCAGTGTTGCCCAAGGAGGATTTGGAGACGGTCTTGGCATTTCCCCGGCGCGTGTCGTTTCAATACACGGATGACTACAAGGCGACCAATTCTTATCTGTCGCGGAATTTGACATATAATGGGTTTGTGGCACAGGAAATGGAGCAAGCTGGGTTTCATACCATGGTCAATAAGGCTTGGTACCCAGTGGAATTAAAAAAGAGCGGAACGGTGATTAACGAGTTGATGAGCTTGGATATGGTGCAGGCTATACCACATTTGATTGGAGCTGTACAAGCACTCTATGAAGAACAGATTAAGATGAAGGAATTGATTAGGAAACAAGGAAAGTTGATAAAGAAATTACAAAAGAAAAAGATCAATAAAACAAGTTAATTTTAACTTTCCTTTGAATAAAGCTTTTTCATGGAAGAACAAAATAAGTTAAAGCTCTTTTTACAAAGACTGGAAGAAAACGAAAAACCAGCTCTTATTGATTATTTTAAAAAATATGTTGGCAAAGATGTCCTAACAATAATTTTACATTTTTTTGATAATATTAATAACAACAAGTTTATAATGCGCGATTTAGCTGTCTTGCATCAGTTGATACCTGATAAGAAAGAAAATCGCATTATTGTAAACAAAATTTATGAAATGTGGAAGTTTGTGTTTTACTCAATGCCAGAAGGTATTATTAATGAATATACTGATTTAAACGGTGTTGTCACACCAAGTACAATTCAGTTAATACATGAAAAATCAAAAGACACTGACAAAAGAAAGTTTTGGAAACGCTTAGTCGAGTGGATTGTTCGTACAGAAACACGAAAAGTAACACCGTTTGGATTGGAAGATGGAACCAAAATATTGTTTCTCAAGGATAATTTTGTGTACTGCTTGCAACGCGATCCGGAAACAAATGTAGATTGTATTATAAAGCAATCAAAAGGAAATGAAAGCGATATTATAAAGTCCAAAACATTCAAAATTACACGCAATACTTATGTATTATATAACTCAATGTTTATCTTTGTATGTGATAAAAAAAAGACTGATGTTGCTGTATTTTATGTGAGCAATTTAAAAAGAGTTCTTATACCAGAAGCGGTTAAAACAAAAGGTTACCGATTCGGTGCTTTTTTTACATCAGCTAGCTATTCTGGTTTATTGTGTGAATACCAGAAAGAAGCTGGTGACTATTCTATTTTGTATTATGATGTCTTGTCTGGAGCAAAAAGAATCGTATATGCGCCAGGGTATGTTTTGAATCCTTTTTCAGATGCATTATCCGGTACATATGGCATCCGTATTCTTGAAACTGATAATTTAGGGGGTATTTTATTAGGAGGAATCACCACCTTTACATTTGATAGTAAATATATTTATTATCGCAATGGCAAATCATCACGTTTGTTGAAACATTCAGAGTTAAGCGATATAAAATTTGCGTTATCCAAAAATGGAAAATGTATTGTTATGTTTGAAGGCAGTACCAAAAAAGTTAAATTTACATACTTTCCTATTGATGATGATGGAAATATTGTTTGGGAAAATGTTACAGAATATTCAGATATTACAAACACGTTCAACAGAATTGGAACCAATAACATGGAATTACAATATGGCCGACATCAATATAAATTACTAATTGCGCCATCCGGGGAATATGTTGTATATAAAACACGCGATGTTATCATGTTTATCAGTTTTAAAACTAGACAATTTAAAATGCGTGATATGGCATTTGGAGATGTAAAATTTGTCAACGAAGTTGATGACGATGATTTGCTTCTTTTTAACAATAATATTTTATTTCCAAATCCATTCATTGAACTGGTTTCAGGACAAATAAACGAACAATTTTAAGTTTTATTTTTGTACCAATTCTTTTTTACCACACGGTTCACACACTTTCATCCCCTTTAATCTATGCGTGGCGCTTGTCTTTTCACAAATCTGGCATTCAATAAACATCCCTTTCCGGTCACCCACTTTCTTCAAGTCACTAAAAAGCCTTTCCATTTCACTTTTCTCAGTCTCGTCCAAGGTAAAATAAGGTCTTGACAAAAGGTCCCGCAACCTGTTTTGTATACTCATAAACGCCTTGTACTTTAACGATTCGATCAGTTTTAAACTATAAAATCGATTTACTATTCGATTTGCCTTTTCCAATTTTACGTCCACGAGAGACTTGGTCGAATACAAAGTCGCACCATAATCGTTGGTGTTGATTCGATATTCAAAAAAGTTCACCAACGGGTCGTTCTCCTTGTACAAACTTGGGATGAGGTCCATACAAATTCTTTTTAAGGGACTTAACAATTTCCGGTTCACCAATTGGGTTGGAAGCCAGTCGTTTGTAATGGACAATTCCGTTTCGTTCATTCCAAAAAAACGGTTAAATGTATTCAGCATAAATCGAGCAAGCAACGGGGTGATCAATTCTCCAGAAAAGGAAATGCTAGCTATTTTGTTCTTCATTGTTTGAACTTTAGCAACAATCCGATTTGAAAGAACAAGTACCCTTTCTTGTTCATCTCTTTGATCAAATTCGTACAAGGCTTTACCTGGAGTGATATTCACGTTTCGTCCATAAAATGTAACAATGTCATCAGAAACGTAGCCACCAATGTACAAAAAGAGATTGAAACGGTCCTCATCCCGGAATTTCAAATTCCTTCTCCCAGGGACAATTGTAGGAAATGTAATTGCCTGGCCAAAAATAAACCTTGTCTGAAATGTGTAATCTGGTGTTTTCAAAATCCAATAAATATGATCTTCCTCAGGTTTAAAGTTTTCTTTAAACGGTGTATCCACATAAAGATCAAATCCTTTGAACAGTCTTGCAACCTCAAAATACAAGACTTTCGGAAAGTCGTTTTCCTCCTCTTCATCCTCTTTGTAGTTGACGGGAATGATCACTTCAAATACCAAGTCTTTTGACTCAACCGGGAACTTATTGGATTCCTTTCTTATTCTAACTTTCTGACCCTCGACAACAACAATGGTGTCTGTGTGTTTTGGGAGCTTGGGTAATTTTCCGGTCCAACGTTGGTACCCAGTTGGGTACAAAATTGGTCGCATGGTTTTTTTTCCAAAAGAATTGAAAAATAAAAACACAAGTAACTTTAAAACTTTGTTTCATTCAAAAATACTTTCTTGCTCCTTCAATAAACTTAAAAAACCTTGTCCAAAATTTCTCATCCTTAATATCAGGACCTTGCACCTCCCCTAGATAAGTCACAATCCACGGTCTGATCAACTCCTTTGCTTCAGCTTCAGTCAACTGAAAATACTTGACCATATTCTCAAACTGGACAAAGTGCAGTTCTGGATTGGACAAAAGTTGGGCACAAAACGTTTTCAAAAACTGGATACCAGCCTTTTTAATCTCTGGATCAATTCCTTTTTCCGGGACTGGGACAAGAACTGGTTCCATTTTCAATGGCTCTTCCTTCTGTTGAATGACAACAAACGCTTTCAAATCTTTATATGACATCATATTCAACACCTCAAATATAAAAATTTTATTTTAATTTTTTAGAAAATAGGTGTTGAGATGGAAAAGTACTTTATTTCACCAGAACAACTTCGGTCGCTTTCTTTTAAACTCGCATCGCAAATACAGACACCGCCTGACTTTCTTGTTGCTTTGTGGAGAGGCGGAGCTCCGATTGGTATGTATGTTCATGAATTCTTGAAGAAAAAGTTCCAGGATGCCAAGATTGATCACATTGCCATTCGGACTAGCAGATACACTGGAATTGGAGAAGCAAAAGAAGAAGTTCATGTTGACAATCTCGGGTATATTTTTAACCATATCACACCAGGAAAAAGTGTGCTGATCGTGGACGATGTCTGGGACGCTGGAACGACTATGAATACAATCTTATCAAAACTGTGCGTGCTGAAAGCGGAAGTAAAAGTAGCGGTTGTCTTTTATAAACCAAAAAGTAATAAATTCAACCGCGGTCCCGATTTTTGTGTCGAGGAGACAAATCAATGGTTGGTGTTTCCGCATGAATTGGAAGGTCTATCAACAGAAGAAATTGCGAATTATTACGGGAAAGAAGTGGTCGAATTATTAAAATAAAAAATTAATGGAAGAAGAGGGTGGTATCGGAAGGAAAGTTGAAGTAAAATCACCCACTGGTGTCACCTATGGGAACCTCTACCTTGATTTCAGAAAGACAGAATCTTTTGACAAATTCAAAAACTCAATTGCGCATACCTATGGAATACCGAATAAAAATTTGGTGTTGGTTGGGTTAAGTAAAATTGGACAACTGGAAGAAATGGGTCCAGACAATTTTACAAGTCTAATGCTTGCCAACTCTTTTGTCATTTGCTATACAACGCTCACAATCAAAGATTTGGGCGATTCTGTAGTCAACTACTTTGATCGGGACTTGGTGATAAATCGGTTTAATAATATCGATTTGGACTGTTACGACTTTGAAAACAAGTGGACAGAAGGAGATAAAACATCCTTATCCAACGAAAATGACAATAACTCTTCCTCTTTGAAAAACATACTTGTCGTTGTCTTAAAAACACCAGGGAACGAATACACAAAGGAGGTCTATGTTCAAAAGAATTTACCAGACTTGTATCAAATATTGGTTCACATTGGGTCAAAAGCGTTTGAAATGGACTTGAAAGAAGTAAGATTGGTCAAGGACACTGCCTTTTTAGAGGAGTTGACAAAAGAGAATGTACAAGGGTATTTAACAAGAAATCGAACAATCTTTGTCCATTCGAGAAAGAGTTTTAATAATAATTAAGAATAAAAGATTACAAAAAACACACACACCCGTGTAACTATAAAAATTCCCTTGGGAATGTTCAAAGACTACTACCTTCCAACACTCCCTTGGTATTGGCTTTTACAAGTCCTTTGGATTGTGTATGCAATAGCAGTGCCTTGCTTCATAGTCCTAATCCTTGACATTTACATTCCAGACACATTGTTCACTCCCAATCTCCCATATGGAACCTACTTTAGTATGCGTTACACCAGTTTTTGGTGGGTCTGCATGTTCATGGCTGGATTCAAATTGTTAATGCCTGTGATGGGACCTTTGGCCACACTTTGGCGAAAGAATAGAGGATGTTCCATTATGTGGATTGTATTTATTTTTTGTTTGTTTGCAGTCGGATTGTTTGTCTTTGTTGGTCTAAGTACTTTTTACGGGACATGTAACCGGAATGGACAAGTGAATAATCCTTGTAATAGTATCGATTGGTGTTGTGTACCAGAAATTTATAGTAATCCCGAGAATGCATGCCCGCAAGGCAACTATCCTTGTGAATGCCCTGCCAATATTGTCAATGTGGTGGATTGCCCAGTTTATCCACAAACCATTGCCGGATTGGCCGCCAATTCTTTATTTCTTTGGGTCTACTTTGTACAACTCTTTTTTACCATTGCGGATGGCGTTTTGGTTGCTTTTTACATGTACAAGTTATTTGAAATTCATGTGTTTCCGGAAAAGGTTAAAAGAGTAGATAAAGATCAATAAAAATAACCCCAAAAGGGTCTTAAATTTAAAACCAATATTAATGCATCATGAGACCGGTCCCGTCATTTTGGCCATTGTTGGTTCCCGAACCTTTACTGGTTCCATTGACCAAGACGTGAGTGACTTTATTCTCAAATACGGGAAACCATCCTTGATTGTTTCTGGTGGCGCCCGTGGGGTCGACACTTTGGCCAAACTTTTCGCCAAGAAACATCAAATTCCTTTCAAAGAACTTTTACCAGACTGGAAAAAGAATGGGAAAAGGGCTGGATTGCTTCGGAACACGGATATTGTCAAGGCGTGTACCCATATGATTGCTTTCCCTGATAAAAATGGTGGGAAAGGGACCAGAGACTCAATTAGGAAAGCAAAAGAGCTCAAGAAAGTGATTAAAGTGATTGAGTTTTAAAATGGAAAAGGGTTTAGAGACTTTATCCAAGGAAATTGATAAACTTTGTCCCGAGTTGAGTGAAGAGGAATGGATACGTGTTGTCAACTACCCGCATGAAATAAACGATTACAAAAAAGACGTTCCGAAACAATGTGATTTGTTTCAAAATAAATAAAAGCTCTCTGCGGGAATCGAACCCGCGACCCCACGATTAAAAGTCGCGTGCTCTACCAACTGAGCTAAGGGAGCCAATTTTGGGGCCCAGGAATCGAACCTGGATTGACAGGACCACAACCTGACGTAATGAACCATTATACCAACCCCAAATCTGAATTCTGGAACCTGGGATTTGAACCCAGACTTCCAGTAAAAAAACCTACTGCCAGAAATGTATCTATCATTTCTGGGTTTTTTGTGCATGCCGAGGTGAAAACGTATTTCAAAAACCTCCTGGTATTTAATTTGTTGGGTGTTTTTGATTGGGTATATAACCAGTAGGAAAAAACACCACTATCCGATACCGGGAATCGAACCCGGGGTGCCTGGGTGAAAACCAAGAGGGTTACCTACTACCCCATATCGGAGAATAAAGTATTACAAGGAATCAACCCTTATAACGCATTCTTATTTTAGTAAGCAATACACACGGCAAAATGTTATAAGTTTTTTGTTCGTGAGTTAAAAACTTGTAATACTTGAAATGACAAGGGCAGGATTCGAACCTGCGAACCACGAAGGAAAAGATCTTAAGTCTCCCGCATTTGACCAAACTTTGCTACCTTGCCGAAAAAACTTTCAGTGTTTTGGGTAACCCCTTTTCGTTTATAAAATATTAAAATTTTTAAATTTTTGAATTCGACCTCGAGCGATTTTTGAATCCAATTAAAAATTATTCGTTTATTTCCTTTTCACAAAGCCACACACTAGGCTTTTCTTTCGTAAGTATTAACCTTTTTGCAATCATAATACGAACATCTTTGCTAATTGGGAACACGCGACGGCGACAAATTAGAAACCAAGTCTTTAAAGCTCTTTCAAACTTGGACTTTGTTTTCTTGTAAATGTTGACACAATATTCTGAATGAAACAGATCGATCTGTCTTTGTAAAATCAAGTCTTCCGAAATTGCCTTTCCGTATACATAGAGTTCATCTGTTGTTTTCGGGTTAATAAGATGCCTTTCAATTGTAACAGCATGTTTGGTCTTTACAAGCCATTTTGCACCTTCTACCGGGCAATTGTGTTGATAAAACATATCAGCTAACTTGTACATGGCGTGAAAATGCATTTGAGACGCGGCTTTATGCAAATAGACAAAAGCTTGTAAGGGATCCTTTTGCTTCAGTACACCAAACATTTCAAACTGCGACTCTGCATCACCCGTTTCCGCGTCTCTCGAAAGAAATTGCTCAAACTTGTCCCGAATGTGATTAAAAACCATATCACGAAGCATGTAATTTCCATTCAAATACTCTTCCTTCTTTATCTTCCCTTGATACACATACTTGGGCGAATACTTCATGTCCGCTGTAAACATACATCCACCACGGGAATGCAAATAAGTTAGTATCTGGTGTGCCATTGGGACATTTCGTCTTCTGGCATCCAATATGGCTTCTTGGGCTAGCTCATACTTTTCCTCCTTTTGGTACTGAAGAAATGCACGTACACCTTCGTCCGTACCACACCACATGATTTAATTCTTTTTTCTTTTAAAAAATAATAATGGATGGGGTGGTCGGAACAAAACTGGGTGCCAAGTTGGTACAAGACTGGGACAAGGGGGTTGACCAGGTTTCGCACAAGGAATTGGTGGAGTTTTTGTTAGAGGAGAGCCCAAGAGAGATTGTATTTTTTGAAATAAAATAAAATGGAAAAGGAGGAGTTATGTTTTTGTTTACCGGATGATATTCGATTGTTGTTTACTTTAGGTAACAATACATGTGGTGGTTGTCACAAATATGTAAAGAGCGGCACTGTAGTGAATGTATTTGTTTTGTATTACGGGTGTAATTGCAGAAAGTCTGTAATTCATTTTCGCCAGTTTCCTTTTCATAAAAAGTGTGTACAACATTTGGATTTTGACGTTGGTGATAAGAAAGGAATGTGGTTCATGTTAGAATATGGGAAAATGACTGCAGAACAAGGTGATAGACATGCCAAAGTGTATTGGAAAAGACATGAAATGAAAATGACACAATGTCCTAGTTGCGGAAAAAGAGAAGGTCTTAAAAAATGTAAACAATGTCTTTGTGTCAAATATTGTAATGAAGAATGTCAAAAGAACGATTGGTGGATTCACAAAAAGGATTGCAGGAAACCAAAAGAATAAAACATTTATTTCATGACTTTGGTACCACAAACACCACAAAACTTGTCAATTTTTGAGGACCCACAGTTGGTACAAAATTTGATTGTTGTCTTATCCAACGCAGGCTGTCCCCAATACTTGTCATGTTCTTCCCAGGACATGTTTCTTTTCCAATCTTTGAACTGGCAATCGCAAGGAAAAGGTTTAAAACAGACACCACACTCCATCCAATACTGATCTTGTTCGTTTGCCCTAGAAGCTAACCAAATGGTACGAAGTTCTTGATCTGATTTTTCGCCACGAAATTCCAAACTGGATTTCTTCGCCAGTTTTTTCACACCATCCATATTTTTATATAATTATCATGAGTGTGGCAATTGGTACGTGCAAGGAGTGTGGTAACACCAGGGACTTTACTATTGAATCCATCCTTTACCGGATCAACAACGGACAGCGATTCTCTTATATCTGTAGTTGCTGTTCTGGAAAACCATCCTGTTGTTTATGCGATGACGACGACTCGGCGCTCTACAAGTGCATAGTGTGTAAAAAGAAGGATAAGAGGATTTGCGAAAAGTGTAACGACCAAACCAACCACTCTGAGCCCTGGAAGTGTGTTGAATGCAGGAAAACAAAGAGCGACAAGGCTTTGTTTATCGAAGCATGCGTCAAGTACCACACTTTGCGACATGGAATGGAAAAGGCTGTGGATGATTTAAAACACGATAAGGATAAAATTCAGAGATATGAAAAGGAGATTGAGCGGATGAGAACAAAGGTGCAAGCGAATGAGGAAAAGCTGGAACAAGGAAAGAGAGATTGTGAAAAATATGAGAATGAGACTTTTGTAACTTTTAAGAAAATAAAGAAATGAACAAAGGGTTTGTAATTGTGGTTTTGCTAAGTGTATCAGCCTTTCTTTCTTTTGAATTTCTATCGTGGTCGTTTCGACTTCCTGGAGATTACATTGGTGCCGGTGCTATAACATGTGTTGCGTTGGTTTATACATGTATTTTTATGGCCTTGAACGATGTTTATAAAAACGATGAACAGAAACTTCGTGAACAAGCTTTGAGAATACTTGCTGATGAAGAAGAAAAAGAACGGATAAAAAGAAGGGAACTGTACTTGCGATCAGTTGAGCGACAAAAAGCAGTCCGAGAGAGGAAAATTCAGAAATTGATGGAAAAATTAAGAAAATAAAGAAATAATGGGTCTTGCGCCAATTTTGGATATAAAAGAAGATCAAATTTTGGTCACTTTTCCGGATAAGAACCCAGTATGATCCTAGTCGGATTTTCCGGTTATCATACCCCTGGTCCCAACTTTATGTACAAAGGGTTCCAATTAAAACAAGGAGATAAGTTTCAAATTGACACCCATCGCGATATGCTGATAACGTCAGATTGTCGCGTTGCTGTACAATCCGTTTATGGCCACTTAGCGGACTTCTTGACACCTGAATTGAAAAACGGTATGGTATGTAAAAAGGCATTTTTGAGTTACGAATTCAACGGCAATCTTGTTCTTCGTAATGATAATGGAAGAACGATATGGCATTCGAATACCGAAAACAAGGGATTTTATAAAATTGCCGTGAAAAATAATAAATTTATTTTTTCGTAAAGATGGTCGCTGTTCCAATTGTCACTTGTTCAAACAAACACATTTGGGTCACTCTACTGGGACACCCGACTGTCCAAGTCGAGCGCAGATACAATTCAGATGTGTTTGACCACGTTTACATTGCTCAGACAATCAATGATGACAGAGTTTTAGTAATGGATACAAAAACAAACAAAGTCTGGAAATTTGAAATTTCATTCAACAATGTCGCAACGTGTGTTCCCACAAGTAGTTCGACCCATCGAATAATTGTTTTTTCTTATTACATTGATCTTGGTGTCGCACAAGTCAAAGACTGGGCCAAGAACTTTAATTGGCGAATTATTTTTTATGGGATCATTCTGTTGTTGTTACTTTGGACACCGTTTGCAGTATTTTCGGGACACACCCGACAAAACCACTTGTATCGAGGCTTTGAACTCCGTGAGGGCCAGATTTTTCACATTGACGATGACTACAGATTAAAAATCGACACACAATATTGTTACGTTGGTCTTTACTATTATGGTGTCTCTGTTCCTTTGACCAAACCAATTGAAGGTGGGTGTACCAGTCCGAGATTTGTTTTTCAAGAAGATGGGAACCTGGTCTTGTATGCGGAAACGAAACCAATTTGGGCCAGTGGTGTAATCAATACTTATATTTCAAGATGTGTAAGGGCTAGTGTGGATACAATCAATAAAAAGTTTATGTATCATTTTTAAAACTTTTTATTTCCTGAGCCAGTTCCACTGGAGGACAAACTGAATCATCTCAATGGATGTGTACTTTTGTACCCCGACAATCTCCCAAAAGTCACCCCAATTGGTATGGGTCCAGCACTTTTGTGATACACGACACATACCAGACTCGTAAATTTCGTCAACAAAGGCACACGCATAAACGTAATACCAATATTTTAGCACAACCATATAATTCTTCAAAAAGCTTTGTGCTCTCTCTTCTACCCGAATGAGAAATTCTTCCTTTTCCGAGTCCGGAAACTTGTAATATAAATTATTGTCAAATTGTTCTGTCAAAGGACTATTCCCATATTGTTTGATTAGGTTTTTTGTGGATTCGCATGAATACACAAAGGCAATATGTTGCATAATCTTGTTTGAAATTCTGGGGCTGTATTCAATACCAATGTCTTTATCAATTTTGTCGTTAATAGGCGGACAGTTTCGAAAATAAATGAGACTAGGTAGAAGCGTGTCTTCGGGTTTGCGTGGTAAAATAATGGGAACATGTCGGTATTCCACTTGGTCAAGTTCTTTTGCCATTCTTTCATAAGTGACTCTAACTGGGATGATGCTATCCCCGTTGAAACCCGTCGCGGAGCGACCTGAATCACGTCCAGTACCCAATTCTTCGAACCCGTCCGGGTTCTTCGGTTCTTCGAAACATGAGAAAAATCCCGTTTCCATAAACAAATCTTCTACTGAAGGGGCAGTGTCGGTGGGAAACAAGCGATGATAATTATTTAATAACCTGTAGTCGCCAAATATAGAATCAAACTCCCTTTTTAAGTTCTCAGTCATGTGACTTTTGTCAAACTGGGCGCGAATGTAGGTGACAAGAGAGTACAAGTCCGCGCGATGGTCGGGTCGCGAGTTGATATTCAAGGATGGCGTATTCCACTCTTGTTCTAACACTTTAAAATTATCAAACATGTAACCACCAATACAGGCAAAGTCAAAGTCACCAATCAGAGCAATGACGCCAATGTCGGGAATGGTAAAGGATTTATCGTAAATTCGATAAACCGAGTCTTCTCCCGGAAGCTCCGCGGGAGCGGGAGAATTTGTTTCTTTGGTATCACGGGTTGTATTTACGAATATATTATCATCCTTTAGGTCATTGTGTCTAAAGTTGTTCCATTTGGTAAAAATAACACCCAACGTGTAACAAATTTGAAACAACAGGACTTTTAAATGGAGATCAAACGTTTCCCTATCACGGATCGAATACAAGTAATTCCTCATATTTCCTCCGTTACATTTCTCCATAAAAAAGATCGCGCTCTGGCTCATTTCCTCGTCCTTTTCCTTTTGTTCCGGGAGCGCGCCATTGACAATGGAATGAGATCCAATGGGACAGATAATGTGGGGTGAAATGTGTGTCTCAACCAAGTACTTCCAGAGAAATTTGAGTAATCTCGGTTCGACATGTTCAGAACGAAAGAGTGTGTTTCTCACGTCGCCAATCATATAACTAAGACATCCGCTAATCTTTGCGACCACGCCTGTACTATCACCATCCACGTTTTTCATATCCTTGACATGTCCGTATTCACCGTTTCCAATAATGTCCTTGTGCATGAGTAGATAAAAGGGATCTTGTAAAAATTCGTCCAATGATTTTGTCCGTTTGTCAATCGGGTCGTGGAATAAATTTTTGTCATTTTCGATACTCCGTTTTAATTTAATTCGTTCCTTTATTGTAGGGTTGCCCTCTCTCATTTTTTATGGATAGGTTTAGTATCGACATTTGGACCAGTGTGGCCAAGTTTTTTAAACGCTTTTTCGATGGAAGAGCTCTCTTGTGGTTATGCCATAGTTCGCGGGTCGGTATCCTAAATTGTTACCCTTTTTGGACCAAGGCATTTCCAGCACTTGTGCCAGTCTTTTTAGATGTGCGAACGCAGAAGAAGGAGCACTTTGGGCCGTTTTGTATGTACGTGAAGGGAGAGAGATTTAGAAACAAGATTAGAAGGGAGAACATGTTTGCTATGAAGCGAATGAAAACAATTAAGGAGCGGATCAAGGAACAAAAACGGTTATTAAAGAACGAAGAGGATCATTATGAGGCAAACGAAGACGTGCTCAAGTTTGAAAACGTTTTTGATATCCATAGTAGGATGAAACTGAACACAGGGGAAGTGAAGAAAATATTAAAACGTGGGTTAAAGAAGTGATAAAATTTCATTGATCAAGTCTTGATTAAATTCGCGATAAATTCTTCTCTTGTTTGGAACTTTCAAAAATCGCTCCAGAAGTTCTTCTGCATCCTTTGGGTGGTTAGAGATGATACTCATACATTGATTGTTGTGGTGTACAATTTCAGTCCAGTTAATTTCTTGGTATTTTGTAAAGTCAATCTCATTTTTGGTCCGGTCAATGACCCAACTGAGGAACAAATACCGAACAAGATTTATATTAAAAGGTACGTTTCTAACTTTGAAAATGTGTTCAAGTAACTTCTTCAACTCCAAGTCAATGGCAAGTTGTTGTTTTAGTTTGTTGTTAAAATTCCGCCTTGCGCACGTAATGGGCAAAGATATGTACAAGAGCTTTTCTACGAATCCAATTTTTTCCATTAGAGGAAACAAAATTATAATACCACTTATTTGAAAATATTTTATTGATTTTGGAAAAATGACACGCCAAAACAAAAATGGATTTCGCCCAAGGGTGCCAAATTCATCATCAAATGTTTTGAGTTCATTTATATTGTATTCTATTTTGGCAGTTGTTACTGGCTTATCAATTGCGAGTTTTACATTGATTTTAATTACACGAGCAGAAGCACCACAAACTGATGTAGACATTGGATTTTTGACCGACACATGTATGACCAATCCCGGGCGAATGCCGGGGACAGTGTGCCCAGGAATAAATAGCATGTATTTGAATTGGACTTTTTTTTGTTATGATACAAGTGATGTATTTGTTTGTAATGCAAGTGGTTGGCAAAATACAACATCATTGGTTGGACCAACTGGACCAACTGGAGGAACCGGTAGTACCGGAGGAACGGGAGGAGGAGGAGAAACTGGAACCTCCGGAGGAACCGGGACCACCGGAGGAACTGGTACCAGTGGTTCAACTGGGACCACCGGAGGAACTGGTACCAGTGGT
>JACCDG010486916.1_pt1 | contig 28476 bp, 26 predicted proteins | sample 7442471 | NCBI WGS metagenome assembly JACCDG01 (sample SAMN15323444, study PRJNA562643) | freshwater metagenome | isolation source: river surface water | place: USA:Blue River Watershed | collected 2017-08-17 | reverse complement strand
GGCGGCGCATTCTTCTGGACTGGATATCTGGTATTTTTCCTGGGAGATCAGGTTCTAGGCCTAAGTTTATGGTGGGCTAAGCTGATAGCTAACCTCAGTGGTTGGACGGTGAACTATATCCTGCAACGGCACTGGGTATTTAACGAAAAGAGCAGACGTGGCAATCGCAAGCAGGTTACCGTACGTTACGCCGTTATAACACTGGTAAACTTTGTGTTAGATTACTTTATCGTTGCAGGACTTAAGGGTCTTGGCCTTACCCCTTATCTTGGCCAATTTGTTTCGGCAGGCTTCTTCACGGTCTGGAACTATCTTTGGTATAAGTTATGGGTTTTCCCAGCTCAATCTAAAAAAGGTGCAAAGTAATGCCTGAAACAGTTCGCCCAACCAAAAAACAACGAGAGATTCTCGACTATATTACCGACTTTATAGCCGAGCATGGCTACAGTCCCAGCTACCGAGAAATCATGAATGGCCTCAACTATACATCGGTGGCCACCGTGTCATTACATGTTAATAGTCTCATTACTCGTGGACACTTACGTAAACGAGATCACTCAGCTCGGTCGCTTGAGGTAGTGCAAACTGTTGACGCGCCAAAAGTCATCTCTACCCAAGTTACCGCCAGCCAAGAGAAGTGGCTAGTTAAAAAAGTAGAAGGCTTGTTTAAGGAACTCGAAGCACAGCCCCGACCGCCTGAGTCGGAAGTAGACAGCCTGTACGTTTTAGTGGGTGCACTCAAGATTTTGGGACTAGAAGGCGCAGCCCATTCCTTCATTCCGCGCCTCAAGCCCTTAAAAGATAAAACTGTTAACCCTGCCGACAAGTAGCTATACTGATTGCAATGGCAATTCTACAAGCAATACTTTTAGGCATCATCGAAGGACTCACCGAATTCCTGCCTATTTCAAGTACCGGTCATCTGGTAGTCAGCGAACGGGCAATTGGTTATAAAGATTCTGCCGAGCTTTTCACGGTGGTTATTCAACTTGGAGCAATTGCTGCTGTGATCTGGCATTATCGAGCCGATTTGATTGCTAAGTTTAAAGGTTTGTTTGCTGGGGATAAGGCCACCATCAACTTTTGGAAGATTTGGATCCTGGCCACCATACCTGCCGGTGTAACGGGACTGTTATTTGATAAAAAACTTGGTGAATTCGCAACACCAAAAACCGTCGGTATATCGTTAGTTGTCGGTGGTGTAGTCATTTGGGCAATAGAAACATACCATAAGCCAAAGAAGGCTAAAACTGATGCGCAATTGGAGAGTATAGGTGTAAAACAAGCCCTGCAGATTGGCTGCTATCAGATACTATCTCTGATCCCCGGCGTTTCACGTTCCGGGTCAACTATTATGGGTGGACTGTTAAGCGGCCTAGACCGTGTAACCGCAACGACGTTCTCGTTTTATCTGAGTATCCCCGTCATCGTCCTGGCGGGTGCATATAAGCTTTACAAAGACGGTGACAAAATCTCGCAGGTAACCGGTGGTGCGGGGGCGCTAGTAGTCGGAACTGTTACCTCGTTCGTAGTAGCATTGGCCGTTATAAATTGGCTGCTTAGGTACGTAGCCAGTCATGACTTTAAGTTCTTCGCATATTATCGGATTGGTTTTGGCCTGCTCATTCTTGCCGTATTAGCTGTCCGCTAGATCTGGACATACTGCTGCAAATTCTACACTGCATTTAGTGTTCATTCATCAGCCGTTTGGTGTCATACTAAGCGTAGTTTAAAAAATCATTTGCTAAGAATCTCGTGCAATTCGAGAACTGTGCCGCAACGGTAAGCCATCATCATAACAGGGGTGGATAAGTCCGATCTAGCAGTAAAGACTTCCGAGCAGGAGCGATGGGTTACCCCTCTTTCTGTTCAGGATCAAGAGGGTATTTTTTGTCTGTAGCGTTTGCATCACCAGTCGAGCAGTATAGGGGGACGGAAGCTGACTTTGAGTTCTTTGAATCTCAGTTCGCGCCAGCGGTTATTGACCGGATCGTAGAAGATACCGAACAGGTTTACGGCAAGAGTATGAATGTCATGTTGGCCGCTGGCCATGTGGCGTTGGACGGAATTGCTGAGTTTGGAACAGGCTGGAAGCGAGAAGTTCTGGGCAATAGTGAGGTATTACGGCTTAAAGACGAGTTCGAAACTGCCGTTAACGAAATGATTAAGACAGCCGACGGTCTAGGTGAGTATGTAACAATTGAGCGCGACGATAGTTTTGCCGTGTCAGACGGCCGAGTCTTAGCTAAGAATAACGAACCAGTTGCCGACCTGATTAGTCGCGGCGCCAAGAGCTCTCGACAAATAGTCGAGAATAGTAATAATTGCTATGACATCCAGGCCGATCGTGACCTGGCGGACCTAGCTCTTCTAACTGATTTTGTGGAGCCAATGTTTAGCGGCGCAGGCCATAATGTCGTTCTGGCAATTAGCGCTCTTCCAGAAGACGGCATCAAGCGGGACGGTAAGAAGTTTTGGCAAGGTCTTGGTTATAATACGGAGTTTGAGTGTGCCATGGGGCAGTTATACTTTGCCGAGCCAGACGGTACTTTAACTACCAAGGTCCTCTCCATCGATAAAAGCAATGTCGCTAAGCTGGCCGAAAAACTCCGTGATCGTGGCGTTGATGTGCCAGAAGATGTTACGCCCACTGAACTTATTACCCATCCAATAACAGCCAACATGGAGTACCAGGAGGCCTGTGAGTTGCTTAAGGATTTTGTTGTTGAGTATGAGGACGATGCTGGATTACCTCCAAAAATCACTACAACTAAGCAGCTAGTGGAGCAGCAGTCGACATTAACCAACCAGGCCTTCGAAGCACTGTATCTGCCAGTCGCCATGTCACTTGCTTGTGGTGTAAAAACCGATGAGACAGATCAGTTTGTATATGCTATTCAACCAGCTACAGCCCGAATGAACGAAGAGAACGCCCTGGCTATTCGTGTCATTAACAATAAAAATTCATTTGATGCCGATGATGCTGTGGTGATGCACGGTGCGGTACTGTACTCTATGGCTGAGACACTGCGTTCCGTCATCATGCCCGGCATAACACACTCCAGAAGCTCATCGCCTGTCATTAATGTCCAGCCAGCAGCTCATATGCAATGGCTTCAAGAGCAAACATTTATAGATAAGATGGGAGGCAATTTGACTAGAGGAGTTAGGGAGGGCCGATCGTACGGAGGGTGCGGTGCGCATATTGAATTTGGTGATCCACTCGACCCGCAAGGCGCACTTGGTGGAAAGATTAATACCGACATTGACAAGGAAAACAAGAGTGACGGGCCGGATGGTAAGGGCCCACTGAAGTTTAAGTGCAAGAACCAGCATACGGTTACACGACCACTTGGTGGCTATGCCGAATACTGCCCTAAATGTAACGAGTCCAAAGAAGATCGCGGTAAGAGCGTTCGATGTTAAGCTAGGTGCATGAAACGCATTGGTATTATTAGCGGCAGTTTTGACCCAGTCCATAAAGGGCACATAGCCTTTGCTTTGCAGGCCGCCGAAGCAGCTAATTTGGATAAGGTTTACTTTGTACCCGAGGTTCGCCCGCGTCGTAAGCCTCAGGTCACTCATATAGCCCACCGCGTCGCGATGTTGCGACTGGCAACTCGTCCCTACAAAAATTTGGCCGTTCTGGAGTTGCCCGACCGGTACTTTCTAGCCAAAACAACCCTGCCAAAGTTGCAGCAAAAACTTCCAGATTGCCGATTGATACTTCTAATGGGGACGGATTTATTTGAGCATATGCCCAGCTGGCCGCGAGTAGATTTGATGTTGAATAAAGTGGGGCTTGTTGTGGGGGTTAGGGGTGCGTATGAGGTCGCCCAAGCCCTAGAGCACGTCCACAATCTTCCAGCTCAACCTCTAGAATTCCAGGTTATCGATAGTGTCGAGCGACATGCCTCGTCGTCCGCTATCCGTCAGGCCATGATCGATGATCTACCAAACGACGATGTCGTGCCTAGTGTGGCAGCTTACGCCAAGAAGAACTGGCTTTATCACGATGTTAGGAAGTTTCGTCGCCAAGATCCATAGAGTCGAAGTGCGATTGAAGATATACCAGGTGTTTTTCGCGGAAGTGTTTGAACTCGGTTTTATTAAAGCCATTCTTTCGGATGAAGGTGCTGATCTTTTCAGAGCCAATATAGTGGGGCATCATTACGTAACTAGCACCTTCGGCATACAAGTCCGAGGCGTGTTCGGCGCGGTCGGCCGAGCAAACAAATACGGCATTGGGGTTATGGGTATTAAGCCAGTGAGCCAAGAATTTGTTGGTTTCACGGTCGCCAATAGTAGAGACTACTAGTTTTGTTTTGTTGAGGTTTAGTTCGTCTAAAAGCTCAGGATCGGTGGCATCTCCGTATAGATAGTGCGTTTGTTGGTGCTCTAAGGTCTCGATGTTTTCTGGGTCGTAGTCGACCACAATATATTTCTTGCCCATATTCTTGAATGTCTTAAGGAACTCATGACCACCCTTGCGGTAGCCAAATAATACAATTGGATAGTTATTGATTCCTTTGCTCGTTTCCGATTTGGTAACGTGGTGTTCGAACAGTCTTAGGTTTGATTCGAGTTTAGTGAACAAAGAATTGTCATACTTAATAAGGTAGGTTGATGCTGCAAATGTGATCAGCGCCGTCAATGTGAGCGCTGCTGATGCCTCTTGTCCAACAAATCCAGAGGCCTTAGCGGCTACTAGGAAAACCAACGAGAATTCACTGACTTGGCTCATGGCCACGGCCGCCTTAAAACTGGCCCTTTTGGTGTAGCCTAGTAGGCCCATGCTGGTAAGGACGCTAAGTGGTTTGACCACTAGTACCACGGCACTGAGCACCAAGGCCGGCCCGATTACGCCCGTTAACTGACCTGGTGACATCGATTGTCCAAGGGTAATGAAGAAGATGACCAGGAAGAAATCACGGAGTGGCTTGAGCTTTGATGCCATCTCGGAGCTATACGGTAAGCTGGCCAAGCTAACACCTGCGAATAGCGCACCGATCTCGATAGAAAAACCAGCTCGTTGGAATAGGTATGCTAGGCCAAGCCCCCAACCTAAAGAGAAGAGCAGGAGCAGTTCACGACTATGCTCGAGAGAGTTAGTTAGTCGCGGAATAATATACTTCACAACAATGTACATGCCAGCAATTAGCGCTACGCCGCGGATACCTAAGGTTATTAAGGTTTGGACGGTGTCGCCTTCGCGGGAACGTGCGGCTAATCCAATCTTGGCAACCGTCGCCACAATATCCTGCAGCAGCAACACACCGATAGCAATTTGGGCATACAGGCGGCCAGTCTCTTTTTTGTCATTCAGTAGCTTAACGATAATGATGGTGCTGCTCATGGCTAGCCCGAGTCCGAGGATTGCTGACTCTGTCTTACCAAACCCAAGTAACAAACAAACGGCATAGCCAACAGCGGTAACGCTTCCGATTTGGATAGCTGTGGTTACGAATACCGCCTTACCAACCCGAGAGAGCGCTTTAATACTCAGGTCTAGTCCGATGATGAACAACAGTAACGCCACACCCATTTCGGACAGCCCGCTAAAGCTGGCTTCGGCATGAATTATTTTAAGAAACGATGGGCCGGCAATAATACCGGTAATGATGTGACCAATAATCAAAGGCTGACGCAGGGCGCGCATAATAAGCGCAACCAAAGCTGCTAGTGCAACAATAATGCTTATTTCACTAAAGACGTTGCCGTGCATAGACAGGCTCCGTTAGGGCTAACGCTTCTTAGACGGTTTAGCAGCAGCACCGAGCAAGACACCACCGAATACAAGCAGTGCGGCACCAAATCCAATAAGTAGTAGCTTGATGTTGTCTTGGCCCTGGATGTTTCCAAGCAGTACAACTGCGGCACCGGCAAACAGAATGGCCGAAGCGGCTGCAACACTGTTAGTGTCGCTGCTGACGCTGATTTTTCGAGAAACCTTTTTTGTTGCCTTTGCTTTTGATTTTGCTGTCGTTTTTGATTTGCCCATCGCTTTGGTAGCCATTCTAATCCTTCTATTGTTTTTATGCTTACTTGCCACTAGTATACCATGTCTGTCTTTAAGCATAAGCTTGACAGTTAGGTAACTATTACGTAAAATGTTTCTATTCTTTGAGAGTAGGTATATCTACGTGATTACCTTAGAGACTCGAGCAAGAAAAACAAAAATAACATTAATAAAAAACACGGTAAGTACTTTTGAGACGGTACTTTTAGTGTTCGTGAGGGGAAGAATATGGGAATTAAAATAAAAACCGTTAGTAGGAGTTATAAAGTGGACATCAAAATCAAAAAAGCCGCCTGGCAGCAGTTCTTGCAGTATTAGCAATTGCAACATCGATAATAAAGTGTTACGGTAGTCTCTTATGAGCATGGAGAACCCCCGTATTGTTGGCGTATCACGCAAATTCCTGCCAGCTACCTGGCAAGAAACTCTAGAGATATCCGCGTGACGCAGTCCTGACATTTTCCATGTGCGTGAAAGAGAATCTTGGAGAACGCATTTATCCAATCGAGAAGAGCTTAACCGTTTGCCAAGCGGACTATTTGTGTCTAAACAGCAAGCAATAGATTATGTTGACGAAGCTATCTCTACCGTTCCAGCTGACGATGATAAAGTCTATCCATTCGATGTTGAAGTTAACCATAATGGGTACGTCATTGTGAATTTATTTAGAGCCGATAATGTAGTCGCTCAGCGTAACGCTGTTGCTGAAAAATTTATAGAGTTGGCCGATATAGATATTCGTGAAGTACTCGAAGATGGTGAGGAATGGGAGGCGAGCATGGTTATTGGACGAAGCTATGGCTGTCATTCGCAGCCAGCTGTAAAGAACCATATAATGACTGCGCTCCCGGGCGTGATGCAGCTTGATCGGGTTGGCACGAATGTGCTCGACGAATCTGAAATTGGTTAGTTCTTAACGTCTTTGATGGCTTGGTCGATTAACTTGTAGAAGTCTTCGGCGGTCTGTGGGTTCTGTTCAATCTTCTTGCCTTGCAGGAAGAATGTTGGCGTTGAATTTACGCCTAATTTTGTGCCTTCTGCAAAATCAGCGTTAATGGTGGCATTTACTTCGGTGCTGGCAAAGTCGGTCTTATATTTTGCTGCATCTAAACCAAGTTGAGAGGCATAGCCTTCGAAGACGGTGTTGGCCGAAGTGCTGGCTTTCCAGCTATCTTGTTGTTCATAAAGTAAATCATGCATTTCCCAGTATTTATTCTGTTTCGCAGCGGCCTCAGCAGCACGGGAGGCAGCTCGGGCATTCGGGTGAATCTCTTGTAACGGGTAGTTTCGGAACTGGAATTCGATGTCGTTCTGGTACTTATCGATAATCTGTTTAACAAGTGGGTGGTACTGACCACAAGCAGGACATTGGAAGTCGCCGTATTCTACCAAGGTTACTTTTTTGCTGTTAGCGCCGATGACGTTGTTGCTCAACTTAGCGCTAGTTCCCGTGTTGGTCTTGCCGGATGTGTCTGCGTCGTCCTTGGAGGTTAATGTGTATATACCAAACAGTGCCAGGATACTAACTACGATTGCGATCAAAAATTGTTTACTCATGTCCATTAGTATACCAGGGAGTCAACTGTGGTGCCTGAATGTTTCCTGAAGATGGCCACGTAATGGACAGAACTAAGATAAAATTATATAATTTTCTAATTATGAGTGCAGAAGTTGAGCCCGGATTCTATAAGCGTTACAACGGTGATCTCTACAGGGTTAGGGGTATAGGTAGAAGGGTGGTTGGCAATGGTCCCTTCGAGCGTGTACAGGAAGAGGCTGTTGTATATGACGCCCAGTATACCTCCAAGAAATACGGAACGGATTTTACTTGGATACGATCAATTACTGACTTCTTGAGTACAGTTAAAGAGTATGGCCACGAACCGGTTCCTCGGTTCACCAGAGTTCCGGAGCCTGACCTGCCAACCCCAGATCAAGATACTTTGACCGTCACTACAATCGCCGATACCGACGAGCGAACAGTAGCCTATGTTGCACTAAACGGCGCCGGTCCACTGGTTGTTAACCACGGCTCAGACATGGTCTATGAAACTTTGAAGGGTCAGGGAGAGATGGTTGTCGACGGCATCGCCCAACAGATGTATCCTGGCGCGGTAGTATCTATTCCGCGGGGTACGCCATATCAAGACACGGGGCATATGGTGATGGTCGCTACGGCTAAGCCACCGTTTGACGACAATATGGTTGAAGTGCTCGGCACCTAGCCTGGTATACTACAGATATGATTATGTTTCTTATTGTTCTGCTTCTTGCAGGGCTAACACTGGCTAGTATCTCTATACAAAAAACTTACGCAAAAGTTCCATTAAAAGAGTTAAAAAGGCGAGCTAATAAGGGTGACGAAGTGGCAAAGGCGCTGCATTCGGCCGTATCCTATGGCGCTAGTCTCGATCTATTGTTATGGGGGATAATCGGCCTAATGGGTGGTGGATTCTTTGTGGCGCTCACCAGCAGTTTGCCCGGATGGTTAGCCGTCTTTGGCTCCGCGGCGCTCTTGTGGCTTGGCTTCGCTTGGCTTCCAACGGCTAAGGCGAGCGCACTCAGTCAGTCCGCCGCCAAATATTTAGCACCAGCTATCGCTTGGTTACTGTCCCATCTGTATCCTGTGCTCAATAAGATTGGCGAATTCATCAATAATCACCGGAACTTCAGCTTTCATAGCGGGCTTTACCAAAAAGAAGACCTCGTAGAATTATTAGATAGACAGCAAGGTCAGCCGGATAACCGCATGACTGCTTACGAGATTGGCATCGTAAAAAGCGCCTTAACATTCAGCGATAAACTTATCCGCGACATTATGACGCCTAAAAGAGTAGTTAAGATGGTTAATCTGGACGATGCTGTCGGACCACTACTGATGGACGAGCTACATAAGAGCGGCTTCTCTCGTTTCCCCGTAATAGGCGAAAAACCAGAGCAGATCATAGGCACGCTTTACATGAAGGACATGGTTCGAGCCAAAGAGGGCGGAACTGTTAAAGACCACATGAAGAAAGCTGTTTATTACGTTAACGAAGAAAAGCCCTTGCAGCATGCCTTACAAGCCTTCCTGAGAACTAAGCATCATATGTTTATTGTAGTTAACGGCTTCGAAGAGATAGTAGGCATTCTTACTATAGAGGACGTACTTGAGCAGATCCTGGGCAAGCAGATTGTTGATGAGTTTGATAAATACGAAGACTTACGGGCTGTTGCTGCACTAGAAGCCAAGAAGGATGCTAAGTCCCACGCTCACGCCCCTGATGCACCAGCCGAAGAGACACCGGAAGAAACCGTAGAGTCACCAGAAAAAGCGTAAGCAATTTCATTTTGTGAATAATCTTGTATTATTCGGGTATGAAGCTTAATGGTATCTGTCATTCAAGAGGCGAACTAGCTTTCTCAATTCATGTAGAGACTTGTGAACTTCCGGCTGTCTCGAATGGATTATTCACGGTCGGAGCCCTCAGTGTGGCACGTGATAAAGTGTCTCCCCGTATTGCAGGTAAGCTAGGGGATGCGCACCGGCAGTTATCGGAAGGTGGTCATCAATCAGCGACGCTGCTTATGCCGCCAGCTAAATTTGGGGCAATATTTCGAGCTGCCAGGGCGGGTTATGTTAGCTTTGAAGCCACCAACATAATTACTGGCGAGAACTTACTGTGGGGGCCAGATCACCAGCCAGAACCCCAGGCAAAAGCTGTAGAAGTGCAAGTCGAAGAAGACGATTGGACACAGGTTTACGCTGCTGCTGCCGAGCATTACAGAGGGCAGACGTTTTCTATGCCGGCACTCGATGAAGGCATCGGTCGACCACCAGCCAGGCAAGTAGTTATTACTGCAACCAATGCAAACGGCGAGACTGTTTTGTAAGACCTATCGTTTGGGCCAAACCAATGGTATAATTACCGCATGTTAACAGTGGTAAATCGCACAGATAATAATATCCGGGTCGGCAGCAAAACGACCACGGTGCTTTCTGCTGCGTAATCGACCCTGACTCAACCTTTATAAATTAGACAAATAATCAAAGAATTTTAGAGGATTCCATGCGAACATTAGCAAAAGACGTTGCCAGCTCTGGCGAGCAACAAGTCACAATTAAAGGGTGGATTCATAAGAAGCGACTACTCGGTGGTTTAAACTTTCTTAACATCCGGGACCGCTCAGGCCTCACTCAAGTACTGGTAGAGAAGGGTGAAGAAGTAGAAAAGCTTCGTGGCATGCAAATCGGAACGGTAGTAGAGATTACTGGCACTGTTTATCCAGACGAGCGTGCTCCCGGTGGTGCTGAGTTGCACGACCCGCAAATAACGGTGTTAGTTCCAGTAACTGACGAGCCGCCAATCGAAATAGATAAGCCACTCAGCCACAAAAGCGAGCATCTAGAAACTCTATTAGACAACCGAGCAATCGGCTTACGAAACCTACAAGAAACAGCTTTATTTAAGACTCAATCAGCAGTCGGTGCGGCTATTCGTGATTACTTCCAAAAGAACGAATTCACCGAAATGCACACTCCAAAATTACTTGCAGAGGCAACAGAAGGTGGAGCAGAGATCTTCCAGTTGGATTACTTTGGCAAGACTGCAACACTAGCCCAGAGCCCACAGTTCTACAAACAAATGATGGTAGGTGTATTTGAGCGAGTTTATGAAATTGCCCCCGTGTACCGAGCTGAACCAAGTGCTACAACGCGGCACATGACCGAATATACATCCGTGGATGCCGAGATGGGCTTTGTTGAGTTCGAAGAGCTCCTTAACTTTACGGGTGGATTACTAAAGCACGTTGTTGACAGTACTTGGGAAACCAATGAAGCGGCCTTCAAATCATGGAATGTTCCAAAGACTCTGCTTCCCGAGAAAGTAGAAGATATTCCACGCATTACCATCGACGAAATCCACGAGATGTTCCTGAAGGCTACCAAAGAAGACCACACCGGCGAGGATGACCTTGCTCCGGCAGAGGAAAAATGGATTTGTGAATGGGCTAAAAAGAACAAGCAAACTGATGCTGTTTTTGTAACCGGCTGGAGTGCCAAGAGTAAAACCTTTAAGTTTTACCATCTTGCCGACCCAACCAACCCTGACCTCGCCTTGCGTGCCGACCTATTGTATCGAGGGGTTGAAATTGCCACCATTAGTATGCGTGAAAACAGTTACCCTAAACTTATTGAGCAGTTTAAGGCAAAAGAGCTTGACCCAACCAACCCAGGGTTTGCCCCGTATCTGACTGCCTTCCAGTATGGTATGCCCGCACATGGTGGATTTGGTCTAGGACTAGAGCGTCTAGTAGAGAAGTTGTTTAATCTCAACAACATCAAAGAAGCTACCCTGTTCCCACGCGACATTAACCGTCTAGCTCCGTAACAATAAACAACGCGGTCTGTCATTAATTTGCAATATTTGACACATATAGTATAATAGGTTTCATGGAATTCGAAAGAATTCTGCACGCATCGTTAGCATCAAGTGACTATGGCGAGCACCGAAACAGCATTGACCCAAGCAAAACAGCCGCGAAATAAGCGCCCCTGTCTTGAATAAGCAATCGCACACTAAGGCGAAAACTTAATCAGGCGTACAGGAGGCGCTTTTCTATTCCAGAAAAAATACCGTACCAGAGGTTTTACACGGACCTTAGGTTTGTGCCGCCCTAGCTCTGGCTGAGTCTTCAAAACAATATCAATTTACAAGGTTCATTTGCTGAACCATTGTTCAGTGCGCCCTAAAACGGCTGAACAAACCATAGTGCCAAAGGAGGCACAAACAATGAGTATCGAAACTAACTCCAACAGATTTAATCTTTCACCAATCAAGCGCATCGGCCTATTTGTAGGCCTAGGGGCCGGAACACTGAGCTTAGCTAGCTGTACCGCTCCCAACTATGAAGGTGCGGGCAATGACTTCCGCGTTCGCGCAACAGTCGAGGAAACAACTTGGCAATCAATCACTGCCAACGTCTATCGGATAGATATTGCCGAAGGCGAAGCCACAGACGAAATGTGGTTTGCGGCAACTGGACAGACGGAAGAGTTCCACGACAACTGTGACTGTGATGACAGCGGCTTCTTTACGGAACGAATTACCATTGGTGAGCTTCACGATGGTGGCGTAAAAGTCTCGCCAGAAACATTGGCCGTGGGAACCTGCGTCGAATTTACCGGTAAGATCCGTGTGGATAATGATGGTAAATATAGCCATGACCGCCCAGTGTACGAACTTGCCGAAGTCGTGCCTTGCGGAAGCTAATCTGCTAAGAGCTATTACCCTGGGGCTGGGCGCAAGCGCTCACTCCCAGGGGCAGGGGTTTGACATAAGCAGTTACGGGGTTATACTGGAACTACAAGTAACAAAATAAAAAAGCAAAAACAAAATGAGCTTACTTTCGGACCTAACCATTGCCTACGAAGTCCTAGCCGATGATCCCATCGAGCAAGGTATTCGCTATGGTCATTCAGTGCTCGACGCTTTATCTGCTAGAATCATCACCCCACGATTGCCCGAGCCAGTCTTGGAAACGGCAGCTGCCTACAGTTATCAAGCGCCCCTATCATTTGTTGACCGAACTGTACCTGCGGTTAAAGCTCCTCGCAGTCCTATGCGAAGAGACATAACTAGCCGAATGCGACGGGGCTCTACTAGTCATGTTTCGCGACAAACAATAGCTCCGGGTAGGGCGTATACAACTCGATCAATGATTGGTGCCTTATAGAAAAGAAAACAGCGCAATTGATGCGCTGTTTTTGAATTGACTCGTAAAGAACGAGCTAACTATTTTTTATTGGCTGAAATTGCTTTGACAACCTGGCTATCGGTTTTGAGGTTTTCCCAGAATAGTACTTGTTTTCCTTCGATGTACATTACATCATCTGGACCATGAAGCTCACTACCTAATTTGGCAAGGGATAGGTTTTGATCTTCGCCCTCTTTCTTGGTTTCGGGCTGGACACCTTGCTGTACTTGAAGGTAATAGATGTCTTTTAGGGTGTAGCCGGTGTTGGTGATCTTATCGATTTTTCCGAAGTAGACCTGTCCATTGGTCAGGAAGACCGCCTGGTATCTGTCCTTGATTACAGCGCTAGAAAATTCATTACTCATTGATTCCTTGAGTACCAAGCCGCCGCCCGCAACAAGCAAGAGAACAAGAATAAGAATAATTGCTTTGACGATGTACTTTGGTTTTTTTACTCTGAAACGAGAATCCGGCGCTACTGCTGGTGCAGGAGCATGCTGTGGATTTGGCGAACGCTTAACTACTTGGTCCATTGAATAACACTCCTTCGACTAATTTACTGCTCACAGTCTAGCTTAATCCAAAGACACAAGCAAGATGCTCAGATGATTAGCGGAGATCAGATTATGGCCTCAAAGCTATATGTCAACAGATGTGATACCATGTAATCATAAGAATTTTCGGGAGAATTGTGCGCAAGATTAAAGCAAACATACTGGTGGTGGTATTTGCAGCTATTCTAGCAATTATTGGCTTTGTATCTCCAAAAGTTTCTGCCGTGCAAGCATCGACATCAGAGGGTTTTACCACAAAGGCATCGTTAAGCGATGGTGCTTTGGTAAGCCTTGAGGCCAACAATTATCAGGCGGTTCAGATGGCGACGGTAGATAATCGTAGCCTACTGGCCGGTGTTGCAGTCAAACCGGAGCGTGCCCTAGTTGCCATAACTGATGGCTCAAATAAAGTACAAGTGGTTAGTGGTGGTTCGGTGGCCCTACAGGTTTCTACGGCCAACGGGGCTATTAGAGCCGGTGACGTTTTGACAGTTTCGCCTATCAGTGGGGTGGCGATGAAGGCCGCCAGTGCTGGCAGGGTCATTGGGGTGGCTCAGCAAGATTTTTCTGCCGATCCAGGCGAAGAAAAGTCGCCTATTGAGCTTACGAACAGCAATAACCAAAAAGAGATAGTGCAGGTTGGAAAAATTGTCGTCAATGTCTCTATCGAAGATTGGTCTCCTGATGGCCAGCCGAATAGTCCTATCCTGAATAACTTACGAAACTTCTTAGGTAACGCCGCTGGTCGACCCGTCAGCAATTCGCAGGCTGTTATCTCTATGGGTATTATGATTCTGGCAGTTTTTGCCTCCGGTACGATCTTATATAGCGCAGTTTCTTCAAGTATTCATTCCATTGGGCGAAACCCGCTTTCTAAGGGCATTATTAGGCGTAGTTTATTTGTAATGCTTAGCTTGTCGACTATAGTAATCATCGGTGCAGTCTCGGCTGTATTCTTAATCTTAGGGGGCTAAAGCGACATGTCGGAGATCTTTGATATACGATGGTTGGCAGTACTGGGCTGTCTTAGTGTTGCTTTTATTTCTCTGGTTATCATGTTCCGTGAACGCAACTGGGCCCAAAAGAAGTACAAACAAGAGTTAAAGATGACCATTCTGCAGCCAGATTTTATCACTGACTTACGCAGACAATTGGAACTGGATGTTCAGGAGCATCTTAAGAAAGCGATTAAACCACTCGATAAAGAGATTGCCGAGGTAGTCGCCTCCATAAAGAAGCAAACCGAAACAGCAATAACCGACAGCCTAAAGGCCAATGCAACGGTTCTTCAGGATTCGGCAATTGAGCAAGCCGCCGCTATTAATGAGGTTATTAAAGCCGATACTAAAGATCTGCACGATGCCATGACGTCCCTGCAGTCTGAAGTCGAGACCCTACAGACAGAGACCCGCCAAATACTAGATGAGTATCGCCAGCAAGTGCTTGCACGAGTTAAGCAGATGGTCGACGAACAGGCGGCGGATTTGCTTGCCGAATATCTACAAAGCAGTCTTCAGGGTCTTGAGCTGGGCGACCAGCAAGAGTTCATCTTGCAACGTTTAGAGTCCAACAAAGCAGCGCTTTTACAGGAGTTGGGTGATGAAAAATAAGAACAGTGAGTTCCACGTTTCTGTTGCGAGCTTGGAAAGATTAAAACAATTACTCTTAGAGCTAGACATGGTTTTTGCTAAACACACTCATACATATCAGCCATCAACTGATATGTTAAATGTCATGCGAGAAAACAACCTCCAAGAGATGATGCCCCAGTCTGCAGCCATATTGCGTGAGCAAATCAGCCAGATTATTCAGAGTTGCCCGATCATTAAACTAACCACTTCGCAGCCACTTGAAGAATCTCAGCAGCAGGCGGTTATTGATTGGTTGCGGTCCCGACTTAATCCCAAACTAATTGTCTCGTTTCGGGCACAATCGCAGATCCTTGGGGGTGTAATTATACAAACACCCACAAAACGTTATGATTTTTCTTTGGCAACTGGATTAGCTAAAGGTCGTAAGGGCCTTATCGCAAAGGTTACCGCATGAGCCAGCTATATAGCCGATTAGTAGCCGAAGGTCAGCCGACTGGCGAAGTTGTAGCCGTCAATAGGTTCATTATGACGGTTAGTGGTTGCCCGGGAATTATGCTCGGTAGCCAGGTGGTTACCGAAAGTGGAAGTTACGGCATGGTAAGGGCGATAAATGACGATTTAGTGACGGTTGACTTATTCTCCGCCGAAGCTGCAGAAATTGGTAGTGGCGTAGTGATGTATCGTCCAGAATTAGTTATCCACCCCAGTAAATCGCTTTTGGGCAGAGTTGTCGATCCGTTGCTGCATGCTCTTGATGATGGACCATCTATTTTGTCCAAGAACGAATACCAAGTCTTTGCCAAGGCCCCGGCTTTTGCCGATAGGGCGCTACTGAATCGGCAGCTTGAAACAGGAGTTACGGTGGTCGATACGTTGTTCCCTATTGTTATGGGGCAGCGTATTGCCATTATGGGTGATGCCAAATCTGGTAAGACTAGTTTTGCGGCTCAGGTTGCCGTTAACCAAGCCCGCATGGGCAGAGTTGTGATATTTGTCCTGATAGCCAAGCGTAAAACAGATACCGAACAATTAATCGATTATCTAGAACATGCTGGTGCCATGAAGAACACCGTCTTGGTGGTGGCAGATAGCCTTGCTGCACTTCCATTAGCATTTTTGGCTCCATATAGTGGAGCAGCAGTGGCTGAGTATTTTTGGCAGCACGACAACGACGTGGTCATAATCTATGACGACCTTTCTAGCCATGCCAAGATCTACCGAGAAATGGCCTTACTCGGCGATGCTTCGCCTGGCCGTGAGTCATACCCTGGTGATATGTTTCATCGCCATTCCTCATTGTTGGAACGAGCCGGTAAGGTCCAAGGCACCGAACGTTCGTTAACTGCTTTACCTATTATGACCACTAGTAACAATGACATCACCAGCTTTCTTTCTACTAGTTTAATCTCGATTACTGACGGCCAATTAGTGTTTGATGTAGAAGAGATGCAGAAGGGGAGTACGCCGCCGATTAATGTTGGACTGTCGGTCTCACGTGTTGGGGGAAGAGCACAGGAAGCACTACAAAAAGCCATGGCTCAAGAGATATTTGTGACACTAGGAGCGTATAGACAGGCCAGCGAGTTTGCTCATTTTGGACAAGAACTTCCCGATCAGTACCGTAGTGCGCTACGGCTAGGAGAACGGATAAAAATGTTCTTTAATCAGGCCCCGAACGAGTTTTATTCCTTGCCAGAACAGCAGATAATGCTGAAAGCAGCGTTCTTGGCTGGTGACGCCGAGTTAGACATGCCGGCAATTAAGTCATCGGTTAAGGACATTGTAGACAGTTCTTTGGCATCCGAAACCCATGAGGACCTCGCCTTGAAGCTGGTCAAGAAACACCGGGAGACTAAATAATCATGGGCATGCAATCTCGCTTACTAAAAGAAGAACTTCAAACGGTGGGTGTTATCGAAGATCTGACAGAAGTCTTCCAGAACACGGCAAGCGTAAAGATTCGATCTATCAGGAAGCAAGTGCTAAGTTCCAAGTTATTCTTCAATGATATGTGGGCAATTTACCAACAGTTACGAGTAGAAACAAAGATATCTCTGCGCGACACCGCCAGTAATGGTCGGCAGTTGTTACTTTTTATCGCCTCGCCAGCAGGGTTGGCCGGGCCTAACGATCAAAAAATTATTGCCGAACTAAAGTCTGAGTATAGTTCCCAAAAACATGATGTAGTGGTTATTGGATCACACGGGGCACAGTTACTGCATCAGAATGGCATCAAGCCGGTAAGGGCCTTTGAGGTGCCAGACATAACTAAAGAATTTTCCGTATTACCGATAATCGAGATTATCAAAACCTACGATTCGACCATCGCATTTTATGATTCGTATTTATCGCTAACTGTTCAGCTGGCCTCAAAACGTCAGTTACTCCTAGATGCGCAGGAGCTGACAGAAGAAGAACGGATGCTGATAAAGATTGGTGCCACCGAAGTTATTGCTTCCGGGAACTACATTTTTGAGCCATCCTTGGAGGTTGCCATACTAACCCTGGAACAGGCTATGCTTCAGACTACTGTCACCCAGCTTCTGCTTGAGTCCCGCTTGGCGCAATTGGCCAGTCGTTTTACCAATATGACATTGTCGCATGAGCGAGCGACACGTCAACATAAGAAAACATTCCTGGAGTTCTTAAGTGCTCGTCGTACCGAAAGAGATGAAATGTCGCGGCAAATTGCTGTAGCTGCAAGGGGGATGCGTTAATGGACCGTAATCAGAAGCAAGTTGGCTATGTTCGTTCACTCAATGGATTATTCGTGGTGGTGCGGATAACGGGCGACCTACGCCCTGATGTAGGGCAGGTATTAACGGTTGCCGAAAAACCCGAAATCGCCCTATTAGTAGAAAGTTGCACGGACGACACCGTCTATTGTCTGAATATCTTTGGACAACAAAAACTCTGTCAGCACGACCTGGTAGTGACCGGCGTTGGTGCAATTGGTATGCCGGTGGGCGATCAAGTGCTCGGACGAGTTTTCGATGCTACCGGGCAGCTAATAGATGGTGGTAAGGACTTGGGGCGGGTTAGGCACGAGCCGGTGGCGCTAGCATCACGCCAACATTTTACAAAGAATCGAAAACTAGAAGTACTTGAAACGGGTATAAAGGTGATTGATTTTATGGCACCTTTTGTGAAGGGGCGTCGTATTGGCATTATTGGAGGGGCAGGTGTTGGTAAGACTGTCTTGACCACCGAGATGATGCATAACGTTGCCGATAAAAAAACAGCTCTTAGCTTTTTCGTGGGCATTGGGGAGCGTATTCGAGAGGGTCACGAATTGTATCACACGCTCAAAGATCGTGGACTAAGTGACACGACGGCCATGTACTTGGGTCAGATGAGCGAGAATGCTGCCTTACGATCTTTGGTTGGGCCGGCAGCGGCAACAGTTGCACGCGATTTTGCTAACCAGGGTAGGGACGTATTGTTCTTTGTTGATAATATTTATCGGTTTGTACAGGCGCGCAACGAGTTGGCTGCCATGCGCGGAACAACACCGAGCGAAGGAGGCTATCAGGCCAGTCTCTTTTCTGATTTGCACCGTTTTGAAGATTCATTACATGCAACCGAGAAAGGGAGTATTACGTCCATCCAGTCAATCTTCATCCCAGCCGATGACTTAAGTGATCCGGCTGTAGTAGAGATTAGCCAGCAGTTGGATTCGACTATCGTTTTATCCCGCGAGGTATTCGAAAGAGGTATCTTCCCGGCGGTTGACTTGTTAAACACTACAAGCTCGTTGATCACCCCTGAAATACTTGGCGAACGACACTTTAATTTGGTAGGACGCGTCCGAGCGATTATGCGCAAGTACTACAGCTTACGGACTATCATTGCTATCGTCGGAGAGAGTGAGCTGTCTCCCGAAGATCGTCTTGACTACGAGAGAGCGCAAGAGTTGACGCAATTTTTCTCACAGAGGATGTTTGTGACCGAAGATCTGAGTGGTAAAAAAGGTGAGTACTTTACTCGTGAGCAGACCTTGAAAGGCATCGAAAAAATTATCAACACGCAAGTAGAGGAAACTGCACCGGAAAAGGAGAACAGTGAAGCGCCTAACAGCTAGCCCAGACCTAACCATAAAGGCGTACTCTATGCGTGAAGTATTATTCGAAGGGAGGGCATTTTCGCTACAGGCAGCTAACAGACTAGGTCCGCTGACCGTTTTACCGGGACATGCCAATTTGCTAGCAATCCTTACCGACTGCACTGTTTTGATCGATGGGGAGCAGGGCGAAAAAGAGTTGCTAATAGACAACGGAATTCTTAAAGTTTCAAGTAACCAGATTTCGCTGTTTATAAACCTCTAAGTTCCTTCAAACTTGCCTGCAATAAACATGCCATTGGTTCATACTCTCAATAGGGGTGATTCCGCTTGTGTTACCTCTATAAATCACGTAAAATTGTAGGTAAGGAATAAGAGGGTTAGGGCAATAGTTTTGCAGCATGAATAACAAACCAGTTGACACGCCAAAGAGGCAGTCGGCAACCACCGGTTTAGAGAGCTTGGAGCAAGCACCAAGTAGCAGTAATGCTACCACTGTTAGCGCGTCTCAAAATGGTGCTTCAAATTTTAGCTCAATTCAGAAGCGCCCATCTCGACCCTGGAAAAAACAAGCTATTCTGATTGTGGTTTTGTTGCTTTTTGTCGGTGGATTATCTTTTGCCGCACTCCGACTGAGCGCCAAGATTAACCAAGGAACTAACAGTCAAGATCTGGCCGGATTCTTCAAGCCTGTAGGTAACCCGGTCTTGGGCGCCGAAAGTATCCTGCCCGTTCAATCTCTGAATGACAAAACCGTCACCATAAATGGCGACCTAACTGTAAACGGAAAGTTGAAGCTTTCTGCGGAGGCAATTAACGACCTCGCTGGAGTTGTTGGCAACAAGGTATCGCTGAGTCCTACTCAGGGTGGCCCGGTACAGACTGGAAATATTAGTATTTCGGGTACTGTTGTGGCCAGTAATTTTCAGGGTAATGGTGCCGGCCTCTCTAATCTAAATGCTAGCAGCGTGACTAGTGGAACACTCAGTAATGACCGGCTCGACGCTAGTGTAACGCGTCTTGGCCAGACTATTCCACTGAGCGCCTTGCAAAGCACGGTTCTCTCGAGCCTTAACGGAATCTCAAATAACGGTAACGTCGATATCGTTGGTTCGGGATCGCTTTCGGTTACTACGGATCTGCTCAATAACCAGATAGTTTTAAGCACCAGTAGTGGCGGTGATATAACAAGTGTAATTGCTGGCACCGGACTTATCGGTGGCGGGGCAACGGGTGACGTTACGCTAGACATCGATACCGGTCTGGTCACTGTCCAGGGAAACACCTTTAACGGCGCAAGCCAGCTAGTCAAATTAAATGGAGCTGGCGAATTGCCAGTGCTGAGTGCCACCAATCTAACCAATCTCAACGCAAGTAACCTAGGAACCGGTACACTTAACGACGCTCGATTAGGGGCTAATGTAACACTTCAGGGAAACACCTTTAATTTGGCAAATAAACTAGTCAAGCTCGACAACAGTGGTAATTTACCGGCTCTTAACGGCTCCGCCATAACCAATCTCAACGCAGGTAACCTAGGAACCGGTACGCTCGATGACGCTCGTCTGAGTGCCAATGTTGCGCTGCTTGATGCCAATCAAACTTTTACCGGTAACGTAGCCTTTAGTCAGTCACTCCAGGTGAACACTATCCAGCCGTCTGCCGCCATGACTATTGGCGCCACCAACCAATCGCTTACACTACAGGGCGATTTGACTACTTCGCTTACTGGGACCGGAGGAACAGGTACGGTCAGCCTGGGATTCACTGGCACACCGGTAGGGACAATTGCCTATCAGCTGGACGCTTCCGCTCCTGCTGGAACATATACGCTTTGTACTACCGTTGGAAACTGCGCTGGATCGGGAACGGGCGTTACTAGCTTGGGCGGTACGACCAATAAATTGGCAAAATTTACTGGCGGCCAGGCTATCGACGATAGCTCGATTACGGATGACGGTACGCTAGTGACGGTGGGCGCTAACGCTCTGTATAAAGCAGGCGCCGACTCTACTACGGCTTTTCGAATCCAAAACGCCGCTGGGTCAAACAATGTCTTTACGGCGGACTCTACCAATAACCGCGTAGCCATTGGTCAGGCAACTGCCGGCTACACCTTGGATGTTAATGGCGACATCAACTCTGCTACTGGACTGCGCGTTGGCGGTAACTTAGTCTGTGACAGCAATGGCTGTGCCGCTAGCGGTCAGTCCGGATTCTACATTCAAAATGGTACAGCTACGCAGTCTGCCGCGAACTTTAATATCGAATCAACCAGCAATAGCACGCCAACGGCAGTACTCAAGCTTAAATCGAGTCAGACGGCCGACTTACTACAGGCGCGCGACGCCAGCAACAATGTTATCGCCAAAATTGATGCCAGTGGTAACGTAAGCACCACCGGTCAATTCCAGGTCAGTGGCACACAGATCAGCAGCGCCAATCTGAGTAACGATGCCAACCTAGCAAAGCTAAATGGAACCCAAACTTTTACTGCAGCCAACCTATTCCGGAATGCCGGAGATTCAACGACCGCCTTCCGTATTCAAAATGCTGCAGCCAGTAACCTATTCGTCGCCGACACTAGTAACACTAGGATTGCCATTGGTCAGGCGACTGCCGGCTATACCTTGGACGTTAACGGCGACATAAACATCACCAACGGCAGTAGTTACCGCATCAACGGCGTAGCCATTTGTGGCCCAACTGCTACTTGTGCACCAAGTTCCGGAAGTGGAAGTTATGTCCAAAACGGCTTAGTATCACAAACCGCTAATTTTAATATACAATCTATTAGCTCCAACAGCATCGTAGGAATTTTGCAAGGTGCAGTAGGCCAATCGGCCGACTTGTTTCAGGCTCGAGACAGCAGCAATAACGTTGTGTTTAAGATTGCAAATAGCGGTATAACAACCATTACAGGTACAGGTATTTCTGGATCCTCTCTCACATTAACACCTAGTACAGGTAACAATTTCATAATTGGGGGTACTAATATTACAGTAAATCCATCAAATGTATTAAATCTTCAAGGAGCCACTGCCTCATTAGCGACTACTGTTGGGCATGGAAACGTTACTCTCTCCAGCTTAGGTGTCGCGCGACTTACCGTGCAAGATGCCAACAGTGGTGGAAAAATTGGAATAGGAAACAATATGTCTTCACCCCAAGCCCAACTACATGTACTCAGTAGTGGATCGACTGTAATTGGTCAAATAATTCAGGGAGCAGCATCACAGACTGCAGACTTGTTTCAGGCACGTGATAGCAATAACAATGTTCTAGCAAAAATCACTAGCAGTGGCGCGATCTACCAAGGTGCAAATCAGGTCTGTGACGCCAGCAACAACTGTAACTTTGCAACAGGCAGTGGTTCTGGTAACTACATTCAAAACACCATAACTACCCAAACCGCCAACATGAACATTCAGTCTGCAAGCACAACCAGCCCAACGGCGGTTATCCAAGGAGCGAATGCCCAAACAGCCGACATCTTGCAGGTTAAAGACAGTATTGGGAATAACTTGATAAGTACAAATCAGACCACTCCAAACCTCGTGACAAACTCTAGTTTCGACACCAATACCGCTGGCTGGACGGCTAAAGGCAATGCAGCTATTAGCGTTTCTACTGCCGAAAAGTATATCGGTAACTCATCGATCCAAATGGTGCTCACAACAGCAGAAGATGGCATACGATTTAACTATCCGCTTGCTTCATCTACAACATACACGTTGTCATATTACGGCAAAGCTACCACAGCTATAAATGGCACTCGCTGTGGCCGGTCTGACGACGGCAGTACTAATACTAATGGCGCCGTTTCAACACCAAACTACCCATCGACGGGTTGGATTCGATTCACCTGTACCTTTACCACCGGCACCACCAGTGGGGCGCCATACTTCTATATTGGGCGAAGCGTTGGTGGTGGAACAGTATTCATCGACGCTGTGCAACTGGAAGTTGGGTCATCTGCCACACCATACCAGATGGGTACTATTAGTCTTAATGGTGTGGTCAAGTCTCCGACTAGCTTCCGTAACCAGTCGGACAGTGCCACTGCTTTCCAAGTTCAGAACGCAGCCGGAACATCGATTTTTAACATCGATACCGTTGGCGGAGCTGTACAGACAAACTTAATTCAGGCAAGCTACGCACTTGCGTTGCGAGCCGGAGGCGGTGGTTACGTTAATCTCCAAGATGGTTCTGGTAGGTCTATACTGACATCGTATTCTGACACCGGTGCGACCACGCTTCGTTCATATGTGGCGAACTCGGGCGCCTTCCAAATAAAAGATGTAAATGCGAATACTATTCTAAACGTAGATACTACGGGTAACAGAAATCTCATCACCAACCCTAGCTTCGAAGCGGATACCGCTGGCTGGTCAATTACGGCGGGAGGTTCCAGTTTACTGCGTATTACTACCGACCAATACTCCGGCCTTTCTTCCGTGCGTAACACAAACACGGCTACCGCGAATACCGGTGGACGATTCTTGTACCAACTGGCAGCAAGCTCGACCTATACATTCTCCATGTATGCCAAAGCCGAAGGTTCTAACTTCTCTACCCTTGAGCTTGGATACAACACTGACGGAACGACTTACACAAGCTGTTTGACGGCACAGACCGTAGTTACGACAGGCTGGACCCGGTATTCTTGTACCTTTACTATGCCGGGCACAGTATCAAGCAACCGATTTGTCTATTTCCGACAAACAGATGCTACCGCTCGTTCATTCTTGGTTGATGCTTTCCAGCTTGAGGCGGGTAGTGCTGCTACAAATTACAGTCTTGGAAATCTGAGTCTTAATGGCACGGTCACTGGCCCGACAGTTTTCCAGAACCAGTCAAATTCTACAGCTGCTTTCCAGATTCAAAATGCCAGCGGGAACCAGGTGCTAAATATAGATACTACCAGCGCTACAAACCTCATAACCAATCCATCATTCGATACGAATACCTCGGGTTGGACTGCTGGAGGTTCTGCTACATTATCTAGGGTAACAACAGATCAAAATCAAGGAGCTGGAGCTTTGCAGGTAAATACAACTGCGGCAGTCAATGACGGCGTGCGCTACCCTTACGCGCTTGCCGCAAGCACAACATATACCTTTTCGTTCCATGGAAGAGGCGGTAGTGGCGGGATTACTATGGGCATGGGATATAGTGCAGACGGTACTACGCTCACTGCCTGTACTCCAGTTGGTTTGGCTGCATCATCGTGGTCAAAGAGGTCATGTACATTTACTACTCCTTCATCTGTTTCTGGTACCCGGTTTGTCTATATTCAACAGACAGACGCCGCAGCACGATACTTTTTAGTAGATACCGCAATGCTTGAGGTTGGAGCGTCTGCATCAAGTTTAAATGCGGCAAACATCAGTATTAATGGGGCAATAAATACTCCATTGTTATTGCAGGGGTCTGGAAACTCTACTGTAGCTTTCCAGGTTCAGAATACTGCAGGCACTGCCGTTCTCAGAGTAGATACAGTTAATAGCGCCGTAACAATAGGTTCAGGAACAGGTAGTGCAAACCAGGGACTCACAGTTACCGACGCAGCCCGTATTCAAAACGTGGTCATTGGCGGGTCAGATGGTGCCTCAACGCTGCGAGGATCAACTGGTAGTGGCGGCACGATTAACTTACAGAACACTGCGTCGCAGTCATTCGCCTTCACGTCGTATGCAAATACTAGTGCAACTAATGTGTTCCAGTTTAATGCCACGCCAAGCAGTACTGCCGAGAACTTACTACAAGTTCAGCGAGGTGGCACGGCAGTGGCAACAGTTGGGAATAGCGGCTCCCTACTTCTTAAGAATCAGTATGACACTAGTACTGCCTTCCAGATCCAGAATGCAGTCGGCAGTACGGTGCTTAATGTAAATACGGCGGTTAATGCGTCTACATGGACGACCACCACGGCCTTTACAACTGCCCGTGCTCGCGGACAAACCCTTACATATAACGGTAAGATGTACATTTTAGGTGGGCAAAACACTTCAGTTGCTCGAAGTGACGTCCAGTATGCTCCGATTAACGGAGACGGTAGTGTAGGCACATGGACGAGTACGACTGCAATGCCGGTAGGTAAGACTGCTTTCTCAGCAGTTGCCTATAACGGATATATGTATACACTTGGTGGCTATGATCCTGCGACCAACACATACTTTAATGATGTCCGTGTAGCTCCAATCAACGGAGATGGAACACTTGGTAGCTGGACTTCAACTACAAGCTTTACGACACTGCGTGGCGGACTTTCGGCCGTCGCGAATAACGGATATATGTACATTACGGGTGGCAACAACGCTAGTAATGGCAATGGTCAGACGGTCGTCCAATATGCTCCAATTAATGGCGACGGAACTCTTGGTAGTTGGACCGACACCTCGCCGCTTGCTACAGGGCGAATAAGTCATTATTCAGTAGTTAACAACGGCTATTTATATGTATTCGGTGGTTACAACACCATTAGCGACGTAAGCTATGTGCCAATCAACGGAGATGGAACACTTGGAACGTGGGCAACAACGACAGCACTTCCAGCTGGGCGATACTATCACACTGGTACCACATATAATGGCAAGGTATATATTATGGGTGGCTCACTAACAGGCAATAACTCGACCAACGACGTCCTTACGGCCACGTTTAATGGCAATGGTACTATCGGAAGTTGGTCTTCATTGACCGGATTTACTACGCCGCGTAATCATGCCGGAAGTGTTGCATACAATGGACGGCTATATATCGCAGGTGGTGCAGCGGGGCTAGATTACTTTGGAACTTTCTATAACGATGTACAATATACCACTCTTACATCTTCCGCTTACAACAACTCGATTAGTATCAATGGTTTACTTACAAATAGCGGTCCTGCCATATTTAAAAATGGTAGCGACTCGGATGCCGCATTTAGTGTGCAAAACTCAGCTGCGGCCAGTATTTTCCAGGTAGACACTACCAATAGTCGGGTTGGAATAGGCAATGCTAGTCCTGGCAATTTACTCTCTGTTGGGGCGTTAACACTTGCGGACCCGGATGCACAGCTTGCCGTCGGCACTGGTGGAGACAGTAAGAAGGGAATTGTAATTCAGGCGGTAGCCGGGCAGACTGCAGACTTCTTCCAGGCTCAAGATTCCACTGGTGCAGTACTTGCTAGTATCGATCCGGAGGGTAATCTTGCGGTTAGGAATGTCACGGTATCTGGCCATATTATTTCTGCCGGACCGGTGCCTACAATGGAGCTGGTCGGCACGGCTACCGGCACGGCGCCTCTATCTCAGATTTTTGGGACAGATGTTGCCGGTGTTGTGGTGCTGGCGGCAGACGTGGATGGCACAGGCAGCGGCGCGTTTATACATGTCACTTTTGCCGAGCAATATACCGGCATCCCAATGGTGGTACTTACTCCTTCTTCAGAAGATGCTGCAATATTAACTGGCTCAAGTGCAGTATATGCATACGGTGATCCCGACGGGGCTGGATTTACTATTGCCGTAGGTCCAGGAGGTCTGCCAACTAACGTGCCGTATGCCTGGACATATCACGTAATTCAATAGAAGTTAGGTGGCCTACTATTTCGCCATTTTCCAATAGTGTTCAAATATCGATCGCTGCATGGCAGCGTAAGCCGGATTAACGATTTCGACACCCACTTTCTTGCCCTCTCGCCAGTTGTAGATGGACACGGTGTGATTGTAGGTAATCACTTGTTGGCTTAATGGGATGATACTTGGATCGATTATCTTCTTAGAAAATACTTTATCGATGAAGTCCTGATTGTTGGTAAAATCACTTGGTTTACCATTAGGGTTTAAGATTTCACGTACAGCATACCCTGCCTCGACTTGTTTGGCCCTATGTTTCTCGGCCCAGCGTATATCATCAACTAGCACCTGGAGTGTGCCATCGCCGAAAGCTAACAGTTCACCCTTGGTTTTTAACTCATTCCAAAGCATTTGCTTAAACCCATCTACGCCCTCATATGTATTAACGATAAAATCGCTTGGCTTTGCGGTGCCAGCCTGCGTGAATAGGCCTTGTAAGTCGGGCAGAATCTGGTCCAATATCTGTCTCTGGTTGCGGAGTTTCTCCTCTGCGGTAGTAAGACTTATCTCTAGGTTATCGGGACTGTTCGCTGCCAGCCTTTTACCTAGATCATCATGCTCAAGCGTAATCAATCCGCGCTTAGTCAACTCTTCGGCGATCCGATAAATTTTTGTACGGTTAACACCGGTCCTGCGAGCTAACTCTAGGTGACTCTTGGAAGAATCAAGCAACGATACATATATCTTGCATTCGTCAGGAGTTAAGCCCAGCTTTTTGAGTTTGAGCAGAAGGGTGTCATTGTTGTTCAACATAGTGAACAGTTTATCATTAGTGCAAATGTTATGCAATACTTATGCTAATCACGCAATACGTGAAGGAGAATATTATGTCAGAACTTTCAACCCGATTAACCCAAGAACTACTTACTACTAGCTATGCATCACTTTTTACGGGCCGATCCACCGAAAGGTGGGCCGCCCAGAATGAAATGCGTATTAAAGCAAGAGAACTTAGTGACAACGGCCTTGTGGACCATCAAGCTATCCGTGAACTGGCCATGTATAACGCCGGGCGGAACCATCTTAATGCTATGGCGGCAGACCGAGTGTTTGACATTGCCCAAAAGCCATCTGGCGGTAGTCTGCGAGCCATGCATTCGCCGTCACGGCGGGTATGGCAAGGTAGCGGTTCATGTCTAAGTTCTGTGGGTCCAGATATCGTTCATTACATAAGCAGGCCCGGAACGGTAGAAGATATTTATGGAGATGCTTTTCCGTATGTTGTCGATAAGCTAGGCTGGATGGCAATTGCCCATGACTTAAAGGGTTACCATACGATGTCTAATAGAGGGGGCTATCAATATGTAACCAACCGACTCAATGCCCTTGGACGTTCTGGTAAGCCTCACATTGGTGCAACCGCAACGCCGAAAGCGATAGTCTACGGTGCCAATCCCGAAGCCCCCGATACAATAATCAGTAGTGCAAGCGGCACGTTAGTGACCGACTGGGTGGACGCAACATATGACCGAATTCCTGAGTTTGCCGACCGTGCAGTGGTGGATGAGGCTGCTGGCTTATTCGATGGCCATGTAGAGAATCGGCGGGCTGGACTCTATGACGTCATGTTTGCTGAAATGGTTGGATCGTTACTACTGGGAGGTCACGAGCAAGATCAAATGCTTAAAGTTTTTGACCCTCAGTATCAGGTTGGAGTTGATATTAATTAATGCCGTATAATATCTCTCAGAAGAGAGGTACTATGAACGTAAAGATAACCGACTTACAATCCAAGGTGCATGATGGACTGTCTAAACTTGGCTATAAGAATGAAGAAGCGCAAATCATAGCAGAGGTATTGCTTTACGCTCAACTTCGCGGCAACAACCAGGGAATAACAAAGGTTGCCACTGGTGGCGTTCCAGCGGCTGATACACTACAAGCGCTGAAG
>JACCDG011743948.1_pt1 | contig 28497 bp, 42 predicted proteins | sample 7442471 | NCBI WGS metagenome assembly JACCDG01 (sample SAMN15323444, study PRJNA562643) | freshwater metagenome | isolation source: river surface water | place: USA:Blue River Watershed | collected 2017-08-17 | reverse complement strand
TGCAATTACCTCATGAAGACCAATGGGAGTATGCGTGTCGAGGCGGGAAAGGAAATAAACAGCCATTTTATTGGGGAGATGCCTTAAAGGGGGATAAAGCCAATTGCAATGGAAATTACCCTTACGGAACGGATAAAAAGGGAGCAAATTTGGAAAAGATGAGCGAAGTTGGCAGTTACGAGAAAGTAGCCCCTCATCCTTGGGGTCTTTGTGATATGAGTGGTAATGTCTACGAATGGTGTGGTAATTTGTACATAAAAGAAAGCCCTGGGCGGGCGTTTCGAGGCGGGTGCTGGGGCGACCCCTCTTGGGGTTGCCGGTCGTCAATGCGTTACGGTTTCGTTCCGACGTTCCTTGGCGACTACCTTGGCTTTCGTTTAATCATTTGTTAAGAGAAAAAGTTCAAGGTGGACACGGTGGTAGAGCAGAAGGATCTTCAGTTGCTGACTTCCCTTAAGAACAAGATCACACCGAAGAAAACGAAGTCGGAAGAGGCTGCTCAACCCGTCAAAATGCGTAGCAGTCATTAAGACTTAATCAAATCCCCGGAGACAAGTATGGCAAAAAGCAAATTATACAAATGTATTCATTGTCACAAGTATGTAGACCCCAAGTTAGCAGATGATAGTCCGGGAGAACATTCTGACGCTACTGGGACACAGAAAAACCCATACAGTCCCGGCGACCACAAAAGTTGTTGTTCCGAATGTTGTTATGGAAAACACAAATGTCGTAAAGACTAAAGACTAAAGACTAAAGACTCAAAAGGAGAACAAAAATGAAAATAACCACCCGCCGGAACAACAAAGAATTGTTGTTAGTATTGTCAGGCGAAGAAATTCCAAATTTCGATGGAGGAAAATCTTCCGTTAAAGAAAGCTGTGTTCAGTTTGGCGAATTTGATGTGACCGTGATTATTTCTCGAAATAAAACGGTTCATAAAAATACAAAAACTGGCATTAGCCAAGTGGAAAAAAATGGGAAATATGTCTATCGTGGCTTCACAATTGTTGAAGCAAGCACCGGAGGCGTATACAAAACAGAAGCGATCTATAAGACGGAATTCGGGCACGCTGCCGGCACACTGAGCGAATTGCTTCATGCCATTGACTACCACGAACACTTGAACTTTGCCCAGGAGACAATTCACGATAAGGGGAAAGTTTCTTATTACGGGCACTGCATTAAACACTCTGGTGGCAAGTATATCGTAGATGAAGAAGACAACCTTCCTTATGAGGAATTAGTGGATGCTCTCCATGCCATCGATCGGAAAGAAGCGTAATTGATTAATGTGCTGGACAAGGAACCCGTCAAAATGCGTAGCGGATAACAAAACAAACCTGGAGAAATAAAAATGGACCGCTTAGAACGCAAAGTGAAAGCAATTGTAAAAATCCTTGTCCCAGTCGAGGCTTCAATTACTTTCACTCTTATTGGTGGCGATGGAAGTAGTCAACTTGACCTGCGTGCCATTAAGAAGTTTATTGCAGGCAAGGAAGAAGAAAAAATTGCCTTATCCTTTGGCGGCACTGAGATTAATGCCATTGGTGAATATGAGATTGACACAGAGTGTTCTGGTGTTAATTTTAATGATTCTATAATTGAATCAATAAACAACAATATTAATGGCGAATATAAGTCTGAAATTTTAACCATTGTTAATGGCGAATAAGGAAATTGACATGAAAAATGTTACTTGTAAGCGTTGCAAGGAAATTTTGGCAACCTGTCCGAAAAATGAATACGGCTTTGCTTTGGCGTCTTTGGTTTACGATGTTGGCAATACTTCCAAGGTAGAATTGGGACACCAATTCTACCATACAAAAAATGGTCAAGTGGCTATTTGTGTCGCAACTAAAACTATTGGTAAAACATGAAAAATACATACGAAGAAATGCTCAAAATTGAAAAACAAAAATTATTGATCTCATCCAGTAGAACTTATCGATCTTTTGATGCTTATGTTGCCGAAAATCCAAATGGCGAAATTTATCGAAATTGGATCACAAATTTTGGACAACTGGCAGCCGATGCACTGTTGATTTTCAGTGGAGAAGGGATGCACCAAGGAATCCCAGGCGGATTTTTGTGGGCCAGACTGGCTCGTGGGTACGTCAAGGCTGAGAGAAATAAATTCAAACAAGCGGATGAATGGTATATTCATATTCATGATTGCGATGATGGGTTTTTATCAAAAGAATTCCCCAACAAAGAAGAGGCACTTGCCGGACTAGATGAAATTGAAGGATACACACCAGTATCTTTTGATGAGTTGCGTACTATTTTTGGGTATTCTTTATAATTCCCGCATTTAGAGGTACACTATGTCTAAAGAAGATTTCAAGGTGATTTTGGATAAAGTCAATACTAGCATCGTTCGCATCGAATGCTTGACGCGAGCCAACTGGCACGATAAAGAAGAAATGATTTCTTCCCGCAAAGAACTAAGAGAGCAGTGTGAGCTTCTCCAGAGCTACATTAATGAGGTTCGCACTGCTGTTGGTTGTGAGACCGTTAAGGCTATTTAAAAGGAAATTTTATGGCTTACATATACCACGCAAGCATTAGATCATCTAATGTTTGGCAGGCAAAATTTTTGGCACAAAAGTATCATAATCAAACATTTTCGTTTAATTATTTTAATCCTACTTTAGCCTCTACTCCTGCTAGAATGTGGGCCGAATTTCACGAAGGTGATTGGCATAATTACTGGACATATATTGGCGTCATGGAAATCACTCGGAGCGGAATAGCAGACGCAGAAGAGGCAGACAGGGCAACACAATTTGATAATGTGATATATGGAATGCTTCGCAATGAGCCTTATTTTGATTTTGCTATCACTGGAGTTGAGCCAGCCGAGTTTCGTAATTACGAAGAATTGGCTGAAGATTTTAAAGATAAAACAATTTTAAAATTCAACGGGCTGGTGGTTCGCACAGCTATATTTAGTGATTTTATCGGTCTCGATGTGCCGATCCCAACGGAGTTTCAGCCATTCAGCAAGACACACTTGTGGATTCCAAAAGAGCCTGTCAAATATATGGAAGGTGGTAATTGAAATGACAAAAATTATCAAAGATAAAATCAAAGATGCACTGACTTCTCTTAACAATAATTATGGCAAGGGAGACATAATAAAAATAGATTTTGAAAACATGACTTTTGTTATTAAACCATATAGATTGAACGAAGAAGTACGAAAGTTTTCATACAAAAACAATACAGTGTACGCCCTTCGCCACCAAAGGAAAATCAATTAAAATTTAAACAAGAGGTGTGGATGAAAAAAGCACAACCAGATCATCATTTGCACAAATGTAAACATTGCGACACTATTTGGGAACATCATGATAAATGTTCTCAATTAGTTCACACCAATAAAGAAGAATACAAAAAAGCTCACAGATGCCCGAAGTGCAATCGTCCATCCCTTAAAAAATATCAATAATAAAATAGTTTATGCTTACTTGGAGAATACATGCCTATTCCACCTCCGCCTAAGCCAGGCGAATCGTATGAATATCGTGCTATCGGCATAGCCTTGCCTAACTTTCAAAAAGGAAAAAGACAGATAGCGTGGGAGAACACAACCACCTGTCACACAGACCACCCGGATATTTTATCTTACGATAACCATCAAAGATTCGAGTGCGAGGTTCGCTACGTTTACACAGGAACAAATCCAAAAGATTTGTTTGAGAAAACCGGTCCAGTCTTATTCAATCCAAAAAAATTAAAACCCTTGGATTTTCAAAATAAGCCTTTAACGCCTCTTCAGGCTCTTGATCAGTGGAACAGAAAATACTACTCATTCAGCTTAGAAGCTAATGGGAACATGCAGGTCGGGGACGGACCATTCATCGTTCTGTCGGGTGGTGGCAGAAAAGTAACAGTGAGTGATTACGATCTTTCTGAATATGAAAATGGCAGATATCCGACACTTGATGACCTGGTGACGGAGGCTTTGCGTCTCTGGCACGCTGATACAACTGAAAAGCGTTATCGTGTGTTGTATGAAATTAATAAAGAAATCCTGCTTGAAATAAAAGATCATTGGTTGTGGCATGGAAATAGGTACATGTGTAATATCATCGCCACTAGCGAGGATGAGGCAAAAGCAAAAGTAATCAAAGCTTTGCAGGAAAAAGAAGTGACGTGCAAGGTAATTAGCTTATGGGAAACGACGAAAGACTGAACTCGTTGAAAATTAAAATGACCGGCATTTAATACAAATGCCGGTCAATTTAATTTAACTCGTCAAAATGCGTAGAGAGCACTTCTTCCCAACTATCGAGGGGCACAAGACATGTTGACACTAAAGCAAGTAATTTTATTTCAGAAGGCTGGATGTTTTGGCAAACCAAGGAAAATTAATCTTGCAAGCGGAGCAGATGGGTTTCAAATAGAAACCACCAGATCAATTGTCAGTGCTTATATTTTGCCAGACAACAGCATCAGATTGTCGAGCGAAGTGCAGCCGATGATTCAATACAGAGCAACCCATGTGCCAACTATTTTTTTTGACACCAATGGAGAGTGTGATGTTATCAAGTCAGCGTCTATTCACTTCAAGCGTGAGGCGTATGTGAAAATCAAAGAAGGAGAGAGGTTGCATAAATTACTCTTCGAGCGAAGCGATGGGCAATCCGTCCATTTAATTTTCAATGGCAGTGATATTGTCATCTGTTCAGAATACGGGGCACCTTCGCCGATTTTTGGTCAGTTTGACAATTGTGGCTTTGTGGCTAAATTGTAACTCGTCAAAATGCGTAGGCAGTAAACACCAATCACAGGAGTAGTAATTATGCCAAAGTTACGAGTCAAAGGCGTTAATGTTGCCAATTACAGATTGAAAGTTTACGCTCCTGGTGATGGGGCGTTGGCTTTTTCTTGGGTAAATACCAAGAACAACAACGCAGACGGCAAACTGAGTGTTACTCGCGAAGATGTTGACGCTTTTATTAAAAAGGAAATTGAAAATTACAAAAAATACAAAGTTGCCATCATTAACGGGGAGTTAAGACTTGTTCACTGGGTTGTCCGGGAAAATTCTGACACGTTGAAAATTGATGGGACTTCTTTCCACTACACCTTAACTGCCGAAGGGGCAGAAATTTTGCGTGAGCGTAGTTTTTATCTGAATTTTTTTCACGTTTCATTCACCTTTGTGGACAATGGCATTGTCCACGAGCTTAAGAATTTTTCTAAGATCTCCGCCTTAATATTTTTTCTTATCCACGAAAAAGAATTAACTTCTTGAATGAAAAATCTTCCTATAAGAAATGACCTGCATTTCTTATAGGAAGATTTTTCGACGGTTTTGTGGAGCTGGCTGAGCCGCACGTGTCTAGACCTAAACTAATGTTGATTGGTGCAACTCGTCAAAATGCGTAGGAGTCGAAAGAGTAAAACAAAACAAACGAGAGCCAAAACATGAACGTAACTTTCCGCTATAATTACACTGTCCACACCAAGTCGGCTAAAAACAAAGGCAGTGTCCAAGGAACTCCTTTCGGCGAATTCACCGTTGAAGCCCGCAATGCAGAAGATGCCATCGGCATCATTCACGATCGCCACAACAACAGTGACAAGAGACCTGTGTCTGGTAAATCAAATCTTAAAGATGGTAAAATTTTACCATTGGCTCTTGGTGTTCATGTTTGTATTGCTAATGTTTATAAAGGAAGTGACCAACGCACTTATAGCAAGGGCGTAATTGTAGAAGTACTTGAAGGAAATCGTTATGGTGTTCACTTATACAAACTTGGATTCACCAGCAACCAAGACAGCTTTTACGTAGGCTCGCCTGACAATCCAATCACCGTAGACTTTTCCGCAAAAGAATTGATTGGTGTCCCGAAGCCATCTCGCTTTAGTCTTAAAGTTAAATTGGCTGGCGTTTAGCAACTCGTCAAAATGCGTAGTGAATATCATTAAGATTAAATAACTCCCTGGGAGGTCAACAGATGGCTATCGGCAAATCACAACTTCTCGAAGTCGCCTCGAATGTCTTGGTTGCGGTCACTGAAGAAATTAGCAATCCTAATGTCGCAGATACCGCAGTTGCTGTTCCGAGCGAGGATGCCAAGCGTCCTCTCGGATTTTTCGTTCAGAAAATTACTGTAGATGGTGTTTTGTATATTGTTAGTATTATGTCAACCCAGCGGTAGTCAAAAATTATTTTTTATTTAAGAAAAGAAGGACACAAGATTATCATAGCTTTGTAAGATAAACTCATTAAAAATGACCTGGACGCTGCTATAAAACATTGTTTTATAGCAGCGTCCAGGTATAACAAAGCGAATCTAGGCGTGTACTTTCTCGATATAGGAAATGAAGAATATTTTCCGGTTGCTAATGTGGATTATTCGGTCGATTTATGGTAATGTATTTTTAATAAAGTCCAATTCGGAGTACGCAATGAATACTTATAACTACAATGATGGATTGTGCTCTGGCGGGCGGAGACCACGCCTGTATTTGGCTAAAGGCTCCGAGATAGTTAAATTCACTGGAAAAAGCATTCCTGATTTTTGTAGTATCGGGAAAGAATCGTATGAAAAAAACGGTAAGTGGTCTAACACCACTTATACATTGAATTTATCTGCCGGTGTTCGAGAGTTGTATTTTTTATCTCCCTTGCATGGCGTGTGGGGCAGCAATTTTTCATCGTGGGGAGAAGTTGCTACGAAACTCAGCCTTCCAATTGAGTTGGTAAAAAATATCGTTCGCACCGAATACCCCGATACGGCAGAAAGACTGGATGCTTGCGAGAAGTTTCTTGAAAAAAATGATAATTCCGCCGTAGAGACTGTCATTGTTTCTTTTGGTTCACCAACTGCTGCCGAAGCTGAAGAAGGATACTGGAGCAAGCCTAAATCGACCAAAACCACAGATGGTCAGACAGTGACAGTGGGACCAGAAAACAAAGAAGATTGGCATAATGCTAAAATTATTTGTCCTGTTGGTTCACGAATTGTTTCCTCTACGCATACAAGAGGATCAAATGGTGGCTACTGGGCAATTGTAATCAGCGTTCCTTTGAGAGCACAACCGCATGGATAATATCATGTTGCCATTCGCCGCCGGAATTACAGGCTATTATACCGAAAAAAATGACTTGTTATCTCTAGAAATTCGTTGTTTGAGGTTGTCTCAAACAACGAATTTTTGTATCACAGACAAAACCGTAATTAACACTATCAAACAAGGCTTTTCTCCAATTCTGGAAGATTATCTTGGCGATAATGTGCCGGGCTTCAGTGATGCATTCATGGAAATGCAATCTCATCCAATTCCTGTTGATGGCGAAGAACGTGAATTCAATATAACAGATAAAGTTAAGATGAAATTTTGCTGGATTCCAGCCGGAAAAGCAATGCTTGGTTCCCCAAAAAATGAAGTAAAAAGAAACCGTGACGAAGAAGAGCGTGAATTTGAAACTAATGGTTTTTGGATGGGGAAATATCCTGTAACTCAAGTTCAGTGGGAAAGAATTATGGTTGCTGACCCTAGTAGATTTAAAGGCAATAATCTTCCCGTAGAAAGAATAAGTTGGCATCAGTGCCAGGACTTTATTAAGAAATGCAGCGTGTCGGGACTGCAATTGCCTCACGAAAACCAATGGGAATATGCTTGTCGAGGCGGAAAGGGCAATAAACAACCTTTTTACTGGGGTAATGAATTGAGTGGATTTGAGGCTAATTGTCATGGAACCTTGCCGTATGGTGCCAATAACAGAGGAGCATACCTAGCAAAGACAACGAAAGTGGGCAGCTACGAGAAAATTGCCCCTCATCCTTGGGGTCTTTGTGACATGCATGGAAATGTCTGGGAATGGTGTGAAAATTCACACACAATACTAGCATCATATCGAGTAATTCGGGGCGGAGGTTGGTCCAGCAGACCTGAAAATTGTCGATCGGCAAAAAGTAATTTAGCAAGATTTTCATATGCGGGAATTGATATTGGTTTTCGTCTTATCATTTGTTAAGAGAAATATATCATGCTGCCACTCATGACCGGAATTACAGGCTATTACACCGAAGAAAATGATGGACTTACACTAGAGCTTCATTGTCTGCGAAATCTTCAAGTCAAAACATTCCGTGTCGAAGATGAGACAGTTATCAACACTATTAAACAAGACTTCTCTCCAATTCTGGAAGATTATCTTGGTGATAGCCTGCCAGGCTTTAATGATACGTTTTTCGAGATGCAATCTCATTCTGTTCCCGATGCTGGAGAGGAACGAGAGTTTGAGATTTTTAGTGATGTTAAAATGAAGTTCTGTTGGATTCCGGCAGGCAAGGCAATTCTTGGATCTCCGGAAAATGAAGAAGGAAGTTATCGTGATGAGTATGAACGTGAATTCCAAACCAATGGTTTCTGGATGGGTAAATATCCTGTAACACAAGCCCAGTGGATGGGCGTGATGGAGGGTCATAATCCCAGCCATTTTAAGGGCATTATTTTTGCTTATTTAAAAACCGAGAATCTCCCTGTAGAGCGTGTAAACCGATATGATTGCCAAAAGTTTATCGAAAAATGCGGTGTGTCGGGATTGAAATTACGGCTACCTCACGAGGATCAGTGGGAATATGCCTGTCGGGGCGGTAAGGGAAATAAGCAGGCATTTTACTGGGGCAATACTCTGAACGGAGACAAGGCGAATTGCAGAGGAACTATGCCCTATGGGATGGATAAAAAAGGGACGTATCTGGCAAGGACGAGCGAAGTGGGAAGTTACGAGAAAATAGCTCCTCATCCTTGGGGTCTTTGCGACATGATTGGCAATGTTTGGGAATGGTGCGAAAATGCAAATGTGAGAGAAACATCGAGACGGGTTCTTCGGGGTGGTGGCTGGGATAGCAAACCCGAAAATTGTCGATCAGCAAAACGTAATTTAGTAAAATTTTTATACGCATTGGGAACCGATGTTGGCTTTCGTTTAATCATTTGTTAAGAGGATGCTATGCTGCTATTTGCTCCAGGAATTACTGGTTATTGTACAGAAGAAGGTGATGAATTATCATTAGAACTTCGATCTTTAAGAAAATTATGCACAACAACATTTGTGACTCAAAATTCGACTGTTATCAACACTATTAAACAAAACTTTTCACCAATTCTCGAAGATTATCTTAGCGATAGCCTGCTAGGTTTTAGTGACGCATTTTTAGAAATGCAGTCACATTCAATTCCTCTTGACGGCGAAGAACGAGAATTCGAGATTGTTGAAAACACTAAGATGAAGTTCTGTTGGGTTCCCGTGGGCGAATCACAATTAGGCTCACCACGAAAAGAGCAGAATATCTTTATGAATACATATTTCGGAGGAAGATATTTAGAACGCCTCGAAACAGAAGATGAATTAGTTCGCGGAATGTATAAAACCAACGGCTTCTGGATGGCAAAATATCCGGTGACTCAAGGTCAGTGGGTAGCAGTTATGAGGAATAACCCCAGCTATTTCAAAGGTGTTAATCTTCCCGTGGAGTCTGTGAACTGGCATGATTGTCAAGAATTTATTGAAAAGTGCAATATTTTGGAATTGAAGCCGCAACTCCCCCACGAAAATCAATGGGAATACGCATGTCGGGGCGGGAAAGGGAATAAGCAGGCATTTTACTGGGGAGATGAATTGAATGGAGATAAGGCTAATTGCAATGGAAAATACCCTTATGGAACTGACAAGAAAGGGGCATATCCAGGAATGACGACAGAGGTGGGCGGTTACGAAAAAATAGCCCCTCATCCTTGGGGTCTTTGTGACATGAGTGGCAATGTCAGGGAGTGGTGCGAAAATTTGTACGCTAAAGAAGGCTCGAACCGGGTGCTTCGGGGCGGGTGCTGGAATGACGTTCCTGGTGATTGCCGTTCTGCTGACCGTTTTTATTATTCGGGGACATCATCATTCTCCTGCGATGCAACTTTAGGCTTCCGTTTAATCATTTGTTGAGAAATATCATGCTACCATTTGCACCCGGAATCATCGGTTATTACACTGAGCAAGATGATAAGTTATCACTTGAACTTCGATCGTTAAGAAAGCCCAAGACCAAAACTTTTATCATCAAAGATTCAACTATTATCAATACAATCAAAGCGGGCTTTTCGCCAATTCTTGAAGATTACTTAGGTGATAGCTTGCCAGGTTTTAGTGATATATTTTTCGAGATGCAATCTCATCCAATTCCTTTTAAAGGAGAAGAGCGGGAATTCAGTATAATGCAATCTTGCCCGGCTCTTATTGCTGGAGAGGAAGAAGAGGAATTAGATGTAATTAATGTGAAGATGAAGTTTTGTTGGATTCCGGCAGGCAAATCAATCCTTGGATCTCCAGAAAGTGAAGTGGAAAGACACCCCGACGAAGAAGAACACGAATTTAAAACTAATGGCTTTTGGTTGGCAAAATACCCTGTAACCCAAGCCCAGTGGTCAAGTGTTATGAGCTGGAATCCAAGTCGTCATTACTTCAAAGGAGAAAATCTTCCTGTAGAAAATGTGAGTTGGGATGATTGTCAGGATTTCATCAAGAGGTGCAATGTCTCGGGCTTAAAATTACAATTACCCCATGAAGATCAGTGGGAGTATGCCTGTCGGGGCGGAAAAGGCAACAAACAGGCTTTTTACTGGGGAGATGCCTTGAGCGGTGACAAAGCTAATTGTGATGGAACTGTGCCCTATGGGACGGATAAAAAGGGAGCATATTTAGCAAAGACGAGCGAAGTCGGCAGTTATGAGAAGCTTGCCCCTCATCCCTGGAATTTGTGTGATATGCACGGCAATGTTAGCGAGTGGTGTGAAAATTTGTACACTAATTATTCATACCGAGTACTTCGGGGTGGGCATTGGAGTATTTATCCTTCTGAATGTCGTTCGTCGTATCGTGGAACTGGTCACCCTTCATATGAATGTTCGTCCGCAGGCTTCCGTTTAATCATTTGTTGAGAAATATCATGCTGCCATTTGCTCCAGGAATCACCGGTTATTATATCGAGCAAGATGATAAATTATCAATTGAACTTCGGTCTTTGAGAAATTTACGCACAGTGACCTTCACTACTAAAAATACTACTGTTATTAACACTATTAAATCTGGTTTTTCTCTAATCCTTGAAGATTACTTAGGAGATAGCCTGCCAGGATTTAGTGATGCATTTTTTAAGATGATTGAACATCCAATTCCTGTCGATGGAGAAGAGCGAGAGTTTGAAGTCTTCGATGGTGTTAAAATGAAATTTTGTTGGATTCCAGCAGGGGAAGCCCAATTAATGGGACCAACACAGGAAGAGCGAGATTATAATTTTAAAAATTTTTGGGAGGACTCATATTCGGGTGGTAAAGATGAATCTGTTCGTGGAATACATAAAACCAACGGTTTTTGGATGGGCAAATATGAAGTAACGCAAGCTCAATGGGAAGCGGTTATGGGTGAAAATCCTAGTCATTTCAAAGGTGGCAATCTTCCTGTAGAGAGAGTAAGCTGGGACGATTGTCAGGAGTTTATCAAGAAGTGCAGTGTGTCGGGCTTGAAAGTCCAATTGCCTCATGAGGATCAGTGGGAATACGCCTGTCGGGGTGGGAAAGGTAATAAACAGGCATTTTACTGGGGAGATGCCTTCAACGGGGACAAAGCCAATTGTGATGGAACTGTGCCATACGGGACCGACAAGAAGGGGACTTATCTGGAAAAGACGACGGAAGTGGGGGGTTACGAGAAAATAGCCCCTCATCCTTGGAGTCTTTGTGATATGCACGGCAATGTCTGGGAGTGGTGCGATAATTTATATGCCGAAGAAGAACTGTATTTGTATATGGTGACTCGGGGTGGAGGTTGGAGTGAGATGCCTTATTTTTGTCGATCGTCATATAGCAACGGATACCTTGTATCTTTTTCTTCAAACAAAATTGGCTTTCGTCTAATCATCTGTTAAGAGTTAATATCATGTTGCCATTTGCTTCAGGGATCACGGGTTATTACACTGAAAAAGATGATGTTCTTTATTTAGAACTTCGGTCTTTGAGAAATTTACGCACAACGACTTTCACTACTAAAGATGCCACTGTTATCAATACAATCAAGCAAGGCTTCTCTCCGATCCTTGAAGATTACTTGGGTGATAACCTGCCAGGATTTAATGATGCGTTCTTTAACATGCAAGAACATCCTTTACCGATTGACGGTGAAGAAAGAGAATTTGAGATTTATTCAAATACCAAAATGAAATTCTGCTGGGTTCCGGCAGGCAAGGCAACACTTGGTTCTCCAAAAAATGAAAAGGGAAGGAATCGCAATGAGCGTCAACATGAATTTGAAACTAACGGCTTTTGGATGGCAAAATACCTTGTAACTCAAGCCCAATGGGAATCGGTCATGGGCAATAGCCCTAGTTATTTTAATGGTGCTAATCTTCCTGTAGAGCAAGTAAGCTGGGAAGATTGTTATAATTTTATAAAAAAGTGCAGTGCATCGGGAGGGCTGCGACTCCCTCATGAGGATCAATGGGAGTATGCATGCCGGGGTGGGATGGGGAATAAACAAGCATTTTATTGGGGAGATATCCTCAATGGAGACAAAGCGAATTGCAAAGGAATTGTTCAATACGGAACAAGTGATCAGGGAATTTATCTTAGAAAGACAGCAGAAGTCGGCAGTTACGAAAAAGTAGCCCCTCATCCCTGGGGTCTTTGTGATATGCTCGGCAATGTCTGGGAATGGTGCGATAATCCATATGGCAAAGAAGACTTAGACCGGACGTGTCGAGGCGGAAGTTGGGCTAATATTTCTTCGGTATGCCGGTCGTCGTACCGTGGTTTGCTCAATCAAATTAGTAATTCCAAATATGTTGGCTTCCGTCTAATCATTTGTTAAGAGTTAATATCATGCTACCATTTGCATCTGGCATCACTGGTCATTACACCGAGCAAGATGATATTTTTTTACTAGAACTTCGTTCTTTGAGAAATCTCAAAACAAAGACTTTCATCACTCAAGACCAAACTATAATCAACACCATTAAAGGTGAATTCTCCCCAATTCTTGAAGATTACCTAGGAGATAGCTTGCCAGGATTTGGTGACATGTTTTTTAAGATGATGGAACACCCAATTCTTGTTGATGGAGAAGAAAGAGAATTCGAGATCGCTAAAGGTTTACAGATGAAATTCTGCTGGATTCCCGCAGGAGAAGCTCAACTAGGTTCTCCTAAAGAAGAACAAGATTATGTCACCAAGACTTTTTACGATGGTGAGCGTCCCGAATTTTTGGACGCTGAAATGGAATCTGTTCGTGGAATACATAAAAGTAACGGCTTTTGGCTGGGTAAATATCCAGTAACTCAAACTCAATGGAAAAGTGTTATGGGCAATAACCCCAGTAGTTTCAAAGGCGACAACCTTCCTGTAGAGAACGTAAGCTGGAACGATTGCTATGATTTCATCGACGAGTGTAGCGTATCGGGCTTAAAGCTTCAACTTCCTCATGAAGATCAATGGGAGTACGCTTGTAGGGGCGGGAAAGGGAATAAACAGGCTTTTTATTGGGGTAATGAGCTGAACGGAGATAAAGCCAACTGCAATGGGACTGTGCCCTATGGAACGAACAAGAAAGGCGACTATTTACATAAGACGACAAAAGTGGGCAGTTACGAGAAAGTGGACCCTCATCCTTGGGGTCTTTGCGACATGATTGGCAATGTTTGGGAATGGTGCGAAAATTTGCATAATAGCGAAGACTCGAACCGGGTGATTCGGGGCGGGAGCTGGGGTAGCAGTGCCAGATTCTGCCGATCATCATTCCGTTTCGGGAACGATCCGACGGGCCGTGGCGGCTACCTGGGATTTCGTTTAATTATATGCTAACCCGTCAAAATGCGTAGACAATGTAATTAAGCGTTATTTGAGGGAAATATCATGTTGTTGCCATTCGCACCTGGGATCACGGGGACTTACACTGAAGAAGGAGCCTCCCTGAAACTTGAACTAAAGTCCTTGCGAAATCCTCAATTAGTTAAATTCAAAACTAGCGATCAAACTATTATCAACACGATCAAGCAAAGATTTTCTCCAATCCTTGAGGATTATCTTAGTGATTACCTTCCAGGCTTCAGTGATGCATTCTTGAAAATGCAATCTTACTATATTCCCGATGCTGGGAAAGAACGCATATTCGAGATTGCAGATGGTATTAGAATGAATTTCTGTTGGATTCCACCAGGAGAGTCACAATTGGGTTCCTCCAAAGAAGAACAGGATTATCTCGTAAGTGTAATTTACAACCGGAGACGCTCCGAATGGATGGAAAATGAAGCAGAAACTGTTCGTGGAATGTACAAAACTACTGGCTTTTGGATGGGCAAATATCCAGTGACGCAATCTCAATGGAAAAGTGTTATAGGATATAACCCTAGTTATTTTAAAGGTGATAAACTTCCTGTAGAGAATGTAAATTGGCATGACTGTTATAATTTCATTAAAAAATGTGATATCTCGGGATTAAAGCCACAACTTCCTCATGAAGATCAGTGGGAGTATGCGTGCCGAGGTGGGAAAGGGAACAAACAGGCATTTTATTGGGGCAATGAATTAAATGGAGATAAAGCTAATTGTGCTGGGGTCTATCCTTGTGGGACAGACAAGAAAGGTGCCTATTTACAAAAAACGAGTGAAGTGGGGAGTTATGAGAAAATAGCCACTCATCCTTGGAATTTATGTGATATACTCGGCAATGTGCGGGAATGGTGCGATAATTTATATGCCTCCGGACATTGGGGAGGGGTGGTCCGGGGCGGGAGCTGGTTCAATTTCTCTTGGGACTGCCGATCTTCGTACCGTCACTTGTTTGATAAGGCATTCCGCAGCAATCGTAGTGGTTTTCGCCTAATCATTTGCTAACCAGAAAAATGTGTAGGCGATGCAATTAAGCTTTACTGAGGGAAATATCATGTTGTTGCCATTCGCACCTGGGATCACGGGTTACTGTATTAAATATAACAATGAGCTTTTGTTAGGGCTTGTATCACTAAGAAACTTTGATTTTAGAACTTTCCTCACCAAAGACCAAACAGTCATCAACACCATTAATGCTGGCTTCTCGCCAATCCTTGAAGACTATTTAGGAGATAATCTCCCAGGCTTTAGTGATACATTCATGCAAATGCAATCCTGTCCGATACCGGCTCCTGGAGAAGAACGAGAATTCAACTTAACAGATAATATCAAAATGAAATTCTGTTGGATTCCAGCAGGCAAGGCAATGCTTGGCTCTCCAGAAAGTGAAGAAGGAAGATTTCAAGATGAAGAAGAGCATGAATTTGAAACCAACGGTTTTTGGATGGGCAAATATCCGGTAACCCAATCCCAGTGGATGAAAATCATGAATAACAACCCGAGCTACTTCAATGGCGATAATCTCCCGGTAGAAACTGTAAGTTGGAACGACTGTCAAAAATTTATGAATGCATGTAATGTTCTAGGGGCAAAGGGGAAACTGCCCAATGAAGATCAATGGGAATATGCCTGTCGAGGTGGAGAAGGGAACAAGAAGCCTTTCTACTGGGGATATATGCTCAATGGAGATAAGGCTAATTGCTTTGGAGAAGACCCTTACGGGACAAATACAACGCGAAGACCTTTACGGAAGACGACAGAAGTGGGCAGTTACGAGAAAGAAGCCCCGCATCCTTGGGGTCTTTGTGATATGAGCGGCAATGTGTGGGAATGGTGTGAAAATTCATACAATGAAGAAAACCGGTTCCAGATTCTTCGGGGAGGTTGTTGGTCTAGTCCAGCAATGTATTGTCGATCGTCTTATAGGATTCCTTATATTAAATCGTATAACGATTTCACCATTGGTTTCCGTCTGATTGTTTGTTAAACGCCAACCCGTCAAAATGCGTAGCTATCGAGTAAACCAATCAACAGTCCCAAAAGAGAGATCGAAGCCATGCAAAGCGAAAATTTTTATACCTTGACGGTTCATTATTATCCTCAAGCAGTCGAAGCCCCTCTTGCTCAAGGGGAAAGCTATCGTTCTTATTCTTTTAATTTTTCCAATCCGCCAACCCCCGAAGATTTCAAAAACCTGGTTAAAAAACTGCCTTGGGCATATGGTGCATGGGAAGATACTCTAATTCCTATTCTTGACACCAATCCCTGGCCTTACCTCACCCTGGGAACAAAATCAGCCAGCGTCAAGCTGTTTGTTCAAGATTTCGGAACAAACAAGCAAGTTGGTCACTTGGAAGTCTCAAAAGACGAAATCATAAAGAATGATAACTACCCACGAATTTTGTTCCCATGCAATCTTTTCATAAAGCTCAGTAAAAAATACAAAGAAGCTGAACGAGCCGACATTCGAGAATTTCTCGAACAAAACAAAATGAACATTATCGGCATTCTCATTAAGCAAAGTCGAAAAACTGGAATTTTCCCGACAGAAGCCCAGATCGTAAATACAACCCGACAATTTTTGAAACAGTGGATCTCAACCCGTCAAAATGCGTAGAAGGAGTAAGGCTCATGAAGGAAGGTTTTTACGAGAAAGCCATTAAGCACTACGGTGCAGGCGGGACTCACGATCTGAATGTTACGAATTATCAGATCAAACAAGCGGTTGATTCGCTTATATCTGAGCCAGAGATCCAAACAATTTTGGATTTAGAAAAGCTGGGTGGTCTGCTTGTCAGTCAAAAAAGAAATCTGCTACTTGCCAACATAGCAGACAAGCTAAAGAAAAGGACACGAGGCGAAGAGTTGACAGGAAGTAAGTGGCGACATTCTGAATCTGAGGATTTTGCCACTTACGTTATTTTTTGTTCGGATTATAATCGTTACAAATATGGAGATGCCTTCGCCTGGTATCCTTTCAGTGCTTTTGGGTGCTCTAAGCTTTTAGAGGATGGAAGCATTACCCAAGAAGATTACACAGGGAAGGCAACCCCGCCGAAAACTACAGTTAAGATCAACGATAAGATACAAATTCTTCGGGTTACGGATTCTTTGCTCCAATATGTCAGTCAATTACCCCCGACCCTTTACAGTCGGGGCTTGGCATTCCATCTCTAAGCACTCTTCAACAGAGTCTTAGCGGACGCCAACAGGCTGATTGACAACAGCCCTTTGTCTCTTATATTCTTCGCTCCATTACAGTCAGCATGATCTTTATGCCCACACGACTTACAACAGAACTCGCCCTGACTCTGCCGGTTCGCCTTCTCAGTATGACCACACTTGTTACATCGTTGTGATGTATAACGTGGATCAATGAGAACAACCGGCACGCCAGCGAGTTTCGCCTTGTAGGTGATGAATGACCTTAACTGATGGAACGCCCAACTTAATCGTTCCGACCGTTGAGATTTCCTAACTACCGTTCTCTGGTTGATATGCGTCAGGTCTTCCAACGCTATCGCACAACCAGTGCCTTTGGCTTTCTCAACGAAATACTTCGACACACAATGATTGGTGTCAGTCCTGAACCGACTTTCCTTGCGTGATACTTTCTTCAACCTTCGCTTCGCCGACTTAGTTCCTTTGTTTTGTAAAGACGCACGATGTTTATGGACTCGTTTCCTGACTGCTTCGACCTTCTCGTTGGAGAACGTAGTTCCAGTGTTGTCCACGGCAATGTTTTTGACGCCAAGATCAATGCCGAGTACATCGTTTGGCTCAAGCGGTGTACCTTCTGGCATGTCGCAGGTAGCGTACAGGAAGAACTTACCGTCCCGATATACCAGATCAACTTGACCACCAACTCGATTAGTGCGTCCGGCGAAGTAGGCGGCGATCTTCAAGTTGAACAGTTGCCTGCCTTCAAGTGTGGTCATCGATACTTGTGGGTGCGGTAGGTGGAGTCCTTTGAATGTCAGGATGCGGGAGTCGTAGGTAATACTACCGTGCTTCTTGAACTCTGGTTGTACTTTCTTGTTCAGTTTGTACGCTTCGCAGGTTTTGGCAATGGCACGGATGCAAAGTTGAGCAGACAACCCATACTTCTCCCTGATAGTTTGGTAGACAAGAGTTTGTATCGTGTACTTGCTGGCAGATTGTTGGATGAAGCAGGTTTCGGCAATCTCGTTACAGGCAGCGTTGAACGCTTCCATTGTAGCGAGCAGCCTTTTTGAGCCGCTTTCATCTGTCAGTAAGTGTATTTTGGCAATGGTCTTCACATACTTACATAGTGTTCCACCATTGAAAAATTCTTCACCAATAGAAAATTTTGAGAAAGTTCTTGAGTTGATCTTTAACCCATCGCCCTTCCTCCCCTGCCCTAAAGGGCTGGTAGGCAGTCTCCCTCGCTCCGCTCGGTCGCTTTGCCTACCAGCATCTAGCGATGTAGGGGCTTCCGGGCGGCAAAAACAGGTGAAAACGTGGATCTGTTAAAAAAAGTAGTCGAAAAGCTTTCTGGTATTGATTTTCTTTTGGACAATAAATGGAAAAATGCAGAATGCACCTTCCTTAGCGTTCAACTGATTCATAATTGCAACAATAATCGAAACGACTACGGTGATGCATTTATTTGGTACACCGTAGCCCTTAATCGTCTATCGGGCATCCACTGTCTCTTGGAGGATGGAAGCATCGTTCAAGAGGATTATCAAGGCACTCTGCCCCACCCAGAATTGGTATGCTTTGTAAACAACAAACCTCAAATTCTTCGGGTAACTGAGTCTATGCTTAAATACGTTCTTAGAATAATTCCAAAAAATAAGAAAATCTCCGGAGAATGAAGTAATGTATCTGGCACCTATTCATGACATGAAAGTGGGGGAAGAAAGACAGACCAGCGGATGTGGCTATTACGAGGTCGGGCAAGTGCTTCATGACGACGATCCGCATTTTGGATTAGTCTTAAAAGTAATTGCAGTAGGAGAGGATAAAGGAGTAGGCTTAGACTCAAGAACTGTAATCACCGTAAAGCGAATTGAGCGGTCTCCAGAAGGAGAGGCTGCAATAAAAAAGTACCGAGACCGTTTTTGGAATCCGGTAAGAATTGTGGGGGACAAGCTGGTAGTAAACGGCAATGTAGAAATGGTTGAAATCGAGGTCTGTCTTCTCCATAAAAATATATTGCAATACCATCCTCCTCTGCCATTTGTACAAGAACCGGTGCCGGACTTCAAAGGTCACACCAATTTGATTAGTGAAATACCTGCCGACGGTTGGTATGAAGTTTTCGCCATGACAAGCTTGGATGGTAGTGAATTAGTGATTTTTGAAATCAAAGATCAAAAAATCGCTTTTTGCAAAAATGTCCGCCGACAAGAAGAGTTGGATCTTCGCTCCAAATACGGGAAAGAATGATTGTTGCAAGGAGATAAAATGGTCACCGTCCACAGTGTTGTGAAAAGTGATGGAAGATACTTTCAGACAGTCAGAGGTTTTCCTATTTCAAATTCCAGCACTGTTGCGGAGTACATTAAAACATTCATAGAAACAATCCCATATATTCGCCCACTGTCAGAGACGGATGAAGAAAACTACAAAGAATTTAAGCGAATAGAAGGAAGCATCGAGGGAAGAACTGGCGGCACTCTCGTAGCCTGGATTGATAAGCGATATACTGGCTTCAACATGGAAGTAGAAGTCGTTTACGAGAGTTAATTTCCTCTATAATGGTTAAGAATACCTAACTTTTGGAGATGTGAAATGAAAAGTCGCAATACCTTTAGTCATGATTATAAGGATCGTTCCGATGCTGCCAAGGCAGCAGACAAATTGGAGAAAAAAGCATTCGATCTGGCTTATTCTGCCCATGCAGGACAGAAGTACGGAGAGCATCCGTACATTTATCATCTGGAAATGGTAGCGTCGGCAATCCCTTGGCTTGATACCGCTGATGTTACACAGTTCAGTATTATGAAGGCGGCTGCTTTGCTACACGACGTGATTGAGGACACCCCAATCACCCGTGAGCAGGTAGCCGAGGAATGTGGAAAGGAAGTGGCTGACATTGTGTGGGAGTTGACAAACCGCCCAGAAGAGGTAAACGATAAGAGCCGCGATTTGGAGTTTGCCCGGTTATCAGGAATTTCATTATCAGCTAAAATTATCAAAGCTACGGATTTGGCTTGCAACATGGCTTGTTGTGTGGCGGACAATTCTCCCTACCTGTCCGGATACGTAGCGGCATGGCCACGATACAATGCCGCACTTGCAGAAGCTTGGACTCACCACAAACATGCTCTGGAGTCAATTCAATGGTGTTTGCGGATAGCAAGTGAACCCGGCAAATGGCGTCCGCAAATCCAAAGCGGACTGGTGACCAATATTTGGTCCAATTGATATGCATTTACTATTGTCCCAAACAACAAACAACAAACAACAAACAACAGGAGATTTAAAATGAAGCATGTTTTAGTGGTGTGGAACGAGATTCCAGAAGAAGTTTCTTTCATGAACCTGACAGTGGAGGAAGCCGATTACGAAAAGGTAATCAAATTCCACAATAATTTCATTAACGGAAGTGAAATGGATCACGGAATCTCAGAATTTTTCTACGATTCCAATTATGAGTTGAAATTTCCTCTAACAAAAGAACCGATAACAAACAGTTCCTTTGATGCGGTGGTAATCACCGGAATCATATTATGATTGACAGAATTATCAAAACATTTAATCTTTCCACCCCGGACGTTTGTTTGATTGCTGCTGATTATGCTTATGATTTAGGAGATGATGAGTCGGAAATGATTCTTCGGAATCAAGACCTCGATACTGCCCTGGAAACCTTCTCCAAAAATCCAACCAATCAATTAGCCGCCTGGGTGGCAGAAACGCTCTTATGGAGCCAAAGAGAGGGTCTCTACGAGTATCCTAGAATCGCACTGGCTTCCTCTGAAGAAGATCGACCGCATATGAAAAGTGCGGTAACAAGAATTTATAAAGGCGGCGAACTGTCCCAATACCAAAAGGATCTTTACAAGAGCTTAGAGCATTGGGACTGGGAGAATGTGGACCAGGTAAAAAAACATATATTTGATCAAAATATATTACTTGGCAAAAAATCTTATCTCTCTCTTCAGAGGATAGAAGGACTAACTTTTGATTTTTTGTGTCCGAATGAAAATTATGTTCAATGGATATGTGATCTAAAACCATACAGGATGCAATACAGTGTTATTTTCTGAAATCAACAAAAAGTTTGATCTATCCGACCAATCAATTTGCCCTATTGCAGCAGACTGGGTTGAGGACCATGGGGATATGGATAACGCTGATATTCTCAGAATCACTGATTTCGATCAGGCTTTGGGAAAGGTATCCGAGCAGCCCCAGAACCTTTTTGCCTGGCAGGTTGCACTGAATATCTATCAAGGGGTGAGGGAACCACTTCTGCCTTACGCCCTTGGTTTTTCTTATAATGCGTTTATTTTATTTTACGTCGCAGTCTCTCATTTGAAAAATGATAACAAAAAGAAATGCATAGCAGTCTTGGATAGGTCTCCGAAACATGTAACGCATTTCAGGGAGGCTATCAAGCATTGGGATTTGCCAAGAGATATCACCAATGATGTTATTATTGGTACGATGCTTGTAGAAAGCGAACCTATTAAGATGTGGAAAAAACATATTCCTGGGGCAAATGTAACCCTTCGGATGTATGTTTTACCCCCAAGCAAAAAGTACGTTCTCTGCGTCTGTGACAAATAACCGAATAACCGAATAATCGAATAACCGAAAAATCGAATAATCGAATAACCGAAAAATCGAATAACCGAAAAGAATTAAAATGAACTCCTATCATCAAATTACGGATCAGATTGCAGAAAATCTCGGCTTGTCTAAATGCACCAAAAAAGACGAGTATTTTACCAATCTGGAAAACAATGAACACGGTTTTCAAACCCTGTTTATTAAGTCTTACGATCGATTTATCCAAATTCATTCAGATCTTTTTTCTATTTTTATCACACTAGAAGATCAAAAGGCTTCTTGGGATGTGAAGTTACCAGAACAAAAAACACTGTTTTGGGGAGAAGAGGTAAAAGGACAAATCAAGATCTTGGCAGGATTGTTGAAGCAGGTAATCACGAATGAAGAAGATTATCTGCAAGCCTTGGAAGATGTTGAGACAAAGTTAAAAGAATCCTCAATGGCAGCAATGCCCCCTGCAAAGGTTGAATTATACAATCAACGGGGAGGAACTTATTTTATTCCACTTGTGACTCCTGGAGAACTCTGGCAAGAAAATCGAGAAGAAATCCAAAAAGCGGCATCAGCTTGTTGGTATTTGCTGGCACAGCCCACACTAGAAATTAAGACTAAAGTCATTTACGGTAAGTATAATGGCGAGTCTAATGGTCAGGATGTTTTTGTACGAATTACTGTGGAATCTAAGAATGATAAAAGTGAAATTTATGTCTATGGAGAGGTGGGGCTGCATCGAACCAAAGATGGTACTTGGGGCACAAGGACTTATTCGGAATTGCCGGATAGCTGGGGTGTGTTGATTACTGACCATAACACAAATTCTCCCACTGTGTTTTCTGGCTACCAGATCGCTCGAACACTCCAAAGATTAGTTCTTAATAGTGCTGAGCAGTTTGGCAAAGATCGGCTTTTCTCCATTGTTGGAAAAGATAAGCAACCCGAAGAGCCAGGAGAATTCCGCCGACCAAGATGGCTGAAGGATGAAGTAATCGCAAAGGATTGTGTTTGTATTAACCAAAATCTTAAGTCATTTGCAGAAGGGGAAGATTTGGAATTTGAAAAACAAGTTGCAATTTCTTTTAACTCTCAGGCGAATGAAGACTTTCAACCAAAGCAAATATCACTGTTCAACTTTGTGGAAAAGGCATACGAGAACGGGTGCAAATATATTCGTATTTCTACAAAAGCATCAGAATATGATTTGTATTCTTTCCCCGTGCTTGCTTTTCCATTAGGTAAGTTTGAACAATTTTCCCAATGGTTTGAAAAATCAATCTCTGCCTGGGCGATCCAACCAGATGGGAATTATATGAGAGCAACCCTGCAAGACGATAGCACTCTTGGCTGGCTGGATATCCCACAATCTCCATTCTTTGAAAGAAAGAATAGCTGGGAGACTCGTTCCACTGTTTCAAAGGAGTCTATTGCTCAGTCTGGTGGTAAGTCTCAAAATTACAAAATTTCCACTCACTGGTAACAAAAACAATAATAGCAGATAAGGCACTGCATCCCTACCTGCTATTGAAAAAGACAATAAGGATAACAAGGATATGAACAACAATCTTCTTCCCCGAAAACAATACGTTTTAGATGTTTGTGTTACTTTTGACAACAAGGATGATATAGCAGCAAAAGATGCGGTAGATGCTGTGCAGATAATCTTTTCTAGATCTTTCGCCTTTTTCGACTGGATTATTCAATTTAAGGGGAAGATAGGAAAGAACCAATTTAAATTTTTCTGCCATCGGTTAATGTTTGGTTGGGAGAATACGATAGATGATCTTAATGTTATAAAGAGTCGAATGTCCCGAGAACTTTCTTTAGACTTTAGGTTTGCTAGTGATAAGTTAAAAATAAATCACAAGCTAGAGATTTTAGGTTTGGTGAATATCGAAGAACAGGGGAAGCAAGATGTGTGCCAACCCCATACTGTGCCAGAGATTCAATTCCTGAATCTTTGTACAGTTTATTGCGAGGGAGGAACAAGTCTAGTTTCGTTGGCACATAAGACGGTTTTGTTTAGCAATGATGACGAGGAAGTTATTATGCCCGGTTTTTCACATGTTTGTTTAACGGAAGAGGACAAGGAGAAGGTGGCGAAGGAATGGTTTGATGCCCATCCCAGTGAGTGTGACGATGAATGCAATGATCCAGACTTCCCTGGATGGAAGGCAGTGTTCTTTTATCTGGATGCTCACCCCGAAGTGATTATTCCACCAAAACTTTAAGTGATTTGTCTAACTGACCTGGTGGAGTCTTGTTGAACCTGTCAAAATGCGTAGAGAGTGTAAGACGAACTTAAAACCTTCTAGAACCTTCTATACGAGATATAAACAATGACAACCGCCAAGACAACTGCCAAGATTACCACCATCAGCCGGAAGTCCCTGGTTGAGAAATTGTTGACCCTTCGAGGTGCAAGTTTCATTACGGTTACAACAACCACGGATAGCCGAGCAAAGAAAACCAATAACCCATATGGGAAGATCTACAAGACAGCGGTGGCTAATTGTCAAGTCAATTTTCATTACGATACAGCGGTATTGAATCGACTTGCTAAAGAGGGTAAGGATGCTTCTGTGTTTGAGCGGGGAGAGAGCTGGCATGAACCATATAAGCCAGATGGTATTCTTACCCCGTTATGTGTGAAGAAGGGGGAGACCGAGCCAGAGTATCTTCGGGTTCGTCATTTGCTTGCAGTGGGTGAGCCGGTCTATACGACGGAGGATGGGACAGAATTGACGGAAGAGGAAGTTCGTCCATTTTTACCTAAGCCTTCGGAATACAAGAACCAAGGCACAGATGAGCCAATCAAGTTCTTGGTGTATTCACTTTCGTCTATTAAGATTATTAAGATGGGTGGAGATACTTATTTTGTGGCTTAATAAGGTTATTAACTGAGGGGTAAGTATTGAGGTAAAGAGGCAGCAAGTGCCCCAATTTTACCCCTAGTTAATAAGAAATAAAGCATGTTTAGAGAGGGGGTGGAAATGAGGCGTTTTTAGAGGGGTAAGTGAGGGGTAAAATGTATAAAAAATGTACAAAATGGGGTTTGGAGGCGAAAAACCCGTTCATATGGGGAGGGGTGTAAATGAGGGTGGAAGGGACTGATGTTAATAACAAAAAAATTGTTAGCAAGCAACCAGTAAAGAGAAGTCGGTAGGTGGTAGGTAAATTAAACAAAAATAGACAAAAAGATGCAAAAAACAGGCAAAAACTGCACAAAACAGTGTAATTTGTGCTAATCACGCGGTAAGAATAATGACTACAAATTGAGTAATAATGACCATAAATTGAGTAAAGATGATTGTGTGCAGTCTAAAGATGATTGTGTGTTGGGTGGTGGTGATTTGGTGTTAGTGGGATGGAGGTGTTAGTCAAAGGGGATGGTGGGTTTAACCCATACATATTTTCATATATTATCTATACACCTCATCGCAAATTTTCAAAAAAATCTTAAAATATTTTTTTATTTTTTCCAAATAAGGCTTATTTCATCAAAAACACTCATTTTCATGGGCATACTTCCCCGTGATATGACCAAATTCTGTGCATAGAAATTGAACTTTTGTCATTTTGACCTCCATCCAGTAGTCGTAAAGCCTTACAACAACATACTTTACGTCAAAATATACTAATTTTATCCAAATTATGTGCAAATAATCTTTTCCATACCTCAAAATACTCTTTTCCATACTTGACCAGGAGCAAGAAAAGAGTATTTTCAAGAAGGAATACAGTTCTAACACGTCAAAATGCGTAGATAGTGAAAATAACTCATTCCCAGAGGTCGAATATGACAAAGGATCGCAAAGTTCACTACCCGGTTGATGAAAAAACTCAAAAATATAATTGGGTGAGGTTCAAAGATCTTGAAATTGGTGAAAAGTTTGTATTTTCTTCTGCTGTACAGGGAAGTACGTGGGCAAATACAGGGATAGGCACTTGTCAAAAGGTATCTCCACGCAAATATCGGTACAAGACTACCGTTTACAGAGAGAAAGAAGTGGAGATCTTAGCCACCGTAGGCACCGTGGAGGTCATCACAGTGCGTTTAGACGCCAATGGTGATCCCGCACTAGCAGAAACAAGCACAACGCCAAGCAAAGGGGGCTGACATAATGACTCTGGGATACATGGCACGAGACGTATCCCCTGCCAATACGTCTCGTGCCATGTATCCCAGAGTCATTATGTCATTTAAAGTGTGTGCAATACCTCCTGCCCCTCACAACTCGTCAAAATGCGTAGGAATCAAACAAACACATTCTTCTAAGGGGCTAGAAAATGAAAGACAATCAACTTGTTCTGTCTGCGTCCTACATTAATGATTCTCGGCTCCCTGGAGGGTGGAAAGCTACCATAGAACGCTTGAAGATGAATAAATGGGAGGTTCGAGTTTACGATCCATTTGGTTCTTTGTGTTTTGTGGATTCCCTGGTTAAGACACGTGAACTAGCAGACGCAGTTGCCCATCGTGAGGCATGGGGACAATACGCTGAGCTTCTCAAGTAAAAAGTTCCCAACTCGTCAAAATGCGTAGGAGGTAAGATGGCAACATCGTATTGTTGGGTCATTACTATCGATTACGAAAAAAGCAATTGGTCTGATGGTAGATTGACAAAAGAAATCATCGGACCAGAAGGATGTCATCTTCAGGGAGAAGATATCTACTACCACGACAACGCACAATGCTTTAGACTAAGGAATCAAGACAAGGAAGTAGTTTGTCTTGGGTATTTCTTAGACATAGATGGGAAAGCCACCAGACTAGAACCTTTAGTAGAATATGGTTCTACACGGGAATGTACCAGTATTCAATACAGGAATCTTACTGGTGAGTGGAATTCAATATGAAGATTACAACCATTTCCCGAGATGTGGGGCGTAAGACTTATCTCCATTCAATTCATATTACGCCCCACATCTCGGGAAATGGTTGTAATTAACTCGTCAAAATGCGTAGACAGTGTAACATATAACTCACGGGAATTGAAAACATGAAAAAGAAAACATTCAAAGAATGGCTAGACAAAGCCAATGAAGAAGTGAAAAAGAAATGTGGTTTGGAAATTGACGACCTACCAGACTGCCCCTGGCGAGAATGGTATGATAGCAATACCACTCCCAAGAGTGCAGCAAACCGTGCTGTGAAGTTGGCAGAAGAATAGAACTCGTCAAAATGCGTAGGCAGTGAGTGGTGTAGTTATAACCTTTTGGAGTTTCTGATATGTCTATCAAGAAATTGGCTGATACGGCACTGCAAGTTCAAGACGCCTGTAACTTGTCAGGTGTGATTCATTCTTGGTCTAAGACCATTAGTGAATTACGACAACTGTGTCCTAGCCTGGGGACTACGGAAATCAATCAACATCCAATCAACGTGTTGTTTGCAGACAAGGTGGCAAGTCTTACTGGTTCTGGCAACATTGGTACTTTTACCGAAGCTTACAACGAATGTGTACGCTTGGCGGCAGAACCTGTACTCTCTCCTGTATAAGCCCGTCAAAATGCGTAGAGATTAAACTTCACTGAGAGGAAATGCTATGCTGCCATTCGCTCCAGGGATTACTGGGAGTTACATTGAGAAAAATGATTCCTTAGCATTGGAATTGAAGTCTCTACGAAATCCTCGGCTGGTCAAATTCAAAACCAGCGACCAAACCATTATCAATACTATCAAACAAGACTTTTCACCAATCCTTGGAGATTACTTGGGCGATTATCTCCCAGGATTCGGTAATGCTTTTCTAGAAATGCAATCATATTCAATTCCCGTTGCTGGCGAGGAAAGAGAGTTTGAGATATTCAAAAATGTAGCAATGAAGTTCTGCTGGATTCCAGCAGGCAAGGCAATACTCGGTTCTTCAAAAAGTGAAAAAGAACGGATTATCGAAGAAGCCGAACATGAATTTGAAACCACTGGCTTCTGGTTGGGGAAATATCCAGTAACTCAAATTCAGTGGCAGAATGTGATGGGCAATAACCCCAGTTATTTCAAAGGCGATAATCTTCCTGTGGAGAAAGTAAACTGGAATGATTGTCGGGGTTTTGTCGAAAAGTGCAAGGTGTCAGGGTTGCAAGTCGAAATGCCCCATGAAGATCAGTGGGAATACGCCTGTCAGGGCGGGAAAGGAAACAAGCAGGCATTTTATTGGGGAAATGAGCTGAATGGCGACAAAGCTAACTGTGATGGAAATTATCCCTATGGGACTAACGAAAAAGGAATTTATCTGAAAAAAACGAGCGAAGTGGGCAGTTACGAGAAAGTAGCCCCTCATCCTTGGAATTTATGTGATATGCATGGCAATGTCTGGGAGTGGTGTAATAATTTGCATATGGAAGATCGCTCGTACTATGCGTTTCGGGCGTTTCGGGGTGGGGGTTGGGGTAGTCTCCCCGTGAGCTGTCGTTGGTCATGCCGTTATGGTGATGATCCGCGAGGTCGTGGTTTTGACCTTGGCTTTCGTTTAATCATCTGCTAACTCGTCAAAATGCGTAGTGGATGTAATTAAACTTCACTGAGAGAAATACTATGTTGCCATTTGCTTCTGGGATCACGGGTACTTACATTGAGAAAAATGATTCCCTTACACTGAAGCTAAAATCTCTTAGAAATTTTCAAGTAAAAACTTTCAAAACCAAAGATCAGACCGTAATCAACACAATTAAAGCGGGCTTCTCACCGATCCTTGAAGACTACCTTGGCGATAGTGTGTCAGGATTCAGTGATGCATTTCTAGAAATGCAATCATACTCGATTCCCGTTGCTGGAGAGGAAAGAGAGTTTGAGATCTTTGATAATGTTAAAATGAAGTTCTGCTGGATTCCAGC
>JACCDG010373225.1_pt1 | contig 28509 bp, 30 predicted proteins | sample 7442471 | NCBI WGS metagenome assembly JACCDG01 (sample SAMN15323444, study PRJNA562643) | freshwater metagenome | isolation source: river surface water | place: USA:Blue River Watershed | collected 2017-08-17 | reverse complement strand
TGCGCACCCACCTTGGTGAACTGCAACGGTAATGCGGGCAATTGCATTCCAGAGGTGCCAATCAATTGCTATGGGGGCGGGAATATGCAGCAAATTCGCGCAGAGCTGCTTGATAACGGAAGCCAAGTTCAGCTCCGATCCGTTCGATACAACTTCAACTGCAACTGCAACTGTGATTGCAACTGTATGGGGTGAATATGAAAAAAATCACATCGGTCAATTCACAGACGCTGATGCGTCATGGCCACATCATTGAGCTAGATGACAAAGGATTTACTGCCTCGCTTTACAAGCTCAAAGATGAGGTATCCAGCCATAGCCTTTCAATGACCCCTGAAGACGTAGAGGGTGGCAGTCTTTCCCCTGCATTGGAAAACCTGCACTGCGTCATCTTCAGTCGCACACGCTTTGATTTCGAAGCCATCAAGCAACGAAGCGAATTCTCTGACCATGGCATTTGGGCCATCAACGAGAGTGAGCTTTCGTATGGGCATCCCTTCAATCGAATCGTTGAAACAGTCCATTCCAAACGACATCGTGACCACAACGCCCGTATGGGTGAGACATCTTCAATCAAAGTGCTGGTGCCTCTGTCTTTAACTCCTGAAGCGAATTGGGCGATGCACATTGCTTGTCATCCTGAGTTCCCGTTGATCATCAATTCAGGCGTCGAACCCCTTGGTTTGTACGAAACGATTGAAGAGGTCATGCCTACTTTGAGTGCCCCAGCGCAAATTGAAGTTGCGGCAAATGACATGGCAACGCTGAAGGTTTCAATCAACAACGCAGCCATCGGAGAGGAGGCAGAACTCTTCGCCGAGTCTTCTGGTGGCTATTTGCCGCTCACTCGGATTCAAACAACAAAACAATTCGCGACCTTCAGGTTCATGCCTTTGGGGCTGTCTAAGGGGGAAAGCGTGCGCGTGAAGTTTGGATTTCGCTTCTACACAGGTTTGGCATCAACCATCGTGAAGGTTGTTTAACCATGTTCACGCTTTCAATGAAACGCTCTGATGGATGTGAGTTCAATTTGAACTGGAATCCATACACCCTTGAACTGGCGCATGAGGACGGTACACCTGTTGATCTTGAGCCCTTGCGCCAGTTCTATCCACACAAGACGTTTGCACATTCCACTCAGCACGGAGGATATGAAAAGCAGATCGCACATCGCGTAGGGCCAGATGATCCTCTGGGCAAGAGCCATCACCAAAAGAATGTTCGGGTCATTTTTGGGCTGGCTTGCAATTTCTCCTGCTCCTATTGTTCGCAAGCAAGAGCTCGCCATATGGATGAACTCATCGGGGAGACCACCGATGTTGAGGACTTCGTGCGCAAACTCCCTGAGTGGTTGCACAACACACCGGACGAGTTGATTCGTTTCGAGTTTTGGGGTGGCGAGAGTCTTGTCTACTGGAAAAAGATCAAGCGCATGGCTCAGATGCTTCGCGCTTTGTATCCCAACGCCTATTTCTGGCTTCCGACCAATGGCAGTCTGATGACCCGTGAAATGAATAAGTGGCTCTTTGAGCTCGATTTCCATATTGCTTTTTCACATGACGGACCAGGGCAGCACCATCGTGGGCCAGAAGATCCCTTGGATGACCCGGAGGCGTTTGCGGCAATCGCTGAATACTGCGACCGGATGACCCCAAAGCGTAAGTTCAACATCAACCTGGTGATGACTTACGGAAACCACTCCTACGCGGAAATCGTTCGGTTCTTTGCTGACAAGTTTCGTGGGCATCAGTTTCCAATGATTTCATGTGAGGGGTTAGTGCTTGCGCACAGCAAGCATGACAAAGACCGCTCGCCTGATACTGCAGAGGCACATCACGAAATCAGGACGCGATTGCTCAGCGACGTTGTGAACTATGGCTTGGACTCGGTTTCCTTTGTGGGTCATCACATTGGTGAGTTCGCGGCTGACCTGTTAGACCGACGAACCTCGGAGTTTCACGGTCAGGGGTGTGGACTTGATAGGCAGGACAACATCACCCTCAAGCTCAATGGGGATGTGGTCATCTGCCCAAACGGATCAGCACCAGATCAAAAGATCGGTTCGGTCTATGACTTTGATGCCATTGAGTTGAGAACAAAGCATTGGAGTCATCGTGACGGGTGCAACTCTTGTCCTGTCATGCCCATGTGCGGTGGCGCTTGCATGATGTTTGAGGGCGAAAACCACGCCATCACCTGCGACAACCACTTCACTTACCACCTTGTGTTTTTCGCCTACGTGCTGCGAATACTCACGGTTGCAACGCTGCATCGAATCACAGGCGACAAGATCCGATTTTCTGAAATCAAGCAGTTTGACTACTGGTCGCCTTGCGAGATTCGCCCCAAGTCGAAAACTCGCGCATTCCCAATCCCTGTGGTCGCAGATGGGGCCTTCGTTGGCTGTCCATCCGTATGACCCAAACATGAAAGTATCCACATGGCAAAGTTTGTCGTCACCGTCGTTGACCCAAAGACGGGACATGCATCCAAGCTGATTTATGACAACGCTGAAAGCACGCTCAGCGATGAAACAGGACTGTCGGTTGTTCAAGTCATGAGTGAATCAATCATGGCAAGTCGTTCACCTGTAGCAAGAACGTCCAAGGCTACGCCTGTAGGCAAGACAAGCCCCCGGGTTCTGAAAATCTCTCTGGGTTTGTCATGCAACTATGAGTGCGAGTATTGCTCTCAGCGGTTTGTTCCACGCTCCCAAGAGACCAATTCCGAGGACATTCAATCCTTTATCGATGGACTCGATGCATGGATCAAAGAACCACCCGAAAGGGTCGAATTTTGGGGAGGCGAGCCGCTGGTCTACATCAAGACACTTCGCCCGCTTGCCGAAGCTATTCGGGCTAAGTACCCGCTCACGCAATTCACCATGATCACCAACGGGTCTGTCTTGACGCCAGAGATCAACGATTGGATTGAAAAAATGGATTTCAGCATTGGGTTGTCTCACGATGGCCCAGGTCAAGCGGTCCGAGGTCCTGACCCACTGGCGGATCCGGACAAAAGAGCTGCGATTCTTGATTTGTATGCGCGTCTGGCTCCCAAGGGGAAGATGAGCTTCAACACCATGATGAATCGGAATAACCCCAGCCGAGCAGCTGTCCAGCAGTTCTTTGTTGCGTTTACGGGGGACCGGTTTGTCAGGATCGGTGAGGGGGGCATCGTTGATGCCTATGACGAAGGTGGTGTGGCCAACTCCCTGCAACCACATGAGTTTGCTGCCTATCGCAATCTTGCTTTTTCTGAAATTCGATCTGGCAGTACCCGCAATTTCGGCGTTCTAGCAGAAAAGATCATGTCGTTCGTGAACTCTCTGCGAACGCGACGTCCAATCAGCTCTGTTGGGCAGCGCTGCAACATGGACAAGCCAGACATATTGGCGGTCGACCTGCGGGGCAATGTGTTGACATGCCAAAACGTGAGTGCAGTTGGGATGGCGCCTAATGGGGAATCACATCTGCTGGGAACCGTCCATGACTTGGAGCTAGTGAAGCTCAATACGGCCACGCACTTTGCCCGTCGAGAAGAGTGCTTGAGTTGTCCGGTGGTGCAAATCTGCCAAGGCGCTTGCATGTTTCTCGAGGGGCGACTCTGGGACACCACGTGCAATAACGCCTACTCTGACGCCGTTCCGATTTTTGCTGCAGGCATCGAGTTTTTGACGGGGCTGTTTCCAATTCATATTGAAGGGCAGTTCAGAGCTGACCGAAAGGATTTGTTCAGTAACGCTAATTCGTCCCCTCAAAGCCCTTCGCCAAAGGCATTCCCAATCCCAGTCGTAACGGCCTAAGCCGACCAGTTCATAACTAGCCACCCTGAGTTCGCTCACGGTGGCTTTTTTTTGGAGAAATCAATGCCAGAACCTACAAGCTCCGGAGTCGCAGGAGCCGCCGCTGCATACAAAGCCATAGGAGGTGCCGCTGGCGCGGCTGCAGGAGGTGCAACCCTCGCAGCAGTCGTTGTCATGCTCATGACGCCGCCTAGAAACATTCGTGAGTGGACGGTGGGGCTTATCAGCACTGTCGTCTCAAGCATCTGTGGAGGTGCTATCACCGTCGAGTATTTCCAGCTCCACCACTGGGCGTTTTCGACCATTGGCCTGTACGCCATGGGCGGAGTCATCTTTGCCTGTGGGCTACCTGGTTGGGCACTCGTGAGGTGGCTATTTAATTTCATCGATCAACGCAGAGATGAACCGATTGACGAAGTCGCCAAAGATGTGAGGGGGCTGTTTTGAAACCTCAAGACTTCATTAATCAAATCGCTAAGGCGGCCCAATCAGTTGCGCAGCAAACAGGCGTACCTGCAAGTCTTTCCATTGCACAAGCTGCGCTTGAATCAGGTTGGGGAGAGTCTGGCTTGGCTAAGACTGGGAACAACCTGTTTGGAATCAAGGCTGACAGCCGATGGAGGGGGGAGACCTTAACCCTTCCGACCAAAGAGTTCATTACGGGGGAGTGGGTTGTTGTCCCAGCCAAGTGGCGCAAGTATGCAAGCTGGCAAGCAAGCATTGATGACCACGCCGCCTTTTTGAAGCAAAACCAACGTTACGCGCCTTGCTTCAGTTGCCTAACAGTCGAGGCATTTGTGCGAACTCTTGCAAAGGCTGGCTATGCCACTGACCCCGTTTACGCCGATAAGGTGATTGGCGTGATCAGCAAACACAACCTCATCTCGTTTGATGGGGGTGTTAGATGAATTGGCTCAACCGTTTGTTATCAGCCACCCGGTCATGGTTGATGGCTGGTTTGCTCTTTTTAATGGCATTGACCATTGGTATTCAGATTGGTCAGTCTCGTGTTCAAAAGCAATGGAGCGCTGAGAAAAGCAAGAGCGAACAAATCGCCGCCAAGTTAGAGCAGCACGTAGAGGACGTGAAGCTCATGCAAAACCAAATCAATCGAGATATTTCAAATGACTATCTTAAAAAAACAATGCATCTGGCTGATGGCCAGTATGGCGCTCATCTTGTCGGGGTGTGCAACGTCGCCACAGCCGGTGGTGGGAGTGTGCCCATCATTTCCGAAGGTGCCGCAGGAGTTGATGCAACCAGCACCAACCTTGTACCTGTTGCCGCCGCAGATGAGGTAGTGACGAGTTGCGCGAAATTAGTCAAAGACTCGGCAAAAACCACGTTGATGCTGTTAGAGTTCCAAAATTGGTATGAAAGACAAGCTTCTAGCGCTACTACCAACCCGTAGCCGACGGGGTTTTTAGCTAGGCATACAAAAGTTTGATTTCTATTAAATTGAACTGATACCATAGACTTTGGGAAAGCTGCTCCAGTCCCGAAATCAACTAGCGAAGTTTCTTCTTGACCATGCAAATCACCGCATCAGCATTGTTGCCTTATCCGGAACGAGTAATTTCGGACGATTCGATCATTGAAAAAATTGGTAGCCTATGGCGAGCTGAGAAGAAGTTCTTGGTTCTTTCTGGCCCTCCTGGAACTGGCAAGACACGAGCTGCAGAAGACTTCATTTCTAAGCTCATCCGAGACAAGCTTTCATCAGTTGGATCTGATGAATGCAGATTAAGCAGCCTCTTTCCTGAGTTCAGGACAAAGATTTATTCTGATCAAGAAATCAGAGGTACGTTGCAATCCAAGTCCATTCGATGCGTCTGGGATTTGGCAGTACTTCATCCTCAATATTCCTATGAAGATTTGATTCGAGGATTTCGCGCTGAGCCTGTCAAGGATGGTGGCGTTTCTTTAGTGGTGCGGGAAGGTTTGCTAGGTTTTGCTGCGCGTGTTGGGCACATATTAGAAACGTTAGAGGCCTCAGCTTCTTCTGCACCTAAATGTGTGGTGATTCTTGATGAGATAAATCGTGCACCGATTGGCCAGCTCTTCGGCGAGGCCATTTACGCACTTGATCGACGCGCTTCAAATGTCGTTACTCCATATCCACTCGGTGATTTGGGGCCAACGATTTCCATTCCTGAGTCTTTACTCATTCTTGGCACTATGAATTCGATAGATCGCGCCACATCGGGCTTTGATTTCGCGCTAAGACGTCGGTTTGCCAATATTCCAATCTTGCCCTCCAGAGTTCCCGTCGAGAAGTGTTGGCAAAAAGGGAGTGAGAGCGTGCCCTATGGCGTTAAGTTATTTGATCTTGTCAAAAAGCTAGTTGAGAGCTCTGATTCTGGCGGGAATGTTCCTGTAAGCGAGTTGATGCTCGGTCATGCATATTTCCTGCCGCCAGATGGCTGTGTTGAAGCAACAGACCAGATCGCTTGGCTTTACACCTCATACGTGTATCAAATTCTGCCAACTCTTCAAGACTACGCTGAACAAGGACTTCTTAGCTTCAAAGACGCTGATCTTGCAAGACTTCCATTAGGTCATCGACTGGATAGTGCCGCTTGTAGTGCCATGAATTTTGAGAATGGCATTGAAAAGTTTAAGGCTGACTTGAGTAATGTCGAGACACTATCAGTTTGATACCGGTAGTTGGCAATCCAAAGATTCGCGAATTTTTGCGGAGGAGTTGAGTCGTGCCTCCACCGAAGCAAGAGAAAGAATTGGTCGTGAGTTCGGCTTATCTTTGTCTTTTGATGCCACTGGACTTCGGGTTGACTACGATGGACGAAAGATCGGGTTTGGCAGCTTTAAAAATCCGAACGGAAAAGTTACTTTTTCTATAAATCCTAAGGTCGACGACCTAGATGTTCGGGCTTTGTTTGATTGCATCGAGAAACTTAATCTTTCTAACAAAATTGTCGAGATCAGGCGCGATCAAGAAGTTTCAGTCCAAGACGAAGACACTACGTTTTCATGGACTTTTTTGCTGGGCCTGCTTGATGAGATCAATAATTTTGGTGTTCATAATTTTTCGATTTTCAATTCAAAAAAAATCTTACGAAGTCGCAGCTCAGTAGTGGGGCGCCCGATAGCGAAAAGTTTAGCAATCAACATTGGAATGGGGCGATTTGGTGTCGACTGTGAGGTTCTAGATAACTACAGACAACGCCAATACGCATCGCTATTTCTTGCTACTGCAAAGAGCGCGCTGCAAGATTTGGTTAGCTGGCACAACACGTTAGGTCGAAGTAACGTTCATCCACGTGCCATGTTTGTGTCAATCGACAGCAAGATGAAGCCATATGCAAATGTGCCATTTTCTATGCGGTTGGTAACTGAACTTTCGCATCCGCCGTTTTCGTATGGTGTGAAATCACTGGTTTCTAAGTGTGTTCAGTATTGGCGCTGGAAGGGCATGTTTGCCTCAAGCAATGGCTTAGCAAACGGCTCATTTTGGAGCGTTTCAATCGCGCTGGACAAAGCGTTCGAGTTGTATGCCGGACATATTTTGGAAAAATCATACAAAGATTTTGACAAAATCCCTAAGAGTACTTACTCGTATTCGTTTGATTTCGTTGACTCGAGATTGCCAAATGAAAAGTTGGCTAGATCAATAGAGCCGGATCACATTTACCTAAATCGCAAGACGAACGAACTCGTAGTTGCAGAGATAAAGTACAGCAATCACTTGGCTGTGCGCGAGCATGTGTCGCAGCTCATTGCTTATCTGTCGTATAGCAACTATCCATTTCGAGTTGAACGAAAAACTGGATTGTTGGTCTACCCTGGTGACACATTCAGAGTGGAAAAAATACCAAACTTTGAAGCCAATCTCTTTTTAGTCACCATGCCAGTGAAGGATGACTTCATTGAGAGTGAAGAGAAAATTTCAAGCTTTACGAAGCTTCTAACTCCAACTTCAAATGCGTATCTGAGGACGTCAGGTCTTTGATTCTAAACTCTCGGTTTCCAGCAATTACAGTAGTTCCAATTTGAGGTGTGATCGGCACAGCCTCTTTGTTTATCTCTACCGAAATGTTGGTTGTGTCCTGCGGGAAATCTGAGACGCCATGCAAGTGAAATTTTGTTGGCGTTGAGAGTCGATTGGATGACTTTTCAACATATGCGAGCGCTGAGTAAACGCCATCGGCGAGTTTTTCCATAAGTTCACTCCATAGCGAGGAAATGTTGGGGATGCTTTTGAAAACATCGTTCAAATTTTCAAGAAGCAGGTGATCTTCTGAATCAAGAATTTGAATGGCAGGCGTCAAAATACTGGTGCCGTGTTGTTTCAAATGTGCTTGATCAATTGGGATCAAAGCTTGAATCAAGTTGTCTCCAACAGAAATGGCTTTTTGAAAAATCCCTCTGTCAATAGACGCCCAAAACAGTGGTGCTTTTGCAGACGGAATGTCGTTGACATTAGGTAGGGCAGAAGGATTGCCGTTGATTTTTTCACGAAGTAGTGTTGGCGTTACTTTGTGGATGGTGTGATCGGAGCTTTTTTCAAGAATTAGAGATGTGATATTTTTAGAGTTCACATACTCATCCATGAAAGATGTCTGCTGCGGTGAAGTGTCGAGAGTTTTAAATACTGCAGCAGCTAGAAATCTTGAGTAGTCGTCGTAGTTAGCATCAAATTCTTGAGCTCCAACATTGTTCCTAAAGTATTGAAGCGTCCACGAATAAATTAATGCAGTCGACAAACATGTTCCATTTAGTCTGATGCCTAAAGATAGTGCAAACAATAAGTAAAGGACATTTAGGCCTGTATTGGCACCAGTAATTTCATGATTATTTGATAGGGCCTTTCCGATGGCGTAGGACAAATACCCGGTCTTGCTGATGGCACTTTTCCCCTCGCATACGTACTGCCATCCTTTGGGTACACCACTGCCTTCAGTTCGCTCACGAATCACTCTCTGGAGCAATAGCCCTAAGCGATATGACTCACCCGCTCTAGTCCGAACGGTTGAGTTGTCTGTTGAGCCCGTTAGTTCTTGGAAGCCTCTGGCATTTCGGTAGGCATCATCAGGTTGCTTCGAAAAAATTGATTCAACCCATCCAGGCCAAGTTTCTTTCAAAAGTTGATCTGGATAAATGAAGATTGGTTGAGCGCTATCGTTGATCATGGTTTTTTTAGGCTAACAACATGTTCAAGATCAATTTTCCCACCGCGCCCGTTTCGCGGTAGCGAAGTTCGATGATCTTTGATTTGATATTTGAAATAGCCACTCCATTCAAATCCAACTTTTTCTGCGATTTTTCCAATGTGTCGATGAGTTGCAACATCGACTCCGCGCACCACGCTGTCGCCAACAATGATGTGGTACTGGCCATTAGACTTCAAAGCTGTGAAAACGCAGCTTAAGTTGTCCTTCATATCTTCGAAATAGGCTGCTAGGGTTCTTGATCTTGCTTTGTCTACTTCTTGAATCTTCTGGAAGTCTGCGCCGATGATCTCTAACACCTCAGGTGAAATGACGCGTTTTCTCCCTCTTGCTGCCTCGCCAACTTGAGATGAGCGTACTTCTGAAAAAATGTCTGTTGACCCAGTTCCGACCCAGCTGCTTTCTAGCTTAATGCAGCGAACATAGTCCATGGCATTTATGTACGGTGGTGAGGTGATGGCAACATCAATTTGGTTGTCCAGGTTGAATTGAGTTGCGTCGCCTTCAAGCCAATTAATTTTCCCTGTGCCATAGGCTTGCAGCTGCGCAACAGCCTGCGCTCCCTCTAAGTATTTTTTCAAACACTTCTGAAATGACGGGAGTACTTCAGCCGGTTGTTTTTTGAATCGGGATGAGACGTATGGCTTTAGTGACTGTCGTTCTGCATATGAAACGGCACGAATGATGTCTGCGTATGCTGCGTAAAGAAAGTTGTTAACTTTTGGGGCTGTTTCCACGAAATCAGCGATGACTCTTTTTAATCGAGCCAAGTCATCGATGTTCTTTTCTGGAAACCAATGATCAATGTTTAAGATATCTGGTACTAGGGATTTCAAGCTTCTAGTATTTCGAAATTTGGCTTCCAGTTCAATTTCAAACTTTTGCAATTTGGCCAAATCAGATTTGGTAATTCTTTGAACTGATGCGGATCCAATCAAGCGTGCGTAGGGGTCAACCTCCAGACCGTATGCATTGAATGAACATAGGTTGGCTTCAAGCGCAGTTGTTCCTGAGCCCATAAATGGGTCGAGAACGTTAACCTCATGCGGATCAGTTGTGGCTAACTCATTGAGAATGAGTCGAGGAACGTAGGCAACGCTTCGACATGGATATCGAGCGCCGACGACATGGCTGTACATGTCACCTTTTTTTGAGCTTGGGAAAGAAATTTCTTCTCCCCAGCCCAGTGATGATATTTTCGGTAGGTTCATTTTTTCTTCAAAATCACTGTGCTTTCGCGGGCCCATCTACGATCATCGATCATGTTGTATTGCTGTGATGACGGGATGACACCTCGGTAAACATCAATTCTTGAAACTTCATAGCCAATCCGTTCACCCATTTCTGCAATCAACAAATCTGTTGCAACAGGCAAGCCGCCGTAAACCGAGTTCCCAACAACGATGCCAAATGATGCGCCTTTTGAAAATTTTGGATGTAGTGTGGCTAAAAGTGATCCCATATCTTTGAAGTAACCAGTGATCATGCCTGGTATTTTTTCTGACCAAAGTTCTTGAGACGCGAGCATTGGTTTGATCAAGTTTTCTGCAATCTCGCTTCCATGTTCAATGTGCCTATCGGCCCATGTCGCATGGACATGTGATCTGATCGAGTCTTTTCGAAATGATTTCTGATCCTCTGTCGACTTGAAAAAATCGCCCAACCACAACTCGCGCATATAAATTTTGCTGTAGTCAAAACAGTTTGCGTAAGGGGGGGAGGTTAGGGCTAAAGAAATTTCCTCAATGTTTGAGGTTTCGCGCGCCTCAATGCAGCTGGCTTGGAGGAAGTTGGGTTGAGAAATGAGAGGGTTAGCTTTCAAATCATCATGCATTTCTGTCAGCTTTTGAATGAACGCATTGCGTACCTGCTCGAAAGGCGATAACTCTAAGCTTCGGTACTCAAAGCGTGTCTTCTTCTTGACGCCGTTTCCTGCTTTTCTGTGAGTTGAAAACTCTTCAATTAATGTCAGATAAGCCAAGAGGGCCAGATCGCGAATTTTCTCGTTTGGTGCTTGACTTGCTATCCAGCGAATCGATAGAAGAGCCTCTAGGTAAGACTCTTCGAAATAGCTGATCACTGTTTTGTTGTCAGGCGGAGACCATGTTTTTGATGATTTCACCGAATGCAAAGAGTTGATGTAGTCCGAGAGCTTTGATAGTTCGGATTTGTTCAGTGTTGTCGCTTTAGTCTTGGAGATAAATACCGCCATAGGACTTACGTCAAAGCCTATCGCATCCAGTCCCATTGACGCAGCTACAAGGCTTGTTGTGCCTACCCCGGAGAAGGGGTCGAGCACAAGCCCCTTCTTCTTGATTTGAAATTCAGAGATGAATCCTTGAACAAAAGTTGGTGAGAAACCCTCCTTATAAGGAAACCATCTATGCCGAGGGCGTCTCAGCGACTCGACAAAATTTACGGGACTGACGTATGAAACATCACTTTGAAGGATTCGTACTGAGTAGCGTTTTTCAAGAGCTTCATAAGTCTTGATCAGGCGACTAGTGGTCGCTTTGTCGTTTGTAGAGGCTGTCACTTTGGTGGAGGCTTTGGGCGTCTCATGTTTGGGCTGCCTTGGTGCAGTTGGCCGCGAAGAGTTGCTTGTTTTGGAGTCAGTCGTTGTTCTCAGGTAATCATTCACCTGGTCTAAAAACCAATCTTTTAGGGATAGTCCGCGCTTTGAAAGTTCGCCATAGAGCAGACGTTTCTTGTCCGCTGGAACCTCCATGACTATGCGTCCGCTGCTGCCGATGCTCATACGGCCAAGACTCTGCTGGGTGAGGTTTTCATGTTTGTCATGTTACATGATTCGTCACACTTTTCAACTTGAAATTGCAGAGAAGTTGAGGCCTGCCTAGCTAAGCATGCTTTGGCGGTGCTCGCTTTAGGGGACGTGAGTAACCCAAAGTGAATAAAGGCAAAAAACGCTGTTTTTCAGCAGAATTCATGCTGAATGCCTGACCAAAAATCAGAGCATGAAATTCAAAATCTTGTTATTTTTTGCTTTGACAACAATTTCAACACCCTTAAATTTAAGGGCATACGTGGAGTGTGCTGCACGCAACGCATCTGCGTCCGACACAGTTCTCTGCGGTGGTGCCCATTCGTGCCCTGCGGTCTAGCCCTCGCTTGAGGGCTTTACTAATAAGTTGAGTCAATCGAGGCGTAGAAATGCAAAAAGCAGCGCCAAAAGAGTGACGCCTAGAACTTGTGGGCTATGAGGCGTCTCACCCATTAGCCATGTGGCATAAGTTTCACAGTTTCGATCCAAAAGACGGTACTGTCCGGGGTTCTGAGTCGATGTGATCGCGCGCCATACGATTTGTTGGTGGCGCTCAGGAGGGGCCTTTCGAACTTCTCGGACCGGGAGGTTTTGGGCAAATTCAGAGAGGCTGGCCATTTTCTCGCCCTCCGTTGTTCGATGAGCCACCATGTTGTTGGGCAGCTGCACGCCCCAGTGTTCGCCAAAACCTGACAGTTTTGGGCGAGCAATGATCCGTACAGAGGATTGATTTTGAAGAAATGTGTGCTGCACTATGTCATCCTTTCGAGTTGAGCAGCCAGACGAGCGCAGCAACTACGCCTGCTCCAACAAGTAGGTTTTTCACTTGTTCCCGTGCTTGATCTTTTTTTAGGTCAGCAGTGATCTGAAATTGCCGCATCAATGCAATTTGGTATGCCGTTGGCCTGAGTACGCCACGCTCCCACTTGCTCACTGTCATTGAGTGGGCGTCAAACAGTTGTCCGAATTCGACCTGGGATAGACCAAGTAAACGGCGTAGGGTGACAATTTCGAGCGCTTGCATATAAGCTGCATGATAACCTAAAAACTAAGCTTTGGCTTAGTTTTTTGCATTTTAGGATTTCCGTACATGAGGAGTAAGTCGACCAGCTCGGTAGTGGAGAAGCCTGAGTGCTTCGCTTACAGGCCCAGGCTGTGCTTTGCAGCCCCGAAATTCGGGGCGTACTCTATGCCAACCGCTGCCAGATCCGCCGCAATGTCACTGTGCAGGTGCCGAGTGTTTGGTGCGAAGTATTCCTTGGTGTTTGATGACGCAAAAACGATGGGAGCGGTCATGCCTGCGGTACGCAGTTGGCCAGCCGCTTCGATGTAGGCCTCAATGATTACGCAATCCTTCATGGATTCTTTGCCTAGTCGGGCTGGGGTGCGAGGTCCATTGACGCGTTTGAAGGCTCGGCTGGAGACGCCATCGTTGTGCGGTATTACGTTGGCAACTTGTTCCCAACGATCAAGCACCGGTTTTGCACGGTTGACATGCTGATCGAGATGGCTGATTTGAAGGTTGCCTTGTGCTCCAAACGCTATCGCCACATCGTGAATGCGTTGAGTTTGTGCAAGAAATTTCTTTAAAGCAGTTTGTGCTTCGAGTTCGACGTTTGCGACGTTACTCGCGATTTCCAAGGTGACTTGCTCAGCCATCAGAATGATCAAATCGGAACCAGCTTCAGCGATTATGAGCATTGCAAATCCAGCACTGACGTCATTCGTCGTGACGGTTTCTCGAGTGATGTCCCGGATTACATCAAGCACAGTGCATGTGTCCACGCACAATACGGGTGAATTAACACTTACCAAGCGGGAAACCTCTTGTGGACTCAAGCTCATGAACGGGACTGGTCATATTGCTCAAGAAGCCCTAGAGCGAAGTCATAATCGATCGCCAGTTCATGTGCTTTGTCTTCTGGCCAATGTTCTATTTCGACAAGCCATCGGACTAATTGATCTGCATCTAAACGCTTCGATGCACGATGCGTTGCGATTAAGAAAGCGAACCACCGTGATCTGTCTGTGGGGTGTGCTGCACCAGTAGACTTGTTGGCCAAGAGCGAAAAACGTCGCAGTGCAGTCGCAGGCCCTTCGTCCAGCCAGTCGTCCAGTGATTGATGGGGATAAGTTAACTCAAGATCAAAAGTGCCCTCACGGGATGCAGGTTCTGCAATGCGGGTGAAAAAATCACGCAGGATCGCGTTGTATTTTGTAATACCGAGCTCCCCGACATTGCGGGGAACGATGTTGGAGACTTTGTAATCTTCACCCTCCTGCCAAAGGACTAGGCCGGATTCGTCCACATCATCAAATGCATCTCGCACGAGAACGATTGCGTCTTCTCCCTGTGCTGTGGCGTAGGTGCGAATATCACTCTCTCGTTCAAGATTGTGATGCCAGGGCTTTCGAACTTGAGCGAGGATGGCAGTTCTGATCGAGCTCACCGATCCGCGGCATTTAAGGGTCAGCTCTTGAAAGACTTCGATATTTTTGTTTGTCATGTCAGAGGGATCTGTTTGGGGTGACGAAAATTTTTGTGCAGTACTTTTCGAGCGATTGGAGGCTCGATAGCTTATTGGAGACGACTAAAGCAACTCCATTTTTCTCGCGTATCTAACGGCTGTTGGATTAATGGTCAATTGTGCTTTAATAATCATTAGCATATGAGTTCATGTGCCTGAAAATGGAATGCAAATGCGTTACAGCGCAGTTCCTATTCAACGAAGTAAAAAACAGTCAACTAATTTGCGCCGCCCCGTGTGATCGTTGATGCTTAAAAATCCCAGTTTTGTATCGTGACTAAATCGCCTTTACTACCTCTGCCTGATTACCAGCGCATTTATCAAGTCCTTTATAGCGTTCTTGGTGCATCGGAGATCGCTGTCACGAATCGCTCATGTATTTTTTTTGCAGCCGCGGGTACGATGATCTTGCGTGAACACTATGGCTTGCCTGCGACGATAAGTGTTGGTTGTATGGCTCTTATGGTGAATGAGAAGCAAGCCCGCGTGGCTGTCTATGGACGAGATGAAAATGGTGTTTTCGTCAACGATCAAGATGCGTTTCATGCGTGGATTGAATGTGACGGATGGTTAATTGACTTCATGGCGCCGATCATGGGGGAAGCCTTTCTTGAGGATGGCCATGACTTTGACATACCTCGCAACATGCTGCAAAAACGACTAGAAGCACGAAAAACCTCAATGGATGAGCTTCATAAAACAGGCGATTTTTTTATCTCCGGTGATGCAGCTCTCGCTGAATCCCTAATCGATAGCCAACCCGTGCAATTCTCCGATCTCATGAGAGTTTGTCTGGCTTGGTACAAAAAACCGCCAAGACCGCTGAAGAAGCTTGGAATGGGAGATAGCCAAGCGGCAACAAAAATTCTGATTGCACGCGCTCCGTCTATCAACGGTGTTTGGTAAGTTCGAGCTTGTTTGATTCAGATCGAAGCTATTGATATGGTGCTACATGGTCAAGCTGGCGTTGAACAAGATTTAGACGTACTTAGCGCTTTACAGTGGTTCGCACATGTGAGTGGGGATCCAGTAAATTTCTTCTCGCGTCTCAATACAGCGCAGCAAACATACGCAAGTTTTACAGCTGACCCTAGGCATTTGTATCAAGGTGTTGAGTTGGGAATGCTTGGCCCGGATGTCGTAGCTTCGTTTTTCGCTCAGGCCAAATCGTTACTTGATAGTCGCCGAACTTTCGACATCGGGTTGGCCTCTCGATGTGTCCCGTGGATGAAGCAAATTGGCGCCAACCTGAGTGCGTTGTCGCAGGTGCATGGTGCAGCAGACCGAGTTCGTCGAATGTTGCTAGATCAAACTACTGAGCCCGATAGTGTCTTGTTTGAATTGGTGATGGCGGGCAACTATGCGGCAAACGGCGAAAATATTGTCTTTGTCGAGGAATAGCCAGGAATAGCCAGAACACCAGATTTGCGTCTCTTTGTTGATGAGTTGCCTGAAACAGTGGCAATCGAATTAAAACGTTTGAGACGCGGTGAATATGAAATTCAGGAACGTCGTTTGCAAGAGCGTATCTTCAGCCGTGTGGCTGACATTCTTGACACGCGATCGCTCTCTTTGCACATTGACGTCAACTACATCGTCGAACTTAAAAATGTCCCGGAGTCCTATCTTTCTGATTGGTTGCAGCGTTTCTTGGTGAGCTCCTATGCGGGGTCCAATCATTACTCTTGGCACGACGAGTTCGGTTTTGGCGAAATCAGTTTGGCCAATGTGGATGCTGTGCTCAACGATGTTCGTGACACTTCTCTCTATATTGGGACAAAATTTGCTCGTCTTTTAGCTGGACGTCCAGTTCGTGAATATGCTTTTCAGTTGGCAGCAGGTCTTAACCCTGATCCTCGTGATCCACGTTTCTTCGATCACATTCACTATGGCTCCGTCGTTACTTGGCAATGCATTGCGCCCTTGGCAATTGAACGTAAAGCGCGGCATGTCAAATCTAAACTTATCGATGCTGCTCGCCAGGTCAAGGCCGATGGTGTGGGCATGATCCATCTGGCGATGGATGTCGAAGTTGGTTGCGAATCGTCTGACCTTCGGCGCCAAAAGAACAAAGATGTCATTGCCGAGTTTCGAGCTGAGTCTCCCGTTGCCGCTTTATACGTCCATTACCTTGTACCCCGGATTTCAGAGTTGCACTCTTGGATTTTGGATGAGACGGTCGATAGCTTTGCTGCTGGAACAATTTCAGTGCCGCCTATGATGGTTTTTTCAAACTCTACGCCGCTGGGTAATGATCTACCCGCTTGGCAGCAAAAGTTGGATACACCTGCTCAATAGTGAGCGTTGATGGTTATTCAAGTTTGTTAGGAGCGAACAAATTTTCATTTCATCGCTGAGAAACTGAGCGAATTCAGCGAACTGTGTTTGTTGACAAGCACTTGCAAATCCTTGCGTATCCAAAAGCTGAGCGAAGTGAGCATTCTTTTTCAAGAACTTATGTTCGTGAGTAAGTGGTGGTGGGCGTGCCGGGTACCCCCAGTGGACGAGGGACTGATTTCACGAGAATCTTGGGCGGAGTCGCTGATAACAAATTTTCTAAGCATGCATCAATCTTTGCCTTAGGAACTCTTCGCTGAAAACACTCGACTGTGATTTCGCTACGTGTGGCTGTGCCACGCTTTTGTAAGAATTGCAATACACGGTTCGAAAGTTCAACTGTTTGCGCTAGTTTTACTTCTTCGGTGGCGCTCACAAAAACATATCGAACTGAGGCCGTGGCATATTGTGTCCATGCCATTGCAGCCTCAATGTGCTGGGCATCGATCTTGGTTTGTAAATCAGTCAGCGCGAACAGCATAGCCAGACGCAGCAACATGGGCGCACGTCGCTCAAGCATTGCGCTGACTAATTCGCTACCAAGGTCCTCATTCAGTTCCGACTGATAGAGTTGGGCATATCGCGATTGGGCTTGTGCTGAAAGTGCCATTCGCAGGCAGTCACGTTGATCGTGCTGATCCGATCCGACGAATTCAAGTATTTCTAATACCCTTCGAGCCATCAGATCCACGCTCACTTGCGGAGTAGATTTCGGAAAAGGCAGGATTTGTGATCGTTCGGCCCAGATCATCAAAAACCGATTGGCAAAGCCGTTGGTCAATTCACGTGTGGACATCAACCCAGTTAACTCGCCCGGTGAAATCGCTCCGCTCAGACAAACATGAGGATGGCTGGCAAACATCCGGTTTGATTTGGTTGCCGGTTTAAGACTCACGCCATCCCAGCAATCTCTAAGTGCCGCTGACAGTGTGTTGCCTTCACGACGTCCTTGATGCAATACATTCGCAAACTCTGACTCAATGACCCACAGTCGTTTGTCCTCAATGGCTGGGAACTCCTGTTTGCCCTGGCGATATTGATCGTGCATGAGGGCAACGAGTCCTTCCCGTGTGGAGAGACCACCACGGTGGATTTGTGGTGCAAAACTGTCGTTTAATTCGCGTAGTGCTTGATCAATGCGCATGACCAATTGCACAGCATCGCCCTTGCGACCGCGCCCAGAGCGCCCGATATGCAGGCAAAACAGGCGAGCGTGGTGCCAAGTGTTGCCCACCGGCAAGTAGACCTTGCGACCAATGGCGCACGATAGGTAAGCCATGAAATTGGCTGCAATGGCATATGGATTCGTTTCCGTCCCATCGCTGCCAGCGAGCGCGACTTCTCCGACGAATCCGTATAAACAGTCTCGGGTTGGAGTCGGTGCATTCCTGTGATTGCTTGCCTCTTTGTACTGAGTTGATGCCAACTCTTCAATTCCATGACTCATTCGAGATGCTGGTACTTCACTGATTGTCCAGAGATGCCGTTTGCACGATGCTGGAGAATTCGCGCAAGATGTCAGGTGTGTTCTGTGACAAAAACCGTATCACGGCTTCGTTGCTGAGCAGCTTGGTCAAGTAGCCTTTTGCCAATACAAGGTTGAGAACATCTTGGCCATAGGATTGTTCGATCAGCTTGAACTGCCCCTCAAGATTGGCCATTTCTCGTTCCATCTTTAACATCTGCTCAGGGGTGACGCCTTTGATCTTTTTCTGAGCCCCTTCATTGACCAATAAACTGCTGTGGGTTGCTGCCAGCAAGGCTTGGGCGTATGGGACGGTAATATTGTTGGTGGCAACCATAAGTTCAACGCACTCAACTTGGCGAGTTGGCTTAAGTTTGCGCAAAACGGGACTGATGTTGGCAGAGAAGTGCTTGTCTTTGAGGAGTCGAACGGCTTCAGCACAAATACCATCAAGCAGGTTAATTTTCTTGGTGATGAGCTCAACATCCAACTCCAGTGACTTGGCTAGTCGTGCTGGGGTGACCCCGCGATCGACTGCGCGACGAATCATGAAGTGCTCTTGGATGGTCGATAACCGGTTGATCCGATTGTTGTATGTGTAACTCTCATCGTCTGTTGCAACTAGGCATGGTGCGTCTTTAAACCCCAACTCTTGGAGTGCAAACATTCGAATATGACCATCCAGTAGCAGATGCATGCCGCTGGATTTATCAACTTTGGTAACGGTCAGTGGTTCGATCAATCCAATAGAGTCGATTGAGGAAATGATCTGTTTGACTTTTCGTGAGCTCAACAGACCTTCAGGAGCTTTGCGCGATGGTAATAGCTTTTCAAACGGGATGGTTATAGGGCTTGGAATAAAGCCCAGAGACATCTGTGTCATGCTGAACTCCCTCCATTCCACACGCGTTCTGCAATGTATTTAGGCAAGGTGTCTAGGCCTTCGGCGCGCAACAAGTTGGTGAAGTTTTCATCTGCCATGAGTTGGCGCATCCCCTCGGCGACGAACAGCAATCGTTGCTGGGTAAATTCAGCTTTTTTGACCATTAGCTTTTGTCGCTCAACTTCTTTTTGGTAAGTACGGATCAAACTGGACGATGTCACATCAGGTGCTTTGCGCGGGGAACCTTTGGCAATGCTGCGGCCAAGTGACCTACGTTTTTCAATGACTTTTCTGGCATTGATCAGGTGGTTGCCACGCAACTCACCACTTTCATAAGCTTCTTGCAACGCTGCTTGAATATCCTTGTCGCTACTTCCTGCACCAGCGATGGCTAAAGCTGCGTTAAGAGGAATTCGACCGCTTTCCACTGCGATAAGCAATCGCTCCTCACCGTTATCGAGCAATTGCAATATGCCGTGAACGTAGTCCTTGCTAAGTCCTGTTTTTTCTCCAATGGTTTTTTTGTCATACCCCTGATCACGCAGTTTTTCAATGCCCGCTAAAAGCTCTAATGTGCGACCTTGGCGGCGCGCGATGTTCTCAGCCAAGCTCATGATGAATGCATCTTCATCGGTTACATGAACCACCATCGCAGGGATGGTGATTTCTCCTAAAGACCTGAACGCTTTGAGGCGACCTTCGCCGCAGATGAGCATGAACTTTTCATTGCCTTCTGAATCGATGCGAGGTGTCACCGTGATTGGCTTTTTGAGACCAATATTTTTGATGTTGCCAACAATTTCATCAAAAACCTTTCCGTTCCGTTCGCGTGGGTTGAGGACTTCAATCTTGTCGATCGGAATCATCTGTAATTCACTGGCTGGGTGTTCTTTGCTCATGCGGCTCTCCTGACGCGAGTGCGTTCGGCCATTCCGTGGAGGTAGTCCAGGTTGTCAAAACGGTAGCTTTCAAATTCAATGCCGTTGTGTTCGGCTAGATTGATGCGTGGGGAACCAAAGTCCAATCGTGGGAGCAAGTAGTAATCCAGTGGAGTTTGATTGGTTTGATCTAACCGTAGGGCTACAGTGATGTCGGGGCAGAGGCTCGTGTCAAAACGCACCTTCCAGCGGTGACGTCCGCTGTCCGTGGTCTGGCAACGCGCCAGTACGATGGAAACGCTGAACTCACGATTGATGTTGAGGAGGTCAGTTGCCGGATCCCTTATGACCGAGCCTCCCAGATCTGCAATGGCTCGCTCAGTTTGAGTAATGATTTCAGGGTGTAGTTTGCGCAAAAACTTATTCACCTCAAGGAAACGGTAGTCACGGTCAGGTGTGAATCCCACTGCTTCATAGGCTCGAATCAGGCTGCCAAAACGATGGATGTAGGCTGCTGCCGATGGCATGCCTTCGGCTTCATCGATGATCAAACCTGACAAAAACCCCCGGTGCTGGTACAGATTACGTAGTTTTTCAATCAGCTCCTCGCTACTGAAACGACGGGCTCTCGCGCGAACGATGCCTTGTGCCATGTAGAACACATCAGGTGGAACAATCGCTTCGAACGCACCTTCCTTCTTAATCCACATGTCAGCCTGGTTTGTGATGCGGTGTTTTTTGAGCTTGAATGAGATTCGGTTGTAGACGTTGTTGCCGATGTACTTTTCGTTGGTCAGTACCTCACGCACCGTTGCACGCGTCCAATAGCGATCCAAATCGGTTCTGATGCCATCATCATTGAGTCGCTTGGAAATTTCTGATTCCGACACACCTTCATCGATGAACCAACGATAGATCTGATTCACTACATGAACCTCTGGATCAGGTCCTGGCATCAAAATTACCCGATCTGTTTGCAGACTCTTATGCTCACCCCGTGACAGTTCACCTTTGACGGAGCCCGACTGATCAATCAATACCCGACGCAGCCCAAATCCAGCCGGACCACCTTGGCGAAACCCGAGTTCAATCAGTCGACATTGACCCGCAAAAACTTTGGTTGAAAGTTCTCGACTGTATTCGCCAGCCATAGCCCGTTTCACGCCCTTGACGATTGTGGAGACTGGGGATCCGTCGTTTTCAAACTGCTCGGCCACGTACTGGACGTGAATGCCTTTGCGTTTGAGGATGTATTCGTAATAGGCGGCCTCATCAGCGTCTTGGAATCGCCCCCAACGACTGACGTCGTAGACCAAGACTAAGTTGAAGTCAGCGGCTCCAGAATCAACATCTTTGATTAACTGTTGCAAAGACAGGCGATTGCCTATGTTTAGGCCACTCTTACCAGCGTCGGCATAGGTGCGAACGATTTTGATGCCGCGATTAGCAGCGTACTCTCTGATTTTGTCGGATTGGTTTTCTGTTGAATACTGCTGGAGGTCGGTCGACATGCGAACGTATTCGGCAGCTCGAATAAGGGATGGTTGGTCCGGAACCTCATTGGTGGACTCGATTGATTGCATAAGACCCGATCGCTCAATGTTTTTAATTGTTTCGCTCGTACCCGCGTTTTCAGCTCAGCAGTGAGGTGGGTGCTGGTGGTGACCAGTCCCACGCGTTGCTGAAGTGATTGCCATGCATAGTGCCGAGAGCTCATTGGGACGTAACGGTAATGCTGGTCGTGCGAAATGGCTATCAAGTCCTATCTTTGCAAGCGTCTGTTTTGCAAAAGCAATCGGAATTGACAGGTGTTATCTCCACAATCCACACGTCGGTTTTGCAATTTGTATCCGTTTGGATATGTCTGATTCGATAGATGCCTGGTGGTATTTCGTTCGACGGTATTGACACATTGGACGTTTGCTTTTCCAATGCCTGACGAGCTTGCGATCGAGACCGTTGTTGCTCGCGATTTTTTTGCGTGTACTTGGGATTGGCTGCACGGTAATCACGCGAATAATCAGGATTGCGGGTGCGCCAAGCCCGTTGTGCATCTTGTTGGTTTTCGCGGTAGAAGGGATCATCCAACAACTTCTTGCGTTGCCATTGCTGCCGCCGCTCACGTTGACAGGCGGGGGTGGCGCAGAATGCTTGGTTTGGTACTTGGGGGCGTGCGACAAAGGGTTCGCTGCAGCAAGCGCAGATTTTGGTGATCATCAAAAGCTCCATACAAAATCTGTATGGGAACTTCTGACCATCAACAAAGTTTATTAAGCTAACCAAATGATGCTTAATTTTGAAGCGTGCAGGCTGTATGCCTTGGAATTAATGGGTTCTTTAATGGCTTGCATTTAAATTAAAGAATCCTTTAAAATGAAAAATCAAATTTAAACCCCCTTGAATATGATCCGTGCAGCAGGTACTTACGAAAAATCCACTACCCTTGGGGAGGAGGTGAATGCGTTCGTTCCGTTTGCACTTCCACCATCGACGCCGAGCATTGATCCTCAGAGCTATGTAGAGCTCAACCGAAAAGCGGAGATGGCGCTGGCTCGTCTGTCGGGGGTGTCCGGACTTGTGCCATCTGTGGATTGGCTGCTTTACAGCGCTATACGCAAAGAGGCACTTTTAACTTCTCAGATTGAGGGTACTCAGGCGACCATCACGGATTTGTTTGATGAGGAGGCTGGGCTTGATGTCAGTAACACCGATGACGTCGAGGAGGTGACGAACTACATCGCGGCCTACAAACTGGTGCGTGAGAATTTAAGGGATCCCAAAGGGCTGCCAATCAGTGTTCGGTTGATGTGCGAGGCTCACAAGCTCTTGCTGAATGGTGTTCGTGGGACCGGCAAACAGCCAGGGGACCTGCGACGCTCGCAAAATTGGATTGGCGGGACGCGTCCCGGTAACGCTGTTTTTGTTCCACCGCCTGCGGAGAAAGTTTCAGGGCTACTTAGTGACTTGGAAAAATTTATCCATGATCACTCGGTCGGCGGTCCTGCCGTGCAGGGCGAAGAGGGGACATTGCCTGCATTGGTCGTGATTGCATTGGTGCACGCACAGTTCGAAACGATTCACCCATTCTTGGATGGAAACGGACGAATTGGGCGGCTGTTGATTTCTGCGTTGTTCGAGGACATGGGCGTATTGCCTGAACCGCTGATGTACGTGAGTGGCTACTTAAAACAACATCAGATGGAGTACTACCGACTGCTGTCCGGTGTTCGGAAGGACGGGGACTGGGAGTCGTGGATTGCGTTTTTCCTTGAAGGCGTGTGCGTTGCTGCAACCGATGCGGAGAAAAGCATTGTTCAGATTGCCACCTTAGTAGCTGCCGACCGTCGCAAGTTGCTTGAGTCGCCCAAAGTCAATGCGGCAGCCTATAGGCTGTTTGAGTTGTTGCCAATGATGCCAATATTTACGGTCGAGAGGGTTCGCAAGGTACTGGAAACAACTTTCCCGACAGCCAACGCGGCGGTCAAAACTCTGGAAGAGTTGGGACTCATTGGTGAGACAACGGGGAATAAAAAGAACCGGAGTTTCAGCTACTCGGCCTACATCTCCTTGTTGTCTCAGTGAGTTTCGCGCCGCAGGGGAGCCTAAAAGTCGTATGGCACTAGGTTGGTGCGAAAAAATGTGGACGCGGGTTCAAATCCAAACCGCTCATTCACGCTCTAGTACCACCCAGCATGTTTGAGTGTGAATAGAAAGTTGTCGAGTTGCTGGTCATCCACCACCATTAACACTTTAGTGTTACTTATTGGTGTTTGTCGCTATTTGTTGCTTTGGTCCTTTCAAAAGCAATTAAATGGCGACACAGCAAGTAACCTATATCAATCGATGGGCGTGCTAGTTTTGGCCGCCTTGCAAAAAAACTTAATTAAATCAATTGCTTAGGCCTGTGGATAACACAGGCCTAAGCTTTTTCTAAGTACTGACAAATAGCAACAACGTAGTGCAGCGAGCGATACAGTTAAAGTTGTTATCCGCTATCACTCCACCTAAGATTCGCGATTTTGCAGGTGCTTTCTCTCAAAATCCAAAATGTCATCGACTCGATAAAGCACACGCCCTCCAAATTTCAAAAATGGAGGCCCCTTTTGATGAGATCGCCAGTTCTGCAAACGTGAAGATGAGCAGTGCCATCGAGCTGCCAGCATCTGCTCGGTCAGAAGATTTGGATACCGAGCCACAGCTGTAGAAAACTGCTCAACTTTTCTTTTGTTATTCGACACCCATTCCTTTTGTATCTTTTGTTTAGGAGTGGGACTGAAGCCAAGGCTCACGGTAATGTCGTGTGCCACAGCACCATCTTGCGCAGTTGTGCCAATGCGTCGGTTGAAAATTTCGTCTTCACGCTTAGTCATGGACAGCTCCCGAAACAACATCGCCTTCAGAAGCGTTGCGCAATTTCTCAATCAATATTTGCTGTACCCGCCACTCAACAGGAAGTGGATTCCTAGTGAACCAGAGTGAGGTCAATCGCTTCGGTTGCTTTCCCCTCAGGATGTCTTCCACGATGTGGGGATCCAGCAGCGTAAGTCTGAGCAGTTCGTTGACGGTGCTTGGGTCCAAGTTTTCATGCTGCGCAATCTCGCTACCACTGCTGGCTACACCCTCTTCAAGCAATTTTTGCCAATAGAAAGCTCGAGCCAGACATGTCACCAAGGATTTATTAGGGAGGCGCGAGACAGGCGACAGCTTGCATGCTGTGACTGCTACTGGTATACCGATTTTTTTACCACTTCGTTTTTCAAGCTTCATTGGAATGAAAGTGCTCGGTACAAGCGCGGCGGTTGCAATCACTGATTCAAGGTTTTCGTGTTGAACTGTCATACCTGCTCCGCTTTAATGATGTGTCGGACCCCAGATCGAGTACTCAATGCATTTGCGAATGCTCCCCATGATTCGTAGCGCCAGTCCAGCCTGAGCCCTTTCTCGTGAACAGTAACCTGCTTAAGCAATCTGCGAACAATGTCATTTCGAACTTCTGGAAAGAGTTGATTCCATACAGAGGCAGTTTTTTGAAATGCACCGACAACCTGTTCCGGCCCTATTAAATTAGGGCATGCGGCATGGATGAGCGACCATGAAACATGTACAGACTGATCAGTTCGCATCACCTGCAGAACTTGATCGCAGACAATTGCTTCCAATTTTTTAGCGCACAAATTACCCATGGAACCCATGCCAGCGCCCATGTTTTGGTTCTTGTTGACAACGTAGTAGCCGTACCTGATGCCGTTGGGTTTGCGCTTTGAAATGGGCAAAAACAACTCACCTTGATCTGTGTAGACCATGCCACGCAACAAAAAAGTATCTTGAAGGTCGTTAGATTTGTGTCCGTTATTTACCAAGTTCACGGCCATGATTCCTTGAACTTCATCCCAAACTGATTGCTCAATAATTGGTGAGTGCTCGCCTTGAAAATGCTCCCCTTTATGGCTGAGCATGCCGATGTACATTCGGTTTTTCAGAATCTTATAGAGCGTGTTTTTGCACAATGCGGCACCACGTTTGCTTTTGACTCCCTCGTGGGCAAGAGTTCTGACCATGTGGGTGGTTGATTTTGTTTCCAGATAGGAGTCAAAGATCCATTTGACGGTTTTGGCCTCCCTCGGATCCACAAGTAGTTTGCGGTCGACCACTCTGTAGCCCAACGGAACTGGCCCACCCATCCACATGCCTTTTCGCTTGGCGGCTTTGATTTTGTCGCGGATGCGCTCGCCTGTGACTTCGCGTTCAAACTGTGCGAATGACAGCAGGACATTGAGCATGAGTCGGCCCATTGATGTTGACGAATTAATTTGCTGGGTGACTGAACTGAAGCTGACCTGGTGCTTGTCAAACAGTTCGACCATGTGCACAAAATTCGCTAATGATCGTGACAATCGATCAATTTTGTAGACCACGATCATGTTGACTTTTCCAGCCTTAATGTCTGTCAGTAACCGTTTGAGCGCCGGTCGATTCATGTTTCCGCCAGAAAATCCGGCGTCTTCATATGTGTCAGGAATCAATTCCCAACCTTCTGCACGTTGGCTTTCCACGAATGCAGCACCTGCCTCACGTTGAGCATCGATGGAGTTGAATGACTGATCCAAACGCTCTTCAGATGAGACTCTGCAATACACAGCGCAGCGTTTTGGGGCGATTTCTTGAATGTAGGTCGTCATGATTACTGCTCGCCTGCAAGTCCGAACCATGCTTGACCAGATACGCTGGTACCAGAAATCATTTGAGCTATGGCTGACAGACTTTTGAATGTCTGACCATTAATCTCGAATCGATTTTTCCCGATCACTTGCACGCGATACTGTTGACCATCAAACTCGCGTATCAAGGTCGTACCTGGCAGTAGGGTGTTTGATTGATGATGGCTAGTTTTGATTTTGGAAAATTGCTCACCAATTTCTATTAAGAAATTTTTGGTTGCAATCGGTATCCCTCCAAATGCCTGTTCCTGAAGATGGTAGGCAAGTCGTGACTCTAAGTGCCTGCGATTAGGGTGCACCGGTCGACAGGTAAAGTGGCGGTCCCAAATGGCCCACAGCTCTACCATTGGCATGTTAGGCATGTTGACCAGTTGCTGGGTCAGGTGTCTGGTTTTGACGCATGACCGATATGGTTGGTTATGACGATTCTTCATATCAAGTTTCCTGTTGGTTGAGTCAAGCTGGTACAAAAACTTGTAGCCAGTGACGCTCAAAATTCCAACAGATCAATCAGATAAACCAAGCGCTAATGTGGACTGTTTGCTGCAGGTCTCGTCCCTTGGTGCAGGGGTAATTTCCCCGCTTTGTACTAAAGCAAGAAGTAGGATGGTCAAGCGGCCATGGCCAACGTCACCGATCAAGTCATACAGACAAGCTTGATCACTCTGAGTGACTGTTGCGATGAAATTCCTAATCTGTCATTTGTCCAGGGATACCGTCTCGACAATGGTGACGAATTCAGAAAACACATCCGGTTGAGCATTCTGTATGTACCGAGACACCTCATTGTTTTCGAGCAGCTTGGTGAGATAGCCTTTGGCTAGAACCAGGTTTAGGACATCCTGCCCATAAGATTCCTCAACCAGCTTGTACTGTTCTTGTAGGTTGCCCATTTCCCGTTCCATTTTGAGCATCTGCTCGGCGCTCACACCCTTGACTTTCTTGGGCTTAACCTCGTTGATTAGCAGGTGGGCGGGGGAGGCGGCCAGCAATGCCTCGGCGTAGGGGATGGTGATTTTGTTGGCTGAAATCATCAGCTCCACGCACTCGACCTGTCGAGTGGGTTTCATCTTTCGAAGCAAATCGCTGAGCTTTGCAGAAAACACTTGGTCTCTGAGCAGTTCAGCCGCCTCCGAGCAGATACCGTCAAGCAGCTTGACCTTGCGCATGATGTGGCTCAGGTCTACGTTCAGGCTATTAGCCAGCTTTTCAGGGGAAACACCCCGGTTGATTGCCCGCTTGATCATCATGTGCTCTTGCACAGTGGACAGGCGGTTGATCCGGTTGTTGTAGGTGTAGGTTTCGTCGTCGGTGGCAATCAGGCACTGGGCTTCCTCGATTTCCAGCTCTTTCATGGCCATCAGACGGGTGTGTCCGTCCAGCAGGATATGCAAGCCTCCATCAGTGGATGGACCGATGGTCAGCGGTTCAATCAGTCCGATTGATCTCAGTGATTCGACGATTTGCCGGTACTTCTTGGTTCCATGGATGTTTTCAGGGAGTTTGCGACTCGGAAGCAGCTTGTCAAAGGGAACAAGCAGTGGTTCGGGAATGAATCCTAGTGCGATCTGGCTCATGCCGCATGTCCTGTAGGCCAGACCCGCTCAGCCAGGAAAGTGGGCAGAGTGTCCAGCTTTTCTGCTCGCAGTAAGGTGGTGAAGTTTTCGTTAGAGAGCAAAGAACGAAGAGCACCAATCACAAACATCAGCCGCTGCTGTGCGAAGTCGGATTTCTTGACGATGAACTTTTGCCGTTCAACTTCTCTCTGGTAGCTTCGGATTAGGCTGGCTGAAGTCACCTCATCTGTTGATTTGACCCGACCTCGTTTGCGCATTGATTTACCCAATGCAGAGCGTTTTGCAATCAGTCGTTTGGCGTTGATGAGCTGCCTACCGCGTAGGTGACCAGATTCGTAGGCTTCTTGAAGTGCAATTTGGATGGCCTTGTCGTCGGTTCCTGCACTGCAGATTTCCATTGCTGTGTTCAATGGAATTTTTCCAGACTCTACGGCAATCAGTAGTCGGTCTTCGCCTTGTTCAAGGAGCTGCAAAATGCAATGGATGTAATCCTTGCTAAGCCCTGTCTTTTCTGCGATGGCTTTTTTGTCATAACCCTGGTCCCTGAGGCGCTGCACACCGGCAAGCAATTCCAAAGTACGGCACTGCCTCCGGGCAATGTTCTCGGCCAGGCTCATGATGAATGCATCATCGTCATCTACATCAATGACCATTGCTGGAATTTCGGTTTCTCCAAGGGACTTGAACGCCTTCATGCGACCTTCACCGCAGACCAGCAGGTATCCGAATGGTGAATCAACGCATCTGAGCGCTCCGGCTGGCGGTCATACAGGGCTTGCTCCAAGGCATCCAGTACGAAGTCTGTGCGCATGGAACTGCTCACACGCCAGCCCACAATGCGTCGGGC
>JACCDG011004425.1_pt1 | contig 28515 bp, 14 predicted proteins | sample 7442471 | NCBI WGS metagenome assembly JACCDG01 (sample SAMN15323444, study PRJNA562643) | freshwater metagenome | isolation source: river surface water | place: USA:Blue River Watershed | collected 2017-08-17 | reverse complement strand
TTTCAGGTTTCGGCGGATGATCAGGGAACTTATACCCAGCAATTGCGTATTGTGGATGCCACTGCCGAAAAAGACCCACATGCTCGCCTACTTCAAAGTACCGGTATCGAGGAGAAAAAGAGCTGTACCGATAGATTTTACCAGGTAGATCTCCTACTTTGACACCTGTTAAACAACCACTGACATCGTAGCTATACACTATTTTTAACAAATTCCCATTTATATCAGGATGAGTGACACTTGTAATCATCTGATCGGAACCTTCTGAAGCCAAGTTACTTGCTTCTCCATACCCTATCGTAATTGTTCTACCAAAGGTATCTACTATGCTTGAAACCCTTGTTTTAGTATAAGTAGGGGCAATCCCGACGACTGGGTAGATCGGAATTAGTTTTTTTGTTCCGTCCTTAAAATATATCATGTAGGCTCCGTTCCCTACTGAAGCCCAGCCTAAAATATTAGGATTTATTGATAACTCATACCCATTATTTTTTATATAATCGATATTTCCCTGTCCAATTATTGGACCCAATTTCTGCACGGGAACATTAATCCCGCCACTTAAATCCTGGTAGTTAAATTGGATACTATTTCCAGACAAGTCTTGAATTCGGCTAAGATAGTACCCCTCTATTTTGTATTGCGTATCAGAATTTCTTGAGTCTTCTTGAAATTTAGTATATGACTCTTTGTAAAACTGCTTACTAAAAACAAATAGTCTTCCACTTGTTGTCTTGAACTGAACTTCCGTAATCGGATCCATTTTTCCGCCACTTGTAATCACTGATGTTTTATTAAAATTTCCAGGCTGCTTACTTACACCATTTTCATATTCTTCAATACCATCCGCTGTTTCTACAAAAACCTTATCAATATTTTTTGAGTCGTTCGATCTCACAACAAACACTCGCATACCAATATTAAAGGCCCATCCTTTTCCGGCATACATTCCCAATGCTTTCTGCTCTGTTGGGTTCAAGTTTGGTTCAGTTTGATACCGACTTGAGGAATAACTTCTTGTGATACTTAAATCCAACCCATTTTTACCCGGCAACACTAAATCCGTTTCACTAAATCCCAATCCACCCGTTGTTAGGTTCACTTCTCCAGTCTGATACCCAACCTGCGCCAAACCTGTAATGGTTCCTAATTGTGACGTTGAAGTTCCAACCCCACCAGAAGTTGAAGATGAGCCACCTCCAACTGATGAAGCTGTAATCAAAGGCTGCTCATTTCTACCATAAAACGGATCGGCACCTACTATCACCGCTGTTGCATTATTTGTTCCAAAAACACAGGACCCGTACCCTGCAAAAATCAAAAAGAATAAAATTGAAACTTTTTTTCTTAAAATAGAACAAACATCCCTAGAAAAATGTCGCACAATAGCTCCCCTTACATAAATTTTCTTGCTAAGAAAAATCAAAATACCAAACACCTTAATTTATGTAAAGATTTTTAAATAAATACAAAAAGAGGATGTAGGCGAAGGGTTACGAAATTCGTTTTAACGAAGCGTATTTAGACATCACCTTTTTTGTGAACTCTCCAAAATCAAGCTCTAACACCGTTCTATCTTTTTCGCCGGTAATGGCGGATATTTTTCCGATTCCCCACTCGGGATGCTGTACCGTATCGCCGCAAGCCCAGGCTTTTTGATCAATATGTTGAGGGTCTTCCGAGCGGCCCTGTTCAAACATACTGTCCATCCAGGACGGAACTGTAACGCCACTTATAAAGGTTTTTGATGTGGGTTTGTTTAATATAAAAGAGAACAGATTTTGCAAAGACGCATCAGCATCCTGAGGGGTGGATATAAAAAGAATGTCGGCAGCAAGATCATCCAATAAAGACATGTGTTGTAGAGGAAGCAGCAAAACACGATTGGAATACCGCAAGGTGCGCTGCCATGGTGTTTGTACAGCAACGGCATCCAGAAGCGTTACAAGCGAAAACTGTTCGTCCTGAACCCAATTTAACAGTTCGCTTAAGCGTTCTTCGGGGTTCAAATCATCGTCACCTTCCTGAATGCCATCTAGGTCTGTCTGCAAGGCGAGATCGGCAATAGACAGGATGAGATTTTCAAGGGTGCAGCGATGTTCGGCATAATCGGCCTGAAGCGCATAAATGTGGTCGAATAAATCCTTCAAAGCCTCACGTTGGGGAATGTTGGCTGATAGATCCCTAACAAGGGAGGGAAGAGGTTTTCGAGTGTCCAAAACGGCTTTTACCCATTGAGAACTATCCTCTTCGGCAATACCCAAGCTTTGGGCAACATCCAGAACCGCGCCAACATCGTTAGGGTTAAAAACGGCTTTTAAATAGGATAAAACACGGCGGAGTTCGGGGGTTTCAAAAAAGCGATACTCGCCGACCTTGGTGTAAGGAATGCGGGAGGCAACCAGCTGTTTTTCAAGTTCATGAGAGTGAGCGGCAGTAATGACAACCATTTCAGAAAAATCAACACCTTCGTCTCTGGCTTGCTGGATATGCTGGGTGATAAATAAGGCTTCCTGATCTAAATGAGAGGTTTTAAAGGAAATCCAGGACGGGGTATGACGGGGTGATAATGTTTGACATGAAACATTATTTAGTACGGGAAACTCAAAGAAAGAGTCTGAAGTTAAGGTCAGATTATAATGATGGGCTAACTCATATATAAGCTGTTTTTCGCTATCTGAAAACCAGTGCATATTATCCACAACGACCAGGCCGTAATGAAATAAACGCAACAGCTGCTTATCTTTTTGGATGAGGGATAAAACAATAGAAGGCAATTCTGAGGATTTCACACCGTTATTTAACTCGAGCCAGTTTTCCTGGACATCGGAATCATCACCTAAAACAGCGGTGATCCAGGACATATCCCTGTCGTTAAATACGGAAAAAGGATCGAGGCTATGTTGAGCATAGTAAGTTCTTAAAACAACCAGGCACCATTCACTGAGAGAGAAATAGGCCATAGGTCTGGCCACATCACCGTTGGATTGCAGGATGCGCTGGTACAGCGTTTTTGCGCCATCCATAGAGCCTGATAAAAGCAAAATGGAATGAGCCTCACAGCCGTTATCCATGGCAGAGGCAACAGCTTCGATGAGCTTTGCTGTTTTTCCACTTCCAGTGACACCTGTATAAAGTGATAGGTTAAAAGTTGACATGCCTTAAGCATCAAGGTTTTAGGGCGTCTTTGTCAAGAAGAAAATAGGGAGTTTTGTGAAATGACTTTTTTGCCCAATAATTTGGATAATGCTACACTTTGATGCCATGAAACAGATTGCATTACTAGATTACGGCGGAGGAAATTTGGGCAGCGTTGCAAAGGCCGTAACAGAGCTTGGATTCACGCCAAACATCATCACATCGGTAGAGGAAGTCAGGCAATCTGAGGTACTGATTTTACCGGGTCAGGGCGCCATTTCACAGGCCATGACACAGCTTCGTTCAACCGGTTTGGACAAGGCTTTACTGACGTATCTGAAAAGCAAAAAACCGTTTTTGGGAATTTGCCTGGGGATGCAGCTTTTATTTGAGTTTTCAGAAGAAGACGGTGGCGAAAAAGGCCTGGGTTATTTAAAAGGACAGGTGACAAAATTTACAGATCCAACACTTCGCATTCCTCACATGGGATGGAACAAGGTGATGATTGTTAAGGACGATAACGGTTATTTTAAGGAAACGTCAGGCTCTCAGTTTGCGTATTTTGCACATTCCTATTTTGTGGAAACGTCTGAAACAGACTGGATTTCAACGACAACAACGTATGGAAAAAGCTTTGTATCGAGCATTCAAAATGGAGATCAGCTTGGTATTCAGTTTCACCCTGAAAAAAGCGGGGCTTTTGGGATGTCTATTTTAAAACATTTTTTAGAAAAAACGGGAGTTTAAGATGATAGAGAAAATTACGGTTAAAGGGGCTCGTGTTCATAATTTAAAAAACGTATCGCTTGAGATTCCTCGCAATGCGTTTGTAGTATTTACGGGGCTTTCAGGTTCGGGAAAATCATCACTGGCTTTTGATACGATTTATGCCGAAGGTCAACGCCGGTATATGGAATCGTTATCGGCTTATGCCCGGCAATTTTTGGATCAGCTGGATAAACCGGATGTAGACCGGATTGAAGGATTATCTCCGGCTATTTCCATCGATCAGAAATCATCCTCCCACAATCCAAGATCCACCGTTGGGACCGTAACCGAAATTTACGATTATTTTAGAATCCTGTTTTCCAGCATAGGAAAGCCGCATTGCTACAGCTGCGGACGGCCTATCGAGCATCAAAGCATCCAGGAAATGGTAGACACTATTTTGTCTCAATTTTCCGATCAGGAGCTGCTGGTTTTAGCGCCAATTGTCAGCGATAAAAAAGGGGAATTCAAACAGATTTTCGAGCAGATCAAACGGGATGGATTTTCACGTTTAAAAGTTGATGGAACCCTATATAGAATAGACGACACTATTCCGATGGACAGACTCAAAAAACACTCGATTGATATCGTCATTGATAAAATCAAAGTTCAACAGGACAACACAACCCGTCTGTTTGAATCCCTTGAAACAGCCTTAAGACAAACCAAGGGGCTTGTGACGGTTGAAAACACCAAAACCGGAGAAACCAATCTTTTTTCAGAGCTTTTCTCCTGCCCTCACTGCAACATCAATATTCCTGAAATCAGCCCGAGACTTTTCTCATTTAACTCACCTATCGGAGCCTGCCCATCCTGTAATGGATTGGGAAGCCTTTTGGATTTTGATCTGGATTTAGTGATCACCACAAAAGATCAGCCGCTGTATTTATCTACCCAAAAAATTATAAATTTAGATAAAACCATTTACGGACGGATGGCTGAAAAAGGCGCTCAAAAACATGGATTTACCCTTAAAAAAAGTTTTGATGAATTAACAGAAGAGCAACAAAACTGGTTTTTATATGGATCCAAAGAGGCCGTTAAACATAATCCCTACACCAAAGCCGACGATATTCCGCCTCAGGATCCAGACGAGTGGGAGGGTGTAATTAGCAATTTAAGACGCCGGTATTTTCAAACTACGTCTGAAGGCATGCGCTTTTTCTTTAGAAATTATATGGGTGAGATTCCCTGCTCTACCTGCGATGGGAAACGTTTAAAGCCAGCAGCTTTATCTATTACGGTTGGGGAAAAGGCCATTTCCGAATTAATGAATTTTAGCGTGGAAGAGCTGTTTAATTTTATTGGCAACCTTAAATTGAGCAAAAAAGAGCTGGATATTGCAAAGCTTGTGATTAAGGAAATTGCAGAACGGCTTAATTTTTTACGGAATGTTGGATTGAATTATCTTTGCCTCAGCCGGAAAGCCGGAAGTCTGTCTGGCGGTGAGTTTCAGCGGATTCGTCTGGCCACACAAATCGGGGCGGGACTAACGGGGGTTTTATACGTGCTGGATGAACCCAGTATCGGGCTGCACCAGCGTGACAATCTCCGCCTGATAGACACCCTGGTTCACCTTAAAAACCTGGGAAATACGCTTATCGTTGTGGAACATGACGAAGACACCATCAGAACCGCTGACCACATCGTAGACATCGGCCCGGGAGCCGGAAAAGAAGGCGGAGAAATCCTGTTTTCAGGAACCTTCGACCAGCTTCTGGAATCTAAAACATCCATTACAGCTCAATATATGACGCGGAAAAAAGAAATCAAAGTTCCTGAAAAACGTCGGACGTTTGCAGATCAAAAATATCTGTCTGTCGTTGGTGCCAAAGAAAATAATCTTAAAAACGTCACCGCTCATTTTCCACTAGGCAAGCTGATTTGTCTGACGGGCGTATCGGGTTCGGGTAAAAGCTCGTTGATGAATGAAATCCTTCATAAAGCTCTGATGCGTCATTTTTATAAAAGCAAGGAAAGACCAGGGTTACACGACAAAATTGAAGGGCTAGAACATATCGACAAAGTTATTACGATTGATCAGTCGCCGATTGGACGAACGCCACGGTCAAATCCGGCTACATATACCAACGTATTTACCCCTATTCGGGACCTGTTTGCACAAACCCGGGAAGCCAGAATCAAAGGGTACAAAACCGGGCGTTTCAGCTTCAACGTAAGAGGCGGGCGCTGCGAAGCCTGTGAAGGTGACGGCGTTACAAAAATCGAAATGCACTTTTTATCGGATGTGTACGTAACCTGCGACGTGTGTAAGGGGAAACGGTACAACTCGCAAACGCTTGAGGTTCATTATAAAGGCTATACGATTTCGGACGTGTTGAATTTAACCGTTACGGAAGCCTTGGCGGTATTTGAAAATATTCCATCGATTGCATCGAAATTAAAAACGCTTCAAGAGGTTGGATTGGGCTACATTCAACTGGGGCAAAGTGCTACGACGTTAAGCGGCGGGGAAGCACAACGGATTAAACTGGCAAAAGAGCTTAGCAAGCGCAGCACCGGGAAAACACTTTATTTGTTGGATGAGCCTACAACGGGGCTTCATTTTGCAGATATTCAGCATCTTCTTGAGGTGTTAAATCAGCTGGTGGATTCAGGGAATACGGTAATGGTTATTGAACATAATCTGGATGTGATTAAAACCGCGGATCATATTATTGATATGGGACCGGAAGGCGGAAATGGCGGGGGATTTGTAATTGCCGAAGGAACGCCGGAGGAGGTTGCCTCGGTGGATAAATCGTATACGGGGCAATTTTTAAAACCGTTGGTGTTTGCGGCGGTTTCGGCGCGGGATTAACGCACGATTAATGGGATTTTAATGCATGGATGTCACGGTTTCGTAGAGACGCAAAATTTTGCGTCTCTACGGGATTGGGGATCAATGCGTGATCATTCACATATGGCGCCATGGCATGGAACAACATTTCGATCTGGTGTTGTTTGTGACGGTTTTTGGACACGATTAATGGGGTTTTAATGCATGGATGCCACGGTTTTGTAGAGACGCAAAATTTTGCGTCTCTACGGGGTTGGGGATCAACGCATGATCATGTCATGAACGGTAACCGGATTACGTTTTTCCTGTGGAAATAAATTCAACAAAATGGGGATCGTGTTTCATCGGGTCGTATTCCACCTGTGAAAAATTATCCAGATAAAAAATCGTTATCCCACCCTCACGAATCGAGGAACGAGACGGATCTTTTGGGAAATGAGAAAAACGCTCGGAGCTGACATCCAGAGAATCGGATGTGGCTGTCACATGCCCTGGTCTAAGACCAAAACTGTCACGTCCACCGATAAACACCGGACGGCCCTCGTGTTTACCGTAAATCCCCAACGTAAACGGCCCTTCAGCAAGAGGAAAATACGCCTGGGCAAAATCCAGAAGCGGATTTATTCCTGCATTTCTCGGCTGGCTGAGCAGGTATAGCATTCCTGGTAATGAAAGCGGTACAGCGGCATCCTGAAAAATCATTTGCAGGGTAGCCAGATAAAGCTCTACAACGGCAGAATCGCTGAGGTTATCGGTTAAAATATTTACCTTGTACACCCTAAGAATTTCATCGTGGTAATGAGACAGGAATTGCATCAGTTTTGGTTTGGATACAACCTCTCCGTTATGGATAATGCCCAAAAGCTGTTCCGGACTGTTTAATCCAAAGCTGCCACCTCGTGAAAATGGATGTGCTAAATCGTATCTTACTGATACGTTGGTGGCAAACCGTACGTGTCCAACAAAGATCGAAGACTTATAACCTGAAACCAAATCCTTAAAATAAGGCATCTGATCACCGCCAAGCATGCCTTTATACACCACAACCTCCGTTGAAAAGCTGGAAATTCTAAAAAAGTGCTCCGGGCTAAGTGTTGTTGTCCAGCCCATTAGTACACGCATGTCTTCTTCACAATTAAAACCCATCCGTGAAATGACCTGAGGAAAAGGCTCGGTTGACACACTGGTTGAATCAGGACGTGTAAATATCTGTATGATAGATGGTTTTTGCCGTTGATCAGGCAATAGAATAGAATCATCAACAGGAACATCGCGCACGGCTATCAACTCTAACCCATTTTTCTTAAGATACTCGTTCAGATGCTGAACCACAAGATCGTAAGAGGAAGGATACAGGGTTTTATTCGGTACAAAAAACTGGCCTATGGCATATGTTCCGGCCTGGCCAAGATCAATACCATCGGCGGCAAGCGCTTTGGAAAAAAAGGAGTGGTCAATATCAACGATGGCACCAGCTCCATCCCGAGAAGCAGAACCAACTCCAGAGCCTCTATGTGAAGAATGAGCCATTGTTTTAATACCGTTTAAGACGGTTTCTTCCGAGGGTTGCATAGACGCATGGAAAGCAAGTCCACATTCGGATCTTAGACGGGAAATTTCTGATGAAAACACTACGGTTGCGGATGACTCCTGAAGCTCACGAACTTCGTGCATACAGCCCAGATACTGGTCTTCTGGAAGCATGGATTCCATTTTGGTACGGGTTAACTTCCCTCCCTTAATATGGCAGGTACACCCTTTACAGGTTCCAGTTGAGCAGGTCCCCTTATCATTTCCAGGAGGTAATTCACGCTTAAACACATCGTGAAGGGTCTCTCGGGAGCGTTTTTCAGGAATATTCAATACGATAGCCTCAGCGGTATTCGTATGAACAGTCAGTGTGACAGGGATTAACGGCAATTCCGAATCAGACTGCAAAGCAGACGGCATCATCACGCCCAAACGTCTTTCCAGTCGAATTCTATTCAGGGCACTTTGGTATCCATGCTCTGTTAAGGGTCTTGGGATAACGCCAGTATGTATAGCATGTTGCAACAGCTCATAATCATCTTTTTCATAAGCATTCTGGGATAAGGCTTCTACGGTCTGATAAGGGAATATAACAGGCGTTGTTTGATTGGCATGAACGGTAGAAAGCACCTCAACTGCATTTTGCATACTGGATTCCACCTGCCCGATACCCAACGCCGCCTGACCAACATAATAGACAGGAGCCAGCTCATGAGTCTGATCCACCTGCAATTTTCTGTTTGGAGAGAAACCGATACTTGAGACCACCTCTACCTGCTCAAGACGAATTCCGTTTTTAAATAAAGCCGTTTTTCCAGCTCCAGACTCTGTAATAGACTCCAGCTCCATACCAAACATAAATCGAATTACTTTTGCACCAGGTGCCGGAGAATCCGTTTGAATATGCCTTAAGAAAAACTGAACAATTGGATCCTGGTTGTCTTGAAGACTGTCTATGATTTCCGGCAAACAACTTACCTGGATATGGATATGACCTTCTTTTTCCAATGTTTCAAGCTCTAATAATTCCGCTAAGGAAAATTTAGTATCTTTTGGATTTGGAGCGCGACCGGTAATCATCACCGTACGAACATCCATATGATCCAGTTCCTGTTTAACAGATTGGGAAACAGGCAATAAGTGGGTTGGTTTTGTAAGTATTCTTGCAATATCCAGTGACGCATTTCCAAACCCATATACACAAACCTGCCGTGTATCTTCAGGAAGAGGACTTTTTCTGGGCTGATCCGTCTCTGATGGTTTGGACGTGTACCAGGAAGCCATCTTTGCCACAGATACAGCCAGCTCTTTACCTGGAACCTGCAGTTTATTGGGAGACGAACCCGTTGCAAGCACCACCACAGAGGACTGCTGTCTTAAGTTCTTTAAAAGATCAGCGGTTACTTTTGTACCTAAAACAAGTTTGATTTTGGGATCCTTTAAAATATCCTTAATCAGTCTATCCAAAACCATTTGGGGGCCTTCGTGATCGGGAGCCACTTTATAGCTGACTTTTCCACCAAGCTCATAATCCTGTCCGATACCAACGACCTCAAAGCCTTTTTGGGAAAGTTCAAGCATGGCTTTAAGACCAGCCACACCGGTTCCAACAACAACAGCAACAGGCTTTGGTTTCAAAAAGACCAAAGAATCTTTAATGGTGAGTCCCTGCTGAGACCTGGCCACGGTCTTTTCATAAGCTTTCCATAAACCAAAATTTGCAGTTGGAGGTTTTAGAGCTGGAGATGAACCCAGATCTTCTATATCAGGAATAGGCTCTTGCTGAGGACGTAAGGCAAGGTGCATATCGGAAATTTGAGACGGATCCCAGGCATGTGCCGGAGAATGCTTCGACAGTTTTAAGATATGTTTTGGCGATGGTTTTACACTTGTCATGGCAAAAAGAGCAATGGCATCCACTGAGATATTCCCAGGGACTCCGGGCAAGCCCACTATTCCGGATAGTTCAGCATCAAAAAAACAATGTTCAGCCGCTTTTGCCCCAACCCGGGTTTGTGCCGAAGACATGGAGGCTTTCGCAAGAATCCGCTGCCAGGACGCCTTCATGGCTTCGAGATAATTCTCCCAGCATTCATCCGGTAGCTGCATAAATCCCTTATCATTTTCACGAAGGGCAACCTGGGTTTTGATATAAACCTCCGTCATAACCGGAGCCACCAGTTTTACACCGCCAACGTTCACCATCAAATCCAGTAAATGTGGAGAAAGCAGCTCGTTTGTCTTCACAACAAGATCAAAAGAAAACCCTTTACAGTGTTTTTGAATATAAGCCGCTGCAAACCAGGACGGAATAGCAAAACCGTCCTGATCATGGCAAAGCATAATGGTTTTTACAGGTGTGTCTGAAAGTGTTTTTTTAATGTGTTCTACAGCTTTATCCAGGCAATCCAACATAGCTTGTCTGGCCTGCTCAGGACTATCGGCTTTAAATGAGATAGATACAGGCAAAACAGGTCGTGACGATTCCAGCTTACTTAATTGAGCAGCCGACACAATAGGATGAGGAAACTTTAACGGCACCGCAAGAGGAGTCTTACCCTGAAGCTGATCCAGAGACAGAAACCCTCCACCCAAAACTACTTCCGTAGAACACAACGCCTGCTCCTGTGGAACAGCATAAGGAGGATTTGTAATCTGACTAAAGCCTTCCTTAACAAAATGCATGGGATCGATACGTTCTGGAAGTCTGGTTTCCGCATTAAGAAAAAAGGCATTTCCAAACAGATTCGGATTTCCCATCGACATTTTGGGCTCATCTTTTCCCATCTGAGCCATAGGCATAATCATTAAACTAAGAATATCGGTATCCCAACCCAGGTGTTGAACCTGGATATCCGGCAATACCGGCACAAAAGCAGGAGGGTCGAGCTGAAGTGTATCCAGCTCTTTTTTTGTAATCAATCGGTAATGGGCAAGATTCGCTGGAAGGTGAGTAAAAGGAAATAAATCTCTGATATGAGGATCTACAGGCTCTCCGATATTAAACTCTGGATTTTGTACGATATCAACAAAAATCCGGGCGTCAGGATGGATATTTTTTGCAAATCCAGGCTCGATTTTCCCTGTTATGAAAACTTTGGCAGATGCCCCTAACTGTTCACAGGAGAACATGCCAACATGGACAACTACCGCTGTTCCGTTAAAATGGTGAAGGGCATGATGTCCGCAGAATCCCTCAACAACAACAGTTCCAGAGGCTCTGTTTCCAGCGTATGGTCCACAATCTCCGTTAATAATAACGGTTCCCTTTGCATAATTGGCAGCAGCAATTCCTGCTGAACCATGAAGAGTAAAGGTACAGTTTTCAGGCAAATAAGTTCCAAAATGAGTACCGGCTTTCCCATGAAATTCAATCGCTGTATCTTCAAGTGGATACGTAGACAGCCCTTGCCCAACCATCTCGTCATACGCCAGCGGATAACGAGCCAAAAGTGGAGCCCCAACTTTTAATGTATCGGTTAACTGTCTGGCAATAGGCTTTGGATCTACACAGACAAACCGTCTTTTTGTATCGTCCCAGTTATCCAAAAGACGTTTCGCACGTTCTGATCCAGTCTGAGTGTAAAAAGCTGTTAGTCGATCAAACAAATCTTTTTCAAGAGCTTCAGTTAACGGGTACACTTTTTTACCCTTTAATTCGGCTTTATTTTGATCCTCATCTATAAAAATCTTCCCCCCAGTCATTGCAGCTGCAAAATTACGGCCAACTTTACCCAGAATAACGCCCGTACCTCCGGTCATAAATTCACCACAATGATCGCCGGCGTTATAAATCACAAAGTCTGCACCGCTGTTTCGGATGGCAAATCGTGTACCCACATGTCCCGACACCAACAATTCACCGCCGGTTGCCCCATATAAACAACTGTTCCCGATAATTGCCTCGCCACGATCTTCTTTTAGAATAATATGTCCGCCGCTTAATCCTTTACCGATATGATCGTTCCCGGAAGGACCAAAAATGGTGATGTTCTGTCTTAAAAAAGCACCGGTATTTTGAGGAAGATAGCCAGACTCTACACGGATTTCAATCGGATCATTAATGCCGTGAACTTCACAAAATCCAGATAAAGCAATTAAAAAAGAGGTATCCAGTTCAGATACATCAACTTTAAAGCGATGTATGTTGTTACCATCTTCTACAGATCGTTTTAACTGCTCAATCAGAACAATGTCCATTCTTGCAGGAATTGGAAGGGGAGACACAATGTCATGTGATTTAGGAAGTACCGGAAAGCCATAAAAATCGAATCCAGACATTTGGAATGGCGCATTGGATTCAAATCGAAGGTATCGAGAAGCCTGTCCAACCGCCTCTGCAGCCGATTTAATGGACAATTTTCGCATATGCTCAACAGCACTGCCCGCCATAAAAAACAGAATATCCTCAACCGATTCCGGCCGGCCTTTATATTTTGTGGCATTAACTGCATCCTGAGTATTGATACCGGGATCGCAACCGCCCTGCACAAAATGAAGCACATCCTGAATTTGGCGTTCCAATGGAGACATCACCGGATCAGACGGATTAAATCCAGGAAGAATATTTCCGACTTTATCAATTTTTCCCTGATCAACAAGACCATTAAAAATCTGAAGCGCAAACTCCCGAGCCTGCATATCGTGAGGAAGAAGTGCTTGTGTTTTAGATAAAATATCTTCAAAATCACGAACCGAAACAGAACGGCCTCTGTGGCATTGTCTCAACATCACACAGCCCAAAGCTACCAGAATGGACGTTCCAAGTTCGACTTCGTTTGCACCAAGCAAGAGGGCTTTTACAATATCCTCACCGGTTTTAATGCCGCCACTGGCCACAAGCTGAACCTGCTCCCTAACACCCTGCTGAGCCAAAAACAGATGCGTACGATGCAACGCCGTTTCCCAGGGCATTCCGGTATGATAGACATCGGTGTAGGTTGCAGCTCCCGTACCGCCATCGTGACCGGCAATAGTGATAGAATCGACGCCTGCTTTCACGCAGCCCAATGCGATAATCGGCAAATCCTCGGAGGCTCCAAGTTTGATACTGACTTTTTGTCCAGGATATAAACATTTCAGAGCATGAACCAACAAATAAAGGTCTTCAATGGAATATAAATCAGGATGAATGGGCGGAGAATAAAGAGGAATCCCTTCCTGAGTACGACGTATCTGGGAGATTTCCAGCGTCACTTTTTCACCGGTCAACATACCCCCAACAGACGGTTTTGCACCTTGAATAACTTTAATCTGGAGTTCACCACTCATAAGATAAGGCAAATCAACACCAAAACGAGCTGAAGACACCTGCTTGATCTGACTACCTGCAAATGTACCGATACGGTCAGATTGCTCGCCACCTTCACCCGAATTGGACCTGGCCCCCGCTTTTGTTGCACCAGTCGCAATATCCCTATGCGCCGTATTATGCACAGCCCCGTGAGACATCCCTCCCACAATAATCAAGGCCATCATAGCTACAACGTCATGCTCCATTGCTTTAAACGACGAATAATAAGGCTTCTGCTGAAGCGTATGCAGTCCAATAGAGGCACGGATTTCATTTAAAGCCGTATCAAGGAAAAACCGTTGGCTGGGATGGGTCATATCAGGATTGACCTGAGTAGCCGCCTCCATGGAATCAGCCAGACGACTAAGACGAGCCAGCACATGAGGAACAGATCCGTTATAAAAAAGCCTGGCATGCTCCTGAGTCCAGCCATTTGGGTAAACGAGGGTTGAAAGCATCTTTTTAAAATGAAGCATATTAAACTCCTTCTGTAGGGTGTTAATGGAATTAATGATTTAAGCGGGAGTTACTTTAAGAGTTTACAAAATAACAAAAATCATACTTTTTTAAAAGAGATGAGGTGGAAATGTTGAGGTTGTGGGATGGGGGTAGGTGATAGGGGGTAGGGTTTGGGATGGTTACGACATGGGTTGGGAGGATGATGTGTATGGGGTGTGTATGTTAGGGGGTATGGATGTGGGATGTGTACGTGTTGTTGTGCAAAATGGGTTTTTACATGATTGTCCATGGCACGGTTGCGATTGTCTACGATTCCCCACGACAGGTAAAGACGCAAAATTTTGCGTCTCTACGATATCGAACGATTGGTACGTGATGGGGTTAAAAAACCTGGCCCAACCCGAAATGGATGATTAACCCCTGTTCTGCCCAGGCGAAATCCAATCGGATTGGGGAAATCGGGGTATAAAATCGAAAACCAAAACCCTGTCCCACATGGCTGTCTCTCGGTTCAAAAAAATCAGCGCCAGTGCTAAACGACCGGCCCCAATCGATAAACAATAACCCCTGGAAAAAATCCGAAAAATCGTGCCGAAGCTCCAGGTTAACCAATGTTTTTCGTGTTCCGATAAACGGCGAGGTTTCCTTAAATCCCCGAAGAGAATTAGAGCCCCCCAGCGTATACGCCTCCGTATCGAAGGTACTGATGTCACTTTGTGTCGTATAAAAGGCCCCAAGAACCGTGTGAAACGCTAACGTATCCCTCTCCCCAAGTGGATAGAATTGTCCAAAATTCAAACTCAAGCGATTAAAATGTAGCCCCCCCACATCTAAAAAACCAATATCTCCGCCACGCTCGGCATCCATTGTCCAGTACGTGCCGGTTTTGGGATTGGTCAAACTGGTTACCGTTCGATAACTGAGCTGAAAACCCAAAGACCGGATACTGTACTCAGAAAAACCATCTTCACCAGGCAACGGAGTCACATTTTCATTCTTAACCCGTGTAGAAAACACCAAGGTTTCATCGATTAAAGGGAATCCAAACGAAATCTGCTGACCCTGCCTACGGTTATTCAACAGCGTTTGCGCCGTCACATCTTTCCCCAAAAACTCTTTTCGAGATTCATCCCAGATATCCGTTGTAAACGAAAACCGGTGCTGATTCAAAAACCAGGGCTGAAAATATTTCACCGTGTAGCTGGTAATTTTATACACATTAGAATTATCGTTCCCAAACTGTACTTTTCCAGTTAATACGTCACTGTGCATAAACGCATGGTTCAACGTCCCCAATAAAAACGCCACAATGATACTGTATTCCTGCTCAAAACCCACATCAATCACATTATTTTTTCGCTCGGATAACGAAAAATTCACGCTGATTTCATTATTTTTTGTACTCACACGTTTCAGCTGCGGCGCCGATACATTGGCAAAATAACCCATCCTTACCCATTTTTCACGGTCTTCACGCAGCTCTCTCGAGTTAAAAATCTCGCCGGGAAACTGCTTCATTTCACGCAGCAACACATAGGGTTGAATCTCTTTCAACCCCACAATATTCACCGACACCACTTTTCCTTCGGAAATTAAAAACACCAAACGATTTCCAGTTACCAGACGAATGGATTCAACTCGCATCAACTCATAATTTTTTTTGCTGTAAAACTCTTCCAACGTCTGTTTATCATTATCCAGCTGACTTAAGTTCAACAAAGAACCAGGCTTATGACTGATAAGAGGTTTCAGCTGCAGTTCTGAAAAAACACGGTTTCCAGTCACCAGAACATCGGTCAAAACAGGATTTTCATCCATAATAAAGGTCAGAATCCGTTCGTTATTGGATACAACTTCGTTAGTTTTAACAGACTTAAAATACCCTGTAACATACAACTGATTGATATACAGCGAAATATCCTGCTGGGACAAACGCCGGCCCGCCCGATTCTTGATTTCAGCCAGCTGCGGAACCGTATCCATGGACACATTTTTTAAGCCCTGATACTCAATTTTTCTCACCAGAAGCTCGTCACCGGTTTTGGCATACAAACAGGTAGCCGTCAGTAAACAGATGCCAAAACAGGCTGTTTTCAGAAAAAAGGATTTAAAATTCATAACGATACTTTACGGCCGTTTTAGCGCGATAATCCACACCATTGTCATTCAAAACGTTGGAATAGTTCATAGAGAAATTATTAAAGAAATAATAGTTCAACTCCACCTCGGACAACTGAAAATTGTTATTTGTTTTTTGAGTTTTAGAATCCAGACTGGTTTTTACACGTAAAAATAATTGATCGGACAACAAATTCTGGAAGAAATTGACGCCCAGTGTCTGATTATCACTTCCAAAACCCTGAATATTGGTTGCTTTCAGCAAAGCGCCTCCAGCATTATAATCGACCTTGATATCGTAAATACCGATATTTCTGGCAATCTGCTTCTCTATAGGACGGATCTGCTGCTGGATAACCGTATTCAACTGACTTTCGCTAAGCTGATTAATAAGCCGCGTCGTTTGTGAATCGATACGTGACGACGAGCCTTTATTGGAATCATAAAAATCAGGCAGCAACATCTCAACCACCTTATCAAATTCCCTGGCCCCCGTGCTGTCCACACTGTTTGACAACGAGGCCGAACTTTTAAACGATACTTTTTGATCCCTTGGGATACTAACATCGCTGTCGTATCGGTCAAAGGTGTAGGCAGACAGGTTATACACCGGCCCATTAATACTCACCAGAACGTGTTTATACTTTGTTACATCTGGATCCGAAGGCCGTAAAGCCACCTCAGCCGGATCAGGATCGATAACGGTTAAAGCGATCAATTCCAGGCTTGGAACGTTTTTCAATTCGCCAAGAGCCTTATTTTCCTGAACAGAAAACGAAATGGTATTACGCAGAATTTTATACTGCTTATCTGAAAAATAAATCCGTTGTTTATCCGGCGATAAAAGACTGAAAGCCCGGTTAAAAATCTTCACGGTTCCATCGCTGAAAACCAGGCTGCTTTGCGGTTTTGGGAAATTGACACTTCCCAATACTTTTACAGAGGTCGGCGACAAACCCAATCCAAACGTATTCAATAATTCCTGATCAATCAAACTACCCGTTAATGTAATATCTTTTTTAATACTGCAATCCAGATTTAACAAAAAGCTGGGCTTTGGATTGCGTTTTCCCAGTGTAGGAATAACCACTTCCCCGTTACTGAAATCCACTTCACCGGAAATAACCGGTCCATCTTCGGTATCTGTAGCCAGCCTGTTGGCAAATGCCTTTTTCTCATCCGAGCTGATTGGAACCACATAAGCGCCTTTAATCGCAACTTTTCTGAGATCAATATCCCCTTTATACAACTTGGGAAAATTAATAGATAACGAGGTATCCTGCAGCTGGAAATCCATATTAATCAAAAATTTTGTTGGCGACACAAAGGTAAATTTCTCCAAGTTCAACTGACCTTTTAAGGAAAGCTTATTTAACACAGGTGTAGAACTATGTAATTTTTGAGTATCCGTACCTTGCCAGTTCAAGCCTAAACCACGAACCAGTACCACATTATCTTTTACAGCAATATTGGAGGTTGTAATAAGCATAGGGCTTGTTACAGACGTTGCTTCGGGATTAAGAATAATTTTAGCCTGCTTCAAAGCAATGCGACCGGAATTGATTTTTGGATCCTTAAGCGAGCCCGTCAAAAATAATTCTACCGACCCTTCATTTTGAATATCATTAAGAGAAGACGTCAAAAACGACAGTAACCCAATATCATTTTTCTGGAGAGTCAGGGTGAGATCCAAAGCATCAGCATCATCGCCAAAACATTTGATACGTCCGGTAAGGATATTTTTATGTGAATCCGTATCCACAGTCAGCTCGCTGCTGCCGATACTTACCATGCCATTCTGATCCATTTGGCCGGTTGTCAAAAACTTCGTGAATTTTTTCGGGCCCCAGAATCCGTTTTCAATTTTTGATGCAAACAAAACTTTTTCCTGCTGGGTATCCAACGATAATCGGACACTTTCGGCCTTTAATAAAAACGTATCCAGATTACTCAGCTCGACACGCCCTACAATTTCCGGAGGTTTTCCACGTCTTGATTTGGCAGAAATCTGTGCCGTTACCTGACCTTTAATCCAGTCTTTAATCCCCAATTCCTCGGGCCGTTGAATATCTTCAAACCGTTTATAAATATCACCATAAAACGACAAGGTAGAGGTCTCTCCCTGCTGGTACAACGGCACTACACTTTTATCAAAACCAGGACTCGCCACGACATTTGCAGGGGTAATCTCCACTTTTCGGTTACTGTTCGTCACCGTCTCTTTCAACAAAAGATCCTGCTCTAAAGACTTGGTTTTAATTTCTTTCCAAATCCCTTCAATCAAATCACTGATGGTAGCCAGTCCCACGTTCGTACAGGACATATCCAGCTGATAATCGAGATCTGAAAACGCTACATTTGGACGCATCAGGGTTAAAAGGTCCACCTCGCCTTTCAGCACTACGACATCGCCGCTTTTTGTAAAGCTGAGGGGTTCAAACGAAAGCCTTCCGTGGGCGTAATGGATATGGCCATCCAGCGCATCAAATTTTAAGAAATTACTTTTAAACTGTTTGGCCGACAGCGCAAAATCCACAAAAGGCTCGCTTCGGGTACCTGAAATTTTTCCACTTAAACTTACTTTCCCCGACAATCTGCCCATTTTTGAAAACAGGGTTTCAAAATCAGATAATTCGATAACACTGGAGGGATTAACCACCAGATCCAGCTCGTTATTCTGGTTCATTTTTCCACTCAGCGACAAAGCACTTTGACCGTGGAGAAGAGACAAATGGGTAAAATCGATTTCCTGACCATCCCAGGCAGCCGTCATTTCAAGGTGATTTATGGGTTGATTACGAACGGTGGCATCATCCAAAGTGACCTGACCTTTAACACTGAAATCTTTCAGCCATCCCCACATCGGCGAGCCAGGATTATTATTACGGGACAATGTTGTTTCCAAGGATAAAAACCCACTAAACGGCTTCATTACATCAGGAACAAACCGCTGCAGCAGCTTGTTTTTTCCCACATTGATATGAGTCGCGCTGATCGTAATATGTTCAGGCTTCAACTGTTTGAATGTTCCTGTACATTCGATATTTCCTCCGCCAATTTTAGCCGAAAAATGCTTCAACAAAACCTCGTTGTTATGAAATTCCCCTTCCAGGGTCAAAAAAGGATAGGTTTCTCCCAAACAAACGTAGTCTTTAATTGTAGATTTTAACTGCAGTGATACCGCACTAAGGGGACTTTTCCAAAACTCTTTGGATAACGTTAACAACAAAGCCCCTTCCGCATCCCACTTTCCAAACTGAGATGCCGGAGTCTCCTTATCCAAATCAGCCAATCGCATATCTTTCCCCTCAAAAGACAGCTGAAGCCAATCCAGATTTTTTAAAGCTCCCGTAAAATTCAACGCATTTTTACCAGCGTTTAACCATAATTTTCCAGAGGAAATCGTATAATTTCTATTGGCATCAACCGAGCCTGTCATATCAAACTGCGACACATGCTGCCCATAAAGTCGCACAGAAGACTCTGAAATCCAGCTGTGTACCTGATACGCTTTGGAATGCCCAGTTATTTCCACCGTCAGACCGGCTTTCCCCTGCATATAGTTTGCAAATTCCGCATTAACTTCAGCTGGATCAACAGAAGGAGCAAACGCTTTTAAATGAAATCGAGCTGGAGTCTGATTTAAATCCACTGTACCTGAACCCGTAAAACCCGTATTAAAAAGTTCCCCATGTTTTAAGGTCAGGGTGACGATTTTATTTTTCAATTCCGCATCCAAAACCACATGTTTTGCAGCCAGTCTTGCAAAAACAGGTTCGGCACTTTCCAGCGACGCCGTAATCAACGGCGCCTCCATAGTCCCTGAGACTACAGCTTTCCCTTTTTGCACCTGCCCGCTAAATCCAAGGCCGGCAATCCCAGGCACAACGCCACCTAACTGGTCCACAGTAAACGTATGACTGGAATCAAACTGGATATCCACCGTGTGATAGGCCAGATCCAGCATCCCCTTCCCCGCTACAGCGACATTATTCAGTTTGGCTTTGGTATCAAAAAAACGAACAATAACCGGAGGCTTTTTAAACGTCTCTTTCAACTGCTGTGGAAAAGCCGTTTTTAATCGAGATTCCAAATGCGGCGTAAACACATACAATTGCTGGCCTTGTTTATCGATTAATTTTTCTTTCCTGGCCTGCTCCCACACTTTGGACGACATAATGTCCCTGGAATGTAATCCCGAATACACATGAAGTCTGCCGCTGAGATCTTTAAACGGAGCCTTCAGATACGGAACTCGAAATGTGGTTTTGGACACCGTCATTTTAATGTCGTACCACATTGGTGTCTGGGCCGGGATATAGGTATCTTTGCTTCGAACACGTCCTTTTACGGCGGTTTCTCCGGCTAAAAACGCATAACCGTTTCTGTTCAACACATAATTTCCCCAGGTCTTCATATCCGTATGAATAGAGGAAAACACAATATCATAAGCCCCGTTCAGCGCGTTAAATAATCCCGTAATTTTTAAAGCCTGCTTGGAATCTCCAGACAAATTTCCCGTAAAATACAATTTGGTTTTATGGAGTTTTCCAAAATCCATCACCCCATATAAACGATTAAACTGATTTTGAAAAACCTGAGGATGATCGCCCCAGCCTTTTTCATCCCTGAAATACACCGTCATATTTTGAAAAAGAAGTCGTCCCGTAAATGTTGGCGGCGGGGCTTTAGGATCGGGAGGAGGTAAAATATGCAGCACATTCCACTGATCTTTTTTATCCCGCAACATATAAATCACCGCATCATTAACCTCAACCACATCAGAGGCTTTGGCAAAATCGCCTTTAAACCGAATACCGTCAATCACATTGTAATGCGCTACAAGTTTTGAAATTTTAATAACCGTGCCGTTCGGAAATCCAGGTTTATTCATTAAACGCACATTATGCAGCGTCGCACTAAACAGCAGATTTCCAGATACCCGCTCTATGCTCACCGGCTGTTTTAAAACCTTGCTCATTTCACGCTGGGTAATATCCCTTATAATTTCATGAGGAATACCCGTAAAATAAAAAAGTGCCGCCAAAGAAGCGACAGTCATAACAACGCCCAGTACAAAAAGGGTTAAATATCTGGAAACAATTTTTACCATTACGGCTCTTTTTTCCTGGTTAAGATAAACAATACTCTAGTGGATATAAGGCTTTAAAACCTCATACACAGCGGCTTTTGAAGAGGATACCTGAACAGGCTTACTTGAAATTTCAATTGCACGATTAGGATCTTTCAAACCATGGCCTGTTAAAACAGACACTATCGTCTGACCTTTTTCAAACCGGTTTGATTGATGATATTTAATAACTCCGGCAATAGAAGCCGCTGATGCAGGCTCACAAAACACGCCGTCTAATCCGGCCAAAAGCTTTTGTGCGTCTGTGATTTCGTCATCGGTTACACTGTCGATTAATCCGCCGGATTGATCTCTTGCGGCAACAGCACCTTCCCAGGTCGCCGGGTTTCCAATTCGGATAGCCGTCGCAATGGTTTCAGGATTTTCAACAGGCCGTCCCAGTACAATTGGAGCCGATCCTGCCGCCTGATAGCCCATCATCTTAGGTTTTTTGGTGCTTTTATTTAAAGCAAAAAATTCGTTGTAACCTTTCCAGTACGCCGTAATATTTCCGGCATTTCCTACTGGAATAAAATGAAAATCAGGAGCATTTCCCAGCGCATCAATCACTTCAAACGCGCCTGTTTTTTGACCTTCAATCCGGTAGGGATTTACCGAATTTACCAACGCAATCGGGGTTTCCGCTGTAATTTCCCTTACCAGTTTTAAAGCATCGTCAAAGTTGCCCTGAATCTGCAGAACCACCGCGCCATGCATCATCGCCTGTGACAATTTTCCCAAAGCAATTTTCCCATCCGGAATCAACACACATGACGACATACCACCCTTTGCCGCATAAGCCGCCGCCGCCGCAGACGTATTACCGGTAGAGGCGCACATCACCATTTTTGCTCCGGCCTCCTTGGCTTTAGTAATCGCCATGGTCATCCCGCGATCCTTAAACGATCCCGTTGGATTCAGTCCTTCAAATTTTACATACCAATCTGCCTCAATACCCAGTTTTTTAGGCAGATTTACAAGCTTAATCAGAGGCGTATTGCCTTCATTTAACGTAACAATAGGGGTAGTGTCAGTAACAGGAAGATACTCTTTATAATATGCAACTAATCCAGGCCAAAACATACACATCTCCTTATGAGGCATTTCGGAACAAAACTAGGATTCATCCTAACATGTTTTAGAGGCTCGAACCACCTCGTCATAGGACATTCCTATACAGGACTTGCACCAGTCCAGGCACCTTTCTTCTGATAGCGGATGGCCCGCCATATCCAGCGCAAAAACATCTAAAACTGTATCGGTTTCTCTGTCCCACCGCACAACAGCTCTTGCTTTTCCGGATGCCAGCAACACCTCAAGGCAAAACTCACCCTGAAAATAAACCTTCATGATTTTTTTCTCAATTTTGTAACGACAGCGCTTAATTTTTCCAATAAAACATCAACGTCCTCACGGGTTGTAAACGGACTGAAACTAAACCGGACAGCCCCCACAACACGATCCCGCTCAAGCCCCATTGCCTTTAAAACATGGGACGGCTCAATAGACCCCGTCGAACACGCCGATCCCGTCGACACCGCGATGCTTTCCAAATCCAGATTCATCATCACGGCCTCTCCGGTTACACCCGAAAACGACAGATTCACCGTATGCGGCAGCCTCAATTTTTCATCTCCATTTAAAAAAGAATCGGAAATATGACTTCTAACCTGCTCTAAAAAATAAGCCCCAACAGGCTCTGCAGACTGATATAACGGCCTCATAATATCAACGGCTTTTCCAAATCCCAGAATTCCCAGTATGTTTTCAGTTCCTGCTCTTTTTTTCTGTTCCTGATTCCCTCCAAATAATAAAGGATGCATCTGTATTTTAGAGTTAGCCGCCACACACGCACCAACACCTTTCGGGCCAAAACATTTATGCGCCGACAGACTCACAAAATCCACACCCAGATCAGGAATATTCACCTCCATTTTCCCAAATGCCTGAACCGCATCCGTATGAAAAGGAATGCCGTACCGCTTTGCAAGCTCCGCGCAGGTTTTTATAGGCTGAATCACGCCAGTTTCATTATTAGCCAGCATGATGGAAATCAAATCGATATCGTCACTTAAAAGAGCCTCATACGCCTTCAGATCAATCTGTCCATTTTCACAGACAGGAACTTCCGATACCGTAACGCCCAGCTTCCTCAAAAAAACCGCCGCTTCCTTAATACTGGAATGCTCGATAGATGAAATCAAAATATGACAGGGTTTACTCCGCCTCAAACACGACACCCAGGTTGAATGCAGCACCGTATTATTAGATTCCGTAGCCCCGCTTGTAAAAAAAAGTGTCTCGTATCCCACATGCAAAATAGCCGCCAGCTGCTCTCGTACAGATTCCATACGCTCATGAGCAGAACGTCCAATTTGATAAATGCTGGAAGGATTTCCAAACTGATCAAAGGATTTTTTCAAAACATCAGCAACCTCTTTATGAAGAGGCGTTGTGGAATTACAGTCAAAATAGTAGGAGTTTTTGATTCTCATAAATCTACGCTAATATAGTAGTAATAAAAAGTTATTATTTCGTTTTCTGGGAGTATTATACATGAGACTACACTCTTTTGTTTTTTTTCTTGCCGTATCTCTTTGTTTAAGTTCGGCGTTATCTGCAGCTGAGACTCAAACAACAGAAATCAACATTCCAATCAGCTCGCATTTGGACAACCTTAAACGTGATCTTTCATTAGACAACGAACAGGTACAAAAAATCAATGCCATCATGTCTGAGTCCTATCCTGAACTTAGTCCTTCCCTAAAAATTCCTGATGAAGAACGCATTCAAAAAATCCGCGAGCATAACAAAGCTGCTGCAGAACGCGTTAAAGAAGTACTAACACCCGCGCAACAAGAACTGTATACAAAACTTTTAGACAAGAAAAAACAGATGTACGCTACCGCTTTAAATCAAAGCAGAGTAGATGACATGGCCAAAGCCGTAGGCCTCACCAAAAAACAAAAAGACGCGATTACAAAAATCATGAACGACTACAAGCAACAAGCACGATCTGCATCAAACCTGCCTATCTCCGAAGATATTAATGATGAAAAAGCAGCCTCTATCAACAAAATCAGAAAAGAAAGAGATGCTAAAATCGAAGCTCAACTGTCTGCAGCTCAAATAAAAAAATACAAAGCGTTTCTAAAAGCTGGAAAAAGTATTCCTAACTACAAAATAAACTAGACGTTGCTATAGACTCGGCATCATGTTTTGATTATAAGATGATGCTGAAGCGACTGTGTATTTTTGCCTGTTTATTGTGCCTGACTGGCTGTGGCTCTGTGTCCGACAGAATGCAAAACTCATTCAACGAAGGTCGTTACGTAGAGTCGGCTCGGGATGCACTGTCCATCATACGAAACCCCGAACACAAGGAAAAAGTAACCAAATTCCTTGAAACCTACGGAGAAAGCCTGTTTGAAAAAGCCATTCTTCAAGGCGACCTTCTCACTAAACGGGATTCTTCTGAAAATCCGCTTTATTACTGGAAATCCCTGATCGCCGTAACTGACGAACTTGTACTCGCCGATGCTCCCGTAGCCAATCTAAAAACCTACCAAAAAAGAATAGAAACGGCATATAACGAAGCCGCCTCAGCCTTCAGACAAAGAAAAATAGAGGAAGGGAAGCAACTCTATCAGAAACAATTCTACAGAGATGCCGTCAAACAATTCCGAACAGCCCAACAATACGGAGATGCCGATACCGAAACAAAAGCTTTATTAAGAAACGCCTTCCAGCAGGCACGCCGACAGGTTGTTTTTTTTCCTTTATACAAACCCGTAAATGGTGTGGATGAGATTTTTAAACAGGCCCAACAAAACGAGGCCTTCAAAACACTAACAAAAAGCACAGGCATCAGACTTATTTTTGAGGATCTGGATGTTGCAGCCGCCTTTAACAGAGCCTTTTATTCAGAATTATCAGAAAAAAAATCAGAATTTATTTCACTTGAACGTGCTGGAAATGAAACCACAAAAGACTCCCCCTACTACCAAATTGTCGGGATTCTGGACGTAACCCCGGAAGAAGCCGTTATGGGTACAGGACTAAATCTCAACAAACAATCAGACACCCTGGAATATTCCATCGTCGACGGATTTGGGATCAAAACAACAACCGCACCTTTTGATTTTTTTCTTTACACCGCAACCTACACACTCACCTTCAACCTCAAACTCATGGTTTTAAAAACAGATACCCAGCAAAAAATCGCACAGGTAGAGATGACCAAAACCTTCCAGGATAAAATTACATTTCGCAGCGATCCCATTTCTGTTCCCTTAGGGGCCTTTAACATTCGATATCCCCAGGCCTATCTTCAACTTCCTGCCAACGGCATTATAGATAAAAAGGCATTTTTAAGAAAATCTATAGAACTGTCCGCACAGGATTTTTCAAAAGCTTTACTCGAAAAAATAGATAAAGAAACGCTTTAATGTAAAAAAATGTATTTTATCTATTTCTTTTTTCAAAGTAAGATGCTAAACTCTCCCATCATTTAAAAAAATAGAAAATGGGGATAGGCATGAAAAAAAGCATTTTTTACCTAAGCATCGTCTTTTTTATGTGGACCGTTTCAGCGCTGTACGCAGAAAATGTCTCAGAAAAAACAAGCAATGTTCCTACGGAACTTCAAAAATCACCGTCAAAACCAGCCGATCAACAAATTCCTTTTGAAAACTGGATTCAGACCGAATACCAGAAACGAGGAATTTTCGGATCGTACACCGGTGGAATTGTTACTACAAAAACACCAACACCGTCACAACCGGTTTCAACACCTGCACCAGCAAAGTCTTTAGGCTCGATAGCAAGCATTGCATCTGTCACATCGCCAATCCTGGTAAAAGATACAGACTCGACACCCCCTGTTATCGGAAATTTATCCATCAACTCAAAAACCACTTTACCCGGAGATTCCATTCCGGCACTTCCGTTGATAACAGCCTCGGTTACGGATGTAGATTCGTCTCTTGGCGATTGGAGCATTGCCATTCTAGACAGCCAAAATAATCCCGTTTTTACAAAAAGCAACTCCTTTTCAGTCGTTCAGACAGGGACAGTGTCTGGAAATGTCACCACCGCACTTTCAGAAGGAACTTATACCATCCGCATCGTTGCAAAAGATGCGGTAGGAAATACAACAACAAAAAATATAACGTCTCTAGTCGTAAAATCAGGGCTTAGAATCAGTAACGCATTAAACGGACCCAATCCTTTCAACCCAAATAACCAATCCACCAACATTCAATACGATTTATCCACTGCTGCAGATATCAGCATTACCATTTACAGCATCAGCGGAGAAAAACTGTGGTGGCAAAATCTTCCAGCGGGAAGTATTGGAGCAACAGCCGGCTTTAATTCGGTTTCCTGGGATGGAAAAAACTTTGGACAACCTGTACCTAACGGGCCTTGCATTGCCTATATTGTGGCCACATCCGGGGGTTCAAAATCGGTCGCAAAAATCAAAATACTGGTATTGAAATAGGAGACACACATGAAAAAACCATTATTACTTCTCCTTTTAGCATTATGCACAGTCCCTCAAACACTTAACGCATCAGATTATGCCGCGCCGTTTCTGGACAAAGGCGTACAGGCCAGAGCATCGGGATTTGGCAACGGGTATTCCGCACTAGCCACCGGTTCAGATGCTGTTTATTGGAACCCTGCAGGATTGGGTCAGCTTAATCAAAAATGGGACAGTGCCATTATGGGTTTTCAGGCCTTTGAAACCACTTATATGGCCGCACAAGGAGCCCTTCCAGTTCAAACACCTCTTGGGAAAATAACACTTGGAGCAGCGTATATTTCCAGCCGCCTTGATGGCATACAAACCACAACGCTGGACAACTCTATTTCCCGCTACACCGTAAACGGAGAAACATCGTATGCGGGATCAGGCTATTTTATCGGAGTCGGAATGCCTGTTGCAGACAACATCTACGCAGGAACAGCGTTAAAAGTCGTTCAGGAAACCGCCGGAGCCTACAAAGCAACCGGAGTAGGCGCGGATATCGGCATCAAATATCTGGCCTCAAAAACACTTACGTTTTCAGGAACCATTCAAAACCTCATACAACCGAATATGAACTGGAATACCCCGTCATCCAATACAGATACCATAGCCAGAGTATTTAAAATCGGCGTCGGCTACGAGCTTTCACCTAACCTCATTATCAGCACAGACGGCGTTTATAGAAAAAATCAGCTCTTTATTCAAGGTGGAGTAGAATACGCGTTAAATCCTCAATTTGTCGTTAGAGCCGGAGGAAACACAGACGAGTTCAGCATTGGAACAGGACTGGAACTGTCCAAAGATATTTATCTGGATTTTGCATGGACAAGACCCAGCCAATGGGAGGTACCTGACAGCTACAAACTATCGCTAAAAATTATTGGACTTTAAGCATTACTTTGAAAGGATTATTACAATGAACATCACGAAACAATCGGTTTTAAAAAACAAATGGATAACAATAGCATTACTGGGCATGGTTCTTTCCACGCCACTTTTTGCACAGCTTCAAAATCCGTCTTCCGGGGTGTACTCCATCACGGAATCATCGGCCTCGGATTCTCAACTGAATTTGAAAAATACCCAAAGTAGCGGGATATCCAGAATGATATCCATCGGCGGAAATGGCACCGTAACCACTCAGATGATTGCCGATCCCACAACCAGCCTGTCCCGATTCGGTTCCGCCTCCACAGGCATCGATGTAGACCTCTTCACCGCCAGAGACCTCTTCCTCAGCACAACCTCCGGCAGCACATTAACCCCAAGGCTAACCGTTAAACAAAGCGGTGCTGTGGGCATCAACACCCTCACCCCACAAAAAGTATTCGAGATCCAAACCGTCTCCAACGACACAGTAGCCTTCGGAAAACAGCTTGCCGTTGGCGAATGGACAGGAATTCAATTTGGATACCTCGAACCCTGGAACACCTATTACAGAAAAGCCGCCATTGTATTCGAACGTACAGATTCAACCAGTGCCCGTGGAAAAATCCACCTGCTAAACAACAGTTCGGATCAATCCACCTCGGCAGGATTAGGGGATGCCAGATTAACCATCGATGAAACAGGCAAAGTCGGTATTGGCACAGCAACACCAATGGGTCAGCTCGATGTATTTGGAACAACTGTAATCCGGAATTATTCCGGGTCTGATGGGCTAAAAATATTACGTGGCGGCGATACAACCGACCCGGCCTTTCAGGTAGCAATTGATTCGACGACTCCCTACCTCAACAGCTGGG